>Ga0070730_10001636_pt1 | contig 21294 bp, 18 predicted proteins | sample Coa_R1_3_FD_66447 | JGI IMG/M metagenome (GOLD analysis project Ga0070730, IMG submission 66447) | Surface soil microbial communities from Centralia Pennsylvania, which are recovering from an underground coalmine fire - Coalmine... | ecosystem: Environmental > Terrestrial > Soil > Unclassified ... | reverse complement strand
TCGTTGATGACGGTGGTATGGGTGATGATGTTCCCGTCGTGCTCGAGCACCGGTACCTGGCCTTCCGGATTGATTGCCACGAACCACTCCGAGTGCTGCTCGAACTTGTGCAGGTCGACGTAGACGCTCTCATAGGCCAGGCCTTTCTCGATGAGCGGGATCATCGACTTGAGAGAGTTGGCGGCGGGTTCCGCGTGATAGTACTTGAGAATCATGATCGTCCTACCGTGGTGAGTGAGTGCCAAGAACGCCGCCGTCGACGGCGATGGATTGCGCAGTGATATGACTGGCGCGCTCGGAAAGCAGGAAACACGCCAATTCCGCCAGCTCGTCCGCAGTCCCGATGCGGCCCATGGGCACGCTCTTGCCGAGCATGGCGCGAATCGACTCCCGAGCCGCATGCGGATCGAGCTGCATCAGCATCGGCGTCTCGATGAGACCTGGAAGCACGCAATTGACGCGCACGTTATGCGGCGCGGCTTCGGCCGCGGCGGCGCGGGCCAGGCCCAGCACGCCATGTTTGGACGCGACGTAGGCCGCGTTGTTCGGCATGCCCCGCTCGCTGGCGAGGCTTCCGGTCACCACGATGCTGCCCCGCTTGCGCTCGATCATTCCGGGCAGCACGCGCTTGATCGCCCAGAACACGCTGCTGAGATTGGTGCGCATCACCGTTTCGAACACGCTTTCGTCGTAGCTGCCGAAGGGGGCGAACGAACCGCCGGTACCCGCGTTGGCGAACAGTCCCTCGATTGCCCCGAACGTCTCCTCGGCTTGGTCCATGGCCGCCAGCAGCGCCTTGCGATCGGACACATCGGCCGCTTCATAGCGCGCCGTGCCGCCCGCGCGCGCGATCGAATCAGCGGCGTCGGCGAGCTTCGCCGTGCCGCGCGCCACCAAAAACACCTTCGCTCCCCGGCGCGCGAGCAGCTTCGCCGTCGCGAGCCCGATGCCGGTGGAAGCGCCGGTTACGAGCACATGGACCCCGTGAAACTCGTCCCCGCCAGCCCCGGCTGGCGCCGTGTTGCCGGCAGCCCCGGCCGGCGCGTTCATTGGCCAGCCTCCCCGATGGGGATCGCAAACGGCCTCTGAGCACCCAAATCACGGCTCCCGACCGCCACGGACCAGGGACCCCGAACGCAGGGCAGCGACATATCGTGGCGGACCGTTGCTCCCTCGTCATTCGCAGACAGCCCCCGTGTCAGCCCCATCGGTTGATCTCCGGACCCGGCGCCCAATACGCAGTCGGGTCGGCAACCGTTGCGAGCGACAGCGCTTTGCGGACTGCGGCGCGCCCTTTGATGCGCTCCATCCACGCCGCCGTGCGCACCTGGCCGGCAAACGCGTCAGGCACGAGGCGCACCATCGCCGCGAGCCAGGCGTAGCTTTCAAGGTCGGCGATCGTAAACTCTCCCATCAGCCAGCTGCGCCCATCGAGTCTCGCTTCGTTTTTCTCGACGGCGGCCGCGATCTTGCTCCGGCTGTCCGCGAGCTGCTCGTCCGCGAACACACCCGCGCCCATCATCTCCCAACGCCACCGCAAATCGGCGCTCCCGATCTTGCCGAGCAGCCGAGGATCCGCCTTGGGCGGATGTGCCCTGCAGCCCAGGAAGGCGGCGGCCGGCGCGGTGCGCTCGATCGTCTGGCGGCACCACGCCATCGTCTCCCATCGGCGATAGGGGTCGGAAGGCCGCAGCGGCGCGCCGCCACCGACATCGTCGAGATAGCAGGCGATGAAGACTGAATCGGTCATTCCTTCGCCGTCGACCACGAGCACCGGACCTTCGCCCTCGACGCTCATCGCCACCGCGGACTGCTGCGCACAAGGCAATTCATGCCGCGCTCCGGCCGCAAGATCGATGCGGACCAGTTCGGCCCGCACGCCTTTCTCGAACAATGCGGCGAGCACGGTGAAAGACGGACCGTTGGGTTCGCCGTGATACAAGGTCATGCTCATGCTCGTGCTCATGACGCATGCTCCCGGCCGATGTGCGGCTGTTCGAGAATGGCGGCGCGCTTGACCATGGCGGTCCTTCCCATGGCCCAGCAGGTCTTGGTGGCTGGGCGCGCATAGATGGAGCGCAGCCAGCGCATGATGTTGGGCGTCAGTTCATCGTTGGACAGCGATGGCTGCGACAGCGGCAGTGCGTAAGCCAGATTGAAGCCGTTGACATCGGCGAGGCTGTATCGATCGCTTGCCAGCCAAGCCCGATCCGACAGCGCCTTCTCCAACATCCCGATGCCGACGGCAACCCGCCGTTGCGATTCCTTCATCTCATCGTCGCCAAACAGCCCGTAGATCGCCTTGCGCCACGCAACACGGCGCTCGGGCAGAGGGATGCGCTCGATCGCCGCCCTCAATTCCTCCGGATCCTTGGACCTCACGGCCGGCCCCACGAAAATGCTCCATCCGATCATCGAAAAGCTGGGCGCGAGCCATTGGTCCATGAACTTCATCCACCAGCGGATGCGCCAGCGGTCCCGCGGATCGTCGGGCATCAGCTTGGGCCCGGGAAATGCTTCATCGACATACTCCATGATCGCGGTGGATTCGGTGAGCACGAGATTCCCGTGCTTCATCACCGGAATCGTCCCCTGAGGGTTGATGGCCAGATAATCGGGCTTGTGCTGATCGAAATTGAGCAGGTCGACATAGTGGCTGCAGAACGCCACGCCTTTTTCCATCAGCGCAAGCATCGGCTTGCCGGAATTGGCGTTGGGTTCCCAGTGGTAAAGCGTCACGTCACCCATCAAGCCAGCCCCCGCTCATATTTGTAAGTAATGCATACCATTCGCCCAAGCCACCGGTCAAGAAAAAATTTGCCGCAGCCACGCCGCGGCGCGCCCGACCGCATCGCTGCCGCGGTCGACTCCCGCCATCCCAAAAAACCCATGGATCATGCCGTCGAATCGCAGGCTGTCGACGCGATTTCCCGCGGCCCGCAGCAGCGCGGCGTAATCCTCGCCCTCATCGCGCAGCGGGTCATATTCCGCGGTGATGAGGAGCGCGGGCGGCAGATCAGCAAGGTCCGGGGTCAGCGCCACGGCATAATGGGGGTGGGTCTGGTCGCTATGCGACCGCAGATAATGTCCCGTGAACCACTCCATTGCAGCCAAGTCCAGGAAATAACCTTTGCCGTTTTCCGCCATGGAACCGGTTGCCGGCAGGAAATGACGAACCGCCGGATAGATCAAGAGCTGACCCGCGAGCTTGGGACCGCCCTCATCCCTGAGTCGAACGCAGGTGACCGCGGCAAGATTGCCGCCCGCGCTGTCGCCGGCCACCGCGATGCGCCCGCCGTCGACCCCGAGCAGTGCCGCATTCGCCGCGGCCCAGCGGGTTGCCGCCAAGGCGTCGTCAGGCGCCGCGGGAAACTTATGTTCCGGCGCGAGACGATAGCTCACCGAGAGGACGGCGCAGTCGGCCTGTGCGGCAAGGCTGCGGCACAGGGCGTCATGCGAATCCAGGGTTCCGATAACCCATCCGCCGCCGTGAAAGAATACGACCAGCGGAAGGGATGCGCGCCGCGGGCGATAGAAGCGCGCCGGTATGTCGTGGCCTTGCGCAGAGCGCACGAGAAGATCCTCGACGTGATCCAAGCCGACCCCGGGCGCCGCGGGCAGCATCATGCTGCGGGCGACCTCGAGGGGCAGCGTCTGCAGCGGGGGATACTTCGCCATTTCTTCGAGAAATACTCTGACCTGTGGATCAACGGGCACGTGGTGCATCCTCTTTCAATGAATGTCGAATTGCCGCCGGCTCGGCCGAAAGCGCAAAGTCTCGCTGATCTTTCGCATAGCGGATGAAGTAGTCGAGTGACGCGGGATTGGAGAGCGCGGCACGGTTCACCGCCTTGTCCGGATCCGCTCCCATCAGAATGCGCCGGATGGGAACCTCGAGTTTTTTGCCCGTGAGCGTGTACGGGATCCCGGGAACCTGATAAACCGTGTCGGGTACGTGGCGGGGCGAGTAGTCCCGGCGCAGCTGGTCGCAAATACGCTGAACCACCGCCTCGTCGAGAGCCCGCTCCCCTCGCAGCTTCACGAACAGCGGCATGAAGAACTTCCCGCCCGGGAGATCGAGATTGACGATGAGTGCATCATCGATCTCCTCGAGCAACGCGAGCGAGCGGTAAATTTCAGCGGTACCGATGCGGATGCCGTGCCGGTTGAGGGTGGAGTCCGATCGACCCAGCACGAAAGCGCCGCCGCGAGCGTTGAATCGGACGAAATCCCCGTGTCTCCATATGCCGGGGTAAACGTCGAAATAGCTTTCGTGATAGCGCCGGCCCTGCGGGTCGTTCCAGAACCCGACCGGCATCGAAGGCATCGGCTGTGTGAACACGAGTTCGCCCACCTCATCGATGATCTCCCGGCCCTGCTCATCGAATGCAAAAGCGGCGCAGCCCAGCGCACGTGCCTGGATCTCCCCGGCATGGACCGGCAACAGCGACACCCCGCACAAGAATCCGGTGCAGCAGTCGGTGCCGCCACTGCCGGGAGCGACCCAAAGATCCGCTTTGACGTTGCCGTACACCCACTCCATGCATTCGGCGCTGACGGGCGAACCGGCCAAGGTCACGGACTCGAGCCGGTCCAGCTTGAACTTGCGACGGGGAACGACGCCGGCCTTTCGCTGGAGATCGATATAGGTGGGACTGGTTCCGAACAGCGTCGCGCCCGACTCCTCGATGACTTTCCACAATGCATCCGGTTCGGGATACGCCGGATTGCCGTCGTACAAGACGGGAATGACGTCGGCCGCCAGCGTACTGAGCAGGAAATTCCACACCATCCATGTCGTCGAGGTGTAGAAGAACAGCGGCCGCCCGGCTTGTGCCTCGTAGTTGAAGTGCAAGTGCTTCAGATGTTCGAGCAGGATTCCTCCGTGGCCGTGCACGATCGGTTTGGGCAGGCCGGTCGTGCCCGAGGAGAACAGGATCCAGAGGGGATGGTCGAAAGCCACCTGCTCGCATTGAAAATCTTCCGGCGGAATGCGCGGGTGGTCCATCACTTCCCGCCACGCCATTGCACCGCCCGTCGGCGGACTCTGCCCGCCGGCGACGAGGTGTTCCTCTTCGGCGTAAGGGACGTGGATCGCCATTTCAACGGTGTCAAGACCGTTCAGAATTTCGCGCAGCTCTGCACGACGATCATAGAGCTTGCCGCCATATTGATATCGATCGACGTGAAAAAGAATCTTGGGTTCGAGCTGCTTGAAGCGCTCGAGAACGCCCTTGGTGCCGTAGTCCGGGCCACAGCAACTCCAAATCGCACCGATGCTGGTCGTGGCCAGCGCAGCCACCGCCGCTTCCGGTGCATTGGGGAGGAGCGCGGCCACGCGATCACCCGGCCGGACGCCCATGGCCCGCAATTGAGTCGCCAGAATGCGAACTTGGTCGCCGAGCTCGGACCAGCTCATTCGCCGCAGCGGGCCTCCCTCACGCACGTGAATGATCGCCGTCGCGTCGGGGCGCTCGCGCGCCAAGATATAGCCTGCGTAATTGAGGCGCGCACCGGGAAACCACTCCGCACCCGGCATGCTCCGCCGGCCGAGCACCTTGCTGAAAGGAGTGGATGACCGGACCGCGAAATAATCCCAGATCGCGAGCCAGAAAGATTCCAATTCCGTGACCGACCAATGCCACAGCGCATCGTAGCTGTCCTGGCGAAGGCCCCGCTCATGTTCCAGCCACTGCATGAAACGATGCACTTGAGAGCGTTCGCGCCGCGCGGCGCTCGGCGTCCACAACAGATCGCCTTCACGGACCGCCGTCATCGCGGGCGCCCTGCGTGGGCGGCGGCCGCAGGCACGGTCGCAGACGCGGCCACAGGCTTGGCCGCAAGCGCGGACCCCGGCATGGCCGCCGGCGCGCCCTCAGGCGCGGCCACGCAATCGAGCAGCTCATCAAGTCGGTTCAGCACATGGTCCGGACGCCGCAGGCCGGTCTGGCGCTGCCATTCCTCGCGCGAGGTGACCCCCGTCGTCACCGCAAAAGAGGTCGCGCCGCCGCGTCGGGCCATGAGGATCTCCACCGCGGGATCATCCCCGACCACGCCGACGTCGCGACGCCGCAACCCCAGCTTTCGAGCCGCGAAGCGCAGCGCATCCAGCGAGGGCTTACCCGTGAGAATCATCGGCGCCCGCGTCACTCGCCGGACCGCCCCCGCGATGGCATACGAGTAACCCATCGTCCTGCCCTGTTTGGTGGCAAAGAACGGCACGTCGGAGGCCACATACAGCTTGGCTCCCGCCCAGATTGCATGACAGGCCGCCTCGATGGCCGTCATGGTGCATTCCGGATACCAGCCGACGTAAACCGCCTGAACCTCCCGTTCTCCAGGCTCACCCGAATGGACCGTCTCCAATCCGGCGTCGCGCAAGGCATGGCCGACGCCGGCACTGCCGAGAACCAGCGCGCGCCGCACTCCGTGCCGAATCATCAGGTCAGCGGCAATGCTGGAGGGCGTCAGCATTCGGTCATCGTGCACGGCAAGCCCCAAAGCTCGCAGTTTCGCCGCTTGTTCGGCAGGTGGAAAGGCGCTGCCGTTGGTCAGCACGACGAAGGGAACGGCACGCCGCTCGAGTTCCGTCAACAATTCGCCGGCGCCGGGTAGTACCTCGTAGCCGCCGAGCGACCGGTCGCTCAACAGCAGCGTGCCGTCCAGATCGAACATGAAACCCTTGGGGCGGGAACTCATCGCGAGGTTGCCGTGTCATCGCGCGCCGGATCCCGGCGAAGCTCCAGCCGCACTCCCGCCTTCGCGACACCGACATGCGCAAGATCGCTGCGCGCGGTGAGCTTGCGGATGAGATCGAGGAGCGGCTTGGTGGCGGGATCGTAGTGCCGCGCGGCGCGGCCCGGCGGCATCATCGCATCGACCTGCCCGCCCGGCATCGTGGCACGCAGCAGGAATTCCTCATCGCAGAGCTGTGGCCCGAGGCGCCGGCGCAGCTCAGCGATGCTCGCCATTTCGGATTCTGCGCGCAGCTCGCGGGTGCGCGCCAGCGATTCGATGCGCTCCATCACGGGCGCCGCAATCGGCACCGTGGGCCGGCCGAACCGGCCTATTGCGTAGCGGATGGCTTCGTCGGGGATGACCGTGTAGCGCTCCTTGTTCATCACGTTCATCACCGCGAGGGTCATCACGATCTGCGCGAATGGCGTCATGACGATGGGCCACCCGAGTTCTTCGCGAACCCGCCCAAGCTCTTCGATCACCTCGCCTTCCAGGTGCGACAGGCGCGCCTCCGCCAGTTGTCGCCGCGTGGTGCCCACCATGCCGCCCGGCAATTGATGCTGCAGGTACCGGGCGTCGAACGCCTGAGGCCTGCCGACCGGGAGGCCCTCCGCCTCGGCCAGCTGCGTAAAGTACCGGTTGACCCGATCGAGCGCGTCATCGTGGACGTTCACTCGATGGCCCAACGCTCTCAAATTCGCGACCACTCGTCCGGAATGAGGGTTCGAGGTCCCGTCCGCGGCCGCGCCGGAGGCGCACTGCAACGCGGTCACCCCTAAGTTTGGCGCGTCCATGTAGGTGTGTTCCGCCAGCCCGATCGTGCAGTGCGAGTGCAACTCCAGCGGTTTCTCCCCGATCACGGCCGTGATGGCCGGAATCAGCGTCCGCGCTCGCGCCGGCGCGAGCAGACCGCCCGGATCCTTGATGTAGAGTGCGTCGATATCGGGACAGGCAGCGAGCTTGCGTGCTCGCTCCACATAATGCGCATCGTCATGAATCGGGCTGAGGGTGAACACCAAGGCGGCAATGACATAATCGCCGCCCCCCTGTTTCACCATGCGCGCGCACGCAATGTTCGATTCGGCGTCGTTCATGGGGTCCGCGAGACAGAAGCGGCGGATGCCATTACGCACCAATGTCCGGAATACCAGCGCCATGAATTCCGGGCTCGCGGTCTCCCAGGAAATGAAGCGAAAGCCGGTCGACATGAACTGCAGCGGCGTTTGGGGCGTCGCGGCGGCCATGAGGCGGATTCGCTCCCATGGATCTTCCTTCTTGTAGCGGACCGCGACGCCCATGTGGGTGGACGTGGTGAAGTCGATGGCCTTGAAGCCGACCCGGTCCATCACCCCGGCGATGGTGAGCGACTTGGCGGTGTCCACGCCCAGCGCCGCCCACAGACACTGATTGCCGTCGCGCAGCGAGGTCTCGACGAGTTGCACGTCAGCCATGCACGCTCGCCTCAGGCGCGGATCCCATCAATGCTCTCCGCCCCATCAATACTTTCCACTCCGTCAATACTTTCCACTCCGTCAATACTTTCCACTCCGTCAATACTCCCCATTCACATCAATACTCTCCATTCACATCAATACTCTCCACTCACATTAATTTCTCCCCGACATGGAGCACCGGCCTCACGCATAGTTCAGGCCGGCGCGCGAACAGCCGATCCACGAATCCGGTATCCACGCCCCCCGCGCGAAATTCAGGATCATCGAGCGCCGCGCGATGAAATTCCAGGTTGCTCTCGACTCCGCGAATGCGGGTTGCTCCGACCGCACCCTGCAATCGCGCGAGTGCACTGCCGCGGTCAGGACCGTGGGCGATGATCTTGGCCATGAGCGAGTCGTAGAACGGGGGAATGTTGGAGCCTGCGATGACGTGAGTGTCGACACGAATGCCTTCGCCCGTGGGCCATGACACCTCCCGGACCCGGCCGGGACTCGGCCTGAACTCGTTGCGATGATCTTCGGCATTGACGCGGCATTCGATGGCACATCCGACCGTGCGAACGTCCGATTGCCGGAGCCGCAGGCCGCCCCCTTCCGCAATCGCAATCTGCTCGGCGATGAGGTCGATCCCGGTAACGGCTTCCGTCACCGGATGCTCGACCTGGATGCGTGCATTCATTTCCAGAAAATAAAATCCGTCGCGCTGCAGGTCGACGATGAACTCAACCGTGCCCGCGCCTCGGTAGGCGAGGCGCTCGGCGAAACGGACGGCGGCTTGCTGTAGCGAATCGCGCAGTGCCGTGGAGAGCCCCGGCGCCGGCGTTTCCTCGATCAACTTCTGATAGCGCCGCTGCACGGAACAATCCCGCTCGCCCGCCTGTATGACGCGACCCTGGCCGTCGCCCAGCACCTGCACTTCCACATGACGGCCACTGGCCACGAAACGCTCCAGATAGACACGCGCATCGCCGAAGGCCGCCCCGGCCTCGGCCGCGGCGAGTTCGAGCGCACCCGCCAGTTCCGGCATGCGGTCGACCCGTTTCAAGCCGCGCCCTCCCCCGCCGCCCACGGCCTTGACGAGCAGCGGCACTCCGATCTTCTCCCCCAGCGCCCGTGCTTCATCGAGTGAACCCGCGGCGCCGCCCGGGACGACCGGAACCCCTGCGGCCTCGGCTTCGGCGCGTGCCCGCAGCTTGTCGCCGACGGCGTCGATCTGATCCGCGGTGGGGCCGACGAACACGATCCCAGCGGCTTCGCACAAGCGAGGCAGCGCCGCGCGCTCCGACAAGAATCCGTATCCGGGGTGAATTGCATCGACCCGCAACGCAGTCGCGGCGTGCACGATGGCGTTCACGTTGAGGTAGCTCTCCGTCGCCCGGGCCGGGCCGATGCACACGGCCCGATCGGCCAACCTCGCGGGCTCGCTGTCCATATCCGCGACGGATGCGGCGAGCACGGTCTCGATACCGAGAGCCCGGCAGGTGCGCAGTATACGCGCAGCGATTTCCCCGCGATTGGCAATCAGGATTCGGCGAATGGCCGTCATGGGTCACACATCCATGCGCACTCGCATCAGCACTTCGCCAAACTCCACGAGCGCGCCGTCGTCCGACGGAATCTCCGCGACCGTCCCGCGAATGCCAGCGCGCACCGTGTTCATGAGCTTCATCACTTCGATGATCCCGACGACGGTGTCCTCCGCCACCGCCGAGCCGATCTCCACGAACGGAGCCGAGCCGGGCTTGGGCGCACGGTAGAAGGTGCCGAGCATCGGTGAGGCGATATCGTGCAGGCCCGTTTCCGCCGGTACCGGCACGGCCGCCCGCGCGGCGGTCGGTGGCGCGCTCGGGCCTCCATTCGCAGCACTTTTCGTAACGGGTGGCGCGGGTTCTTCGGCCGCTCCGTCGACCCCCGAGTGACGCGACAATGTCTTGGTGAGGCCGCCGCATGCACCCGCGCGCCGCAGCGTCAATTTCAGGCCGTCCATTTCGAGGGTCAGTTCGTCAAAGGCGGATTGCTCCACCAATCTCATGATTTCCGCGACGTCGGCGGCGCTGAGAGTCACCGCTGACCTCCGAATATCTTCATGACATGCAGCAAGGGGTCGGCGGCAGGTGTGGCAGCCGGCTGATGATCCCTGTTCGACCAGACCGTCTCCGGGCGGCTCTGCAGGAGCAAGATGCGGTTGGTACGCCGCTCTACGGCCCACTCGATGTCCTGAGGCCGCCCGTAGTGGCGCTCCACCTGCCGTCCGATGGCGCGGAGCGACTGCAGTTCCTGGTCCGAAAGACAGGGCTCACCTCGCAGCGGCGCTTCCACGGGAACGACCTCGACACCACCCCCCGCGGCCGGGGCGTGGCAGATCGCCTTGTCCGAGATGTTACGCACCGGAATTTCGCCGGTAATCTTCGCCACCACCCAACGATCCGGCGTGACTTCGCCTCCGACCACCGCCGAACCCAGTCCCCAGGAACCCTCGATGGTGATGACCGAGCGATCGCCGCTGACCGGGCTGCGCGTGAACATCACGCCCGCCGTCCGTGCGTCGACCATGGCTTGCACCACGACCGCCATCGCCACCGTCGATTCTCGAAGTCCCTGCCGGCGGCGGTAGCACAGCGACTCGAGCGAATACAAACTGGCCCAGCAACTGCGGATCTTGCGCAGTACGGCATCCGTTTCCAGCACCCAGAGGTAGGTATCCTGAAGGCCGGCGAAGCTCGCGTCGGCGGCGTCCTCGGTGGTCGCCGATGACCTTACCGCGACGCTCGGCGCGCCTCCTGGTTCTCCGAGGGCGGCGTAAGCTGCGCGAACCTCCCGGCCGATCTCCGGCGGCAGCTCCGCGTCTTCGAAGCGCGCGCGCAACTCGCGCGCCGCGGCCGCGATCCCGTCCAGGTCGTCCGCGGCGAGTCCCTGCACGCGCGCGCGCACCGGTGCTTGCCGTTCCAATGCCTCCACGAAGCGTTCAAAGGCCTCGGTGCGCACGACGAACCCCGGCGGCACTTCGATGCCCGCGCGCTCGAGTTCGCCGAGGCTTCCGCCCTTGCCGCCGACGATGGGCCGATCCTCGAGACCGATATCCCGAAACCAGCTGATGTACTTCGCGTCAGACATGGACAATGACCAATCTCACTCCAGCAGCGTGACGATGCCCCGCCCGCCGTCGACGCGGATTCGCTGGCCATCCCTGATCCTCAAGGTGGCATTGCCGGTGCCGACCACGGCGGGCAATCCGTATTCCCTTGCGACGATCGCGGCGTGGCTCATGGAGCCGCCGATGTCGGACACCGCCGCGCGGATCTTCTGAAATATGGGCGCCCAGGTCGGGTTCGTGACCTGACAGACGAGAATATCGCCGTGCTGCAGGCGCGAGATCTCCTCGACCGACTTGACGATGCGCGCGATCCCTTCCACCACACCGGAGGAGGCTGCAAATCCGCGCAACTCGTTGCCGTCCGCCGCCGTGCCGGCCGACAGCCAATTGTCCAGGCTCTCGCGCGTGATCCCCCACAGCATCACGATCGCCGGATCGTCGATGACGTCCGGAATGGGACCCAGCGCCGGCGGTGTTTCATGCCGGGCCCACTCGGCAATCGCCGCCTTTCGCTCGGCGACGATCGCCGGCCAGTAAGCGGGGCCGCGCGGCTTCGCGCCGGTGGACCAGGCATTCATGCTGTCGATGATCGCCGCTTCGAGCTCGTAGTGGGTGAGCTGGAACACATCCTCGGCGTTTGCGAAGAAGCCCTGTCCCGCGAGCATTGCTCCGAACGCGCGGATTTTGTTGAAGAACAGATTGGTATACCAGTGCTCGCAGTAGAACTTGTGCCCCTCGACATAAGGAAACACGCGATGTGCGAGCCCGATCATCTGGTCGTACGCGGCGCGTTCCTCGTCGCTCGAGAGCAGATCTCGATAGTCGGCTATCAGCTGCCTGCGCTCATCTTGCAGCCGGCCAACCTGGCGATCCAGCGATTCGCCGGCCCGCACGCTCCGCACATACGCCGTCAGCCCCGAAAACGGCATCGACAAATCGTCATTCCAGCTTCGGTGGTAGTGGTAGAAGCCGTCGCCCACATTGATGTTGAACCAGGGTTCGCGTGAGACCTGGAGTTCATCGAGCCAGCGGCAGCCCGCCTCGCCCGACTCGCGCAGCGAACGCATGATCTCCGCGGCGGCCGCCCCCTCCCGGAAGTGGGCGTCGACGTCGAGCTCGACGGCGCAGCGGGCGAGCCGCCGCAGTTCGTCGTCGGGACGAAAGATCTCCGCGTCGATTCCCGCAACCATTCGGGCAATGGTCTGGTCCGTGATTTCCGGAAATGCCTTCTTGCAGAAACCGAAGAAGGTCAGATAGGCGCCGTAGCCGAGCAGCAGGAATTCGAAGTGGTGGTGCCACATCCTGAAGTAGCCCTCGAGGGTCTTCTGGTAGGTGACCAGCAAATCGTGGTTCGAGGCGACCCCCCGGCCGGCGTGCACATTTTCCAGCGGTTCAAACTCGGGCAACGCGGGTTCCGGCAGAGATTTCGCATCCTCGATCAGTTTCAGCATTTTCTGCTTCCACTGCGCGTAGAGCGATTCCCAATTCTGGTAGTAGTAGAAGGCGCGCTTCTGGAACTCTGTGGTACGGCGCGCGATCTCGGCCGGATCGGTGACGGCGTTGCCTCCGATGTAGACACGTCCGTTGATGATTCGGTGATCGATGCCGAGCGTCGTCGGCAGGCAGTGCACACGCGTGTTGGCAGCGCCCAGCGCGCAATACGCCGCCTCCGCCGTCACCATGTCGAATGCGGACATGGGCTCAGGGAAGTGCATGGAATTGTAGAACCAGAACTTCCGGTCATCCGCTTGTGTGAACTGGATATGGTACGGATACGCCGCCTGCGCACCCTCGGTTCCCGGCACGACCTTCACCGAGCTGGGGAGCGGAAATTCCCGGGGCTTGGCCTGCGCGTTCATGGAGCACTCCCAACTCTATTTGAATGGAGGGTATTACAGTTGCGTGGGAGGGGTACGCACCACAGCGCAAGACTCTCATGCCGGGAACGCAATTTGATCGAATGCGCGCCTTCGGCTCGGTCGCTTGCATCGCCGTCCACGCAGGCGCACCATTTCGAGGGGTTTTTGGGGGTTGGGTGCAATGGCCGCGATGGTCCAGGATTCCGTGCGCCGCCGGTGGTCGACCCGGGACGTCGAACCGCGGCGTGCGCTCGCCTATTGGATCGACACCATTTGCCAGTCGTTCCTGGAAATCGACATTGAAAGCCCGAACGGCGCGCGCTTTTACGCGCAGCTGGACCAGACTGACTTTGGAGCGGGGAAGCTCTACCGGGTCGAAGCGGACATGCAAACCGTCCGGCGGACCCCGGCGCGGATCGCTCACAGCCCCCATGCCTACTATTTTTTGATGCAACTGCGTCATGGCGAGGTGCAGTTCCGCCAGTACGGCCGAGAATGTCGCATCGGGCCGGGCGACTGCCTCCTCGTGGACAGCAAGCATCCTTATCACCTCGAGGGGCTCGGCCCGACCCACACGGTGGCGATACGGTTCCCGCAAGATTGGCTCAAGGTGTGGCTCCCGGCTCCCGAAAAAGCGGCTGGTTGCCCGTTCCGCGCCCGCGAAGGCTGGAGTGCAGCCCTTTCCGCGGCAATGTCGAATCTTGAAATTGCGGAGCCTTGGGCCTTGGCGTTGCCGCCGGGAGTCGTGGCGGAGCAGCTCGCGGCGCTGCTGGCATTGGCCGCCGGCCCGGATGCACAGCCTTCAACGGCCTCCGCCAAGCTCGTGACCCGGCTCAAGAGGACCCTCCGGGAGCGTTGCCACGAAGCGGATCTGTCGCCTGGGACGGTCGCCGATCAGCATGGGATCTCCAAGCGCTACCTGCACCACCTGTTCGCGATGTCGGGCGCGACGTTTGGACAGGAGCTCATGCAGGTCCGCCTGGGACTTGCGCGGCGGCTCCTCGCAGACCGGCGATACGCAAGGCTGTCGATCGGCGAATTGTCCTCCCGCTGCGGTTTTGTCGAACCCAGTCACTTTACGCGCCGGTTCCGCATGGCGTTTGGGATCGGACCGAGAGCGTTTCGGCGCACCAGCGCGGCACCGGTAGCCATCCACTCCTCGATCGGCGCGGCCGGTACGGACATACCGCACCGATAAAGCGTAGGCGCCAGAGCGCGCCTTTACGGGACTCCCACCTCCACGTTGTCGATCAGCCGCGTGCCGCCCAGGGCGGCGGCGCCCAATACGACCAGGTCATCGCCGCGCGTCGGCGCGGCCAGGCCGGTCCGGTTCCGTATCGCCACGTAGTCGGGACGCCAGCCGCGCTCGGTCAGCGCGTCGACGGCCTCGCGTTCGAGAGCCGTCCAGTCGATCCGCCCGGCGTTCAGCGCAGAGGCGACGCGCTTCAGTACGGCGTTGAGCTGCGCGGCCTCGACACGCTCCATGTCGCTCAAATATCCGTTGCGCGACGACAGCGCGAGCCCGGAGGAATCGCGAACGATCTCCGCCGGCAAGATTTCGATCGGCAAGGCAAACTGGCGCACCAGGTTCCGAATCAAGAGCAGCTGCTGATAGTCCTTCTTCCCGAACACCGCAGCCGTGGGCTGGACCATGTTGAAGAGCTTCAGCACGACCGTGCACACGCCGGTGAAGAACCCCGGCCGAAACTGTCCTTCCAAGATATCGGCCAAGCGCGCGGGTGGAAGAACTTTGTATTCCTGAGGTTCCGGATAGATTTCCTGCTCCGACGGCGCGAACACGATGTCGCAGCCGCCGGCAGCGAGCAGCCGGCAATCGCGTTCCAGCGTGCGCGGATACCTGGCGAAATCCTCATGCGGGGCAAACTGAAGGGGATTGACGAACACGCTCGCGACCACCACGCCGGCGCGTTCCCGCGCCATCCGCACCAGCGAGAGATGACCCTCATGCAGATTTCCCATCGTCGGAACGAGAGTCACGTTCCGCGAACCGGCAAGCGCGTGGCGCAGCTCGGCGGCCGTCTGGACTACTTGCACGACCTAGGAACCTGCCGGACTAGGACCTGTCGGGACCGGCAGGCACAAAAAGCGCCGCAGGCGACTTTTTCCAATAAGCGTTTCAAAAACCATGAATCTTGTCATCCGGAAACCGCCCCGCTTTCACCTCCGTCACGTAGCGCCGGACCGCCTGGTCGATGCTCGCGCTGCCGTCCATGAAATTGCGCACGAAGCGGAACGGCTCGCCGGGCGGCATGCCGAGCATGTCGTGTAGTACCAACACCTGGCCGCTGCACCCGGCGCCCGCGCCGATGCCGATGGTCGGTATCGGCAGCCGTTGCGTCAGATCGCGGGCGACCGCGGCCGGGACCATCTCGAGGACCAGAAGGCTGGCTCCGACGGCAGCGAGTTCTTCGGCATGCTTGAGAAGAATGCCGGCGGCCGCCTCATCGCGGCCCTGCACCCGGTAGCCCAATGCATTGACGGACTGCGGCGTAAACCCGAGATGTGCGCAGACCGGAATTCCCCGATCGACCAGGTTGCGCACGATCGGCGCCGTCCACCCTCCGCCCTCCAGTTTCACCATATGGGCGCCGGCTTGCATCAGCTGCACCGCGTGGCGCAGCGCCACGTCCGTCGACTCCTGGTAGCTCCCGAAAGGCATGTCCGCGATCACCCACGCGGTGCGGTTTCCGCGAACGACGCACGCAGTATGGTAGGCCATGTCGTTCACGGACACCCCGAGGGTGCTCTGGTGGCCCTGCAGCACCATGCCGAGCGAGTCGCCAACCAGCAGCGCATCGACGCCGGCCTCGTCCAGCACGCGCGCGAAGGCCGCGTCATAACAGGTCAGCATGGCGATTTTCTCGCCATTCGCCCGCATCTCGCGCAGACGGTGCAGGGTGATGGGTTTGCGGCCGCTCATTTGCTCATTGTGATACAAACCACGCGCAGCGGGTAGGTTTCAAGATTCCGTAAGATTCGCGGCTGCGCGCAGCGCTTCCCGCAGCTGACCGAGCTTTGGCGGCTTGCCGAGCACGCGATCGACGTGCGCCGGCACGTCACTTTCCGCGACCAGACGCTGGCCCCAGCCCGTCAGCAAAATGACGGGAGTCGCGGGCGATAGATCCTTGATGCTGCTCGCGACCCTACGGCCGTCGACATAGGGCATCCCAAGATCCGAAATGACGACGTCGAACGCGGCGCCCTGTTCGAGGGCGGCGCGAAAATCATCGATCCCGCTCTGCCCGCCGTTCGCCGTGGTGACCTCGTGGCCGTCGCCCTCCAGAGTGTCGCGCAATGACTTGAGCAGCAGCGGATCATCGTCCACGACGAGAATGCGCAGGCACGGCAGCGACGGCGCCGCAGCCGCCGGCTCGCCTGCGGGCGGTATGCTCGCGGATTGGCGCGGGAAGCTCAAACGCACGGTGGTGCCCAGTCCGACCATGCTGCGAATGTCGATGTCGGCGCTGTGCCGCCTCACCATGCCGTAGACCATGGCGAGCCCGAGGCCGTTGCCGCGCTCCCCCTTGGTGGTAAAGAATGGTTCAAGGCAACGGCGGCGGGTGTCCTCATCCATGCCGATCCCGCTGTCGCATACTTCGACGTAGATGCTTGCGTCATCCGCGGCGATGCCGGTGCGCAGGGTCATGAGCCCGCCGGCCGGCATCGCGTCGACCGCGTTGAACATCAAGTTGGTGAGCGCGTCCCGCACCTCGCTCTCGACGCCCATGAAGTCGGGCAGCTCCGGCTGCAAATCGCGCTCCATTTCGATTACCACGCCGTTTTGTTGCGGAATATCGCTCCACCGCGCACGCGTCAGATCGATCACCTGCTCCACCAGCCGATTCACCTGAATCGGCGCGAGCACGAGCTGCGGCTCGCGGTGCCGGGAGAACTCCCGCATGCGCGCGACGGTCTGTGTCACATCATCGATGGCGCGCTGAATGATCTGCAGGTATCCGCGGCCCTGTGCGCTCAGCCGCTGTTCGCGCTCGAGCAGCGCGTCCGTATAGAGCGCCATCGGCGAGAGCGCGTTGTTGATATCGTGCGCGATGCCGCCGGCCATCTCTCCAAGCGCCCGCAGCCGCTCCTGCTGCAGGATGGCCTGCTGCGTTTGCCGCAGGTCATCGTACGCGCGCTGCAAGGCGCCGTGGGTTTCGGCCTGATTGGCGGCCAGTGCCACGTGCTCGCTCAGCTGGCGCAGGAACTCGCAATCGCCGCTGCTGAAGCTGTGCGGCGCGCGGCGCGCGGCGATCAACACGCCGAACACCTTGCTTTCAAGCATCAGGGGCGCCGCCACCAGCGCGCGCAGGCCGCCGCGGGCGAGCTGCCGCGGAAAGGGGAAAGCCACTTGCCCGATATCCGGCTCATAGACCAGCTTTCCCTTCACGACGCGCGCGAGACCATTTTGGTCGGTTGGGATGCGCGCCCTTTCAGGCAGGCCGAGCTCCGCGGCCAACATCTCGCTGCCGATTCCGACGCTCGCGACGTCCAGCATGTCGTCGACCGGGTCATGGAGGCAGACGCAGCCGAAGTCGATGGGGAAGTTGTCCTCCAGGCTTCGGATCACCACCTGGAAGATGCTGCCCAGATCCTGCCGCTGTCCGATCGCGCGCGTGATCACTCCGAGCAGCTCCAGCCGCACCAGGTGCATCATCACCTTCTTCTCGGCGCGTTTGCGTTCGGAGATATCGCGGACGATCTTCGACGCGCCGATGATTTCCCCGTTGGAGTTCCTGACCGGAGAAATCGTCACCGACACGTCGACGCGGGTCCCGTCCTTTCTGACGCGCACGGTTTCGAAGTGATCGACTCTCTCGCCGCGCGCAATCGTCTTGAGGATCTCCTCCTCTTCGTCGAGGCGCCCTTCGGGAAACAGCATCAGCATGGGTCGACCGATGGCCTCCGCCGCGGGATAGCCGAAAAGCCGCTCGGCGCCGTGATTCCAGCCCGTGATGATCCCTTGCAAGGTCTTGGCCATGATCGCGTCCTGCGAGAACTCGACGATCGCGGCATACTGATCGCGCAGCTCTTCCTGGCGCTTGCGCTCGCTGATGTCACGGATGAATCCCGCGTACAGCGCCGGACCGTCCCCGGGCATGCGATTGATGCTGAACTCGATCGGCACCGGTATGCCGTCGGCACGCTGCGCGGTGAGTTCGATTCTCTCGCCGGGTTGCAAAGGCTCACGCATCGCCAGGTAACGCGCGAGTTTGGCGCGCGCCTCGGGCCAGCCCGGCGGGATGATGGTATCCGTCAGGGGGCGGCCGATCACATCACCGCGGCCCAGTCCAAAGATGCCTTCGGCGGCCGGATTGAACTCGACGATCCGGCCCTCGTGATCGATCGTGATCAAGCCGTCCAACGCCGTGTCCAAAATCGTGCGCATACGCTCGTGGCTGAGATTCAGCTCCACGGTCCGATCGGCGATGCGGCGCTCCAGCTCCTCGTTCAAGCGCGCAAGCTCGAGCTCGGCGCGCACACGCTCGAGCATGTCGGACGATGCCATTTCCATCAGCGACAACAACAGGACCAAGAGGGCGGCAGTCTTGCCCAAGTGGGCGATCATCGCCACCGTGTCATCGGGGGCGCGGGAGTAGAGCATGGCGGAATGAGCGAGAACCAGCACCGCGGCCATCAGCGCCAGCGCGGGGAGCATTCGGTCGGCCGAACGCTTGAGCCAGCAAGCTCCACCGGCCAGCGCCCAAAGCAACGGGATGAAGACGAGGGTTGGCCGCGTAATCCCCCAAACACCCGGCGGCATATAGCGCGGCAGGGCGGTAAACACCGCAAGCAGCACGGCAGTCGATAAGATCAGTGCCGGTGCAAGCCACGGCGCGCGTTGCCGGCCGCGAGACAGCAGCCAGAGCGAGCACCCCACGCCGAGAGGCCCAATGGCACCGGCGGCCGGCCACGTCGCCGGCCGCAGCACCGACCGCGACTGGACGATCGGCGCCAGAGGACCGGACCACTCGATGGTGACCAGCACATGAACCAGGTCCGCCAAGAATGTCGTTCCGAAAGCGATCGCGAGCCACACCGGAAAGGCGCGCCTGGTGCGCACGCCGAAGTCGCGGAGGAGCAGCGCCAACAGGCCGGACAACAGACACGTTCCCGTGTCGAGAACGAGGTGGAGATTCGGGTAATCGCGCGGGCCTTCGGTGATCAGCACCGCGCTGATGAGGACGAGAACCCACAGCGTCGCAGGGACGTTGCGCGACAGCTTCATCGAACCGGAGGTCTCAACCATGCCCTCGAACTGGCAGGCAGTCTGGCTGCTCAACCACGGTGCGGTCGCCCTTGAGTCCTGATGTCATTGCCCACGGCTGACGTTATGCCGCATCACCGCGGCATCGTCTAGTCGCGACGTCAAACGATGCCGGTGCCGGCCGACGAGTTCGGGCGCAATATGATGGCCGTTCGCGGCCGGCTGCCGGCATTCAGCAGGATTTCAGCATGTCCCATCCGAGGTCAAGTACTCGCCCCAGATCCTTGGCGATCGCGTCCGTGGCCACGTGCATCATGCGGCCTTCGCCATGGCTGAAACTCGCTCCCACGTAGTTGCCTGCATGCTGGGGCGCGCATTCATTCTGTCCAGCCATTGCCGGATGGTGGGAGCGCGCGCCGTGAGCGGCTCCCACTCCGGCGTTGCCGCAAAGAAGTCCAGTTGCGGCGCCAGCATCACGTCCGCCAAGGTAATCGATTCGCCGGCAAAAAACGCGTTGTCGCCCAATAGCCGCGACAACTCGCGGAACACCACCTCGGCCTTCGGCATCGCCGCGGCGATGGCTGCCTCGTCCGGCTCCAGACCCAAGATGCGCGGGCCGACGATCCGCTGGAACGCGATGACGTTCGACACGCCCTGGAACAGGTACCAATCGTTGACGTTCATCAGCTGATCCATGCGCGCGGCCGCCTGTGGATTCGCGGGGGTGAGCACAGGCTCCGGCAGCACGCGATCCACGTAGCGCACGATGGCGGCGGTCTCGTACAGCATGAAGTCGCCGTGCTTCATATACGGCACCCTGCCGAAAGGGTGGCACGCGAGGTGCTCGGGGGTGCGCGCCGCTCCCGGTGCCACGGGAACGAACCGGTAGGGCGCGCCTTTTTCCTCCAGAGCGACCAGAACCGCTCGGCCGAAGGGGCTGCCCGGAATGCTATGAATGACGAACTCGTTCATTTGAATAGCTCCGCTGTGGTTTCTGATGAATTAGTTGGTTCCCGATCGAAGAGAGCCGGTGCCCGCCGAGACTTCCTTCGCAAACAGCTCGAGCAAGCCGGGCCACCCGCCGTCGACCCCTTTGCGCATCGTTTCGCCGTCCGGCATGCCCATGCGCTCGAAGTTTCGATGCTCGAGTTCCACGCGCGTGCCGCCGGCGGTGTCGGCAACGAACCGTACCTCCACTTCCGACGCCAGCGCGACGCGTGCGTCGGGCTTCCACTGAGCGCTGACTTCCCAGCTCACGACGAACCGCTGCGCGGGTTGCCAGACGCTGACGTGACCGACCACCGCCTCGGACCCATCCTCGCATTTCGAGTACCACCGCCCGCCCACGAACGGTTCAATAATCGATTCCCGGATCGGCGCGCTGCCGATGTTGTGGGTCTTCGGCCACCAGCGATCGAGCCCGGCCGTGAATACCGCGAAGGCCCTCTCCGGCGTTGCCTGCACGACGATGGTTTTGCGCACCGGCGCAATGCTGATGGTTCGGTTCACGGTTTCCTCCTTCTTGGTTTTTCGGGCTTTTCAACTTCTTTCTTGAATGACTCGAGAGCGTCGTCCCAAAACTGGTCGAGCCAGCGCCGCAGTTCGCCGAGACCGTCCGGGTCGATGCAATAGACGCGGCGCGTGCCCTCCGGTTTGTCGGTCACCAGGCCGGCCATTTTCAGGGTCTTGAGATGCTGGGATACCGCCGGACGGCTTACCGGCAGCTCGGCCGCGAGGTCGCCGACCGAAGCGGGGCCGGACCGCAGCCGCTCGAACACGCGGCGGCGGGTGGGATCGGCCAGTGCGGCCAGGGTATTAGCGTAAGACATGACTTACGGTAAGTCATTACTTACCAACTGTCAAGCACGCTCGAAAACGCAAATGACTCCGCGCCCCGACTTGGGAGCCATGGAGTCGGTGCCC
>Ga0070730_10001633_pt1 | contig 21316 bp, 15 predicted proteins | sample Coa_R1_3_FD_66447 | JGI IMG/M metagenome (GOLD analysis project Ga0070730, IMG submission 66447) | Surface soil microbial communities from Centralia Pennsylvania, which are recovering from an underground coalmine fire - Coalmine... | ecosystem: Environmental > Terrestrial > Soil > Unclassified ... | reverse complement strand
GAGTGAAGGTCAATCCCTGGGACGACAAGGCGGAAATGGTGAAGACGGCTCCGGTCGCCATCACGTCGGCGCGTGACAAGATGCCGTTCGAAGTCACGCCCTTCTTCCCGCGCCTGGCCCGCTACGGTGCAAACGCCGCGCCTGCCGCTGCGCCCACCACCGCCGCTGCCAACAACACTGGCAATTAAACTTCTCACGACGTTAACGCTGTCATCCTGAGCGAAGCGCTCTATCCGGGATCTTCGCCCAGGATGACATTCCAAGCTAACTAAAATAACGAGGCCGGGATCGGATGGTGGAAGAGCAGCGCTTTAGCGCCGCGTCACCATCGCCAGGAAGGGCAGGGCTTCAGCCCCTGAAGGGCTTGCACCGGATCGATTCTCATCCGGCGCGAAGAATACTGCCCCTGCGGCTCGGTGATCAGCGGGTGGAGATGCTCGGGCGGGAGCACGTATCCTACTACGGCAAAGTGATACGACCGCATCATCAACGCGATAGATCTGCAGATTGACGGGAAATCTTCGTTACCGGCGCCGGACGATTTGGTGGTCTGCTTATTGGCCCAACGACAAAAGCGCCCAGGATCGCGTGCGATCCCGGGCAGCTTTCAAAACTAGCCAAGGAATTGCACCTCAACGCTTGGCTCTGACCGAGCAGATTTCTACGGGCCCGATTCAAGCTGTTGATTGCACGTTCCGGTCGTCGTCTGCGCATTCAGCACCTGGGTCCACGTCGTGCCAAATGAAGACGGCGGCGGATTCAGTAACGCCGGGTTGGTGAAGTCGAAAAATTCATTCATGTCGGTGCACCCTACGGTGTTTCCGCAAGATGGATTCTGCCAGGACGCATCGCGCGCCGTCAGCGGCGTCACCCCGAACGTCTCCTCAATAAAAGCCAGAATCGCCGTGTAGTCTCTCGGTACGTGCGATACAAAATTCGGCTTCGCATATGGCGAAATCACCATGACTGGCACGCGGAAGCCCGTCACATCGAACGTGCCACCGATCGTGCCTACCGCGCAATAACCAGCCGATCCGTTATTCTTATCCGGACACTGTCCCGGCGCGTAATTATCCGGCAGCGGAACCATGAAGGGGGCCACATGATCATATAAACCGCCGCCTTCGTCGTAGCTCAGAATAAAAACGGAATCCTGCCACGCATCGCTGTTCATAAGCGCCGCGATGATGGATTGTACGTACGCTGCACCACTCTGAATGTTATTGTCAGGATGTTCATCCAGGCCGCTGCTTCCCGACGCGCTGTCAATGAAAATCACCTGCGGCAACGCCTTGTCCGGATCGCAAGTCCCGGTTCCCGCGCAGTTTCCTGCCAGCGTGTTCATCAGGTCGCTTTCCGGGTAGGTCTTTGGTCCGATCTTCGGATCGTTGAAATCGGCGAAGTTCGCCAGGAAAATTCCATCGTGATAGTAGTACAGCCAGCTTACGTTGGCATTGTTCATCGCCCGGAAGATCGTTGGAGCAGCGTACAGCGGATGACCGGAATTATCTGGATATTCGTGTCCGAACGAGGTGCCTGCCATCAGATACATGCGGTTCGGCACAGTATTCGCAAGGATCGGCGAGTGCCATGAGTCGCTGGTCGCAAAGAATGTCGCCAGATCATAGTAATACGGCAGATCCTGCTGGTTGTAGTAACCCAGTGCGCGGGTGCCATTCGGATCGTACTGCTCAGGAACGTTGTTCGTCGTATCCAGAAACCAATCCATCCCGAACGAACTGCTCGTGAATGTCGTGGTCGTGGCCCAGGCGGGATCGCCGCCGTTGAGCAGGTGGGTATCGTGGTGGCTCTCATCCCACGCCGGCGTTAGATTCTCCGTGCAAACCGTCGTCTCGTGGAATGGCTGAACAGTCGCGCCCGTGTTGTTATTCGTCAGTGTCACCGACGGGTTGAATCCGTCAATCGTCGCTGTATCCGTAATCCCGAACTGCGCCAGTCGGCCCGGCCGGTAAGACCCCAACTGCCCAAGGTACATGTCGAACGAGCGGTTTTCCTGCAGCATGAAGAAGATGTGCTTGATGACCCCGCTATTCGTCGTGTTCACCGTAACCGTCGCCGACTGCGTAAGTGTCGTCCCATTCACTACGGCGTTCGCCGAGTAGGTTGTCGTGGCGGCCGGTGTGACTGTCGCAGTTCCTTGCGGAAGCGCGCACGGATTACATACATTGTTGCCACTGCCGTCGGTGATGGTGAGCGAACTTGCTGTCCCGCCGCTGACTTGCCAGGCGAGTGTCGACGAACCGCCAGTAGTGATCGTCGTCGGCGAAGCCGTAAACGTTAGCGTGATTGGTACCGTGACTGTAACCGTTTGCGGTCCGGCGGTCCCTCCGGGGCCGGTTGCGGTCAGTGAGAAGGTCGTCGTTGTACTCACCGGAGTCACCGCCGAGCCGGAAGCCGAGAGACCTGTATCGTCCCCGGATATCGACGGTGTAATGGTTACTGATGTGGCATTGGTCGTGGCCCACGTAAGAGTTGTTGTTTGGCCTGAAGTGACGGTTGTAGGGTTCGCTGTGAACTGTGTAATCTGCGGAGGCACCGGCGCTGTGACCGTTACCGTCGCGGTGGCCGGAGCGCTGGTACCCCCGGCTCCAGTCGCCGTCGCTGTATAGGTGGTGGTTTGCGTAGGCGAATCGGTGGTGCTGCCGGCTCCCTGCGGCAAGGTCGCGACCGTGCGCTTGGAGCCGCCCGCTGTCGCCGTGATCGTCACGGAAGTCGCGTTGGTCGTGGTCCAGCTCAAGGTGGTCGCCAAACCCGTCGTGATCGACGTAGGGTTCGCCGTGAACGAAGTGATCTGCGGCACTGCTACCGCCGCCACCTGCACCGTGGCCGTCTGGGGCGCGCTCTTTCCGCCCGCGCCGCTAGCCACTGCGGTATAGGTCGTAGTCTGTGACGGAGAATCGCTAATCGTCCCTGAGGCTTCGCTGCTCGTCGTCACTGTTCGCGTGGAAGTACCAGCTGTCGCCGTAATTGTGATCGACGTCGCGTTGGATGTGGTCCACGTTAGCGTCGTCGCCTGACCACTGGTAATCGATGTGGGATTCGCCTTGAATTCCGTGACTTGCGGCGCTGCTGGTTGCGCCACCTGCACCGTAACAGTCTCAGGAGAACTCTTTCCCCCGGCTCCTGTCGCCACCGCTGTGTACGCTGTTGTTTGTGTGGGCGAGTCGCTGATGCTGCCCGAGGCTTTCGAACTGGTAGCCACGGTGCGGGTCGATGATCCCGCGACCGCAGTTATGATGACCGATGTGGCGTCCGTCGACTGCCACGTCAGAGTCACACTTTGCCCGTCGGTAATCGACTTGGCGCTCGCCGACAGAGTCACAGTCGGGGTGGAATTCTGGCTGCCGGTCGAAGCACCGGAACAGGAAAGAAGACCAAACGAGGTGAGTAGTATTACTCCGAGCCCAATGCACTGCCAGGTCCCACAACTAAGTCGACGCAAGATTCCCCCAATGGACTTGCGCGATTTCAGATGCCCTGCTCGTTGTGCTTTGTTGCTACAGCAAAACCAGTAGTGAATCGACTTTTATCCACGTGTTTCCCGATACTTGTCCGGGAACTGAGTAGAAGACTATTGCAGAAATGAAAGACAGCTGAGTTTGTCCTTGCTGTTTTGGCTATAAACAGTTGATTCGCAATGACATACACGATAACAACGCTCCGCAGTCGCTACTTTTCATCCTCCACTGGAATGATTTTCCTTGCGCGACAGTAACTTGCCCGCAATCGCAACCCTCCACGAAAATTGAGCCATCGACACCGCGGGGACTATCCTCCCCTTTGAGGCTTGGCAATTTGAGGTTATGGGCTAACACAATTCTGCGATTGTTCACGGGAATCTACTTCGTCCTGACCTCACTCTATTGTCTGCTCGCATTCCTGCCTTACACGTTTTATTTCCTCATCAAAGCTCCAGCGTACTCGTGGATGCCTTGGTTTGTGCATCATCAAGCTGCCCTCTTTTGGATCGCGGCCGTGTCGGCTCTGGTCGCGGGAGGGAATGCCCTCGTAACCTGGAACTGGCGCTTCATCGCACTCGTGATTGCATTTGCCGTTGCCGGAACTTACGTCACGCTACGTCCTTTCCTTGCCGCCCTCGAGAATAATCAAGCAGCATTTTGGTGGAGCATCGCAGCATTGGCGCCATTAGCTCTAGCGGCTGTCTGGAACTCAGCCGGCCGAAGAGAATCTCCTCCCAGAAATGCAGTCTCCACTCATAGCAACTTGCTCAGCTATTCAGGAGCGATTCTCGCCGCTTGCATCATCAGTGTGGTTTACTTCGTGAGCGCGAAGATTCACATACCGAATGAGGAGCACGTATCCCGTTTTCACGTCACAGACGCGGCTTCAGCATGGTGGAGTCTGATGTCTCACATCGTGCTTGCCATCATCCTCTGCTCTTTGATCAATCTGGTCACGCTCATCGCCGCCAGAACGAAGAAGCCTCGATCAGTGAAATTGGCAATCCACGGTACCCTGATCGTTGCCGCTTTGTGGGCCGTCATATTCCATTTCCTCCAGAGCGCACTGAGCTTCAGCGGGTGGCGTTCGCATCTCTATTCGGCGACGCTTGCATTGACTCTCACTCTCTGGGGCTTCTCGCTCGTTCTGCCGTTCCTCAATCCGCGAGCTGATTCTTCATTTACCTCATCCGCAAACCCGCAGGTTGGAACCTGGATCGTGCTGTTGACAGCTTGCCTGTTCGCAGTCGAATTTCCCTCCATCGTTGGTGATGCCGACTGGAGCGGATTTCTCCAGAGCACGGTTACGTTCCTGCTTTGGATCGTCGTGAGCGTGTGCATCTTCAGGTTGCGCCCGAAACGAGCGCAATATTCCGAAGCCGTGATGCTCTCAACGGTTGTGATTCTGCTGCTGCTGTACAAGGGGCTACAACTTACTGAGATCTTCTGGAGCCGGTGTCTTGGCTCAACCGACGACGAGATCGCTTTGAGCCTGCAGGCATACGGTGCGCACGACAACTCCTTCCTGCTGGCGCACGAAATCCTCGGGAACTCACGCCATGAAGTCTGCGGCGATCTGTGCCGCATCCTGCGCGACAACACCAACATCCGGGACACGCGCGCCCGCGTTGAAATTCAACTGGTCGATTCGCTGGCGCCCACAAAAAGCGAACGCCCCAACATCTTCCTTTTTGTCATCGATTCGATGCGCCCCGATTACCTCGGTGCCTATAACTCGCGGGTTGACTACACACCCAATCTCGACGCTTTCGCGCGCGATAGCATTGTGCTGCATAACGTCTACTCCCAGTACGCAGGAACTTCTCTCTCCGAACCAACGATCTGGTCGGGCGCCCTCATGCTGCACGCTCACTACCTGCAGCCCTTCTCCAAACTCAACAGCCTCGACCGCCTGCTGCATACGGATGGATATCGGATCGTCGTTAGCGTGGACGAAGTATTAAGCGCGATCCTGCCCCCTGATGACCACATCGTGCGCCTGGATTCCGACAAGAAGCTTTGGAACAGCATTGAGTTGGGCTCTACTTTGAAACAAGCGGAAGCCATCTTTGATTCTCAGCAGAATTCGCAGCAGCCTCTCTTTCTGTACGCGCAGCCGAAGAACGTTCACCAGTTTGCCCACAATGACGTGCCTTCTCCGACTTCCCAGCATTGGCCCGCGCGCCCTGGCATGAACTCGCGCATCACATACGAAGTGCATTGGGTGGATTCGTGCCTCGGTCAATTCTTCGACTATCTCAAACAGCGCGGCATGTACGACAACAGCATCATCATCGTGACCAGCGATCACGGCGATGCCACTGGCGAGTTTGGCCGCATGAGTCACTCCAACGCGATCTGGCCGGAAGTGATGCACGTGCCGCTCATCATTCACTTGCCCCCCGCGTTGCGCCGGCGTTTTGTCTATGACGACACTCGCCTCGCGACGCTGACGGATGTCACGCCCACCCTTTACTACCTGCTCGGGCACCGCCCGGTCCGGACCAACCCCCTTTATGGACGCCCACTGCTCGCCGAAACTCGGGAAGAACTCGCTTCTTATCCGCATCGCGATCTATTGATGGCTTCCGACGTGCACGCAGTCTACGGAATTCTGACTTCCGACGGCCGTTACTTGTACGCCACCTACGATTCTCCCGCGCAGAGTTATTTGTTCGATCTCATGACCGATCCGAACGCGCAGCACGACATGCTCACCGCAGCATTGAAGCAGAAATATGATGAAGAGATTATCCAGCACCTGCAATCGATCGGCGACTACTACGGATACAAGCCTGGAGTCGGGTCTCTGCTCGCCTCAGCGGGCAATTAGGCTCCTGCAATACGCAATAATTTCCGCAGCGTGCGAATTCCCTTCCCTGGAAGCACGGCCAGCATCTTCTGCCACATACAAGCTGTCAGAAAGGCATCCGCCAATGCATGGTGCGGATCGTCGCCTTTGACGCCGTAGAATTTGGCCAGTGTGGCCAAATCCAATTTCTCGAGTTCGAGCGGCAGTTCCTCGGAGTACGTGCCATGACGCAAAAGCCACTGATGGACTTTCGCCGTGTCGATTGCGGGATTCTCCAGTGTATGACCAGTGGACGCCATTTCTTTGTTGAGAATCTTCAACTCGATCTCGACGAAGTGTCCAACGAGAACTGCTCCCGCAATGAAATGATACAAATCCACCATCGTCCGGTCGAGAGCGTCGCCCTCAGCCACATCCTCGGATCGCAGCTTATGAACAACCACTGTACTAGCAGGAATCGAGACTTGCGGGTTCACCACTCGATAAAACTGCTCGCCTAAACGAATGCTTGGCCCCTGCATGCCAATCGCTCCAATGGAAAGAAGCCGATTCGTGCGGGGATCGAGCGATGTGAGTTCGGTGTCAAGGACTACATAGCGGATCGCATGCAGAGGAGTCTCCTTGGCAATCGCGGCTTGTCCACTTTCGCGTGAGCCGGAGACGCGCTTGAGCCAGCTTTGCATTCAGCGCCCCAGTTGGGACCAGATCGCGCTGCGAAATCTTGCCTCTATTAGCGCCTGCGCGCGCGCGATGGTGCGAAACGATTCTTTCAGAAGGCTTCGTTGTAGGTTTGTAAGAGAATCGGGAGAGACGTAGTTGGTCATCTCATGACCATCACGGACCTGCCGCAGTTGGCACTCAATGCGCAACAACGTAAGGAATTCGAGTGCTTCCTTCATATCTTTAAAAACGGCGGGATCGTCTTCTGGAGCCGCTGACAGCTCCGATAAGCGGTCGGAAGTATTCGTATGGTCGATCCCCGCATCGATGGCCAATACGCGTGTTGCGTCCACGATTGGCGCTGTTCCAAACGTTTTGAGATCTAGCTGATTCTTATGCTCGCCCGTGCGCTCGAGAACGAAATTGCGAAAGAAACCTAATGGCGGTCGATGCGTGACAGCAATCGCCGCCAGCACCGATTTGAACAAGCCCGCATCTTTGAGGGAGTCGCGCTTCGTCGCGGCCAGCGCGCCAAACAGCGAGAAGTCGCCCGCAACCGGACGCATATCGAAAAAGAGGAGAGCATCCTCGACACCGTGGAGGTCGGCTTCCTTGATCCAGGCATGGAAATAGTTCTTCCATATTCGAAGTGGCTGTCGCCATCGAGGATTACTCGCCATGTAATTGCCGGTGCAGAGCGGATATCCGCAAGTTGCAAGAGCCTCCTGCGCGAAGGCGGTGAGCCGCTCGAAGTATTCGCGCGCCGCACCGTCATCGCTGCAATCAGAGTAGATGAGCGCGTTGTCCTGGTCGGTCTTGAAAGTTTGCTCGCGGCGCCCCTCGCTTCCCATCACCACCCAGCAATAAGGAGCGGGAGGAGTTCCAATCTTTTCTTCTGCAAACTGCAGAATCTTTGCGATAAGCCGATCGTTCACTTCGGCCATGACGCGTGTCACATGACTCGCCTTTGCACCCTCACGCAACAGCAGTGGCAACAATCCGGCGATCCGGTTCTGTGCGCTTGCCAGAGCTTCCACGCTTGTTTGCGCATCAATAAATCGAACTACATTCAGAGGAGATTTGCCCTGCAGCACCATTAGATCGTGAGCCGTGAGCACGCTCGCAGGGATCCCCTGGTTTGTAACCAACACATGGTGGATATTGCCGCTCACCATCGCAAGCAGGACGTGAAACACGCGCTCGTTGGACTCTACTGCAACTACAGGCGTGCTCATGATTTTCTCGACGTCTAAGTCCAGAGGCAAAGCCTGGGCAACAACTTTGTCTGCAAAATCCCGGTCGGTGACGACGCCAACCGCAGAGCCCGCCGCGTCAACCACAAACACGCACGTGGACTTCGATTTCGCCAGAAGCTGTGCGGCCTCACGGAGGCTCGTGTCTTGCTGGCACAGCTGTACGGGCGATCCTGGCACTTCGCTGACCGCCAGGGTGTACAGCAGACGTTCCGTGTCGCCCATCAGGCCAGTCTGCGTACGGAGTTCCTGCAGGCTACGGTCCATGTAGCGAGTCACCGAGGTACGCAGCAGGTAGTTCGCGACTTCGGCATTGCACGAAATCAGACGCTGCACCTGGTCAGCCGGAACACAGTAGCAAAGTGTGTCTTCGATGGCTATCACGTCGAGGCGTGCAAGATCTTTGCTCATCACCGAGAGCAGGCCGAAGATCTCCCCTTCACTGCGCATGTCGAGAACCAGTTGCTTGCCGACTTGCGAGCGCAATGAAAGTTTCACGCCGCCCTTATGTACAACGTATAGCGATTCCGACGCGGGATGCCCGGCGCTGAGGATGATCGAATCTTTCGGGAAGAACTCGAGCGTCATGGTGCGAGACATCCCCGACAACTCGGAATCTGTCAGAAATTGAAAGGGTGGAACTGTTTTCAGAAACGCAACTACCGTTGCGGTGACCACCGACTCAGAGGAGGTTTGCGCCAAGGTTAGACCCTTGCGTCAACAAAGACGGATCCATGATGTTAGGAGGCTGCGGGACCGAAGTCAAAGAGCAAACTGGAGGCACGAAATCAGGATTTCTGCTTTCCCTTGCCCGGAAGACCCGCAGGGTTCTCGTGGGTACGTTCGCGGAAACCTCCGCGCAGCCCCGCCGCCAGACCGACACTAGACTCTCCGAACTTGTCGCGCAACCTGTCGGCCGCAGCCAATGCGTCTTTCCAGCGCTGTTGACGGTTGCCTTCGAGCAAGTCGATCTGCGAATCCTCGGAGGTAAAGGACGACGCCTGCACGCCGAGCAGACGCACCTCACTTCCCTTTTTCCAGTTCTTGCGAAACAGGCTCCGAATCTGCTCGAAGATCTCTGTATCCAGCTGCGTCGGGCTGGGCAGCGTGTGCGCGCGCGTGATCGTCGTGAAATCGGAGTACCGCAGCTTCAGTTGTACGGTGCGCGCGTGATAATTCGCTTCGCGCAGACATCGCCCGACCATTTCGGAAAGACGCATCAACGTTGATTCGAGTTGGGCGATGTCAGCTGTGTCTTCGTTGTAAGTATGCTCGTGGCTGATGGACTTGGCATCCAGGTCGGCGCCAACCTCGGTGTCAAACCAACCGCCCGCGTCTTCGCCGCGAGCCTTCCCTGCCAGCGCCAGCCCCCACTTTCCGAAGCGATCATTCAGTTCAGATTCTTCGAGGCGTGCCAAATCTCCGACCTTCTTGATGCCGAGTCTGTGGAGATTGGACTCCATGACCTTCCCAACCCCTGGGATTTCGCGGACATCGAGCGGCGCGAGAAACTTCGCTTCCTGGCCCGGAACAATCCAGAGCACCCCATTGGGCTTGGCCTGGGCAGAAGATACTTTCGCGATCAGGCGTGACGTTCCAATGCCAACGGAGCAGTTCAGCCCGGTTTCGCCTTTCATGCGCTGATGCAGACTATGGGCGGCCTTGAGCGGCGGACCATGCAGGCGCTCCGTGCCGGTCATATCGAGATACGCTTCATCAATCGAAGCCATTTCGACTTGCGGCGTGAAGGCCCCCAGCACCTTGTAAACCTTCTCGGAACACTCGCGGTAGCGTTCCGGATGCCCGTCGACAAAAATCGCGTGCGGGCAATGCTTGGCCGCGGTTCGTAGGGGCATGGCGGAATGGACGCCGAACTTGCGTGCCTCATAAGAAGCGGCTGAGACGACTCCACGTTCGTCGCGCTGTCCGCCAACCACTACCGCTTTTCCCTTGAGCGCCGGGTCATACAGCTCTTCCACGGAGACGAAAAAGGCGTCCATGTCGACGTGAAAGATCGTCCGAGGGAATGCGGGCTGGGCGGAGGCGGACATGCCGCAAGAATTTTAACAAGCCGGGTGAAACATAACCTCTTTACGGCCGTCTATATGGTATGGGCGACGGGGATCCGGTCCGCACGGGATGCCCTCCACCACAACATCCAGCGCGGCGCGGTGTCTACCTTTATGGAACTTATTGACAGCCGGGCTCGTACCTAATGTTAGACAGGATGCATCTAAGGGTCACAGCGACAACATAGTCATGCGAGCCGTCACCGACATCTTTGTGCAGATTTTCCGCAATCTCTGGACGCACAAGCTGCGTTCGTTCCTCACCATGTTTGGCATCGCGTGGGGAGTAGGGTCCTTGTTGCTGCTGGTGGGAGTGGGCGAGGGATTCCGGTCGGGGAATAAGCGCGAATTGGCCGAATTCGGCAAAGACATCATGTTTCTGTTCCCCGGGCGGGCCCCAGCGGTAAAGGGAAACATGAATTCGGCGCGTTCTTACTTGCTGAACTATCAGGATTACATCGACGTGCGCACCGAAGCCCCGCATGTCCGCAATGCCTGCCCTCTGATTTCGCGGGAAGACTTGCACACGGTTAGCGAGTTCTCCAACGCCAGCGGCGAGATCCTGGGGACGGAGCCGCAACTGAATGAAATCAGTTATCTCCCCCTGAAGGACGGACGCTGGCTGAACCAGATGGATGGTGCTCAACGCCGCAATGTCATTGTGCTGGGCAACGAGTTGCTAAAGACTCTCTTTCCCGGACGCCCAGCCCTGGGCGCTTTTGTCCTGATCAACGGGCTGCGCTTTGAAGTGGTGGGAACGATGCCGCACCTGGGCCGCGGGGACAATATGTGGCTCAACATGCGCGGCTACATCCCCTTTCAGGTAATGGCCGCAAATTTCCCGCTCAAGGGAGAGAACCACGAGAATTCGATCTCCTTCATCGAATATCAGCCGAGCACGACCGCGGAACACAAGCTCGCGCAACAGGATGTGCATAGGATCATCGCGCGCAATCATGGATTCGATGCGACCGACCAGAACGCGTTTGACGAGTGGGATTCGATCCAGGAATCGAAGATGATCGGCACCATTTTCGACGTGATGAACATGTTCCTGGGCGCAGTAGGCATGGTGACGCTGGCGTTGGGCGCGATCGGGGTGATCAACATCATGCTGGTGGCGGTGAGCGAGCGCACCAGGGAGATTGGGCTGCGTAAAGCGCTGGGCGCGACGAACCGGAGCATCCTGTTTCATTTCTTTCTCGAGGGATTGTTGCTCACGCTGGGCAGCGGAATGCTGGGGCTGATCTTCGCTGGTGGACTGATGGCGACGATGTCGGGTGTTCAGGGGCCCCAGGGATTTGATCCGCCGAAACTGGTACCAATGACTGCGATGCTTGCGATTTCAAGCCTCACCATCGCCGGAGTCATAGCCGGCCTGTATCCCGCGCGCAAGGCCGCGATGCTGCAACCTGTGGAGGCGCTGCGCCAGGAATAATGCATATGCGTGACCTGCTCCAGGAAGCCTACACAGCGATGCGCCACAACCGGCGGCGCACGGCGCTTACCATGCTGGGCATGGCGTGGGGCATTGCCACTGTCGTCATGTTGCTGGCGTATGGCGACGGGTTCGGAGAGGCCATTTCGAATATTTTTGCGAACTTCGGGACTAAGATGTGCGTCGTCGTACCGGGCAAGACTTCGACGCAGGCGGGCGGGCAAAAATCGGGCGTGCAAATCAAATTCACTCAGGACGACGTGGACCTGCTGCAGACGAACCTGCCGCAGGTCACCCACATCACTCCTGAGGTCGGCAAGCAGGCCAACGTTCAATACGACACGCGCGTGTTCACTTTCCCAGTCAGCGGAAATTATCCCAACGTGATGTCGATTCGCTCGCTGAAGCTCGACCAAGGGCGCTTCTACAACATGGAAGACCAGATCCAGCGAGGACGGGTTGCGGTAATCGGGTCGGAGGCGAAAGAGAAGCTGTTCTCAGGACGCAACGCGCTGGGAGAGCATATTCGTCTGGATGGCTTGAGCTTTGAAGTCGTCGGTGTGTTGTCCGCAAAGATGCAGGAGGGGAACGACGACATCAATCGGGTCGTGTACATCCCCTTCACCACCATGAGCGATCTGAAAGACACGCATTACCTGGACACGATCTGGTTTAACTACCAGACTCCGGAATACGACAAAATTGAGCCGGCGGTAAGGACGATCATGGCGGGCCAACACAAGTTTAACCAGTCGGACCGGCAGGCCGTGCGCGTGTTTAACATCATGATGCAGGTGCATCAATTCGAAATCATCACCCTCGGCCTGAAGATCCTGATGGGATTCATCGGAACGCTGACACTGGGAATCGGCGGGGTCGGGTTGATGAACATCATGCTGGTTTCAGTCACCCAGCGGACACGCGAAATCGGCGTGCAGAAAGCGCTGGGCGCGCGCCGCCGGTACATCCTGATGCAGTTCCTGGCTGAAGCCCTGACCATTACTTTTATTGGCGGCGTGCTGGGAGTGATCCTGGCTTATACCGTCGCGCTTTCGGTCGGCAGGCTCACCTTGTACAGCGCGTTCGCAAAGAACGGCTCGGCAGGAGACATCCGGCTGATCATTGCCCCGGGAACGCTGATTGCGTCTACGATCATTCTGGGGGCGGTCGGACTGATCAGCGGAATGATTCCGGCGTTCCGCGCGTCACGGCTCGATCCAATCGAGGCACTACGACACGAGTAGGTGCCCTTTCCCAGCCTTCCAAAATCGGCTAGACCTCCGGCACCCGGTTTGGCTCGGTTAGAGACCCGAGATCAGTCCCTTCCACCGATCTCCAGTTAGAGTAGAACCGGTTTACCAAACCCAACGGTCCGATTTCTTATTGTTCACCTCCGGACATCGAATGCCGGCGGTGGACACCTTCACAGATAACCGTTCGAAAGGAGCATCCCATTGTCCTTTGCCATCAAGCGGTTACAGTTTGCACTGGATTGGCGAGAGTCTTGCGATATAGAGCCCAGCAGAAGTCAGCACACTTCTTGTCAGTTCGCCGACAAGCCGCTAGGTGCCATCGGGAAAAGCTGGAGTGACGGGATTTTTCCGGGATACGATTGCTCTGGTGAGAAACAGGAGGCCGTATGCGGACGCTGATTCAAGACTTACGCTATGCCGCGCGCACGTTGCGCAAATCTCCGGGGTTTACGGCTGTTGCCGTTCTCACCCTGGCCATGGGCATCGGGGCGAACACGGCGATTTTCAGCCTGATTAACGGCATCCTGATGCGCGGGCTACCGGTGCAGGACGCGCAGCGCCTCGGGTCCTCAAATGGAGCGCCCACAAGGCTCCGGATATTCACAGCCAAAGCGGTTACGGGGACTGTGGGCAGGGCGAGTTCTCGCGCACTGGAGAATCTGCCGGATGCTCGTTTTCCATGCCCTTCTTCAAGGACGTAGCGTCGCAGGTGAACGCGTTCTCCGGCGTCGCGGCATTCGCTAACGCCGGTCAGGTTGACCTAAGCGGCAGTGGGACGGCGAGCGTGCTGAAGGCACAGGCGGTTTCTGGCGGATTTTTCCCGCTGCTCGGCATCGGTGCAGCCGCAGGCCGGCTCATTGGGCCCAGCGACGATGCAGTTTCCGCGCAACCGGTGGTCGTCCTCAACCATGGGTATTGGAAGCGCCAGTTCGGCGGCTCGCCTTCGGCGATTGGAAAAACAGTTCGACTCAACAACGTGCTGTTCACCATTATCGGCGTAGCCGACCCGCGGTTCGACAGCCTGAGTCCTGGGAATGTCTACGATGTGTGGGTCCCGCTCTCCGTGGTGCCGCAGATCAACCCGCATCCATGGATAAAAGCGCGCGCGACCGATGTCTACAGCTGGTGGCTGGTAGTCATTGGCCGTCTGAAACCGGGCGCCGAAAGACTGCAGGCGCAGGCCGAGGTCACGACGCTTTTCCGCAACGACATGATGCACGGCGCCACGCCGCTCTCCAAGGCGGAAGATGATCCGAAAGTGGACGCGCTGCCCGCGCAGTCCGGACTGACCGGCTCGACGACGGAAATTTCTGGTGAATTGTACGTGCTGATGATGGCAGTCGGAATTGTGCTGCTGATCGCGTGCGCCAACGTCGCTGGATTGCTGCTCTCCCGCGCGACAACGCGGCAACAGGAAATTGCGGTGCGGCTGGCTCTGGGGGCGGGGCGCACAAGAATCGCGCGGCAACTGCTGACAGAAAGCGTTTTTCTGTCGCTCGCTGGCGGCGCGCTGGGAATCCTGTTTGCGATTTGGGGAACTCGCGCGATTGTGACGCTCTTTACCAGCAGCTCCGACGAGCCGTTTGCATTCAACCCGGGAATTGATGGGCGCGTGCTGCTGTTCACGTTTGCGGCGGCCGTGCTGACTGGAATCATCTTCGGATTCGCCCCGGCGTTTCGCGGCATGCGCGTCGATTTGACGCCAACCCTCAAAGAGGGCGCCAGAAGTTCAGCGGCAGAAGGACGCGCCGGGAGACGCTGGTTCAGCTTGGGCAACGGGTTGGTGATCGCGCAAGTGGCGCTCGCAGTGGTGGTGCTGGTTGGGGCGGGACTTCTTGTCCGCACACTGCAGAACCTAAGAAACGTAGACCCCGGGTTCGATACCCGCAATTTGCTGACGTTCGGATTAGATCCGACGCTGATTGGATACAAGACGCCGCAGATTGATGCGTTTTATCGAGATTTGCAGCAGCGGATCGGCGCCATTCCGGGGGTCGAATCAGTAAGCTACTCTAACAGCACGCTGCTGAGCGGGTCGTTGTGGAGCACGGGCTTCCATCTCGAGGGCACGCCGAAAGACCAGGACTCGAATGCAGACTATCTTCCCACTGGCGCAGGCTTTTTTTCGATGATGCACATGCGCCTGCTCTCAGGGCGAAACTTCAATTCGGCGGATTTTTCCCAGGCGGAAGCGGCGGAGGAAAGGGACAGAGCGCGGGAGGCCGTGCAGGAAGCGAAGGAAGCGGGACTTCCGGCTCCAGGCGGAAGCGCGACAGTACCAGAGAGCGCAGCGAAAGAAGCGCCTGTGCCGGTGATCGTGAACAAAACGTTCGTGCAGAAATATTTTCCGAAAATAAATCCCCTCGGAGTTCATTTTGGCGCGCACGAGGCTGACCCGGCGAAAGGGAACTGGGCCACTCCAGGCTGGGAGATTATAGGCGTGGTGAGCGATGCGAAGTATGCAGATCTGCGGAGCCCCATCAACCCGACGATGTACGTTCCTTCGAGCGGCGGCTACACGAACTTCGAAGTGCGGACCGGAGCGAATTCCACGGCAGTCACCGCGTCCATACGCAGTGTGGTGAGCCAGATGGACAGCAACTTGCCGGTCTTCAATGTGCACACGCAGGAGGAGTTGATCGACCAGTTGCTGTTTCAAGAGCGCATGATTGCGAAACTTTCAGGATTCTTCGGTCTGCTCGCGCTGCTGCTGGCGTGCATCGGATTGTACGGCCTGCTCTCATATGAAGTCTCGCGGCGAACGCGTGAAATCGGAATTCGCATGGCACTGGGCGCGGAGCGCCGCGGCGTTCTGAAGCTGGTTGTGGGCCAGGGAATCGTGCTAGCCATCAGCGGCGCGATGGTGGGCATCGCGGTGTCGCTGGGAGTGACGCGGTACCTGAAATCAATGCTCTACGACATCCATGCCAATGATCCGGTGACCATCGTCGGAGTGGCCATTCTGCTTGCGCTGGTCGCGGTCGTGGCATGCTACATCCCCGCGCGCAGGGCCACCCGCGTCGATCCGATGGTGGCGCTGCGGTACGAGTAACCGCTCATACATTTCTGAGGAGGAGGAACCTTAACCTCTATTGTCTGCCAGAGCTAGACCAGCACTTTCTCCGGTTGCGGCGCCGCCATCCGCATCTGCCGCACGCGATCGTAGATCTTCCCATATTCCCGCGCTGAGGCATTCCAGGAAAAATCTTTGTTCATGCCGTTACGCATCAACACTTGCCAGGACGTCTGGTCACGGTAGGCCTGCAGCGCTGCTTTGATGGTGAGCAGCAAAGACTCTCCGCTGTATTCCGTAAATTTGAAACCGGTTCCCTTGCCCGTACGGGCGTCCCAGGGTTCGATGGTGTCATCAAGGCCGCCCGTCGCCCGAACGATCGGGACAGTGCCGAACTTCAGGCTGTAGATCTGATTCAAGCCGCAAGGTTCGTAGCGAGAAGGCATCAGGAACATGTCAGCCCCGGCTTCGATCTTATGCGCCAGAGCATTGTCATATGCAACCTTGACCGCGATCTTGTTGGGAAACTGCTTGTTGAGGCGCTGGAACATCTCTTCGTAGGTCTTATCGCCCGCACCCAAAGCGACGACGATCATGTCCTCACGGGCGAGACGGTCGGCGATGTTTGCGATCAGGTCGAATCCTTTTTGCGCCGCAAAACGGGAGACGATTCCGATGACCGGAAGCTTGGGGTCAGCGTTGGAGACTCCAAAAGCGTGCAGCAGATCCTGCTTGCATTTGGCTTTTCCAGAAAGGTCTTGCGGCGAATATTTCGCGGCGACGAATTTGTCGGTCTGCGGGCTCCATTCGTCATAATCCACCCCGTTCAAAATGCCGGTTACCGTAGCGGCGCGGTCGCGCAGCACTCCTTCCAGGCCGAACCCATACTCGGCCGTTTGAATCTCCTGGCTGTACTTGCGGCTCACCGTCGTGATGAAGTCGGAGTACGTCAGAGCCCCTTTGAGGAAGTTCACCTGGCCGAAGAACTCCATCTTCGACATGGTGAACAGGTCCCATGGCAGCATCAGCAGTGGGAGAGTGTCGGGAGGAAACAGTCCCTGATAGCCCATGTTGTGAATGGTGAATACTGTACCGACATCGCGGAAGGCAGGGTCTTCCGCATAGATCGTGCGCAGCAGAACTGGAACCAGCGCCGACTGCCAATCGTGGCAGTGAAAAATCTGGGGCGGCCCAATGACCTTCGAGGCCTCCAGCACCGAGCGGCAGAAGAGAGCGAAGCGCTCCGCGTTGTCGGGATAGTCGCCGCCAGGAGTGCCGTAGAGCGCATCGCGATCGAAGTACTGCGGATATTCGACAAAATAAAAGCCTACGCCACTCTGGCTGCCACCGGACACGACCGAGGCGAAGCGGTATTTGTCGTCGAACGGAACTGTGATGCTGCGAACCACCGTGGCCGAGTCATGGAGCTTGGTCTGGCGATAGCGCGGCAGGTATACATTCACGTGGTGCCCTAAGGCCGCCAATGCCCTCGGCAAAGCCCCCACCACATCGGCCAACCCTCCCGTTTTTGAAAAAGGAACCCCTTCGGAAGCGACGAAAGCAATATTCATGAGTGCGGGCCCTCCATGGCGGGCGCGTTTCCGCGGCGCACGTTATGATGAATGTCAGCGATGACTGCGGTCCGGCTTAAGATGCATGGACCGAATTGAAAGTCTACTTCCCGACAGATTGAGGGTCAATGTGCCAAAGGTAGCTAGCGCGAACCGCCCGCGCACCAAGCCTAAATTGGGACAGCATTTTCTCACGAGCGACGAAGCAGCCGTCCGCATCGTGGACGCCCTGGGCGACACTTCCGAGAGCACCGTTTTAGAGATCGGCCCCGGCCGCGGGATTCTCACTTCCCTGCTCGCCAAACGGGCTCGGCGGTTGATCGCAGTCGAACTCGACCGGGTTCTGGCTGCGCAATTACGCTTGAAGTTCGGAATGTCACGAAACGTCGAGGTGATCGAAGCCGACGTGCTGGCCATTGATTTCGATTCCCTGTTTGGCCCCAAGCCCGGTTTGGGACGACCCGGCATTGAAATCAAGCCTCAGCCCGTCAAAGTCGTTGGCAATCTTCCCTACTACATCACCTCCGACATTCTGCTGCGACTGTTCGACTTTTCGAAGTACTTCGAGAGCATCGTCATCATGGTGCAGCGCGAAGTAGCCGACCGGATTGCAGCCGAACCGGGGGGCCGCGATTACGGAATGCTTTCGGCTACCGCTCAGCTCTACGCACGCGTCGAGAATTTGTTTACGCTGCCCCCCGCAGCCTTCGCACCTCCGCCGAAGGTGCATTCCAGCGTTTTGAGACTCACCATCGATCCCCAGCCGGAGAAGTTGGGAGTAGCGGGCGATGGGTTCGTGGATTTCCTGCGTCTCTCGTTTGCTCAGAAGCGCAAGACGCTGTGGAACAATCTCAGATCGAAATACAGCGAAGATTCCCTGAAGCAGGCCCTTGCCTCCGCCAAGGTAAAGCCGGGCGCGCGGGCTGAAACCCTCACGCTCAGTGAAAGCGCGGCCGTCTTCCGAGCCTTGCGTGAGGGCCAAACCGAGTCTTAGCATTGTCATGTTGGTCCCCGTTTTTGGGCGAAGGAGGGGCCATGAGTACCACATCGCTGAGACATCCCGCGGTTGCCGGACGCTTCTATCCCGGGGATCCTGACGACCTGCGCGCCGAGGCGCTCAGCTATCTTTCCCAATCCTCCTCACCCAAACCTCCGGTTAGAGCGATCGGGTGTATCGCGCCGCATGCGGGATATATGTACTCCGGGCATGTGGCGGGAGCAGTGTTTGCCGGGATCCAGATTCCGCGGTGTTGCATTGTGATGTGTCCAAACCATACCGGCGTAGGACGAGCGCTGGCCGTGATGAGTGAAGGAGGATGGAAGACGCCACTAGGTGAAGTTCCCGTGGACAGCGGGCTCGCGCAAGCACTCAAAGAAAGATTTCCTGAGCTGCTTGACGATTCGTCGGCGCACCGGGCGGAACATGCTGCCGAGGTCGAACTTCCCTTTTTGCAACTGAAACAGCCGAATCTCCGCTTCGTTCCCATCGCACTCGGCACGTCTCGTTTCGAGTTACTCGAACAACTGGGAAAAGCGTTGGCGGAGGTCATCGCAGTACACGACGATCCCATCCTGATGGTGGCCTCCAGCGATATGAATCATTACGAGTCTGACGCCGTCACGCGAGCGAAGGATCATCGCGCCATCGAGCGCATCCTCACCCTCGACGCCCGCGGGCTGTTCGACGTGGTCACGCAGCAGGGCGTTACGATGTGCGGCTTCGGCCCTGCCGTTGCCATGCTGACGGCAGCTCGGCAACTTGGCGCCAAATCGGCCGAGTTGGTGAAATACGCGACCTCCGGCGATGTGTCCGGGGATCGCGACATGGTCGTGGGATACGCGGGCGTGGTCGTCGCGTAAGGCCCGGACTCTTCAACGTTGTCATTCCGAAGGCAGCGAGGAACTTGAGTGAATGGCGATTTAACGCCAATTGACGCAGCGGGCAGTTTCCGTATCGCCCACCATCCTCCCAGGAAGTAGTGAGAGTGGGGCCCAGCACATTTCGCGGTATTGCTTGCGTCTCTGATCCCTCAGATTTCGGGCACGTTCATCTCTTACCGAAGCGAAACCGATTTAGACGCCCCGTATTTCCATCCTTGTGTTTTGATATTATCCCTCCACCGCGACTCGTAGGTTAGAAACACCAGTCTGAGAGGCCGATTCCATGACTCGCACGCTTCTTACCTTTTGTTTTGCATTTTGCTCTGTGGGGGCCGGATTCGCGCAGATGGGGAACATGACTGCTCCGACATATTCCAAAGATGTCGCGCCAATCCTGCAGAAAAACTGCCAAAGCTGCCACCGTCCGGGCGAGGCCGCTCCTTTTTCAATGCTGACGTTTGAGGAGACGCGACCCTGGATCGGAGCCATGAAATTAGCCGTGAAGCAGAAACTGATGCCGCCGTGGTTTGCCGATCCTCAGGTAGGGCACTTCGCCAACGACAGGTCGCTCTCTCAAAAAGAGATCGACACAATTGTGGCGTGGGTGACCGCCGGCGCTCCCAAGGGCGATCCCAATGACATGCCCGCGCCCTCAAATTTTGTGGCAGGATGGGGCATTGCAAAGCCGGACATGATTTTTCAGTTGCCCAAAGAATTCTCCGTGCCGGAATCGGGCATGGTCGAGTACCAATATGTCATTGTGCCTACCGGCTTCACAGAAGATAAATGGGTGCAGGCCGCCGAAGTCCGCCCTACTGAGCGCTCCGTTGTTCACCACATCATCGCGTACATCCGCGAACCCGGATCGAATTACTTCAAAGACCAAAAACCGGGCGTTTTCTTCGAGGCTCCTCCACCCAAGGATGAGAACGTGGACACGAGCGCTCTGCCTAGCGACTTTCTGGTTGGCTATGCTCCCGGTCAACCGGCAGAAATCCTTCCCTCCGGCGAAGCGAAGTTGATCAAGGCAGGTTCCGACATCGTATTCGAGGTGCACTATACGCCCAATGGAAAAGCGGTGATGGACCGCACCAAACTCGGCCTGGTATTCGCCAAGGAGCCGCCAAAGAAAAGAGTGCAGACGTTGTCGGCGGTCAACGGCACGTTCAAAATTCCTCCCGGCGATCCCAACTACCGCGTGGATGCTTCCTTTGAGATCCGGAAGGAAGTGATCCTGGCCTCAATTCATCCCCATATGCACGCCAGGGGAAAGGATTTTGAATATCGGATCGTGTTTCCGGGCGGGGAGACGCGAACGATTCTGCGCGTGCCCCAATACAACTGGCACTGGCAGCTTTGGTACAACCTCGACGAGCCGATTGTGCTGCCCCCTGGCGCACGAATTGAATGCACAGCCCATTTCGACAACTCTTCGAATAACCCGGAGAATCCAGACCCCACAAAGACCGTGACCTGGGGGCAGCAGAGCTGGGACGAAATGATGGTTGGCTTCTTCAACCTGGTTTACGATCCGCGGATCTCTCCGAAAGACTTGCTGCCGGAAAAGAAAATTGCTGTGAACAGCAAGTCTTCAATCTCGGACCATTGAGGCCGAGGGCTGACATTCAAGACCACCGACAAACCCAATATGAAGATTGCTCCTCGCGCGCTGATCATCTTTACTGTGCTCGCTGCCATTTGCACCGCTCAGTCTGGTCCTCCGCCAAAGAAACACCTCTTGGTTATCGGGGAAGAAAAAGGATATCGGCACGATTCCGTGTCCCATGCCATGGCCACTATCGAGGGATTGGGCCGGGAAACCGGGTCATGGGACACCACACTTCGCACCGACACCGAGGTGCTAACGAAGAAGAAGCTGGAATA
>Ga0070730_10001632_pt1 | contig 21341 bp, 22 predicted proteins | sample Coa_R1_3_FD_66447 | JGI IMG/M metagenome (GOLD analysis project Ga0070730, IMG submission 66447) | Surface soil microbial communities from Centralia Pennsylvania, which are recovering from an underground coalmine fire - Coalmine... | ecosystem: Environmental > Terrestrial > Soil > Unclassified ... | reverse complement strand
CGTCCCTGCGCGGCGCGAACGAAATGCGCCAGCTCCGCCGCCAACGGCTCGACGGTGGGGACGCGAGGAATGAAGATGTCGCCCTCACGGATCGCGAGGCTCTCGCCGAACGATCCGTACTCGGGCGGGCGGTCCACGCCTTTATCGTAGATCCGCAGCTTCTCGCGGGGCTCCATGTCGTCGAAGACCACCATTTTTTTGGCGCCCACCACCGTGAGCTTCCGTTCTTTATGCGGGTCGAGCCACGACATCTGGACGTGCGCCAGCACCCCGCTCGCGAACTCCATAGTCAAGAACACGACATCCTCGATCGCGGGCTGCAGATAACTCTTGCCTTGCGCGGCAACTCGTACGGGCTGCTCACCAAGCAAGTAAAGTGCCACTGACACGTCATGCGGTCCAAAGCTCCACAGCGCGTTTTCGTCCTTCCGAACCTGTCCCAGATTTACACGCAGCCCATAGAGATAGAATACCTTGCCCAGCTCGCCTTTCTGCACCATCTCCCGCAGGCGTTCCACAGCGGGATGATAGACGAGGAGGTGGCCGGCCAGCACCGGCACGCCCCGCTGCACACTCAGTGTGGCTACGGCCTCGGCGTCCCGGACGCTGAGCGCAAAGGGCTTCTCGACCAGCACCGGCTTGCCGGCCTCGACTGCCTGGCGCGCCACCGCCGCATGTGTGGCCGCGGGGGACGCCACGATCACGGCCTCCACCGCTCCGAGCAGCGCGCCCAGATCGGCGGTGACCAAAGTGCCCGGGTACTGCCGAACCACCCGTTCGCGAATCTTGGCATCAGTGTCGCAAACCGCTGTCAATTCGCCTTCGGCCAGACCGGCCACCGTGCGGACGTGGTTGCGCCCCCAGGCGCCGGCTCCGACAACGCCGATTTTGAGCCGCTTCACCGATAGAATCCGCGGATCGCTTCGATCACGCGGTCGAGCTGCGACCGAGTCAGCTCCGGATAAATGGGCAGCGAGATCGCTTCCCGCGCGGCGCCCTCCGCCTGCGGCAAGCTTCCCTCTCCGTAACCGAGGTGCGCAAAACAGGGCTGGCGGTGCAGCGGCACGGGATAATAGACCGCGTGCCCGATCCCTTCCTTCTTCAGATGGGCCTGGAGCGCGTCGCGCCGCTCGGCGCGCAGCGTGTACTGATGAAAGATGTGCTCGTTCGCAGGATCGATGGCGGGCGGCTTGACCTGCGCAACGTCCGCGAGGGCCTTCGAGTAATACGCCGCATGCTCACGGCGTTTGGCCGACCAGCTCGCGAGATGCGGCAGTTTGGCGAGCAGAATCGCGGCCTGCAGCGAATCGAGCCGCGAGTTCGTGCCCACTTCGTCGTGGTGATACTGCTTCGCGCCACCGTGCAACCTGAGTTTCTTGAGCCGCTCCGCGGCCGCATCGTCCGACGTGACCATCATCCCGCCGTCACCCCAGGCGCCGAGGTTCTTGCTCGGGAAGAAGGAGTAGCCCGTTACCCAGCCGAGCTCTCCCGCCATCCGCCACTCGCCGTCGATCTTCCGCCGCGCGCCGATCGCCTGCGCCGCATCCTCGATGACCTTGAGTCCGCGCGTTCGGGCGATCGCCATCAGCTCGAGCATGTCGGCCATTTGGCCGTACAGATGCACGGGCATGATCGCCCGCGTCCGCGGCGTGATCGCGCGCTGCACCGCGGCCGGATCGATGTTGAATGTGTCGGGCATGATGTCGACGAAGACCGGCGTGCCGCCGGCGTTGTGAATCGTTCCCGCGGTCGCGAAGAACGTGAACGGTGTGGTGATGACTTCGTCACCGGGCTGGAGATTCAGCGCTGTGAGCGGCAGGAGCAGCGCGTCGGTCCCGCTGGCGCAGCCGATGCCGTGCTTCGCATGCGAGAGGCGGGCGATCTCCGTCTCGAGCTGCGGCACCGACGGACCCATGATGAACTGCTGGGTCTCGATGACCTTCATCATGGCGGGCAGCACTTCGTCCTTGATCGCGCTGTACTGCGCGACCAGGTCGAGCATGGGGATGTTCATGAGGGGGAGGCGCCGACGCGCGCGGGCGTCGTCTGGCGCAGCGCGCCGCCCGATTCGGAGTAGCTCGCGCCGCAGCGCGGACAGGTGGCACGGCCGCCGCTCAGGTGGATGCGCTCGCCACACTGGCACATCCATCCGACGCGGCGCGCCGGTACGCCGACCATCAGCCCATACGCCGGAACGTCGGACGTGACGACGGCACCGGCGCCGATGAACGCGTATTCGCCGAGGGTGATGCCGCACACGATGGTCGCGTTCGCGCCAATCGTGCTTCCCCGTCTGACGATCGTCGGCCGGTACTCGTCCTTGCGCGACACGTGACTGCGCGGATTCGTGACGTTGGTGAACACGCACGATGGTCCGCAGAACACGTCGTCCTCCAGCTCGACCCCTTCGTAAATCGAGACGTTATTTTGAATCTTCACGTTGTTGCCGATTTTCGTGCCGGGCATCACGACCACGTTCTGACCGAGGTTGCAGCGTTCACCGATCACGGCCCCCGGCATCACATGGCAGAAATGCCAGATCTTGGTGCCGTTCCCGATGACCGCCCCGTCGTCGACATAACTGGACTCGTGCGCGAAATACCCTACCCGATGATCTTGCACTCGAGCTCCAGGGTGACGCCGGTCTTCTTGGCGACCGTCTTGCGTATGTGATCGATCACCTTGAGCACGTCGCTCGCGGTGGCCGTGCCCTTGTTGATGATGTAGTTGGCGTGCATCGTGGAAACCTGCGCGCCGCCGATCTGGAATCCCTTCAAGCCGCACTCGTCGATCAACATGCCGGCCGACTTGGTGATCCCGCTCGGATTGGTGAACGTCGAGCCGCAGCACGGCTGATCGAACGGCGTGCCCGCCTTCCGCCACCGGAACAACTTGGCCTGCAGCTCCTTGAGTTTGGCGGGCGACTCTTCACCGAGGCCGAGCTTCGCCTCGAGCACGATGCCTTCGATGTTGCTCGAGCGGTACTTGTAGGAGATCTGCTTCCGGGACAGCTGCTTCACTTTGCCGCGCGAATCCATGACCGTCACTTCCGTAACGATCTCCGCGAATTCGGCGCCGTGGCAGCCGGCGTTCATGTAAATGCCGCCGCCGACGGTCCCGGGGATGCCCACGAACCGCTCCACACCCACGAACCCCGCCTCCGCGGTCCGCCGCGCGAGGATGGGCGTGGGCATGCCGGCACCGACGATGGCCGTCGCGCCTTTCATCTCAAAGCGATCCATGCCCTTCCCCATCCGGATTACGATCCCGGGGAATCCGGTGTCTTTGACCAACACATTCGAGCCGAGGCCGAGCACCAGCCAGGGAAGACCGCGCTCCTGCGCCAGCTCGAGCGCGCGCACGACGTCGTCGCTGTCGGCCGGCAGCACGAGGTAGCGCGCCGGTCCGCCGATCCGCCACGTCGTGTAGCGGGCGAGCGGCTCGTTTTCGAGCAGCTTGCCGCGGAACTTGATTCTTGCGGGCGCGGGTGGCGTGGCCGCGGGCGGGGCCTTGGCCTTTGCGGGTTTGGCGGCGGCCTTTGCTACGCGCTTGTCGCTGCCACTTTCCCGCGTCCCCCCTCTTCCCGTCCGCCGACGGTCGGCGACTTTACGCCGTTCGCTCTTTCGTGCCATTCCTGTAGGCTCCTGACGCTCCCGGTACGGCTGCGGAGCGCAATGATTGCATCGCACGCGGCACTGGCCGCCGACATCGTCGTCGTGTACGGCACCCGGTGCACCAGCGCGGCGCGCCGGATCTCGTAGTCATCCACCTGCGTGAACTTCCCGAGCGGCGTGTTGATGAGCAGCTGTACGTCGCCCGACACGATCAGATCGATCGCGTTCGGCCGCCCCTCGTGCACCTTGAGCACCCGCTCCGCCGGTACGCCGCGGCCCCGCAGGTACCGCTCCGTTCCCTCGGTCGCCAGGATCCGGAATCCGAGCTCGTGAAAGCGGCGCGCGATGGGCAGTACCGTCGGCTTGTCGTGGTCGTTCACCGTGACGAAGATCGTGCCCTGGAGGGGCAAGCTACCATCCGCTGCGATCTGCGCCTTGGCAAACGCCATCCCGAAACTGTCCGCCAGCCCCATCGCCTCGCCGGTGGACCGCATCTCGGGCCCCAACACGGTATCCACGCCGGGCAGCTTCGTGAAGGGGAAAACCGCCTCCTTGACCGCTACCCCGGCGACGGGAAGCTCATCGGGAAGGCCCAAATCGTCCAGTGTCCTCCCGACGATGACGGCGGCTGCAAGCTTTGCCAGGGGCACTCCGGTCGCTTTGCTCACGAACGGCACGGTCCGCGACGCCCGCGGATTGACCTCCAGCACGTACACCACGCCGTCTTTGATCGCGTACTGCACGTTGATCAGCCCGACCACGTTCAGCGCCTTGGCGAACGCCTGCGTGTGCCGGCGCATCTCCTCCACCACGCGGTCGCCGATCAGATAGGGCGGGAGCACGCACGCGGAGTCGCCGGAGTGCACGCCCGCGTCCTCGATGTGCTGCATCACGCCGCCGATCACGCAGCGCTTGCCGTCCGCGATCGCATCGACGTCCGCTTCGAAGGCGTCCTCGAGAAAGCGGTCGATCAGGACCGGATGCTCCGGCGCCACGCGCGCCGCTTTGACGAAGTAGTCGCGCAACGATCCGTCGTCGTACACGATCTCCATCGCCCGCCCGCCGAGCACGTAGGACGGGCGCACCAGCACCGGATACCCGATGCGCTGCGCGACGCCGACCGCTTCTTCAACCGAGCGCGCGATCCCGTTCGGCGGCTGCCTCACGCCGAGCTGGTCGGCGAGCGCTTCGAAGCGCTCGCGATCTTCGGCGATGTCGATCGAATCGGGCGACGTTCCGAGGATCGGCACACCCGCCGCCTCGAGCGGCTTGGTCAACTGCAGCGGTGTCTGCCCGCCCAACTGGACGACGACCCCCTTGGGCCGCTCCCAGTGAACGATCTCGAGCACGTCCTCAAAGGTGAGCGGCTCGAAGTACAGCTTGTCGGAGATGTCGAAGTCGGTGGAGACGGTCTCCGGATTCGAGTTGATCATGATCGTCTTGAACCCCAGCTCGCGAAACGCGAGACCGGTGCGGACGCAGCAGTAGTCGAACTCGACGCCCTGGCCGATGCGATTCGGACCGCTGCCGAGGATCACGATGCCGCGCTCGCCGAACGGCTCGGACTCGTTTTCCTCGTCATAGGACGAGTAGAGGTATGGCGTCGACGATGGAAACTCACCCGCGCAGGTGTCGACCGTCTTGTAGGCGGGATGGATGTCCAGCTTCCAGCGCTGCTCCCGAATCGCCGCTTCGGTCGTCGCGCGCAACGTAGCGAGCTGGCGGTCGGAGAATCCGAGCCGCTTCATCCGTTTGAGCTCCGCCCTGCCGGGCGATGTGAGCCCGCCGAACCACTGCTCCGCCGCGACCAGCTCCTGGAGCTGATACAGAAACCACGGATCGATGCCGGATGCCTGGTGGATCTCTTCCGCCGACATGCCCGCAATCAGCGCGTGTTTGATCTGGAAGATTCGCTCCGGCGTCGGCGTGCGCAGCGCCACGCGCAGATCCTCGAGCGAGGCGCTGGTGAGCCGGTCGTCGGCGAGCGTCGCGCCCAGCACCCACCCCGGCCGCCCGATCTCGAGCGCGCGCAGCCCCTTCTGGAACGCCTCCTTGAACGTGCGACCGATCGCCATCGCTTCGCCTACCGATTTCATCTGCGTCGTGAGCCGGAAGTCCGCGCGCGGGAATTTCTCGAACGCGAAGCGCGGCACCTTGACCACCACATAGTCGAGCACCGGCTCGAACGACGCCGGCGTCGTGCGCGTGATGTCGTTCGGCAATTCGTCCAGCGTGTACCCGACGGCGAGCTTGGTGCCGATCCGGGCAATCGGGAAGCCGGTCGCCTTCGACGCGAGCGCCGAGGATCGCGAGACGCGCGGGTTCATCTCGATCACCAGCATTTCGCCGTCGGCGGGATTCACGGCAAACTGGATGTTGCAGCCACCCGCCTCGACGCCGATCTCGCGGATGATCGCGATCGCCGCGTCGCGCATGCGCTGGTACTCGCGATCGGTGAGCGTCATGGCCGGCGCGACGGTGATCGAGTCGCCGGTATGCACGCCCATCGGGTCGAGGTTTTCGATCGAGCAGACGATGACGACATTGTCGCGCCCGTCGCGCATCACCTCGAGCTCGAATTCTTTCCAGCCGAGCACGCTGCGCTCGATCAACGTCGAGTGCACCGGCGACAGCTCGAGCGCCCGTTCCACCATCTCCTCGAGCTCGGCGCGATTGAAGGCGACGCCGCCGCCCGTCCCGCCCAGCGTGAACGACGGGCGGATAATCGCGGGGTAGCCGAGGTCCTGCACGACGTCGAGCGCGGCGGCGACCTCCGTGACCGTGCGACCCGCCGGCGTCGCCAATCCGATGCGCTGCATCGCCGCGCTGAACTCGGCGCGGTCTTCGGCCATCCGGATCGCCCGCGCGTTGGCGCCGATCAGCTCGACGCCGTACTTCTGCAGCGTACCGTCGTTCGCCAGCGCCATGGCGACGTTGAGCGCGGTCTGGCCGCCCATCGTGGGCAGCAGGGCGTCCGGCCGTTCCCGCTCGATCACCTTGCGCACCCATTCCGGCGTGACGGGCTCGATGTACGTGCGATCGGCGAGCTCGGGGTCCGTCATGATCGTCGCGGGATTCGAGTTCACCAGGATGACGGTGTAGCCCTCTTCCTTGAGCGCCTTCACCGCCTGGGTGCCGGAGTAGTCGAACTCCGCCGCCTGGCCGATGACGATCGGGCCGGAGCCGAGGAGCAGGATGCGGGCGAGATCAGTTCTTTTGGGCATCGAGGACGTCTCGCAGGATATCGTCGAGCGTGCGGCGCGGCGTCCACCCTGTCGCCGCCCGCAGTTTGGCCGAATCACCGACCAGGTATGGGCGCGCTTCGCGTCGCACCTGGCTGGCGTCCACTTCGCGCTTCGGGTTGATGCCGAGCAGCTCTTCCAGTCGCGTGTGAATCTGGTCCAGAGTTACCCCGCGGCCAGAGGCGATGTTGTACACCTCGCCGGGCGTTCCGCGCTCGAGCAGCAGTGCGTAGGCGTCGGCCACGTCCTCCACATGCAGGAAGTCACGCACCGCCGTCAAGTCGCCCACCGGCACGGCGGCCCAGCCGTTGCGCTTCACTTCGCGGAGCAGCCGGCAGCGCGCCGGAATCCAGAAGCTCTCGTCCTGGCCCGCCCCCGAATGCGGGAATGGACGCGCGACGATGACGTTTACGCCGCCGAGCGCCGCCGCTTCGCGTGTGGCAAGCTCGGCGCCCAGTTTGCTGGAAGCATAGGCGGTCGACGGCTGGACGGGGTCCTCTTCCTTAATAGGACGCTGCTGCCACGCGTACACGTCGGCGGTCGACGCCAGCAGGAACAGTGGTCGCCTGCTCCACCGCTTTGCCTGCTGGGCCAATGCGGACGCGAGCTTCGCGGTTCCTTCGGCGTTGATCGTCCAGGCCAGCGCCGGAGCGTGGTCCGCGGCGCGACTCAGCGCCACGGCGGCCAGATGAATGACCGCGTCGACCGGCGCGGCGAAGCAGCCGCGCACCGAGAGATCATTCCCGACGTCGAGCGGCACGCACGTCACATTGGGTTCCGCCGGACACCCCGAGGCACCGGGACCCATGGCCGCAACGACGCTGTTGCCGTCGGCCAGAAGGCGCTTCACCACGCTGCGACCGACAAAGCCGTTCGCGCCGGTCACCAATACCTTCACGCCAGGCGCTCCAGGTCGGCGTCCACCATCATGTGCACGAGCGCTTCGAAGCTCACGTGTGGCGCCCAGCCGAGATCCTTGCGCACGCGTGTCGCGTCCGCGAGGAGAGTGTCGACCTCCGCGGGGCGCACGAATTTCGGGTCGACCTTGACGTACTTCTTCCAGTCGAGGCCCACATGCCCGAACGCCGCGGCGCACAGATCGCGCACGGTGTGCATCTTCCCGGTGCCGACGACGTAATCGTGGGGCGCGGGCTGCTGCAGCATGCGCCACATCGCGTCGACATAATCGCCCGCGAATCCCCAGTCGCGTCCCGAATCCAGGTTGCCGAGGCGCAGCTCGCTCGTCTTGCCGAGCTTGATCCTGGCCACGGCGTCGGTGACCTTGCGGGTGACGAACTCGAGACCGCGGCGCGGCGACTCGTGATTGAACAGGATTCCGCTCACGGCGTACATCCCGTAGGACTCGCGGTAATTCACCGTAATCCAATGCCCGTAGACCTTGGCGACTCCGTAAGGCGAGCGCGGATAGAAGGGCGTGGTCTCGCGCTGCGGGGTCTCGACCGCCTTGCCGAACATCTCCGATGAGCTCGCCTGATAGAATCGCGCTTGGGGATGCGCCAGGCGGATCGCCTCGAGCAATCTCGTGACGCCGAGAGCCGTGAACTCGCCCGTGAGGACCGGTTGGTTCCACGAGGTCGGGACGAAGCTCTGCGCCGCGAGGTTGTAGACCTCGTCGGGCTTCGCATCGCGGATCACCATTGTGAGCGAGTGCTGGTCGAGGAGATCCGCCGCCACGATGCGGACGCGGTCGAGCAGGTGGCCGATGCGCTCGTAGGAATCGTGCGAGGTCCGCCGCACGACGCCGATCACCTCGTATCCTTTCTCCAGCAGCAGCTCGGCCAGGTACGAGCCGTCCTGGCCGGTGACGCCCGTGATCACCGCCGTCTTGCGGGGTTGCCCGGCCTTCGCGGCGGGTTTAGGTTTCGGCCTCAATTTTTTGTCGGACGGCATATGGCTCGAGTGTGTGAAGTCTGTGGCAAAGGCCCCGTGGCGGGACACAATGTCAGCCACGCGAACAATAAGACGCCCCGGCGCTGGTACCCCAACCTACAGCGCGTTCGCGTCGTCGTGAACGGCGCCGTGCGCCGCATCCGCGTCTGCACGCAGTGCATCAAGTCGAACCGCGTGGCGAAGGCTTCGTAAAAAAGGGGACCCACCGGGTCCCCTTTGTTTTGCTCGTCGCTCCCGCCGCACCTTTACTCACTCAATAGTTCGATCCGGGCAACGTCGGCACCATCACCGACGCGATGGCCCAGTTTGACGATTCGGGTATAGCCACCGGGCCGCGCGGCAAACCGCTTGCCGATTTCGGCGAAGAGCTTGGTGGTGACCGCTTTGTCCTTGAGCCGCCGCTCGACCAGCCGGCGCGCGTGGAGATCGCCACGGCGCGCCAGTGTGATCAGCCGCTCGGCGAACGGACGCAGCTCTTTCGCCTTGGCTTCGGTGGTCTGGATGCCGCCATGCTGGAAGAGGCTGGTCGCCATGTTGTTCAGCGTCGCCTTCTTGTGGCTGGCCGTGCGCGAGAGCTGCCGGCCCTTGGCGCGGTGACGCATTACTCTTCCTCGGCCCCGGTGAGCTGCGCTTGCGGCGCGAGACCGGGATCGACCACCCGGATCTCGCCACCGGGCGTCTCTTCGATCTGCATGCCGAAGTTCAGCCCTTCGCGACGGAGCAGCTCCGCGATTTCGCCCAGCGCCTTCTCGCCGACGTTCTTCACCTTCAGCAGATCGTCTTCCTTGTAGCGGACGAGATCGCCCAGCGTGCGAATGTTGGAGTTCTTCAGCGAATTCACAGACCGCACCGACAACCCGGCATCATCGATCGCGCGGCCCAGCACGTCCCGCAGGCGGTTGCTTTCCGAGCCACCGTTGCCCACGCCGCCGGGCCCGCCTTCACCGGCGACGATCGGCACTTTGCCGAAGTCGACGAAGAAGCGGAAGTGCTCCTGCGCGAGCGCGGCGGCATACGCCACGGCGTCCTCGGGCGAGATCGTTCCGTTGGTTTCGACGGTCAACGTCAGCCGGTCGTAGTCGGTGCGCTGGCCGACGCGCGTTTCCGCCACGGTGAAGTTGGCACGGCGGACGGGATTGTAGATCGAGTCCACGCGCACGACATCCACGGCCAGCGTCCGGTCGACCGGATGCTGTTCGGCTTCGACGTAACCGCGACCCTTGTTCACGTACAGCTCGCCCGTGATGTCACGGTCGTCCTGAACGGTGAACAGCAGCTGGTCCGGGTTGACGATCGTGACCGCGCCATGCTGCTCGAGATCGCGCGCGTATACGGGCCCCGCCTTCTCCACCTTGAAGCGGAGCACGGCCTCGTCGACTTCGGGCGCGAGCACCAGCGTGAGTTGCTTCAGGCGCTGGATGATCTGGTGAACGTCTTCCACGACGCCGGAAATGGTCTGGTGCTCGTGGACGACGCCGTCGATCCGGAATGCCCAGACCGCGGCGCCGCGCAGCGACGACAGCAGCAACCGGCGCAGCGAATTGCCCAACGTATAGCCATAGCCCCGCTCCAGCGGCTGGAGGCGGAACTCGGCGGAATTCGGGTTGTCCTCGCGCTTGGTCATCTCGACCAGATGCGGCCGGACCAACCCCGTCAAATCGAGAGTTGTGATCACTTGGAATAGAGCTCGACGATTAACTGTTCTTGCGCGGCGATCGGAATGGCGTCACGGGTTGGCCGCTCCGTCATCCGTCCCAGCGCCTTGTCGGTATCCACCTGAATCCACGAAACGGGCTGGCCGCGCGTGAACTGCTCCATCGCGACCTTGATCTGCACGAGCTCCTTGCTCGCATCCACAACCTTCACTTCGTCACCTGGACGCACGACGTAGGACGGAATGTCCACGATGCGGCCGTTGACCTGAATGTGCCGGTGCCGCACGAGCTGACGCGCCTGTTTGCGCGACGTCGCGAACCCCATCCGGAACACGAGGTTGTCCAGCCGGCTTTCCAACGCCACGAGCAACGCTTCACCCGTTACGCCCGGCTCCTTCAACGCGCGCTCGAAGATGTTGCGGAACTGCCGCTCCGAGAGCCCGTAGATCCGCTTCACCTTCTGCTTTTCACGCAGCTGCTTGGCGTACTCGGATGCTTTGCGACGCCGGCCGGTCGACTGGCCGTGCTGACCCGGCGCGTAGGCGCGCCGCTCGACCGCGCATTTTTCGGTCAGGCAACGCGTGCCTTTGAGAAACAGCTTGGTGCCCTCGCGCCGGCACAGCTTGCACACTGGACCCGTGTAGCGCGCCATGCGTCAGACCCGCCGTTTCTTGGGCGGGCGGCACCCATTGTGAGGAATCGGCGTCACGTCGCGGATCGACCGGATCTGCAGACCCGCGCTCGCAAGCGCCTGAATGGCCGACTCACGGCCCGAGCCGGGACCCTGCACGCGCACGTGCACGCGCTTCACGCCGAGGTTCAACGCCTCGCGCGCCGCCTGCTCGGCCGCGACGGTCGCGGCGAAGGGCGTCGACTTCTTGGAGCCTTTGAACCCGGCCTTGCCGGACGAGCCCCAGGTGATCGCATTGCCCTGCAGATCGGTGATCGTGATGAGCGTGTTGTTGAACGTCGCCGTGATGTGCGCGACACCCTCGGCTTCGACGACCTTCTTTGTCCGCTTGGCCGCGCCGGCGGCGCGGACCGGTGTCGGTTTCGCGTCGGGTTTGGCCGCTTCCGGCTTTGCTTCCGCTTTTGGTTCGGGTTTGGCGTCTGCCATGTGCCTCTACTTTTTCAGGACGGGCTTCTTCTTGCCCGCGATCGCGCGCCGCGGTCCTTTCTTGGTGCGCGCATTGGTGTGCGTGCGCTGGCCGCGCACCGGCAGATTCTTGCGATGGCGCCCGCCGCGGTACGTCCCGATGTCCATCAACCGTTTGATGTTCATCGCGACTTCGGTCCGCAGCGCGCCCTCGACCTTGTAGTCCCGCTCGATCACCTGCCGCAGCCTGGCCACCTCGGCGTCACGCAAATCGCGCACGCGCGCGTCCGGGCTGATACCCGTCTCCGCGAGAATGCGGATGGAGTTCGAGGGACCGATGCCGTAGATGTACGGCAATGCGTATTGGATCTTTTTGTCGCGCGGCAAATCTACGCCTGCAATACGAGCCATAGCTAACCCTGCCGCTGTTTGTGCTTGGGGTTACGCTTGCAGATCACGCGAATAACGCCCCGGCGCGTCACGACTTTGCAGTGCTCGCAGATGGGGCGCACGCTCGAACGTACCTTCAACAGGCTGCTCCGAAAAAGTGAAAATTTTCTGGCTGAGTCTTGAACTATAGACGGGGTCCGGACTTCACGCAAGGGGCGGCACCACAATCAATTACGGAGCACTCCGCAGTTCCACGAGTCGCCATTCGCGGTCCAGCAAGCGATAGCCGAGGAACAGCGTTTCGCGCCGCAATTCCGAGGTCCCCGCCACGACATACCGGCGCGTCAGCTCGACGAACCCGTTGCCCGGCTCGACCTCCCGAATGGCCGTGACATCCAGACCGCGCTCCTCGGTGGGACGGAAATAGCGGCTGAGCAGCTCGATCGCCTGCGACCGCCCAAGCGGCGAGGATGGATCGGCACCCGGGATTTGGAGAACGAGACTCGAGCTTTGCCCCACTAAAGCAGCGGCGTTGTGCGCGGACCACGCCTGCTTGGCTTGTGCCGCGGCGTCCGGCAGCGTCCGCTGCGCTGGCAGTGACGACGCCGGCAGCAACAGGACCAGGACGGGCAGCAGCCGGGAGGGAGTGTTCAATCGAGGGCTTCCACGAGCCGCTGATAGGCGCCCAGCGGGTCTCGCGCCGCAGTGATCGGTCGCCCCACGACCAGGTGGGTTGCGCCCCGCCGGACCGCTTCCGCGGGTTCGATCGTGCGGACTTGATCGCCGGCCGCTTCGCCCGGGGCACGGACGCCCGGCACGATGATCCAGGGATCCACGCCGAGCGCTTCGCGAATAATCCCGACCTCACGGCCGGAGGTCACAACGCCCCGCAGGCCGCAAGCGACCGCCGTCCGCGCCAATCGCTCGGCTTCGAATCCGATGTCCGGCACGCCTCGCCCGAGTATGCTCTCGAGCTCGGCGGCGTCGTGTGACGTGAGGACGGTGACGCCGACGACGGCCAACTCCGGGCCGGCCGCCGCGGCGGCGGCGGTCAACATGTTTCGTCCGCCGAGGCAGTGGACGGTGGTCATCGAGACACCGAGCTCACGGGCCGCGGTCACCGCGCTCGCGACGATGTTGGGAATGTCGTGCCACTTTAGATCGAGAAACACGCGGATGCCGCGCTGAATGAATTCCTTGACGAGCGGCGGTCCTTCGCGGTTATAGAGCACCGGCCCGACTTTCACCCAGCGGAGGCTCGGCAGGAGGCGAGCCATTCGCAGCGCCTCGCTGCCGCTCGCTACGTCGAACGCGACGATCAGCTCAGCCACCCGCTCGCTCCAGTTCCTTGACGATGCGAAGCGGCGCCCGCGGGTCGGCGAGCGCGGCGGTGCCGACGGCGACCAGCGACGCGCCCGCGGCCAGGTATTCGCGCGCGTCGGCGGCCGTTCGCACGCCGCCGACCCCGATGACCGGCATCCCGACCTTCTCGCGCACGCGCCGCGTCGCGAGCACGCCGATGGGCAGGAGCGCCGGTCCGCTCAACCCGCCGCTGCCATTACCGAGACGGTTATCCAGCAATCCGGGCATGGTGTTGACAAGCGTCACCGCTTCCGCGCCGTGATCGCGCGCCACCTGAGCCATCGCCGGGATGTCGGGGAGCACGGGAGACAATTTAACCGTCAACGGTTTCGTCGATGCGTGGCGGCAGGCCTTGACCAGATCCGCAAGGCCGTGCGGGTCCGCTCCGAACTCCAACCCTCCAGCACTCGTGTTTGGACAGGAGGCGTTGATCTCGAACGCAGTAATCACGGCGAGGGGCGTGAGCCGCTCGATCACCTGCACGTAGTCACCCATCGTGGCGCCGGCCACGTTCACGATGACGCGCGCGCGCTGCAGTCGTTGCGCGAGCCACGGCAGCTCGTGTGCGGCGACACGTTCCACCCCTGGGTTCGCCAAACCGATGGCGTTCAGCATGCCACCACGAAACTCGGCGACGCGCAACGCTGCGTAGCCGCGCCGCGGCTCGGGGGTCACGGCCTTCGTGACGATCCCGCCGAGCAGGTCGAGGTCGATGACGTGATCGAGCTCCCGCCCGAATCCGGCGGTACCGGCGGCAAGAAGGATGGGATTTTGGAACGTCGTGCCGAACAGCTCGATCGCGCTCAAGGCTGGCGAGGGCCCCGCGGCCCCGGCGACGGCGAGTCGAAGCGCGGGGTGGCTGTGACAGCCGGGCCGCGCGGCGTTGCGACGCCCAGCGCGCGCGCCAGCGAATCCTCCGCGGCGGCATAGGCGACACTCGGCTCACCATGGAACGCCTGCGTGTACGGCGAGGCCGGATACCGCTCATCCAATACCGTGACGATCGAGTCATGCAGCTCGGGTCGCAACACGAGGGCGGCGATCAACGCTTTCGGCGCGTAAAGGGATGCCGTGTCAGCGCGGGCGACGGCGAGCAACATCTCGCTCGCGAGCGCGGGCGCCCGCAGCGAATCGCGCGCGACTTCGGCAGCGTGAAAGCGCGCGCCTGCGGTTTCCGTCGCGCCCATGACCTGGTTCAGCAACTCCAGCACGTGGGTGGCCTCGTCGGTTCCATGCTCGACACGCACCAGGCGCGTCAGCTCGGCGACGACGGGCGTGAGGTCGGCAAGCGCGACAGCTCGAACAATACGGAGTCGCTGCTCCGCCACGAGTCCTCTGCCCCGGGCAGTTGGCTCGTGCGAGCGACCGAAGTGATCGAGCGCGGCATCCCAGTCGAGTCGCAGCGCCGCTGACGCGCCGGCGAGGTACTCCGCCCGCGACCGCCGATCCGCATTCTGAGATGCCAGCGGCAAGCGCAGTGCTGCATCGGCATCGTCCGCGCGACCGGCCGCAACCGCGCATTCGGCCGCGGCGAGCGCCACGCGCTCGCGGGCAGCGGCGCCGGTCGCACGCTCCGTCGCTCCGGCGATGGGCGCCGCGGCATCCTGGCATGCGCCGGCGCGAGCCAATGATTCGGCCTGGAGAACGAGCGCGGCGTCGGCCGCGCGGCTGCGCGGACGCCGCAGCAACACGACACGCGCTCGATTAGCCGCCAGCGTCCACTCGGCCCGCGCCTCGGACGGCTGGCCTTGCCGCTCGAGCCGCCGCGCCTCGGCCGCGTGATGCTCGGCGCTCCACATCACGTTGTACGAGGCGCAACCCGCCGCGGCGATTCCGAGTGTGATCACCGGCAGGAAGCGAAGCGACATCATCGCGCCAGCCCACCTCCGCCGCCGGCCAGTTTCCGCTCGAACTCCAGGAGGTAGGCCACGATTCCATCGGCGATCGCGGATGCGATCTTGTGCTGTCCCATCGCGGAGGTGAGAAACGCGCCGTCGGTCCGGTTGGTAGCAAAACCGGTCTCGACGAGAATGGCGGGCCGCCGCGCGGCGGCCAGCACCATGAACGGTCCCTGCTGCACGCCGCGATCTTCGCCGGGATGAATCGCGGAAACCTTGCCTTGCACGAGCTCCGCGAGCCGGGCCGATTCGCGCAAGTATTCGTTCAACTGCAGGTCGCGCAGAATGAACCCGAGCGGCCCATCCACCACCGGCGTGTTCTCGAACCGCAACGCGTCGTTTTCCATCTGCGCCACGCGCTTCTGATCTTCCGTCTTTGCGTCGGAGAGAAAATAGGTCTCGACCCCGTTGACCGCGGACTGGCGTCTGCCCGGCGGCATCGAGTTCACATGGATACTCACGAACAAATCGCAATCCGCGCGGCAATACGTCGGCCGGCTGGCGAGATCGATGAGCGTGTCGGTCGAGCGCGTGAGCACGACGTTGAGACCGCGCCGCACGAGCTCCGCGCGCAGCAGCTTGCCGATGCCGAGCGTGATGTCCTTCTCGGTGACGCCGCGCGGGAACTGCATTCCCGGATTGCCAGGATCGATTCCACCGTGCCCCGGATCGACAACGATCGTGTGGGGCAGTCGCAGGCCGGTGATCGGGTTGGGCGTGCGAAACGCAGCGGTCGTGGCCGGTGATGATGCCGCTGCGGGCGGGGCTGGGGGCGCGGGCGGCATCGTCGGCGCTGCGCTGACCGCCACGCTGCTCGCGGCGGTGCGAGGCTGTTCGTCCAGACGCGCAAGCCAAGGATCCCAGCGAAACCGATTTGCGAGGAGGCGCGGGACATAACCGGTGAGCCAATGCAGCGGCAGAAAAAGCGTGTCTCGCGCAACGTACGGCGAACCCACGAGCGGATAGGTGGTGCTGTCGTAACGGAAGAACGGGGAGCCCACGTCAAATTCGAACACCCGCCCATCGAGCGTCACACGCGCCGCGGAACCGTCGAGCGACACGCTCAACCCGAGTGGTTGCGCGAGCAGCGGTGCCGCGACGGCTGCCGCGCCCATCTCGTTCGACACCGGGACGTTGGTCTGACCGCGCGGTGTCGCGATGAGGACCTGCTGCGGGATAAGGACCGCAATCAACCAGAACATCATTATGACCTTCTACCCTTCACAACGCGTGCCATCTCGCGCTCAGCGACCCGCCGCTTGAGGTCTTCGCGCTTGTCATGGGCTTTCTTGGCCTTGGCGAGCGCTATGGCGACCTTCGCCAGTCCGTCTTTGAAATAGAGCTCGAGCGGCACGACGGTGAGACCTTTCTGGGTCGTAGCGCCAAGCAGCTTTCGGATCTCACGTTTGTGAAGCAGCAGTTTGCGGGAACGAGCAGGGGGAGGATTGTTGTAGCTACCCGGTCCGTAGTGCGAAATCGTCATGCCTTCCAGCCAGACCTCGCCATTCCGGACGTGGGCGTAAGCCTCATTGAGACTCGCCTTGCGATCGCGCAGCGACTTGACCTCCGTTCCCGTAAGAACCAAGCCCGCCTCCCACGTCTCGAGGAGGTGGTAGTCGTGACGAGCGCGCGGATTGCGGGCGATGGAGACTTTTTCCACGGTGACGTCGGCAAGATACGCATTGACTTGGGGTTATACAACGTTCTAGATTGCCGTTCCTCAAAAAAACGTCGCCGAAGTGGTGGAACTGGTAGACGCGCTGGCTTCAGGAGCCAGTGGGCGCAAGCCCGTGGGGGTTCGAGTCCCCCCTTCGGCATCAGTAGCGCGGGACCTCGGTATCCACTTCCCGCGACCACGCATCGATCCCCCCGGCCAGGCTCCGCACATTCTGAAATCCGGCACCGACCAGGATCTCGCGCGCCCTGAGTGACCGCTGCCCGTGATGGCAGTGCGTCACGATTTCCGCATGTCCCGGCAGCTCACCAAGGCGGCGGGGGAGCTCGCGCAACGGAATCAGTCGCGCGCCGGTGATGTGGGCGATTTCTGCCTCGCGCGGCTCCCGCACGTCGAGCAGCAGCAGATTCGGCTTGTGAGCGCGCTCGTGTTGCAACTCACGCGCGGAGATTTCGACCCCGGCTCCCCAATCCCGGCTCCCGACTCCACAAAAGGCTTCGTAATCGATCAACTTCGTGACTGTTGGATGCTCCCCGCACACCGGGCATGCGGGATCCTTTTCCAGCGCGAGCTCTCGGAACTGCAGGCGGCGGCCGTCGAACAGAAGCAGGCGTCCGATCAGCGGCTGCCCGAATCCCACGATCAACTTGATCGCTTCGAGCGCCTGCAATGATCCGATGATCCCGGGCAACACGCCGAGGACTCCGCCCTCAGCGCACGACGGCACGAGATCCGGCGGCGGCGGCTCGGCGTACAGGCAACGGTAGCAGGGACCCTGCTCCGCAAAGAAAACCGCCGCCTGACCATCGAATCGAAACACCGAGCCATACACGTCCGGTTTGCCGAGCAGAACGCAGGCGTCGTTGACGAGATAACGCGTCGGAAAGTTGTCGGAGCCGTCGACAATGACGTCGAAGCCGCCGAGGATCTCGAGCGCGTTCGCCGAGCGCAGCGTTTCGCCGAAGGTCTGGACCTGGACATGCGGATTGATGTCGCGCAATCGCGCCCGCGCGGATTCGGTCTTCGGCGTGCCGATGCCGGACGTGCCGTGCAGAATCTGGCGCTGCAGGTTACTGCGATCGACCAGATCAAAATCGACGAGACCGAGCGTGCCGACGCCGGCAGCCGCGAGGTAGAGCGCCGCGGGTGAACCGAGCCCGCCCGCGCCGACCAGCAGGACACGCGCTGCGCGCAGTTTCTTTTGACCTTCGAGACCTACATCAGGAAGCGTGAGGTGCCGGGAGTAGCGCAGCAGCTCCTCATGCGAGAGCGTGCCCGTCGTCAAGTGCCCGACGCCACCCCGGCGATCTGGTAGACTTGCGGCTCGGCGTGCAGCAGGTCCGCGAGCGAAACGCCCGCGAGCACTTCGTTGATGCGCCGCTCGAGCAGGCGCCAGACGGGACGAATGCTGCAGGCGGTCGCCGGATCGCAACGCTCATCGTCCACGCGGTGGAGATCACAATTCACTTCGAACGTCACGTGCTCCGATGCCTCGATGACGTCCTTGACGCTCACGGCCTGCGGGGCGCGCGCCAGGAGATAGCCGCCCCGCGCGCCACGCACCGACTCGACGAGGCCGGCGCGCCGCAGGCGCAGCAGGATCTGCTCGACGTAGTCGTGCGGGAGACGTTCCTGCTCAGCTAGCTCACGAGCAGCCACCGGGCCCTTCCCGCTCTGCTTGGCCAGATGAATCGAGACGATTAAACCGTATTCCGCCCAGGTTGTAACGCGCATGGGGGGAATATGCGAGAGGCCTTATCGGGATTCAATGGCTCGTGTGCTCGAGCCTCGGACTGAGACTGACGCCGGCCTGCACGATGAACACATCGCGATCCGTGGACACCTTACGCTGCAGCCACAACACGCGCGCGTTTACGTTGGCCATGAGCGTGCGGCCGCTGTAGATGTCGGCCCCGAATCCACCGTGCGCTCCTTCGGCCATGCCGCGATCGTCGCTCAGGGCGGGAAATCCGGCGAGCAAAGCGCCGAGTGCCACGTACAACCTGCCCCAGGCGGGATAGAGTGACGGCTCGTACGACGGTGCAAACACCACGGCGTAGGGATCGCAATTCGTGCTCGCACAGCCGGTCGTGACGCGGAGCGGTGCGTAGTCGATCTGCAGTCCCAGAGATCCCGCCTTTTTTGTATCGCGACGGAATCGCACACCGATGGTCGGGCCTCGTCCCTCCATCGGACCACCCAGACGGGCCAGCATGCCGATCGCGGGACCGAGCGTGCCGTTCAGCAGCTCGGTTTTGGCGCGCGGGCTGCCGAACGCGAGCGACAGATTCGCCCGTCCCTCGAGCGCCTGGATCGCGCTGTTCGGTACCTGGAAAAATCGTCCCTCGACGAGGGCCGCCGCCTGATCGCCGACGTTGAAGCGCACGCCGAGCCCGAAGCCCAGGCCGAGCTGGTTGCTCGGCTGCGCGCCGGTGTTGCAGCCGAGCAGCGAGAGCGTCGGGTTCTGGTCGAGGATGCGCGCCAGCCCGATAGCCGTCGACGCGTACGGCGCGATGCCCTTGGCGCCGACCGGATAGTAGTTCGATTCGAAGCCGATGAACGTCATGTTGCGCGTGCAGCTCTCGGTCGACAGATCGCCGTAGCGAGAAACGCCGAGACCGATCTCGCCGTCGTCGCCGGAGAGCAGCGCGATGCTGCCGCCAAATGCCGTAAACGCCTGGCTGCTGCCTGAGCCGTTCTCGATGGAAATGGATGATACCGTCGGACCAACGCGCGCGCGCCGTTGCGCGGCGCTACTGCCGGCAGCCGCGAGCGCAATGATGACCATCGTCAGGATACGCATGCGCCAACTTGTACCCTGACGCGCTCGCGGCTGCCGTGACTCGGGTCACTTCACCATCAATCCCACGACGATGCCGGCGACGTTCATGCGAATGAGCCAGGCCCACATCGTCGCCATATGAATCGGGCGCAACTTGGTGTACCACACGCTTCCCCCGACCATGGCCAGGCAAATCGTAGGGAGCCACAGCGCGGTGGCGAATTCCATGCCCGCGAGCGGTCCGCCACTCTGGACCCAGAGCGCGCCGCGGAAACGCGCATAGAACCAGGCGAAGAGAAAGCCGAAGATCAGCGACAGCACCGCTGACCAAACCATCGCCGGACCCATGAACTTCTTCATCTCCTCGGGCGACATCTGCGTCATGTACGCGTCCATTCCCGTGGTGAACACCTTGCTCCACAAGATCCAATCCGCGAGGTACACGACGACGCCTGCGACCAGTCCGGCAATCCAGTTCATACGCGCGTCTCCTAGGAACGAGTTATTTCCGCTCTCCGGGCACGCCGAGCTCCGTCATCGCCTTCAAATCGAGGACTTCGTCGAGCTCTTTCCCCTGCAACAGCCCTTTCTGCATCACCAATTGACGAACCGTCACATTCTTTGCAACCGCCTCTTTGGCGAGCTTCGCCGCCTCCGCGTAGCCAATCTTCGGCGCGAGTGCCGTCACGAGCGCCGGGCTGCGCTCCAGCCAATGCGCGCACTGCGCCGCGTCGGCTTCGATCCCTTCCACGCACCGCTCCGCCATCACGCGCGTGGCGGACGTGAGGATCAGCATCGAGCCGAACAGATTATGCGCGATCACGGGCATCATCACGTTCAGCTCGAGCTGTCCCGCCTCTGCAGCCGTCGTCACGGTCACGTCGTTGCCCATCACTTGATAGCAGACCTGGTTCACCATTTCCGCGATCGACGGATTCACCTTCCCCGGCATGATGCTCGAGCCCGGCTGCACGGCGGGCAACAGGATCTCCGCGAGCCCCGTGCGCGGCCCCGACGCGAGGAGGCGCAGATCGCTCGCGATCTTCGCGAGATCGACCGCGTAGGTGCGCAGCGCGCCGGAAAACGCCGCCGGATCTCCCATCGACTGCATCAGCTGGATGCGATCTTTTCCTTCTCGGAGCTCGAGGCCGGTCATGGCCTGCAAGTGCTTGACCATCAAGCCGGGGTACTGCGGCTCGGCGTTCAGCCCCGTACCGACGGCCGTACCGCCGATGCCGAGATCGCGGAGATCGTCCGCTGCCCGCGTGATGCGATCGCGGTTGCGCTCCACGGTGTGCGCCCAGGCCGTGAATTCCTGGCCAAGCCGGACGGGCGTCGCGTCCTGTAGATGCGTCCGCCCCGACTTGACGATCTCGTCAAACGCTTTGCCCTTCGCCGCGAACGCGCGCGCGAGTCTTGTGAGCGACTCCGTGAGCCCGGCGAGCAGCGACAGCGCGCCCAACCTGATCGCCGTCGGAATGACGTCGTTCGTGGACTGCGCCATGTTGACGTGATCGTTGGGATGCACCGGCTTGTACTCGCCGCGCTTCGCGCCGAGCAGCTCGTTGGCCCGGTTCGCGAGCACCTCGTTGCAATTCATGTTGTGCGACGTACCGGCGCCGGCCTGATACGGATCGACGACGAATTGATCGCGATGACCGCCCGATAGCACCTCGTCGGCCGCCTTGGCAATCGCGTCGGCGAGCTTCGCATCGA
>Ga0070730_10001631_pt1 | contig 21348 bp, 22 predicted proteins | sample Coa_R1_3_FD_66447 | JGI IMG/M metagenome (GOLD analysis project Ga0070730, IMG submission 66447) | Surface soil microbial communities from Centralia Pennsylvania, which are recovering from an underground coalmine fire - Coalmine... | ecosystem: Environmental > Terrestrial > Soil > Unclassified ... | reverse complement strand
ACAAGATCATCGCCGTGCTCAAGGACGATCCGGCGTACGGCGACTGGACCGATATCTACCAGTGTCCGCCATCGCTCATCGATCGCCTGCGGCACTACTTTCTGACATACAAAGAAGTACCGGGCGACTCGTCGGTGGGAGGCCTGGTCGAGATCGCCGAGGTCTACGGTCGCCGCGCCGCGCATGACGTAATCCTGCGGAGCCGCGAGGACTACCGCCAGAAGTTCGGCCACATCGAGCGCCTGACCGCTGCCAGCGACGAGTTGTCGGCGCTGAGCGATCAACCGGCCGGACGCCGGTCGACGGATCCGCAGGTGGCTGCTGACGGCTAAGCAGCGCGTCTCGTTCGGCCTGGCGACGCCGCTGGCGGTCTTCTACATCGTGCTGTGGGCCTCGGCATACGTGCCGAGCAAGATCGGCGCGACCGCGGTGCCGCCGTTCTGGTTTCTGGTCGCCCGGTTTCTGGCGGCGGGTCTGGTGATGGCGGCGATCGCGGTGGCCCTGCGGCGACCGTTTCCGGCGCGCTGGTCGGAGTGGCTGGTGTATGGGGCCCTGGGCGTGCTCGCCAACGCCGCGTATCTCGGGCTGACGTACACCGCGCTCAGCCGCGGGCTCGGCGCGGGCATCGGGTCGATCGTCGCGAGCACCAATCCGCTCATCCTGGCGGTGGTTGCGCCACGCTTGCTAGGCGAGCCGTTGAGCTGGCGCAAAGTTCTCGGCCTGGCGCTCGGCTTCGGCGGCGTGCTGGTGGTCGTGCTGGCGCGCACGGGCACCGAGAGCGCGCGACCGTCCGAAGTCGGCCTGGCGCTCATCGGGGTGAGCTCGAACGTGGCATCGACGATTCTCTTCAAACGCGCCCGAGGTTCGACCGATCTGCTGGTGATCAATACCATCCAGCTGGCCGCGGCTGGGCTGGCGCTGATCCCGGTGGCGCTGCTGCTGGAGGCGTCGCCACGCGTGGCGATCAACCCGGCCGTGATGGCGTCGTTCGTCTACCTGGTGGCGGTGCTGAGCGTCGGCGCGTCGCTGCTCTGGTTCTGGCTGCTGTCGCGTGGCGCCGCCAGCCGCGTGTCCGCGTTCTACTTCCTGACGCCCATCTTCGGCCTGGCGTTCGGCGCGATGCTGCTCGGCGAAACCGTCGGCCCAGGCGACGCCGTCGGCCTGGTCGCCGTCGCGCTCGGGATCCTGCTCGTCCAACGCGGGTAAGCGCGAGGTTTGCGTTGGTCGGAACTCGTGCGGGTCGGGCGAGCCAGCGGCGTGCGGCCTTGCCCCGGCGGCGAGCCTTTCACCCCCGAGGGGAATCTGCGCGTTGGCGGGACGCCGGGTCGGAGTACCCTGTCGAGGGCATGGTCCAAGCGGCTCCCGTGGCCATCTCCGTTCCCGCGGATGCGATCGTCGATGAGCTGCTGGCGCTCGGGATCAGCCACGTCATCAATGTGCCAGATACGCACCAGCGGACGCTGCTCGCGGCGCTGGCGCGACAGTCGCGGATGCGGTTGCTCACGGCGTGTACGGAAGACGAGGCCATCGCCATCAATGCGGGGCTGTACATCGGCGGCCAGCGGCCGATCCTGTCGATCCAGCAGGTGGGCTTGCTGGCAGCGATGAACAATCTCAAGGGCATCGCCATGGACGCCCGCATTCCGACCTGCATGCTGGTCGGCTACTTTGGCCGCGATACCAGCCGGCCCGCTCGGCAAAACCCGGCGCGCGCCATCCACCTCATCGAACCCACACTCGATACCTGGGGTGTCCGGTACTTTCCGATCGAAGGCCCGGATGACCTGGCCGCCATCCAGTGCGCCTACCAGCACAGTCTCGAGCACCTCGGCCCGAGCGTGATCCTCATCGGCGCTCCGACGAGCTGAACGAGATGCAGAGACGCGTCGCCATCGCCGCGCTGGTCGCCGAGCGCGCCGATGCCATCACCGTCGTGACCGAGCAAGCCATCGGCGCCTGGCGAGCCGCGGTCGCCGAGCCGGCCAATCAGATACCCGATCACCTGGACATCGTGGGCTGCATGGGCAGCGCCTCGACCATCGCACTTGGCATCGCGCTGGCCCAGCCGCAGCGCAAGGTGATCGTCGTGGACGGCGACGGCAGCCTGCTCATGCAGCTTGGCTCGCTCGTCACGATCGCCGGCGCGGCGCCCGCCAACTTCTTTCATTTCGTGTTCGAAAACGGCGTCTACGAGACGTCCGGGTCGCAGCCCTTGCCGGCCGAGGGCAGGTTCGACTTCGCGCGGATGGCCGCTGCCGCTGGATACGCTGACGCGGTGCAGTTCGACGCTGGCGACGCCTTCGCCGCGGCGCTGCCGGGCTTGCTACGGCAACGCGGGCCAGTGTTCGTCTCGGTGCGGACGGAGCCGGAGGACGGTTTTCTGGTGCGGTCCTCGGCGGGCACCCGGCTCGATGTGCAGATGCAGGCGCTGCGCGACCGACTGGTTCCCGCCGGATGAAGATCAGCCACGTCACCACGCGGATCCTGAGCACGCCGGCCGACAATCCCCTGGTCATCGGGCTGCCGAGCAGCGGCGGTACGCGTGAGTTCGTCACCCTGGAGTTGGGGACCGACGCGGGCCTCATCGGGCTCGGGCTGACGTTCTTCGGCGGCGCGCTGACGCCGGCGCTCGAGTCGGCGGTGAATGGACTCGCCCAGCTGGTCATCGGCGAGGACCCGACTCGCGTCGAGGCGATCGCGGCCAAGCTGCGGGCCGCCGCCGGCACGTCGGGGCCTGGCGGAATCTTTTCGCTGGCGCTCGCGGCGATCGACATCGCCTGCTGGGACCTCAGGGGCAAGGCCGCGGGCAAAAGCGTGAGCGAGTTGCTGGGTGGTCTGCGCGACCGCGTCCCGACGTATGCCAGCGGCGCGCTTCTGCGTCAGCACCCGCTCGCCTATCTCGCCGAGGCTGGGCCGCGACTGGTCGGCATGGGCTTCAGGCAAATGAAGATGCAGTGCGGCAGCGAGCCGACGATCGGCGCGTCGGTCGAACGGGTGCGAGTCATGCGTGAGTCGATCGGCGACGACGTCAACCTGATGTGCGACATCAACCAGCTCTGGAGCGTGCCGCACGCTGTCGAGGTGGGCAAGCGGATCGAGCCGTACCACCTGTTCTGGCTCGAGGATCCGGTGGCGCACGACGACTTCCCGGGCCTGGCTCGCGTGGCCGACGCGCTGGTCACGCCCATCGCCGCCGGCGAATACCACTATGGGATCGTGCCCTTCCGCCACCTGCTCGAGGCGCGCTCGATCGACGTCGTGATGATCGACCTGCTGCGCGTCGGCGGCATCACCCAGTGGCTGAAAGTGGCGGGCATGGCCGAGGCCTTCAATATGCCGGTGGTCAGCCACCTGATCCCCGAGATCCACGTCCACCTGGTGGCCGCCATCCCGAACGGCCTGACGGTCGAGTACATGCCGTGGACGCAGCGGCTGTTCGAGACGTACCCCGCCATCGCGGATGGACAACTTGTCGTGCCAACTGGCCCGGGCCTCGGCCTGGAATTCAGTCGCGCCTCGATCCGGCAATATCAGGTCGCCTGAGTGCCGCGGCTGGGCCACAATGGCCATATCAGCCCGGAAGGAGCGACTAACGCGCATGCCTCTCGTTTTGAATCACACCATCGTCCCGTCGCGCGATAAGGAGGGCTCGGCCCAGTTCTTCTCGCGGATCTTCGGAGTGCCCGCGCCTGAGCCAAATGGCCACTTCACGCAAGTCCACGTCAACGCCGATCTCAGCTTCGACTGGGATGCGCGCGACGGCTTCGAGGGGCACCACTACGCATTCGTGGTGAGTGACCAGGAGTTCGACGACATCTTCGGCCGCCTCAAGAGTGAAAACGTTCGCTATGGCAGCGGGCCGAACTCGGCCGCGAACGGCGAGATCAATACCCGCCGCGGCGGCCGCGGACTCTACTTCGCGGATCCGGACGGCCACCTCATGGAGATCATGACCGTACCCGAGTGAATTAGCTGGTGTCGCTGGCTGGGTCGCCGTTTTCCTTGCGCAGGCTCTTGAGGAAGTCCTCGAGATCCTGGAGAACGGCGGCCGAGCTGGGGAGCTCAGCGGGTGGCTCCTCGATGGACTCTTCGACGGCCGGCTGCGCCTCGGCGGCGTACGGGAGGCGGTCGACCGCCTCGCGCAGCTCGGGTCGCTCGGCCAGGAACTGGTCGACGCGTTCGGCAACCACCCGGCTGTCCGCTTCGAGGTCGCCGAGCGGAAACGCGATGCCCCCGATTTCGCCCGCGACGCGCAGCAGCGCCGCCGAGGCGCGTGGGTTCGGCATATCGGTCAGGTAGCTGGGCGACGACGTGCTGAGGCTGAAGGCAGCGAGGCCGCGGTCGCGGGCGGCCGCCAGCAAGACGGTCGTGATGCCGGTCGGACCCTCGTAGCGGCCGGAGCTGATCTGGCGCCGCCGCAACAGCGTCCGGAGTGAGTCGCTGGTGGCGTAGCCGCGTAACGGAGGTTGCGCCCGATGGTGGACCGGGGCGAGGACCGCCCCGAAGCTCACGAGCATTTCGGTCCCCAGCCGCTCGAAGGTGTCCAGCACGAGACCGGTGAAGGTGCGCCAGCGCAGGTTGGGCTCGGGTGCGGTGAACAGCACCAGGTCGCGCGCGGAGTCGGGCATGTGGACGACGTACCACTCGGCGCGTGGCCAGACGGGCTCGCGCAACCCGGGCGCGGGATGGCTGACGCGCGGCCGCGTATCGGTGAACGCGTAGAACGGTTCGGGATCGATGTCGGCCACCCGTTGCGCCGCCAGGTGTTCGACCAGGAAGCGCACCGCGCCGGTCGCCGCGAACCCGGCGTCGATCCAGCCCCCGAAGCCGACGATGGCAAACGGCCGCCGCAGGTGCAATCCCTCGAGATCTTCGAGTATCCGCAGGTAGCCGTCGCTTTCGCCCACGCCGCGAGTATAGACGCTGACCGCCTGGGCTTGACCTCGCTCGCTACACTGCGGACCATGCCCGATCGGCTCAAGTTTGGCTACTTCACCCTCACCGACAACTCCGTTGGCTACGGTGCCCGCCGCCGAGATCCGGGCGACCTCATCAAGGACGTGGTCACGCAGGCCATTGCCGCCGAAGGTCTCGGCTACAACTCCGCCTGGCTGCCCGAGCATCACTTCGGGTTCTTCGGCGTGTTGCCCACCCCGGCCCAGGCGCTGACGTTTATCGCGGCGCGCACGACTCGGCTGCGTCTGGCGCCGGCCACGGTGCTGCTGCCGTGCACGCAGCCGCTGAGAACGGCCGAGGAGTACGCGGTGCTCGACGTGCTGAGCGGCGGGCGGGCCATCTTTTCGGCTGGGCGCGGCTACGACGAACGCGAATACGTCGGTTTCGAGGTCCCGTTCCACGAGAGCCGCACGCGCTTCGACGAAGAATTATTGCTGGTTCGCAAGGCGTGGACCGAAGAAAACTGGACGTTCAGCGGCCAGCACCACACGATCGCCGAGCCCATCACCGTCGTGCCCAGGCCGGTGCAGAAGCCACATCCGCCGGTGTACGTCGCGTGCTTCAGTGAGCCGACCATGCGCATGGCGGCCGAGCAGGGCTTTCACATCATCTTTGCGCCGTTCGCGGCGAGCATGATGTTTGGCTCGCTGGCGAACGCGGTCGCGAAGTTCAAAGCGCTCGCCGGTGAGGCTGGCTTCCCGGACTCGCGCGCCATGTGCTCGTACTTCACCTGTATTGCCGACACGCCCGCGGAAAAACTCGCGGCGCAGGAGCGGTTGCTGTACTACCTGACGAATTTCATCCCGGCGGTCCCGCAGGACCCCGCCAAGACGCCCCCGCATATCCGGTACTTCGTCGACATCGCCGACCGCGTCAAGCGCATGCAGGCCCAGGATCTGGGCGAGCGCAGCATCGTAACGGGCACCGTGGACGAAGTGATCCGCCAGTTCGAACAAGTCGAGGCGGCCGGGATTGAAGAAGTGATCTGTTACTTCAATTTCGGCCTGCTGTCGCACGCCGAGACGATGCGTCAGATGGAGCGCGTCTCACGCGAGGTCATGCCCCACTTCGCGGTGGCCGGTCTAGACGTTTTGCCAGGCGGTGCCGATGCGGCCGATGCCGGGGAACGGGAAGTGGTAAGTGAGCACGAGCGCGTGCTCGCGGCGGGCGCGATCGACGAGCGCGCGGCGCGTCGCGCGTGAGAGTGGTGGCAGGGCGTCGAAGGTGGGACACCAGTCGGGATGATCGATCTGGAGCGGGTGATGGACCAGGTCGCCCACGTAGATCGCCATCTCCTGGCCAGTGGTGAAGGCGACGCCCATGTGGCCGGGGGTGTGCCCCGGCAGCGGCAACAGGCGCACGCCTGGAGCGATCTCCTGTTCGCCGTCGGCCAGGTCGAGCCGCGCTGCGCTGGCGAGCGGGAGCATTTTGTCGGCGAGGCCGGCGCGCTCGGCGAGCACCTCAGGTTGGGTGTGGTGGTCCCAATCGATGCGGCTGAGCCAGTAGCGCGCGGCGGGGTAGCTCACCTGGGCGGCTTCGCCGGCGCCGGTCGTGGCCCCGCCGATGTGGTCGCCGTGGGGATGGCTCAGCACCACGGTGTCGATGTCGGCCGCTGCCAGGCCGAGCTCGGCGAGGCTCTCGCCCAGGCGCCCGACGCCCGGGTTGTCAGATCTCGGCCCGAAGCCGGTGTCGATCAGGATGCGGCGGTCGCCGACATGCACCAGTAGACAGGTCAGACCGAGTTCCACCCGACCGTCCGCGTCGCGCTGGACGTGGGGCTGCCACTCTTCGGGCTGGGCTTCGGCAAAGATGTTGGCTGGGTCGAGGTGCAACACGCCGTCGGAGACTGGTTGGAGCACCAGCGAGCCCAGGCGAAGCGGGCTCGCGAGACGTAGCGCAGGCATGTACTGCGCACGGTACACCGGCGTCGCGCGCGCCTGCGCGTACCATTGGCGTTGATGGCGCTGCTCATCCAGCAAACCGAGGCGCTCGAACAGTTCCTGCTGGATGGCACCGGGATGATCCTGGGGCTGGTTCTGGCGGTGGCTGGCATCTTTGTCCGCGCGAACTTGCGATAGGGAGCCATGTGCTGATGACGCTTGCGCAGAAGGTCTGGACCGAGAATTACCTCCAGATGACCCATGGCAAGACCCGCTACTGGGAAGCGGGGACGGGCACGCCGACGATCCTGTTGCACGGTGCGGGCTGGAACTCGGGCTGCGAGAACTGGGCCCTGGCCATGGGCCCGCTGTCCCAGCACATGCGCGTGCTGGCCATGGACTGCCTGAACTGGGGCATCGGCGACGTGCTCGACCAGGAGTTCTCGTTCGCCTATCTGGTCGACCACGTGCGGGAGTTCATGGACGGGCTGGGCATCGAGCAAGCCAACGTGGTCGGCCACTCGATGGGCGGTTGGATTCTGACCCTGCTGTGTTACGAGAGCCCGAATCGGGTGCGCCAGGCGGTGAATGTCTGCGGCGGTGGAGCGGCAGTGCGGCCGCTGCAGACGATGGTCGAATTCAAGGTGCCGGCGCCGGAGCAGATCCGCCAGCAGTACCAGCGGCTGGCCGATGCGAGCGGCGGCACACTCGACGTCGACGAACTCGCCGCGACGTTCATTCGCAAGCGCGAGCTGCCGGGTCACCCGCAGGCGTTCGCCAAAGTCATGCGCCATATGACCGACCCGCTCACCCGCCAGCGGTACAACACGCTGCGGCGTCTGGCGCACATCACCGTGCCGACGCTGGTGCTCTGGGGCCGCGACGACCCGGTCAACTCGTTCGAAGAGATGGGCATCCCGACGGCCAACGGAATTCCCAACGCGAAGCTGATCGTGTACGAGCAGACGGGCCACGGGATTCCCGCGGAACAACCCGAGCGGTTTGCGCATGACGTCATCGAGTTTCTGACCACCTGAGATTCTGTGATGTCGCCATGACGCTGTGGCGCGTTCGCGTGACGCTTTGCGGCTTTGGCGTGACGGCCCACGTGACGCTTCGGCGTTACGCTTAGTGCATCGGATGACGGGGCGGGCGGCGGCGGTAAACTACCACGGGTGCCAAAGATCGACTGGGTCGACGATAGCAACGACAACCAGGCGCGGTGGGAGCCGCGGCCGCGGCGCGAGCGGGCGGGACGCGAGACGCGGGATCGGCGCGCGCGGCTGGAACAGATCATCGCGATGGCGGCGATGCCGCCGAACTTGCCTGAGCCGCAGCCGAAGCGCCCGCTACACCTGATCTGGGGGCGGCCGATCGGGCGATCTGCCCGGGATGCCGAAGGCGGCGGCGATCAGGACCAGCGCCAGGCCCAGCACGAGTAGCCAGCCCACCTCGTAGGAGCCGAACGCGTCGCGCAGGCCGCCGATGGCGACCGGGCCGATCGCGCTCCCGGCATAGCCCAGGGCCAGCAGCACCCCGGCCGTGATCCCGACGCGCTGGGCCGGGGCGACGGCGGCGGGCGCGGCCAGGCACACGCTGAACGCGAGCGTGGTGCCCAGCCCGGCCGTGATGCCGCACAGCAGGACGGTCTGGTCGGGCCAGATCAAAAACACCAGCAGGCCCAGCGCGACCACCAGCCCGGACGCGCCAATCACGGCGCGCCGGCCAAATCGCATCTCCGCCGGCGCCGCCAGCCCGCTGGCGACGATCGAGGTCAACGGCAACGCAGCGACCGGGAGCGCCGCGCTGGCGACGTCCCAGCCACGCGCGACCAGATACGTCGGCGCCCAGGACGAGAACGTGTAGAAGATCGCGCTCTGGGTCGCCATGGCCAGCGTCAGCGCGGCCATGCCGGGGAGCTCCAGGGCCTGGGTGATGTCGGCGAACCGCAGCCGACCGCGGTGCAGGTCGGACTGCCGGGTCGATCGCAACGCGATCCAGCCGGCGGCGGCGACCGCCCCGACGACGGCCCACGCCAACAAGACGCCACGCCAGCTACCGACGACGCTCAGCAGGAGCGGCGTCAACGCCACGCCGCCCGCGCCGCCGATGACCAGGCCGTTGAAGTAGATGGCCGTTGCCAGCGTCGTGCGCTGCGGCAGCGTGTCGCGGGCGACGCGCGGCAGCGCCGGCTGCATGGTGCCGATGGCCAGGCCGAGCAGGATGGCGCCGGCCAGAAAAACGACGTCGGTCGGGGCAAGGGCACGGATGACGCCAGCGAGGGTGATCGCGCCCAGACCCCAGATCATCAGTTGCCGAACACCAAAGCGATCGGTGAGCCAGCCACCGGGCAGGCCGGTGGCGCCCATCAGGAACAGCGGCAGGCCGCCGAGCAGGCCCGCCACCGTGAACGACAGGTGCAAGTCAGGGATGACCAGCGGCAGTAGCGGGCCCAGCGCCAGGAGCGGCGCCCGGGCGTTGACCGCCGCCAGCCACGCGCAGGCCAGCGTGGCCGCCCGGGCGTTCAGGACGACCGGGACGGCTGCATCCAGCCGAGGGCCGGCACGGGGCGCTCGGCCCAGGTATGCAGGAGCGCGTCTTCGGGCGGGGCGTCGGGCTGCGCTTCGGCCCACGCCGCGGCTTCGGCGACTTCTTCGGCCACCTCGGCCTCGAGGTGCGCGGCCGATGCGTCACCGAGGGCGCCAGTGGTAATCAGGTGCGCGCGGAGCCGCGCGATCGGATCTCGCTTGCGCCACGTGTCCACTTCCTCGCGCGAGCGGTACCGCGTGTCGTCGTCGTTCGAGGTATTGGGCATGTAGCGGTAGGCGCGGGCTTCGATCAGGCTCGGACCGTCGCCGGCGCGGGCGCGCTCGACCGCGGCCCTGGCCGCCGGGTAGATCGCCAGCAGGTCCATGCCGTCGACCGAGACGCCGGGCATGCCATAGCCCACGGCGCGGGTGGACAGGTCCGACACCGATGACTCAAGGCGCAGCGGCACGGACTGCGTATAGAGGTTGTTCTGGACACAGAACACCACCGGCAGGTGATGAATCGAGGCGAAGTTCATCGCTTCGTGGACCTCGCCCTTCTGGGCACCCCCGTCCCCGAAGCCGATCCACACCACCGCGTCGGAGCCAAGCCGACGATTGGCGAACGCCACGCCGACCGCGTGGGTCACGATGTTGGGCTGTGGACCTTCCTGGGACAGGATGCGGCGCCGGGTCGAGCCCCAGTGGGCGTACGGCTGGCGACCGCCGGTGCACGGGTCGGCGGCCCGGCCAAAGTAGTGAGCCATGACTTCCCGCGGCTCGAGGCCCCAGGCGAGGCAGGCGGTCAGATCCCGGTAGTGCGGGGCGAGAAAGTCCCGTTCGAGATCGACGGCCAGCGCGGCCGCGGCGCCGATGGCCTCGTGGCCGGCCGAGGACACCACGAAGTGGCCCTTGCCCTGGCGACGCAGGGTCCACATCGTGTCGTCGACCTGTCGGGCGACGAGCATCCACCGGTACGCGCGCACGCGGGCCAGCGGGTCAGGCAGCGTCTCAGAGGCCGAGGCATGAACAGTTCGTTCGAGGGTGCGGAGCGGCCGCTTTGCCATTGCTACTCGGTGAGGATAACGGGCCAGTTCAGGCGCGTGACGCCGTCCAGGCGTCGAGCAGGACCTGCGCGACTTGAGCGGCCGCGCCGACCGACGTGCCGTCGGCCTGGCTAGCGCCAGCGCGCACCCGCAGCCGCGCCTCGAACGTTGGCCCATCCGGATCCTTCATCACCGTCGAGTGCAGGATCTCGAGCACCGCCGCCTGGGCAGCCGGCACCAGCTCTTCGTCCCCGAGCAGGAGCAGTTGTTCCTGACAGAACTCGCGCGGGGTACGGGTCACGGGCAGGCTTCAGTAATAGATCGTGCCCGGGATCCCGCCGCCCGCCGCGATGACGTCGCCGTTAATGGCGACGGCTTTGGGGGAAGCGAGGAAGGTGACGACGTAGGCGATGTCGCGCGCGTCGATCCAGCGACCGACCAGGTTGTTGACCATGCGTTTTTCGGCGTCTGCATGTGAGATGCCCTGGCGCTCTGCCCTTGCGGCGATGACGTCCGCCGTCTTTTCGGTGCGCGTCAGGCTCGGGTGGACAACGGTCACGTTGATGCCGTGGGGTCCAAGCTCGTCGGCCAGGTTTTTGGACATCGCGACCACCGCGACGTTGCGGATGCTGCCAATGGTCGAGCCGGTGCTGCGCGCGGCCAGGCCGCTGACGTTGATGATGCGGCCCCACCCCTGGCGAATCATGTGCGGCGCACACTCGCGCGCGCATCGGAGATAGCCCATCACTTTGACGTTCACGTCCGAGTAGAAGGCGTCGTCGGTGATATTGGCCAGCTTCGGCGGCGGCTGCTGGCCGCCTGGCTGGGCCGCGCAATTGACCAGGATATCGATGCGGCCGAGGGCGCCGGCCGCCTCCCCGACCATCGCCTTGACCGACGCATCGCTGGCGGTGTCGGCCACGATGGGTACGATGCGGCGGCCGGTTTCCTCGGCGAGCTCAGCCGCCGCCGCTTCGAGCGGACCCACCGAGCGCGCCACGATGGCCACGTCGACGCCTTCGCCCGCCAGCTCGCGCGCGATGGCTTTTCCAATCCCTCGGCTACCGCCGGTCACGATTGCCGTCTTGCCCGTCAGGTCCAGGTTCATAGGTCGCTAAGCGTAGCGCTTCCAGCCTCACGATTTTGCGACCTTCCGCGGAAGGGGCTTTTGTCGACGAGCCCGACCGGCTATTCTGCGCCAGCCCTCACGACCATGTTACGAACAGTGCTACAGCTCGTTAAGTTCCGCGCCGTCTTGCTGGCGCTGGTCGCGCTGTCGATGACGTCCGCGGTCGTGTTCGCCGAGGATTCGGGGGCGCCCGACGTGACCACCGACAGCCAGCACTGGACCGCCTACGGGTACACGATCACCGCGCCGGACTCGATGTGGCCGATGCTCGAGTTACTCCACCGCCAGCACTTTGACTGGGAGCTGGCGAGCGCCAGCCGACGTCCGACCCCGCTGGTGTGGGCGAGTCTGCCGCCCGGCGTGTATGGCCAGTACTCACAAACGTTGAACGTCGTCAAAGTCTCGGGGGTGCTCCAGAATTCGTCCGTCGAGATCGGGAGCGCCTTTCTGGCACACGAGCTGACTCATCTGACCGACGATCTGAATGGCAAGCTCGGCGACATGGTCGGCAACGTCTGCTACGAGGCTGAGGTGCGCGCCTTCGTCAACGAGGCGAACTTCTGGCAAATGGTGGTCGGGCCAAACGGTAAGACGACCCAGGATCCGATCGAGATTCAGGAGAACGCCAAGATGTTCGCGTTCGTCGGCAACACGCGGTTCGCGGATCTGGTGGTCCGCACCACCGGCAGCTACATCAAGCAGTGCGGCCAGGACCGAGTGCCAGGCTGACACTCGGTCCTGACTGAGTTAGCGTGCGCGGGCTTGCGCGTTGCGCAGGCTTGCGGCGGCGTGATCGGTGACGGCCGCGGCTCTGGTGCTCATGCTGATCGTGACGCTCGTCGCGTTCAGCGTCCCCGCCTGGAGGGCGACGTCCGCGGCGAGAAGGTCATTGGCGCCCATGGCGATGCCGTTTTGCTCCTGCGCGAGGGCCGGCGTGTGGATCGTATCCGCCAGGTCCTGACCTTGCTGTTTGGCGTTGGCCATCTTCTGTTCAGCCAATTGACCGCTGATCATGTTCGCGGCTCGATGCAGGAAGTCTGACTGCGCCCGCGCATTCGCGATCTCGTCGAACCGCCCGATGGCTATGGCATTGGCAATGTTGGCGTCGGTCCCGGCGATCAGACTCGCGGCGGTGAGTTGCGCGATGGCCAGCTCGTTTTGCGCGTTGGCGTTGCCGCCCGTGCGTGCGTCGTTCGCCAGCGCCGCCGCGATCTGCTCGAGCGCGGTCGCATTCGCAACCTGGTTGAGCTGTCGCTCGCGCAAGGCCTCGGATTTGAGCAAGGCGATCATGCGCTCGTTGGCCGCGCTCAGATTGGCCTGTTGCTGCATCTCGGTCACCTGCCCGACGGAGAGGTCCCATTGCGCTTGCCCGTTGGCGAGCTCAGCCTGACTGTGCTCCGCTGAATCGTCGGCCGCCAGTGCGACCAGCGGTGAAAGCGCAAACGCCAGCGCGGCGCTGCACACAAGTGCCCGAATCAGAGCCATACGTATCACGTCCCCTTCCATCCCTGAGCACCCGCGGCCAAAGCATGGCCGGATTGCGAGCCCGCGGCGAGCCCGCGGCGGGTATCGCATATCTCATGCCACTTGCCGAGCGCTACCCTGATCGAGTGGCAGAGAGCTCGGACCGTCTGCGTCACCTCGATCCGCCGCGCCGACTCCTGATGGGCTCGGGGCCCAGCAATCCTGAACCGCGCGTGCTGCAGGCACTCGCCACCCCGCCGATCGCGCCCGACGATCCCGCCTTCGGCCGCCTGCTCGACGACGTGTCAGCGCTGGCGCGGGCGGTCTTTCAGACGCGGAGCGCCTGTACGCTGGCGGTGCCCGGCGCCTCGCGCGCGGGAATCGAAGCGGTCCTGGCCAGCATCATCACGCCGGGGGACGCAGTGCTGGTCGGGGTGTACGGTCACTTTGGCGAACTGCTGTGCACGCTGGCGACGCGGCACGGTGGGGTTGTCGAACGCGTCGACGCCGCGTGGGGCACCGCGGTCGACCCCGCGGAGCTCGTCGCCAGAGTGCGGCGCAGACCACCGAAGCTGGTGGCCATCGTTCACGCCGACACCTCGACCGGCATCCTGCAGCCGCTCGAGGCGATCGGCCGGGCCTGCCGAGAGGCGGGCGCGCTATTCATGGTGGATGCCGTCCTGAGCCTGGGGGGCTGCGAGGTCGCGGTTGACGCGTGCCACATCGACGCAGCCGTCGGCGGTTTGCAGAAGTGTCTCGGCGGACCGCCAGGGCTCGCCCCGGTCACGTACTCCAGCCAGGCCCGCGAGGTCGTCCAGCAGGGTCGGTCCGAGAGCACGTATCTGGACCTGGCGCGCCACGAGGCGGTCTGGGTTGAACGGCAAGGGCTCGACACCGCGGCGATGTCGACGTCGATGCTGGTGGCGGCGCGCGAGGCGCTCCAGATGGTGATAGACGAAGGCCTGGCCAGGCGCTGGGAGCGGCATCGCCAGGCGAGTCGCGCGCTGCGAGCCGGGCTGGAGGCGATGGGGCTCGGGTTGTTCGGCGAGCGGGCCCACTCAGTCCCGATGATCACGCTGATTCGGGTCCCGGACGGTGTCGACGAATCCGGCGTGCGCGAACAACTGCTGCGTGACCACGGCGTCGAGATCATGGCGGCGTTCGGCCCGCTGCGAGGCCGCGTCTGGCGCGTCGGCACGATGGGCACGAATGCTCGGCTCCCCAGCGTGCTGGCGGCACTGTCAGCGCTCGAGGCGGTGCTCGCCTCGCGCGGGTTCGGTCTCAGCCGGGGGGCCGCTGTCGATGCGGCCGTCGCCGCCGTCTAGAGCGCCGGCGGTGGCTTGGACGTGTACGGAGTGCGGAAGAAGCAGAACACACCCTCGGTGTCGGCGGGGGTGTACGTCACGGGAACCGGCACGTCGGTGCTGGCGACGCTGAGTTGGAGGCTGACGGCGTCGTTGTCGGCGTAGTTCGGGTCGTACAACCACAGGGTCAGGTCAGTCCCGTCGAGGTCGTAGCCATAGGCCAGCACCTGGTGGTTTTTGCACAGGTCGGCTGGCCTGGTCGACTTGATCTTGACCAGGCCAAGGGGTACGGGATGGCCGGCGTCCAGGTCGTTCTGGATATGCGGCCACTCGTCGCGGACCATGACCGAGGCGCGGCCGGGCAGGCCAAAGCCGAGGCCGACGTCCGGGAAGTCGGGTTGCATCAACTCGATGTAGCGCGTGAGGCCGAAGGGCAGGTTGAAGCTGTCCATCAGGCGCTGGACGATGAATTGGTAGAACGGCGTCCCGGCGGCCGGTGGTTCCGTGTCGGGTGGGATGGGCTGTTTGGCCTCGTAGTAGTCGCGGACGACAAACGCCATGCCGCCGCACAATCCATTGGCCGCGTCGCCGAGCCCGAGTGTCGGCCCGAGCGGCAGGTTGATGGTGATCTCAGGTTCGTGCGGGTAGTAGTTGACAAAATGCAAACCGGAGGTACTCGGCAGGAAGTCCGGGACGCGCACCTGAGGCATGCGCGCACGGTATCACACGGCCGCGAGCGCGTCTCCGAGGTCGGCGATCAGGTCGGCTGCGGCTTCGATGCCGACGGAAAGTCTGAGCAGGCGTTCGCTCGGGGCGATGTCCAGACCGGCCTGGCTGGCATGGGTCATGGTCAACGGGTGGGCGATCAGGGACTCGACGCCGCCGAACCCGGCGGCGAGCCGGAACAGGCGGGTGCCGTCGGCCACGCGGCGGGCGGCGTCGCGATCGCCGCGGACCTCGAACGAGACCATGCCGCCGGCGCCGCGCATCTGGCGCTGGGCGATGACGTAGCCAGGATGCTCCGGCAGGCCCGGGTAGCAGACGCGCTGCACGTTCGGGTGCTGGCCCAGAAACCGCGCCACCGCCAGGGCATTCGACTGATGTCGGTCCATGCGCACGGCCAGGGTCTTCAAGCCGCGAATCAACAACCAGCAGTCAAACGGGCTCGGCACCGCGCCACTCACGTATTGCAGAAACGCCAGACGGTCGCCCAGCACCGCGTCGTTGGTCAGCACCGCACCGCCCAGCACGTCGTCGTGGCCATTCAGATACTTGGTCGTGCTCTCGATCACCAGGTCGACGCCGAACGCCAGCGGCGTCTGACAGTACGGTGAGAGCCAGCTATTGTCGACGGCGACCAGGAGGCCATGCCGGTGCGCAATCTCGGCCACCGCCGCCAGGTCGACAATGTTCTGGGTCGGATTGGTCGGCGTCTCGACCCACACCAGACGGGTCGTGGGGCGAATCGCGCGCTCCATCGCGGCAAGGTCGGTGTAGTCGACAAAGTCGACCTCGACGTTCTGATCGGGCAGGATCAGCGTGTACAGCCGATGGGTGTTGCCGTACACGTCGTCAGGCAGGAGCACGTGGCTCCCGGCCTTCAGCAGTTGGCCGACGGCGGTCACCGCGGCCATGCCCGAGGCGAAGGCAATCGAACGCTGGGCGCCGTGCAGCCGCGCCAGGACGTGCTCGAGCGCGGCGCGGGTGGGATTGCTGCGCCGCGAATAGACGAACTCGCCGGGCTCGTCGAGCTTTTGGCGGGCGTAGCCTACAGACGGATGAATGGCGGGCACGAGCGCGCCGGTGGTGTCGGTCGGGTCAGCGCTGGCGTGGATCAGCCAGGTTTCGAGGGCGTATTCGGGGGCCGGTTCGGGCACGTCGGTACGGTACTAGAGCGCGGCCGCGATCTGGGTGGCCAGGCGGGCGTTGGCGCGAACCAGGTTCAGGTTGACCTGCACGCTGGCGCCGCCGGTATGTACCCGAAAATAGTCGAGCAGGAACGGGGTGATGGCTTTGCCGCGGATGCCCTGGCGCTTGAGCGCGGCCAGACCTTCGGCGAGCACGCGGGCGTGCAGCCCGGGGTCGAGCTGCTGGTCGCGGGCGACCGGGTTGGCGATCACCACGCCGCTATCGTTTGCCCGGGCGTTGATGACTTGCGCCGCCGCCCGCGGTGAGTCGACCGACCAATCCACGGCAAAGCCGCTGTCGGCCAGGTAGAAGCCCGGGAAGCGCCTGGTCTGATAGCCGACCACCGTGACATTCAGCGTTTCCAGGCGCTCGAGCGTGGCGCCCACGTCCAGGATGGACTTCACCCCGGCGCACACGACGCCAATATAGGTGTGGCCCAGCGTCGTCAGGTCGGCCGACTCATCCCAGCTCTCGCGCGCGTCGCGGTGAACGCCGCCCAGTCCGCCGGTCGCAAACAGGCGGATGCCGACCCGGCTGGCGAGCAGCGCGGTGCTGGCGACGGTCGTCGCGCCGTCACTGCCGCACGCCGCGGCCGGGCTGAGATCGCGCACGCCGAGTTTGGGAATGTCCTCCGCGGTGGCGATGTGGGCGAGCTCGGCGTCACTCAGACCGATCACCGGTTCCCCCCGCAGCATGGCCACCGTGGCGGGCACCCCGCCTTCTTCGCGCACGATGGCTTCCAACTCACGCGCCAGCGCCAGGTTGTCTGGTTTCGGCAGGCCATGCGCAATCAACGTGCTCTCCAGAGCGACTACCGGCTTGCCCCAGGCCAGCGCTTCGGCAACTTCGGGGCTCAGGCGAACTCGCGTGCCAGACAAAGACATACGACCATCAGCAAGCGTAACCCCTCGGTGAGTTCTCGCACCCTCACCCCCGGCCCCCTCTCCCTCCCGAGGGAGTGGGCAGAAAATCCGTCGCGAGCTAGCCGAGGGTGAGCCTGAGGTGTGGCGCGATTCACTCGCCGGGTGTGCGGCAGCTCACAGAGTCGGGTGCAACCTGTTGCGTAGTCTTCATGTAGATCGAGCCGGGGGGACCTGAACCGTGATCAGCCAGATCGTTTTTAGCCTGGGACGTCTAGCGGGTAAGCCAGCGGTCCACGCGACCGCCGCGGTGGCCTCGCTGCCCGTGGCGGCGGCAGGCTTGCACGCGGTGGGTTTCAGCACTGACCTGGACACCACCACCCTGGCGAACGGAATGCTCGAGGCGAGCTTCTGGCTGGCGCTTGGCATGGCCGCGCTGTTCGGCGGTCTTGGCGGCGTTGTTGCCGAACTGCTCAGCCTGCGCGGACACATCGAGCTGCCGCATCGGGTGCGCTGCCGACGCGGCCGGCGGTCGCGTCTGGGAGACCCGCGCTTTGAGGTGGATCTGGGGATTCTGTCGCGCATGGTGCTCGGTGCGGCCGCCGGCCTGGCCTTGCTCGCGATCTACGCGCCCACCACCCCGACGGCACTGCTGGTCAATGCGCTCATCGCCGGCTCAGCCGCGACAGGCGTCTTTCGGTTGGTCCAGGGACGCATGCTCGGCAGCCAGGGGCCAGCCGCGCGAAATCAGGCGCCAGAGGCGCGGGCACCGAAAGGTCAACTCGCGGTGGTTCCCGACGCGACGTCCTCCGCGGCATAGCGACCACAGTCGTAAAGCCGCGTAAGATTAAGGATCACTAGCGTGGCACGTAATGTGCTGAATTGCCAGTGCCAGTGATACAGAACGTCGCACAGCTCTTTACGGTTCGGTAATACTTGGCTGGAACGAGGTAGCCGTGGTCATTCAGCCCAAGGCCCCGGGCGCAACCACCATCATGCTAGTCGAGGATGATCATGCCGTCGCTCAGACGCTGACGGACGCCCTCGAATCAAGCGGCTATCGTGTGTGGTTGGCCGAAACTGGTGCCGACGCGAGAACTCTACTCGAACAAACGCGCCCAGATCTCATCATCCTGGATCTGATGCTGCCGGATGTGGACGGACTCGTCCTGTGTTCGGGTCTCAAGGCCATCGCCGATGTGCCGATCGTTATCTGCAGCGCAACGCAGCAGAAGCGCGACGCAATTCTCGGCTTGAAGCTCGGTGCCGACGACTTCATCGCCAAGCCGTTCGACATCTACGAGCTCGAGGCGCGCGTCGAAGCAGTGCTCCGCCGCACGTCGCAGACGCGCGTGGCCGAGCCGGCTCCGTCGCCGCCCGATCACATCCACGTTGGCGACCTGATCATCGATCGTTCACGGCGGCGGGTCACCCTCGGTGGCGAGCCACTGCAGCTCACGCCGACCGAATATCGGCTGGTGTCGGCGCTGGCCAGCCGGCCGGACGAAATTCTGTCGCGCGACGACCTGGCAACCCTCGTCTGGGGCTACCAGGACGCCAGCAGCGGACGCACGATCGACGTGCACATCCGTCGGCTCCGCGTCAAGTTGAGCTCGGGCCCGGTGCCGTCGCCCGCCATCGTCGCCGTCCGCGGATTCGGCTACAAGATGGCCTTCGAAGACGCCGTCACGGGCGCCAACGGCGCAGCTGCCTGAGCGTAGGCAACCGCGCCGCTCCCGGCGGGAGTAAGCGCGATCACGCGACCAGGTCAGCATGAGCGGGAACCCTTTGGCTCACCCTCGGCTCACAGCTGCGCTAAAACACCGCCGAGGTACACCTCACGGCTCCGCTCAGCCAGATGGTGGCTTGCTCGGGCACCTGGACCTGGGTGCCAACGTATCACCCGCCGGGGTTCAGTTCACGGTGTGGGCGCCAGCGGCGAGTCGCGTCGAAGTCGAGTTGACCGAATCAGGGCAGTTGCTGTCTTTGCGTTCGGTGGGCAACGGCGTATGGTCGGCGTTGGTCCCGCGGCTCCCGCCCGGCACGCTCTATCGCTACCGATTGAACGGCGAGCGCTCTCGCCCTGACCCTTACTCGCGTAGCCAGCCGAACGGCGTGCACGGGCCATCGGCGGTCGTCGACCCGGACGCTTTCGAGTGGCACGACGCCGCGTGGCGGGGCGTGAGCATCGAAGGACTGGTGATCTACCAGTGCCACGTCGGCACGGCGACTCCCGACGGGACGTTCGACGGCCTGGTCGCCGAGCTTCCGCGACTGCAGCGCCTGGGCGTCAATGCGATCGAGCCGCTGCCAGTGGCCGAGTTTCCCGGCGCGCGTAACTGGGGTTATGACGGGGTTGATCTGTTCGCCCCGTCGCACGTGTATGGCGGGCCCGACGCGCTCAAGCGCTTCGTCGATGCCGCGCACAAGCACGGGCTCGGCGTCATCCTGGACGTCGTCTACAACCACCTCGGACCTGACGGGAATTACCTGCGCGACTTTGCGCCGGCCTACTTCACCGATCGCTACCAGACGCCCTGGGGCGCCGCAATCAACTACGCCGGGCCGGGCAGCGAATTCGTCCGCAAATTGGTCGTGGACAACGCCCGGTACTGGCTGCGCGAGTTCCACGTCGACGGCTTGCGCCTGGACGCCACCCACGCCATCTATGACGACTCCAACGTCCACGTACTGGCCGAGTTGACGCGCGCCGTCCGCGCGTCGTTGCCCGCCGACCGGCGGGTGGTGCTGATCGCCGAAACCAGCGAGAACGACGTGCGTTATCTGCGGCCGGTCGACGCGGGCGGGCTCGGCTTCGATGCCGTCTGGGCCGACGATTTTCACCACGCGTTGCGGCGGTATCTCGCGGGTGACCACGAGGGCTACTACGCCGACTACGCCGGCACGCTGGACGAGGTCGCACAGTGCATCGAACGCGGCTGGCTCTACCAGGGCCAGCCGACTCCGCGAAGTGGCTTCAAAGTTCCGCGCGGCACGCCGGCGCGCGATCGCCCGGCCGACCAGTTCGTCTATGCCCTCCAGAATCATGACCAGGTTGGCAATCGCGCCTTCGGCGAGCGCGTACACCATCAGATCGACCTGGACCGCTACCGCGCCGCGTCGACGTTGCTGCTGTTCCTGCCGTACACGCCGATGCTGTTCATGGGCCAGGAGTTCGGCGCGTCGACGCCGTTTCAGTACTTCACCGAACACGAACCCGAGCTCGGCAGACTGGTCACCGAAGGGCGCCGCACGGAATTCAGGGCGTTTTCGGCATTCGCCGATCGTGAAACACGGCAACGCATCCCCGATCCGCAGGCAGCTTCGACGTTTCTCAACTCGAAGCTGCGCCTCGAAGAAGCCAGCTCGCCACCCGGGTCGAGCCTCCAGGCCCTGTATCAACGGCTGCTCGAGCTGCGCCGGAGCGACCCGGTCCTGGCGGACCAGGCGCGCGAGCGGATGCGGGCGCGCGCGCTTTCGGCGGACGTGCTCGCGGTAAGGCGATGGCTCGACGGTGACGAGCGATTGCTGGTCGTCAACTTCGGCGATGTCGAGGCGCGAACAGACGCGGATGCCGGCGGCTGGCACGTAGTCCTCGACGCCGGCGAGCCAACCCTGACCGATCCGGCGGGCGTCACGGTTGCCCCCCGGAGTGCGACCGTGCTGGCTCGCAGCGCACCACCATGAACCCCTTGCCCGCGCCGCCGTCGGCGACCTACCGGCTGCAGTTCCACGCGGGCTTTACGTTCGACGACGCCCGCCGGTTGGTGCCCTACCTGCACAGCCTGGGGGTCAGCCACGTCTATGCCTCGCCGTACCTGCGCGCGCGCTCGGGCAGCCGGCACGGCTACGACGTCGCCGACCCGAACTCGCTCAACCCGGAACTCGGTTCGCCAGCTGACTACGACAACCTGGTCGCGGCGCTCCAGTGCCACGGAATGGGCCAGTTGGCGGACGTCGTGCCGAATCACATGGGCATTGGCGACCCTGGCAATTTTCGCTGGCTCGACGTGCTCGAGAACGGGCCAGCGTCGATCTACGCCAGCTTCTTCGACATCAACTGGCGCCCGGCGGCGCAAGATGAACGCCGGCGGAGCGAGCTCAAGCTGATCGTCCCGATTCTGGGCGACCAGTACGGCAAGGTGCTCGAAAACGGCGAGTTGAAGGTCGTGTACGCCAGTGGAGCGTTCGGGATCGCGTTCTACGACCGCAATTTCCCGGTCGCGCCCGACTCGTACCCGCGGCTGCTGGAGGAAGCCCGTGAGCGCATGGA
>Ga0070730_10001630_pt1 | contig 21365 bp, 17 predicted proteins | sample Coa_R1_3_FD_66447 | JGI IMG/M metagenome (GOLD analysis project Ga0070730, IMG submission 66447) | Surface soil microbial communities from Centralia Pennsylvania, which are recovering from an underground coalmine fire - Coalmine... | ecosystem: Environmental > Terrestrial > Soil > Unclassified ... | reverse complement strand
GCTGCCTCCGTCAACCTGATATTCGCTATTGCCTTCTCCAGGCTGTTCCAGATGCACCCGCGGATCGCCATGTCGGCAGGCACAAGTTTTGGGCTTATCCTCGCATGGGTTTCCGCGCCGGGACTGAGGCAGGCCACGGCGCGCATCGACCGTGCCTTCTTTCGGGGTTCCTACGATGCCCGCATGATCCTGCAGGACCTGGCCCAGAAAGTACGCAGCATCAACAGCAAGGAAGAACTGGCGATGCTCTTGCAACAGCACCTGAACCGGGCCCTCCATCCCAGTTCACTGGTGATTTATCTGAAATCCGTCGCCGGCTCACTTGAAGCACAAAGTGGTGGAGCACAAGATGGAGTTTCACAGATATTGAGAGCGATCCCGGCGGAGTCGGCTGGTCTGGCTGACCTTGCGCTCCGCGGCCAGCCGCTGGAAGTCAATCCCGATACATTCCGCCTGCCTCTGGTTTCAATGCTCCTGCCGCTGCGTCCCGAGTGCCTAGTTCCAGTCTTGGGCCGTTCCGCCGAATTAATGGGACTCCTGGTACTGGGCCCCCGGCTCTCGGAAGAGCCTTATTCCAAGGAAGACGAATTGCTCCTGGGCTCAGTTGCCAGCCAAGCTGGTGTGGCGCTGGAGAATATCCGGCTGGCCCAGGAGATGGCCGGTCGCATCGAATCCGATCGCCGCGCGTCCCAGGAGATGCAGATCGCGCGCGACGTGCAGAGCAAACTCCTGCCTCAGGAAATGCCGCCGATTAAGACACTCGACTATTCGGGCGCGTGCGTTCAGGCGCGGGCTGTGGGCGGAGACTATTACGACTTTCTCGATATCGGATCGGGCAAGGTGGGCTTGGTGTTGGCTGATATTGCCGGCAAAGGCATTTCCGGCGCGCTGCTTATGGCCAATCTGCAGGCCAATTTGCGCGGCCAATACGCGGTGGCCGATCGAGACCTGGCGCAGCTTCTCTCGTCGGTCAACCGGTTGTTTTTTAGAAACACCGAAAGCAGTCATTACGCGACCATGTTTTTCGGTCTGTACGACGACGCGACTCGACGCCTCCGATATGCGAACTGCGGCCACAATCCGCCGCTGCTGTTGCGGGCGGATGGCCAGGTCGAGCGCCTTCATAGCACTGTAACGGTTTTAGGACTCTTTGAGCAGTGGGATTGCGTGGTAGCTGAAGTTCAGCTTCAACCGGGCGATCTTCTTGCGATCTATACCGATGGCATCACCGAAGCAGCAAACCAGGCAGAAGAAGAGTTCGGAGAGGAGAGACTCCTGCAACTCTTGCAGGCAAACAAGGACCTTCCTGCTTCCGCGTTGATGCAAAGAGTGCTGGCCAGCGTGCAGGAGTTCAGTCCAGGCGAGCAGGCTGATGATCTGACGTTGATTATTGGGCGAATACGCTGCTAGTTCTTTTGACCGCTTAGAAATGCATCTTGCGTAGAGACTTGTATCGGGGCACGACTTTGTGTCGCGCCGAAAAGACCTTATAAATAGCCCCTGCGGCTGTTGGCGAAAAAATGTTCTCGACAGCCGAAGCACTATTTTTGCTGCTAGCCGGAGCGAGAAAAATTTGATAGCTGAGCATAATTGGGTAGTTCTCCGGCTAGAAGCCAGCAGCTAACAGCTAGCAGCATTCCCCCAATCACCCGATCTCAATACTTCATATTGAAATTCAGCAAATTCCAGTGGATAGAGAACCAGGCAAAGCCGATGCAGGCCAGCATAACCAGCAAATTCCACATCTTGGCCCAGAACCACAGATTGTGTTCTCCCCATGAGCGAATTGTGGCGTAAATCACCGCCAGGGAACCGAGCACGCCCAGGATGCCGACTCCCTGAAACAGGAGCAACCGGGAATCGAGCTTTCCACCCAGCAATGCTGTAGGATCGTCGCCCCCAACTGTAAGCAACATACCGGCGGCAAAAATAATATCCACTAAACATACGAGACGCACGATCAGGCGCAACCTCCGCTGCTGCGAAGATAGCTCCAACCTGGTTCTATAGTGAAGCCGTACCCCGGCTGCCACCGGCCAGAACAGCAGGGTAAGCGCCAGAATCGGAAGGCTCGACGTCAGGAGAAAACGGTTCCAGGGAGCAGTATCTGCCCATGAGGCACGTTGGAAGACAATGGCCGGAAAGTCCGGTATCAGCACCAGCCGCCCATCTTTATCATGCACGAAGGCGATTTGGTCCTGGCCATCCACGGCGCGATACAACATGGGGCCAATTTCTTTCCACTTTTTGGTCTCCCCCCTGAAGTCCTTAAATGGCTGTATTGTGAGGGTCCCATCAGGTCCGCTCATTACATGAATTTCAGTAAAGGCCTCCGTGGCTTTCAGGAAATTGCTGTCGGACCGGCGGCTGGACATGTAATACCCGGAGACTGCGGCAGCATCGGCCGTAGCGCTAGCAACAGGTGAAGTCTGGGGCGGCGCGTAAGCGAAATAGCGATCCATAAAATGCTGCCAGAGAGCGGAGCGGGGACTGATCTCACCCTTCCCCGCGCTGTTGTAAGAGACAAAAAATCCCAAACCTGCGTCCAGGACAAGATGAAGGTCGCTGTGAAAATAAATCGTGTCTCCGCCATGCCCAATGATCCTGTGTCCGTTGCGGCTCTCTTCATAAAAGCCCAACGCCATGGCATTCATCTCCGGAGAAAGGGCGGCTTGGCGGGAATGCATGGTTTGTGCAGTCTCCGGGCGAAGGATCTGGGCGTCTTCCAGATTTCCATTTTGCAGATGGGCAATCATGAAGCGGGAGAGGTCAGCGGCGGTAGCGGAAAGGCTGCCCGCCGGCGCAGGAATGATGATCTCAAATTGCTGTGAATGGCCGGAGCCGGTCTTATAACCATTCGACATCAGAGGTTTCAGCTCTGCAGGAAGGGGTTGGGCAAAAGTAGAGTGAGTCATCTTCAACGGATTGAAGATGTTCTCCGTTACATATTCATTGAAGGGTCGTCCGGAAACACGCTCCACGATGTACCCTGCCAGGGTTGCTGCGTAATTGGAATAGGCCGGAGTCGTTCCCGGAGCGAAAATCCTCTTGGGAAGGTGGTTGGACAGGTAGTCTTTCAAAGAAAGCACCTTGGCATCCTCAGGAACGAACAACTCCTTCACCGTCTCTTCAAATCCCGTAGTGTGGGTGAGGATGTTGCGCAGGGTAATGGGCTGAGGCCATGTGGCGGGGATGTTGAAATCCAGATAGGCATTCACGTCCCGGTCGAGGTCGAGTTTCCCGCGCTCCACCAGTTGCATGACCGCCGTCCAGGTAAAGAGCTTGGAGATGGAGCCGGGACGAAAGAGGGTTTCATCCACCGAGACCGGCTTCTTCTTCTCGACGTCGGAGTAACCATAGCCTTTGGCAAACAGCACTTTGCCGTCTTTCACTACGCTCACCACTGCGCCACCGATGTTTTCGCGCTGCAGTTGCATGGGCACAAAACCATCAAGAAAGGATTCAACGTCACTCGCGGTCATCTCCTGTGTCTGCGTCTTCACCTGGGGTCCGTTGGCATGGTTTTCGGCCACCTGATTTTCGACCTGAACAGGCGGCTTGGCTGCGGGGGGAACACCAGGTTTTTGGGCGAAAACTCCGCTACAGAGAAGCAGGACAACAGTAAGCACGTTCTGACAACGGGCAATCATCAATGGATGTCCTTTCGATCAATGGGCTTTTTGCTGAATGATTGGAGAAAGGATAGCACGCTACGATATTTCAGGGTCGCAAACAACACCAAAGCAATCACCCTGATTTGCAATTATGGCAATTTTGGCAGTTGTGGCAGTTCTGGCAATCCAATTTAAGGCTTGATCTCGACTGTAGTTCCAACCGGAACCAGCCGCCAGATTTCTTCGATTTCAGGATTGGTCACGGCGATGCAGCCGTCGGTCCAATCCGTTTGCCGGTGCAGGGCTCCTAGAAATGCGAATCGGGACTCCAGTCCATGAATCAGGATGTCGCTGCCGGGGCTGACTCCCAGCTTCTTCGCCCTCGCTCTGTCCGCTGCGCTTGGATACGAGATATGCAATGCAAGATGAAAGCGGCTGTACGCATTTTTTGCATCGATCAGGTAATGGCCTTCAGGCGTTTTGTGGTCTCCCTGCTTCTCTTTTGCGCCCAGAGGAACAGTTCCGAGAGCGACGCTATAAGTCTTGAGTATCTGCGTACCCCGCATCAGGATCATGCTCCGCTTTGATTTTACGATCAGGATGTGGTCGGCCGGATGTTGTTCCGGAGCAGGCGCGCCCAACGAAACTATGGTCCCAAAAATAATAAAGTAAGCTTGAAAAAGCTTTCTGATAGATCTTCCTGACAATTTGTTCTTTAGTAGATGCATGATCTAAGGCCGTAAGCTTAGGAGCTTCTAATGTTTATATATTTGACGCTATCTACTTTGGCAACAATAACGATTGCATTAAGTCTATAGATAGTTTTAGTCTCTGGATAAACTATAGTACGAATGTCTATTGGGTCACATAACAGTGAAGAGGTAAGCCTTGCATAAGGCCAAAGTATTAATTATTGACGATGACCCCGCAATGCTGGGCACGCTCGATGAATTCCTGGATCAAGAAGGATACGAGGTCGTAGAAGCCGGCAATTTGAAATCTGCCTATCAGGCAGTAGAGAAAGAATCTCCCGACATTGCCATTACGGATTTTGATCTTCCTGACGGCAACGCTCTTCAATTCCTTGGCCTCATGAAAACCATGAATGTCCCTATGCCGACGATTGTCCTTACAGGACACGGAACCATTGATCTGGCAGTGCGGGCCATCAAAGAGGGGGCCGAGCAATTCGTGACCAAGCCCGTCCAGCTTTCCGTGCTGAGGGCCTATGTGCGTGCTTCCCTGGAGCACCAGCAGAACAAGCGCAAGCAGCTTGCCCGCACGCGTACCAATGTCCGCTATGAAAAAGATCCTTTCCTCGGTACCAGTTCGGTGATTCGGGAGCTGTCGCAGGAGGCGCGCAAGATCATCCAGACGGAGCGTCCCATTCTTTTGCATGGAGAGACCGGAACCGGCAAGGGAGTGCTGGCGCAGTGGATCCATCAAAATGGTCCACGGTCAGAGGAAGCACTGGTGGATGTAAACTGCGCCGGCTTGTCCAAAGACCTGCTGGAGTCTGAGTTATTTGGATACGAAAAAGGAGCGTTCACCGGGGCCACCAACAGCAAGCAGGGTCTGGTGGAAGTGGCGCACCGGGGGATTCTGTTTATGGACGAAATTGGAGAGATGGACCTGATGGTTCAGCCTAAATTGTTGAAAGTGCTTGAGGACAATCGCTTTCGCAGGCTGGGGGATGTGCGGGAGCGCAGCACGGATATCCAGGTGATTGCCGCAACCAATCGCGACCTGATGCAGTCTGCGAAGGAGATGAAGTTTCGGGAGGACCTTTACTATCGCGTCAGCACTTTCCGGCTCCGGATACCGCCCTTACGGGAGCGAGTTGAAGATATTCCGATGCTCGCCAATGCCATTCTGCGCACGCTGGCCAACGATCTCGCCCGCGAACAGAAGGAGTTGAGCAAGGCGGCAGAAGCGGAATTGAAAGCCTATTTCTGGCCGGGAAACATCAGGGAATTGAGAAATGTACTGGAGCGGGTGGCCTTGATCTGCGATGGCAATGTGATCGAACCGCGTGATCTCGGCTTGGCCTCCGGACTGCCCGCCGCAACCCAACCCTCTTCTGTTCCCGATCTCACATTAGCTGAGCTTGAGCGTTGGCGCATTATCCAGGTGATGGAAGAGGAAGGAGGCAGGGTTGCGCAAGCAGGCGTGCGGCTCGGCATTCCCCGCAGCACCCTCTACCAGAAGATCAAGGCCCTTGGGATTCCAATTGAATAGCGGAGTGCGATAAGGCGAGGCCGCGTCCGCAGTTGAATGTAATCAAACACAGCGCCATAAATAATTGCGCAGCAGCCGAAAGCTACGCTGACACTCACCCCCGCAAACTCAATGTCTATAAACCGGAGACGCTGCATCTGCCATTGGAGGCTCGGCCGGCGGTTTCACCTCGGTGACCCAAGGTTCCTTGGCGCCATTCTTTGGGCCTTCGGGGCTGGCAGCATTGTCCCGTCGTCCCTCACGCATGAGCAGCGCCAATTCCACGCGGTTCCATACTCCCATCTTTTTGAAGATGCGCGACAGTTCGTTGCGGACACTCTGCTCTTTGATCTTGAGGCTGCGCGCAATTTCTTTATTGGGATACGCCTGGGCCACGAACTCGGCGATGCGTTTTTGCGCAGGGCTCAGTTGGTAGAGATCAAACTTGGCCCGCTCCTGAATCTCCGTCCGTACGTCGCTTACGTTGTTGAGCGATTGGACGAACTGATGCTGGGCGGTGGCTGCCGCATCTGCTCCGGCATGTAACAGGATGACCAGCGTGCCGCGGCAAAACTCTTGCACGAACCGCAGGATCTTGAGCCGGTCGGTGTCGTGTTCCGCCGGATTGATCTCCAGGATAAGGGCAGCGACCTCGCGCTTCTGCAAAAGTTGTTTGGCGCGTACCATATCTGAAGTTACGGTGATGCGCCACCCTGCCTGGCGAAGAGAGCCGAGCAGGCTTTCCGGGACGCCATTTTTCAAGGGAAGTATGAGCAACTGATCCATTGGAAGAACTCCACATTTCTCTGACTTACCCCAGATAATCGGCTGTTTCGCCTGAAACTTTCGTCCACCCGAGGAATCTTTTTTGGTCCTCGCGTAAATCTTTCACGGCTCAATGGCAATTCCCATATCCAGACACTATCTGTCTGACTTCCAGACTCTGAACGGGAGTACTTCCACCGGGGAGTACTCGTGTCCTTTTTTTTGAATCACTTACGAGTACTCCCGTTTTGGCCCTCCGTTTGCCTTTACAGAGACCAAGCAAAGCCCAGTAAAGATTTAAGAAGGTTTTAAGAAGGTCTCAGAAGGTATAAGGAGGAGAAGCGATGAGTATAAATATGGTTAATCCGGCCCCACCAGAACTGGTGGTGCAAAACTACTTCAATCTTGTGGAAGCTATTGCAACCCGCATCAAACGCCGGTTGCCGTCTCATGTGGACGTGCAGGACCTGGTTCAGACAGGCATGATTGGGCTCCTGGAAGCGTCGGAACGTTACAATGCAGCGCGGGCCGTTGAGTTTTCGACGTATGCAAATTCCCGCATTACCGGAGCGATTCTCGATGAGTTGCGGAGATGGGACACCTGTTCGCGCCAGGACCGCAAGAATGCCCGGGAAATCGAACAGGCCAAGACACGCTTGAGACAGAAAAACGGCGAAGATCCGACCAAAGCACAGATCGCGAAAGCGGTAGGCCTGGGGCTTGAAGAATACGACCGCACCCTTCGTCGCCTGGAATCCAGCAAGCAGCCCGCAAGCCAGGTTGGAGACCATAAAAATGAAGCGGCAGACGAGATGGACCGGCTTCCCTCGGGATGCGAAAGCCCATTTGATACTTGCAGCAAACTGGAAAACTCCCGTTTACTCCATTCTTACATCGAGCAACTGAAACCTCGCCAGCGCGAAATATTGCGGCTCTACTACTTTCAAGACTTGGGCCTCAGGGAAATCGGAGAGCGCATGGGCGTGGGTGAGGCCCGAATCAGCCAACTCCACAAGCAGGCCGTGATGGATTTGCGCCGGCGGATTGAGTCGGACCAGCGGGTTTCCGCCACCCGTACCAGCACGATGATCCAATAGACGTTGTCAACAGAACTGGTGCAAAACAAGACTTTTCGTTGTAACCCTCCCCTTCCCTCAATAGCCACAAGAGGTTTTTCTTCTTGTGGCTTTTTCTTTTGAGCCACTCAAAGGAGGTGGGTAGGAAGCAAAACTGGCGCTAAGAAATAACGAGACTGGGAAAATTTTTCAGGAGGATGGAATTAACTACTCGGTTTTTGCAACTTGTATCTGCCTAACTCCTTTATTTTCAATGTGCATGGGAATGGCAGGAGGGATGCTATTTAACAAGCCAGACGAAGTGGCGCGCAATGGGGCGCTTTCGAAATGGATCTAACGGCCAGAGGTCCTTCGAAAGAGCCCCGTTGCATTTTTGTGCGTAATTTAACTACTCCGGATTGGAGCCTCCGCAAAAAGCACCGAAACAGCTTTCTCAAACGAGTTGCACTCTTTCCCGCAGGTCAATTCCGGCGCGGCGCAGGATACCGGCTATCTCGCCGTCGTTGAGTCGAGTGGCGTCATATTCCACGCGGACAGTATGTTCTTTCTCCTCGAATTTGATTTTGCGAACGCCGTACACCTCGCGCGCATGATTGAGGGCCAGCATTTCCTTTTCTCCCGGCGGCGTGCCGTATTTGAAAACCACATCCAACATGGTCATTGAGCATCCTCACAAAGTATTGAATCGCGAAACACTCTAATATAGTCGAAGTCAGGTTAGAGCAGAAGACGATGTCATCCCATGAACCCATGTCGGGCACGGTGCAGCCCCGGCCCAATACGGTGTTGGACCCGGTTTGCGGCATGTATGTTGATCCGGCGAAGGCCCGCGGATCAGCCGAATATCAGGGCAAGACGTATTACTTCTGCAGTCCAGGGTGTGAGCGACGCTTTAAAGCCGAACCCGAAAAATATCTGGCATCCAAGGCTCCTGCGAGCGGGCTGGTGCAGTTAGGCGGAATTGCCCCGGCAAAGCCTCAGCCGCATGTGCCTTTGCGGCCTGATCATTCACAGAAGGGAACCATCACCTATGTCTGTCCTATGGATCCCGAGGTGCGGGAGAGCAGCCCCGTGCCGTGTCCGATCTGCGGCATGGCCCTTGAACCGGAAACCGTTGAATACACCTGCCCCATGCATCCTGAGATTGTTCGTGATGGTCCGGGAAACTGCCCGATCTGCGGGATGGCGTTGGAACCGCGCGCAATAGCAGGGCTGCACGAGGAAGACGATTCCGAGCTGCGCTCCATGCAGCGGCGCTTATGGGTTGGCGTCGCGCTGAGCGTGCCGCTGCTGGTGCTCTCCATGGCGGTGATGCCCGCGAAGCTGCCGTTGGGTTGGCATGCGTGGTTGCAGTTCGTGCTGGCCACCCCGGCAGTGCTGTGGGGAGGCTGGCCTTTTTTCCAGCGTGGCTGGGCATCTGTGGTAAACCGGCGGCTGAACATGTTTACGCTGATCGCCATGGGCACCGGCGCTGCCTATTTCTATAGTGTGGTCGCTGCGCTGCTGCCAGGCATTCTGCCCGACTCCGTTCGCCGTCCCGATGGCACCGCCGAAGTTTATTTTGAGGTCAGCGCCGTTATCGTCACCCTGGTTTTGTTAGGACAGGTTCTGGAACTGCGCGCGCGCCGGCAGACCAGCAGCGCCATGCGCGCTCTGCTCGACCTGGCCCCAAAGACCGCACGACGAGTGCGGCCCGATGGAACTGATGAAGATGTTCTGCTGGAGCATGTACGCAAAGGCGACCGGCTGCGGGTGCGTCCCGGAGATCGTGTGCCGGTGGATGGCGCCGTGGAAGAAGGCGGCAGCTCCGTGGACGAATCCATGATCACCGGCGAGTCCATTCCGGTGGAAAAGCAGCCGGGGAGCAAGGTAGTGGGCGGGACCATCAACCAGGTTGGCTCGTTTGTAATGCGCGCCGAAAAACTTGGTTCTGAAACGCTGCTGGCCCGGATTGTACGCATGGTGGCGGAAGCGCAACGGACACGCGCACCGATACAGTCTTTGGCGGACAAAGTAGCGGGCTATTTTGTTCCCGCCGTCTTATTCATCGCTGCGCTCACGTTTCTTACCTGGCTGATCGCCGGGCCGGAACCGAATTTTGCCCATGCGTTGGTCAACGCCGTGGCTGTCCTGATTATTGCTTGCCCGTGCGCGCTGGGTCTGGCGACCCCTATGGCCATCATGGTAGGCACTGGGCGCGGAGCCCACGCCGGCGTGCTGATCAAGAACGCCGAGGCCCTGGAAGCCCTGGAAAAGGTTGACACCTTGGTCTTCGACAAGACCGGAACTCTTACCGAGGGCAAGCCGCAACTGACTCACGTGTTTTCTACAGGAGTAGTGGCAGAAGATGAATTGCTGCGTCTGGCGGCCACTCTGGAGCGCGCCAGCGAGCATCCTCTGGCGTTGGCCATCATGAAAGCGGCAAAAGAACGCGGACTGCTCTTGGGCGCTGCGACTGATTTTCAGTCGCTCACCGGCAGAGGTGTCGTTGGCCAGGTAGATGGACGCGAGATCGCCGTCGGCAACCATGCTTTGCTGGAAGCCATGAAGATCAACGCCGGTCCGCTTTCTACAAAAGCGGATGAGCTTCGCCGCCAGGGACAGACAGTGATGCTGATCGCGGTGGACCGGAAGGCGGCAGGGATGATCGCGGTCGCCGATCCTGTGAAAGACTCCACCGGAGAGGCCATCCGCGAGCTGCGCGAAAGTGGGCTGCGCCTGGTGATGCTGACTGGGGACAGCCGCACCACCGCCGAGGCCGTCGCCCGGGAGTTGGGCATCCAGGAATTTGAAGCCGAGGTGCTGCCGGAAAACAAATTGGAGACGGTGAAGCGGCTGCAGGCCGAAGGATGCGTGGTCGCTATGGCAGGAGATGGCGTCAACGATGCCCCAGCCCTGGCCCAGGCCGATGTGGGCATCGCCATGGGCACAGGAACCGAAGTCGCTATGGAGAGCGCCGGCATCACCTTGGTGAAGGGTGATCTGCGGGCCATTGTCCGGGCCATCCATCTGAGCAACGCCACCATGCGCAACATCCGCCAGAACCTGTTCTTCGCCTTCATCTACAACGCGCTGGGCGTACCGCTTGCAGCAGGTGTCCTGTACCCATTCCTGGGAGCGAAGGGCCTGCTGCAACCCATGTACGCAGCCGCCGCCATGAGCTTCAGTTCAGTCTCAGTCATTGCCAACGCACTACGCTTGCGTAGGGCAAAGCTTTAAAGTCTGGACATCAGCTCACGGCACACCGCAAAGCTGAGCAGAAAACCAAAAATTATCGTTACAAATTCTGCTCTCTCTGCGGCTGTCCTCTGCGGTTTGGGTTTCCTTCGTGGGCTTATTTGGCCAATTGCTAACCTCACACAACTTTTTTCTTCCACCGCCCCAACCGGAAGACGTAGATGGAGATGGTTCCCACAAGAATTTCCGCCGTCAGCACCGCCCAGAAGACCCCATTCGGGCCCATCTGAAAACGCCGTGAAAGCAGAAACGCCAACGGAAGCTGCACGATCCAAAAGCAAAAGAGGTTGATCATAGTAGGCGTAAAGGTGTCTCCTGCGCCGTTGAAGGCGTGTATGATCACCAGGCCGTAGGCATAGAGCACGTAGCACAGGCTGATGATTCGCAGGCAGTTGGCCCCAAACGCTATCACCACGGGATCGCTGCTGAAAATACCCACCAGGTGCGGGGCAAAGAGGAGGAATATCAGCGATATCCCCCCCAGGAAAAACATGTTGAAGAAGGCTGCGCGCCACACCGATTGCGCTGCCCGCTCCGGCTGCCTGGCTCCCAGATTCTGCCCCACCAGTGTGGCGGCTGCCGATCCCAGCCCCCATGAAGGCAGGATGGAGAAGATCACGATGCGAATGGCGACCGTATAGCCCGCCGTGGCTGCACTGCCAAACGACTGAATCAGGCGCACCATGCCCACCCAGCTTGCCGTGGCGACGGCGAACTGCAGTGTCCCGTTGCCGGCAATGCGCAGGATGTTGACCATGACTTTAAAGTTGATCCTGCAATGTTCACGGCGAACCACGATCCGTCCCCGGCCTCGCCACAGAATGTAGAAGGTGAAGAGGACACCGACCCCGCGGCCGATGCTGGTGGAAACGGCGGCCCCAGTCACTCCCAGTTTCGGAAACGGCCCCAATCCCAGAATCAGGCAAGGATCAAGACAAAGGTTGATGAAGTTCGCCAGCCACAACACGCGCATGGCCACGGATGCATCCCCGGCGCCCCGGAAAATGGAGTTCATCAGGAACAACATCAGGATGATCCCCGAGCTGCTCATCATGATGCGCGTGTAGGTGGAACCCACGTGCAGAATGCTGGGGCCGGCGCCCATCAAGGCCAGCAATTTCGGCGCAAGCGGGAAGCAGACGATAAAGATCAGCGCGGAAATCACCACACCCAACACGATGGACTGCACGGCAGCTACGGCCGCGCCCTCTTGATCCTGCTCCCCGGTGCGGCGGGCGACCACCGCTGTGGTTCCCATGCTCAAACCGACGGCCACGGCAAAGATCATCATTAACATGCCTTCGGTGATGCCGACCGTGGCGGTGGCGTCAGGGCCGAGATGAGCGACAAAGAAGATGTCCACGATGCCGAACAGCGACTCCATCGCCATCTCCAGCACCATGGGCACGGCCAGCAAGATGATGGCGCGGTCCACCGAGATGGCGGTAAAGTCCTGCTTGGAACCCAAGATGGCTTCTTTGATCAGGCCGAACCAAGTCTGGGGCTTTTCTTGCTTGTGAGTTAAGACAGTAGCGTTCAAAATAATCTCCAAAAGGCTGCACATTCCCGATGGGAACTAACAGTGGAAAAGGGTTTGGAGGGAAATCAGGCAACCGAGGAACAGGGGTTGCTGGGTAGAAACGTGCGCGGGTTTAGAGTGTCAGGCGCATGGCAGTAGATGATTTTGTAACATAAATCATTTGCAACCGCAAGCAGAAAGAGTCATGGCGAGTCATGGCGCCGCAAAGGACGCAAGGAAGACAGAATCAAAACTTTTGTGGAACGCACGCACAAAACTGAAACAAATATACTTTTCGCCCCTTTTCGGATCTGAGTCTTCAACTTCCTCGTATGCTGCAAAAGACAATTATCAGCATAAAAATAACGAACTCGAATCCGCGCGCATCCGCGTAATCCGCGGTCAGTTTTGGTTGCGACTTGATCTTCGATCTATGCTCTATAATCCTCCCTTCGAGGAGAACCCATGAAATCACTATTCGCTGTGATTTTTCTTGCCGCTGTGGCCTGTGCTCAGAACCAGGCAGAGCAGGGAAAAGTTGTGCGTTATTCACCAAAACCGGCGGACCTGAAATATACCTATGCGGCTTCATATGCTCCGGTGGCTCGTCTAAAGCCGGGTAACATCCTGGAGACGAATACTGCCGATTGCTTTGGGAATGCGATCAAGAAGCCGGGGGACACGTTGAGCATGTCCAAGGGCGACAATCCCCTTACCGGGCCTTTCTACATTGAAGGCGCGGAGCCGGGCGATACGCTGGCGGTAAAAATCCTCGATCTGCAGGTGGATGGCGACCAGGGCATTGGCGCGCTGGCCCCTGGTTTTGGGGCGATCAACAGCACCGGTTACACTCCTATGATCAACCCGCCCATCCCGGAGAAGATCTGGTTCTATCCCATCGATCATGCCAGCAACACAGCCACTTTTCAGGCGCTCGATTCCAAATACACGGTGAAGATTCCGCTGCATCCCTTTTTTGGCTGCATCGGCGTCGCGCCCTCGGGCGGAGAGGCACGCAGCTCTGTAGTGCCCGCAGAATTTGGCGGCAACATGGATTCTCCCGAGGCCAGCGTTGGTAACACCGTCTATTTTCCGGTGAATGTCCCTGGAGCCATGCTGTTCGTGGGTGATGGACATGCCGCCATGGGCGACGGCGAGATTGCCGGCACGGCCATTGAAGTCGCACTTCGTGGACGGGTGCAGGTGCAGGTCATCAAAGGCAGAAAGATCAACTGGCCTCAGTTTGAGAATGATGATTACATCATGACGGTCGGGGCCTATCGTCCATTAGACGACGCGTTACGCATTGCCTTCACCGAACTGGTGAGCTGGATCCATAAAGACTACGGACTTTCCGATCTGGACGCCTACGAGCTGCTCTCCAAGGTTGCGGAGATTCATTTGAACGAGATGGTCGATCCGAATTACGTGGTGGTGGCCAAGATCAACAAGAAATTCTTGCCGCCACGCAAGTAGCTTTGGCGTCCAGCCGATTGCATAACGCTGAGCCTCAATATCGCTTCTGATTACGTTTTACCTCCTTGCAGAGCTTCTTGATCCTCTGCTTCGCATTTCTCCGTGCGTTGTCGTCGAACTGAAGAGCGACATGCCGCAACTCTCTTTGTAGTTTAAAGTAGCTGTGCCATCTTTCCTGGCTCAACTCTCCATGCGCTAATGCCTCCTGGACGGCGCAGCCCCGGTCGGCATGGTGGCTGCAATCTCGAAAGGCGCAGGATGCAGCCAGGGCGTCAATCTCCGGAAAGGCGCTCTGGAGCGAGGATGGATCTGACCAGAGTTGAAGTTCCCGAATGCCGGGATTGTCGAGAATCAACCCTCCGTGGGGCAGCAGGAACAACTCGCGTTGCGTCGTGGTGTGGCGTCCGCGACTGTCGCCCTCACGAGTCGGCTGCGTCTCCTGGAATCCTCCACCCAGGAGTTGGTTCACAATTGTGGATTTACCTGCTCCCGAAGAGCCGATCAAAGCTGCCGTCCGTCCCTTGTCCAGATAACGCAGAAGCGCCGAGGTGCTGTCCGGCGAAAGAGCGCTGACGGAAACAACAGGCGCTTCAGGAGCGATGGAAGAAACTTCCGCCACTCGGCCTTCGACATCATGGCAAAGATCGCACTTGTTCAATACGATCACGGTCGAAGCTCCGCTTTCGGCGGAGGCCACCAGATACCGCTCCAGCCGGCGCAAATTGTAATCGTGGTCCAGGCCGCAAACTACAAAGAGCGTGTCGATGTTGGCGGCGATGACCTGTTCGGCAAAAGCGCCTCCGGCGGCCTTGCGCGAAAACCGGGTCCGTCGTGGAAGGACCTCGTGAATGATGGCCAGATCACCGGGAGAATGTTGCCGGAAGGCGATCCAGTCTCCGACCACCGGCAACTCGGAGTCATCGGCGCGATAAAGAAGCGAGCCGGCAACCTCGGCGGTTACCTCTCCGGCTTCTGTGTAAAGCGAATAGACATGGCGATTATAGGTAAAAACTCGTCCTGGCAAGAGACCTGTATCTTGATAGCCGGCAAAGGCTTCAGCCCAGGCATCATCCCATCCTGCTGACTCTAACTGCATTGGGAACACTCCATTTTCTCCGCGCGCAAGCGCAGAAAGACGTGCATGCACACGTTGGGTCAATGTGTTTGGAAAAGAAACGAGTGGAGCGAATTAGCGGACGGCAGTCATAGGCAAGGGCTACAGTTTAGCTTGGAATGAGGCAGAGAAGCAAAGGTTTTGTGCGTACGTTGATCGCATTACACAGTAAATTACTATGGAAGAGTCGAGGTGATTTGAAATGCTATTTCCTCAATTCTTCCGGGTTCCTGTTTTAGCGTTGCTTCTCGTTGCGGGTGGCGTCTACTCATTTGCCCAGGCACGCACGGTTGCTCTCACCTTTGATGATCTTCCCGTGGTTGAGGAGAATGATCCCACCCGCGCCCAAGCGATTACCTCCTCCATTCTGGACGCGCTGAACAGGCGCCATGCTTCTGCCATAGGGTTTGTGATTGGCCAGCGTGTGGAAGAGTTGGGAAACGCGCAGGGCAAACATCTGCTGGAACAATGGACACGTCACGGCCATTCTCTAGGGAACCACACTTTTTCTCATCCTGATTTGAACAATCTCACTGCGGAACAGTTCGATCAGGATGTAATCGCAAACGAGAAAATCCTGGACAGCGTTCGTGCCAAGGATGGTAGTAATTTTCGATATTTTCGTTTTCCCTACAACCACACGGGCAATACGGAGACCAAACACAGTGCGGTAGCCGCTTTCCTGGCCAAGCGTGGTTATCGAGTTGCGACCTGCACCATCGACAATGAAGATTATCTTTTTAACCACGCCTATGTGCTGATGCTCTCCAGAAAAGATGAGGCGTCCGCCCGCCGTCTGCGGGCTGAGTATCTTGCTTACACTGCTACGGAGATCGACTACTACAACAGCCTTCACAAGCAGGTCTTCGGTCGGGAAATACCACAGGTGATGTTGCTCCACGTCAATCAGCTCAATGCAGATGTGATTGACGAGCTGCTGGCAATCTTCGAGCAGAAGCAGTATCGCTTCGTGACACTTGATACGGCACAATCCAATCCTGCCTACCAGACTCCGGACAGGCTTGCCACCGCGGGCGGCACAATGTGGGGTTATCGCTGGGCTAAGGAACGTGGAGTGAAGGTTGATGGACGGCTGGAAACGGAGCCAGCCGCATGGATCTCGGAATATGGTCGGGAGCCGGCAAACCCGTTGAAGTGATTTTACAAATGTGCCAGATAAGCCACAATATCCTGGCTATTGAAGTCTTCGCGGCCAACTATTTTGCGCCTTACCGTTCCCGATGCATCGATGATGTAGGTTTCTGGAAACATGACGGTCCCATAAAGATTAGGAGATTTCTTGGAAGGGTCCCAAACTGTGAGCAAGTCAATTTGGTGGTCACGAAGGAATTTGTGGTAGGCATCCTGGTCCTCGTCCACACTCACGGCCAAGATGGTGACGTTTTGTCCCATCCGTCTCTGCAATTGGGTGAGCGAAGGCATTTCCTGAATGCAAGGGACACAGTAGGAGGCCCAAAAGTTCAATACCACTGGCTTCCCTTTGAGATCATGGAGGGCCACAGTGCGATCAGAGTCGCGGATGGTAAAATCCGGCGCCGGATCGCCAATCAGGCGTGGCTTTGACCCGCGGTCGCAGCCGGCTACTAAAATGGCAAGCAGAAGAAGGGCAGCAAGGCTCAGTTTCACACCCGTATAATAAACCCATTCCATGCCCTCGAATCAAGAAACACGATGGGTCCAGATCATTGTCCCTGCCCGCAATGAACAGGAATGCATTGGACGGTGCCTGGAATCGCTCTCCAGCCAGCATGGCATCGAGTTTGAAATCACGGTCGTGGATGACGGATCGACCGACCGCACCCGAGCCATTGCCGAATCCTTTGCTTCAGTCACTGTAATCAGCTCAGAGGAACCCGCCGCCGGAGTCACCGGGAAATGCAACGCGCTGATTTCTGCGATGGTTTACCTTGAAAAAAGAGACAGCGGGACAAAAAGCGGCACTGCATGGCTTCTGTTTACCGATGCCGACACCTTTCATCATCCTGGTTCTCTGGCTGCGGCCGTGGCCGAGGCGGAAGAACGCGGTGTTGACCTGCTTTCTTATTCACCGGAGCAGGAGGCCATCACTTGGGGTGAGCGGGTCTTGATGCCGGTGATCTTTGCTGAGTTGACACGCAGCTATCCTTCGGAGCGGATCAATGATCCCGCCGACCTTACGGTTGCGGCCAACGGGCAATACATCCTGGTTCGAAAAAGAGTTTACGTAGCTTTGGGCGGACATGCGGCGGTGGCCGGCAGCGTGCTGGAAGATGTGGAACTGGCGAGGTTGTTCAAGAGCACCGGACATAGAATCTGGTTTCGTCATGGAGCAGGATTGGTCAAGACCAGGATGTACAGAAGTTTTGCTGCCCTGATGGAAGGTTGGACCAAGAACCTGGCATTGCTTTTTCCTCATCCCGTCCGGCTGGCTTTGCTTCGCTTGATTGAATTTGGAATTATCTCAGTGACACTGGTTGCCGGCGCAATATTGACAGCGAAAGATCAGCGCGGGTTGGGCGTGTCTATGCTGGGAATAAGCATTCTGTTCTATCTGCTATTCATGATGCGCATCAGAAAAGCGCAGTTCCCTTGGAAGGCCAACCTGATGGCCATTTTCGGCCTGCCGTTTTTTGTCTTGCTTCTGTTGCGGTCGTATCTTCATTCGTCGGTACGAGGCGCGGTAAACTGGAAGGGCCGCAGGTACATACATTCTGCACCCCCGGCAGTGATTGATTCATCTATTCGGAGAGGCAATTCCACCCTCAAGGGCTAACGTGCATGGTTTATCTGACAAGAAAAGCCGAGTTTTCCGCGTCGCATCTCTATCACAACCCCGAGCTTAGCCCGGAAGAGAACCAGCGCATCTTTGGCAAGTGCAACAATCCGCACGGCCACGGGCACAATTACACCCTGGAAGTCACAGTGAAGGGCGACGTGGACCAAAGATCTGGCTTTGTGGTTGATTTAAAAGAATTGAAAGAGATCATGAACCGCGAGGTGATCGAGGCGGTGGACCATCGTTTCTTGAACAAGGAAGTGGCGGAGTTCAAAGACCGTATTCCCACCACGGAGAACCTGGCCATCACCATCTGGGGCTGGCTGAAGCCGAAACTACAGGTGGCGGCGCTGCACCGCATCCGCGTATATGAGACCACCGATCTGTTTGTGGATTACTACGGTGAGGTATGAAAGCTTACCTGACCCGGCGATATTGGTTTTCGGCGTCCCATCGGCTGCATTGTGATTCCATGTCGCCGGAAGAGAACCGCTCTGTTTATGGTAAGTGCAACAATCCCCATGGCCACGGGCATAACTACGCGCTGGAGGTTACCGTGAGCGGCCGGGTAGATTCCGGAACGGGCATGATCTGCAATCTGGTTGACCTCGATGCCTTTGTGAATGAAAAAATTTTGGAACGTTTTGGCCACGAAAACCTCAATACACTAAGGGAGTTTCAAGGAGTAGTGCCGACCACCGAGAATCTGTGCGTGGAGATCTATCGCATCCTGGAAGAGGGCTTCCATTTTGCCCACGTGGAAAAGATCAGGATGGAAGAGACTATGCTGAACTCCTTTGAGTATGCAGGGGGAAGGAAACTTAGGATTTGAGGATCGGGTGATCGCTTCGCCGCTCCTCAGTGCAGGTTATTCCAGGCAAGGACAGAACCATCGTGAAAAAACTGAACGAACAAACCACACTGCTCTCGGCCACCACGCAGGAACTGGTGCGTGAACTCCTGGTGCGTCTGGGAGAAGATCCCGAACGCGAAGGTCTGCAGAGGACCCCCGAGCGCGTGCAGAAGGCCCTGGAGTATCTGACCAAAGGGCACGGCGAGAACCCCGACGAAGTGCTGCAGGGCGCTCTCTTCAGTGTGGATTATGACGAGATGGTCATCGTGAAAGACATCGAGATGTTCAGTCTGTGCGAACATCACGTGCTGCCGTTTTTCGGCAAGGTCCACGTCGCTTACATACCCAATGGCAAAGTCATCGGGTTGAGCAAGATCCCGCGAATTGTGGATGCCTTTGCCCGCCGTCTGCAGATCCAGGAGCGCCTGACCGTACAGATTGCAGAGACCATTCAGCGGGCCATCCAGCCGCAGGGCGTAGGAGTGGTGATTGAGGCGCGCCATCTCTGCGTGATGATGCGGGGTGTAGAAAAACAGCACTCCTCGGCCGTCACCTCCCACATGCTCGGCAGCTTCCGCAACGAAGACAAGACCCGCGAGGAGTTTCTCTCTCTGATCCGCAACGGGAAGAATGGAAACTCGTTTTAGGCTAGTTCCACATTCTGATGAAGACTCTCAAGAACCAGGTAGCCGTTATCACCGGAGGGAGCCGCGGCATCGGCTTGGCGCTCGCGCAACTTTTGACGCAGCACGGATGCCGTGTAGTCATCATCGGGCGTGACCGTCGCCGGTTGAAGGAAGCATCTGCGTTGTTGAAACAGAACAAGGCCGAAGTCGCGGCCCTGCCTTGCGACGTAAGCGACGCTGCACAAGTCGAAAAGCTCTTCAAGGCGATCAGGAAACTCCATCCCGCGGTCGATATTCTGGTGAACAACGCCGGAATGGCTCACGGCCTGGCCGCTGTGGATCAATTGTCTTTTGAAGTCTGGAACCAAGTAATCGACGCTAACCTCACCGGCATGTTCCTGGTCACCCGGACCGCTCTGCCCCTCATGGTTGCCGGTGGGACAATCGTGAACAATATATCTTTGGCGGCAGTACACGCCTTTGCCGGAATGGCTGCTTATGCCGCCTCCAAAGCCGGAGCCTTGGGTTTTACCAACGTGCTGCGGGAAGACCTGCGCAAGCGTGGAATTCGCGTACTCGCCCTGATGGCTGGCGCCACGGACACCGAAATCTGGGACCAGTTCTGGCCCGATGCGCCACGGGAAAAGATGGTCTCACCCGAAACCGTTGCCCAAGCCGTATGTCATGCTCTTACGGTCCCGGCCAATACCTCGATCGAAGAGATCAAAATCGGTCCTGCTGTAGGCGTGCTTTGAAACGCCCGAGCATGATTCAGGAGCCTGTATTCATCGTGCAGCCGCAATCTTCCGCATGGGCATCGCTACCAGTGCCTGTTCCATGTTGGAGAAGTTGGCCCTCTTCAACGCTGCTCTAAGCTCGTTGGCCTGGTCCTGGTCGCCGTTCTTTTCGTATGCCAGCATCAGTTGCTCCATGGAGATCAAGTGGGTGAAGCGATCTTCTTCTTCCAGGTGAGCGATGGCATCCAGGTACTTTCCCTGAGCGGTGGCCAGCATCCCGGCGGCGCCATGGTAATTCTGGCGGATGAGGTTGCTGCCGCTGTGATTGGCAATCGTTCCCAGCTCGTCCACAGCCGCCGCGGCTGCTTCGATCTTGCCCGCCCGCATCGCCTTCCAGGTACGGACGTACAGCACCCGTGAAAGGACCAACTGCATGTTTTCGGCGGCGACAGAATGATTTTCGTGGATTATTTTTGCGGCTTCGTCCAGATGGGCCAGTGCTTTATCAATGTCTGGCTGGTACATAGCCATGAAGCGATGAGCGTCGGCTTGCATGTCAAAGAGTCCAAGCTTGCGCGCATGCTCCGCTGACTTAAGATAAGCCTGATCTGCCAGGTCATACTTGGCTTCCCGCACATAGGTAAGGGCCATCTGGTTCATGTAGCTGACCTGATCGCGCTGATTCGTGGCCTGCCCTATGGCTTTTTCGTACTCCACTCGTGCGCGCGGCTCGTCACCCATCACGGCATAGGTGTCAGCCAGCCCCAATTGCGAACTGTAGAAGTGCGGGTCCAGCGCAAGCGCCTGATGATATTGCTCCAGGGCTTTTTCAAATTGTCCACCCTCGCGCAGAATCTCACCCCATGAGTCGTGCGGATTGGGCTCATGCGGCTTGATCTTGCAGTAGTGGTCCATGACCGCGTAGGCTTTTTCGAATTGCCATGTGAATGAAGCGTAGGCATACCCGATCTGGTTGAGGGCCGCTGTGTAGTCCGGATCAATAGCCAGCGCCCGTTCGAGCAGGTCGATGCCCTTGTCCCAGCGGCGCTGCAGGATCAGCCATCGCCCCGACTGAAACAGCAGCCACTTATCTTTGGAATATTGCGCCAGCAGATCGTTCATGGCCGCGATTGCGGAGATGAAGTCGCCTTCCTTGGCTCCTGTGAACCAGCGGATCAGAAGTTGCTCGCCAGAACTCGCGCCGGCAGCCAGCCGCTTCGCTGAAGTGCGGGCTGCAAGCTCTTCCTGGGGATCGGGCGTGTAAAAACTCACATACACATGCGCCAGCGCAAATCTGGGATCTTTCCTGGCAGCGGCGCGCCAAGCGTCCAGCGCCTCAGCCAGATGCCAGTTTT
>Ga0070730_10001628_pt1 | contig 21389 bp, 18 predicted proteins | sample Coa_R1_3_FD_66447 | JGI IMG/M metagenome (GOLD analysis project Ga0070730, IMG submission 66447) | Surface soil microbial communities from Centralia Pennsylvania, which are recovering from an underground coalmine fire - Coalmine... | ecosystem: Environmental > Terrestrial > Soil > Unclassified ... | reverse complement strand
CTGTCTTCCAAAGCCGTATCCGACAGAGGATGTTCCCGCCGCTCTCAGAGCCATGCTCGATCTGCGGGACGGGCGGCCCGTCTCCAGGCTTCCATACCGCATGTTCGTCCTCAATCACGTGGCGTGATCGCGAGACCTACGCCGAGATCTCACGCAGCGCCTTGGCGAGATCCTCCGGTGAGAAGGGCTTCTGCAACTGCGGCTTGCCGCGAAAAGGATCGGGCAGCGCCCAGTCGCTGTATCCACTGGCGAAGACGAACGGGATGTCCCGCCCCAGAAGGACCTCAGCCGCCGGAAAGACCTGGCCGCCCCTGATGGTGATATCGAGGATCGCCGCGTCTATCTGCTCTTCCCCGGCCATCCGAACGGCCACTTCCAGCTTGCTGACGGGTCCCACGACCACACAGCCGAGAGATTCCAGGATCTCTTCCAGCTGAATTGCGATCAGCATCTCGTCTTCGACCACGAAGATGCGTCGATTGACGAGGCTCGTCGCTATCATCCGTCCTCCGCGCCGAGCCGATGCGGGCCTACATAGCCCACCTCGGGCGTCAGCGGCAGGTCGAACACGCAATTGAGGCCGGTCGCCGCGAAGGTTCTCTCGACCCTGGCGTCGAATTCATAGGCCATCGCCCGCTCGATCAGCGTCGTGCCGAAGCCGCGCCTGGCCGGCGGCTCGACCGGTGGCCCTCCCTCCTCCCGCCAGTCGATGCGCAGGGCCGCCCGACCTCCGTCGGCCACCCTTTGCCAGGACACCAGGAGCCGGCCCTCGCGCTGCGAAAGCGAGCCATATTTCGCGGCGTTGGTCGCCAGCTCGTGCACGGCCATGGCGAGCGCGAGGCCGGCCCTGGGGGTCAGGGTGACCGGAGGGCCTTCGACCGCCACCCGTCCCCCGCCGTCCTCGTACGGCGCAAGTTCGGTCCTCAGGATGGTCTCCAGCGCCCCGCCGGCGCCGTCGCCGTCCTGGGTGAGCAGATTGTGCGCCCTGGCCAGCGCCATTATCCGGCCTTCGAGGCTCGCGGCGAAGTTGGCCGGCGTATCGGCGGTGAGCAGGGTCTGACTGACGATGGCGGACACCGTGGCCAGGATATTCTTCACCCGATGATCGAGCTCGCCCAGCAACAGCAGCTTTTCCCGATCGCCCTGCCGCCGCGTCGTGATGTCCCGCACGATCCGGGCCGCCCCGATGATGGTCCCGCTGCTGTTGCGCACCGGCGAAAGGCTTTGCGAGACCTCGATCAGGCTGGAGTCCTTGCGCAGCCGCAGCGTCTCGAAGTGTTCGACGTGATCGCCGCGCCGCACCCGCTCGAGCAGCGCCGGCTCGTCTTCGCGCCGGGTGAGCGGCACGATCAGCCCGATCGGTCGGCCGACGGCTTCCGCTTCGGTGAAGCCGAACATTCTCTCGGCGCTGGTGTTCCAGCTGGTGATCACACCGTCCAGGTCGTGTCCGATGATGGCGTCTTCGGAGGAGTCGATGATCGCCGCCAGGTTTGCCCGGTCCTTCTCGGCCCGCTCGCGATCGGTGATGTCGACGAAGGTGATGACGACGCCGCCGATGGCGTTGTTGACCCCGCGATACGGGCGGATCTCCATCTGGAACGACCGTTCGCCGGTCGCCAGCCCCACCTCGCGATGCACGGGAACGAGGGTGCGGAGCACCTGCGCGGCGTCCCTGTGCAGGCCGTCCTCGCTCAGCCGGGAGACGATATCGGTGATCGGGCGACCCTGGTCCCCTTCGCGAACCCTGAAGATCTCCAGGACGGCGGGGGTGAAGCGGCGGATGCGAAGATCCTGGTCCAGGAACAGGGTGGCGATCGCGGTGCTGTCGATGAGGTTGGTCAAATCGCTCGTCAGGTCGACAAGGCTTTCGTTTCGCGCGTTCAGTTCCGCGTTCAGTGTCGCCAGTTCCTCGTTGATGGACTGGAGCTCTTCCTTGGAGGTTTCCAGCTCCTCATTCGTGGATTGCAGCTCCTCGTTGACGGACTGGTACTCTTCGTTCGACGATTGAAGTTCCTCGTTCGAGGTTTCCAGTTCTTCGGTCAGGGTCTGCAGGCGCTCGCGCGCGCCGACGAGTTCGTCGAGCGAGACGTCGTCCACGCTCTGCGGCGCCGGATCTCGCGCCTCGACGGCGCGGACGGGACCCAGATCCAGGAAGGCGGCCACGAAGAGGCCGGCCGATCCTTTGCGGCCCACGAGTGGCTCGACGGCGAGGGTGACCGCCTCGGGCCGCCCGTCGATCTCCAGGACGATCCCGGCGTCCACGATGCGGCGCCGGGTCGACGTGACCTGCTTGAGGGCGGCGCGCAGCGGCGCGCGGAGCTCCGCGCGCGCCAGGACCGCCAGGTTCATGCTCATCGCCCCGTCGCTCGGCGCCAGGTACTTTCCGATCTGTCCGGAAAACTGCCGAACATTCTGCTTGCCATCGATGACCGCGAACGCGGGCGCATAGCGTGACACGATCCGCGCGACCTCGGGATCGATCGCCTCGTCACGTGACGGCGGCGTGGCCTTCGATCGATCCGGCGCCCGGCTGTCCGGCGAGAGGCTCGCCAGCTGGCTGGGGGCGGTCTTGCGCTCGAAGATGCGGTGCCTCTTGTCGATCGGGGAGAACAGCCCTCCGTGCGCCGTCACGGCTTCGGAAGCGCCGAGGAACAGCACGCCGCCGGGGCGAAGTCCGTAGTGGAACATCGAAACGACCCGCTTCTGCAACGCGGGGCCAAAGTAGATCATCAGGTTGCGGCACGAGATAAGGCTGAGCCGCGAGAACGGCGGGTCCTTGACGAGGTCGTGCGTCGAGAAGAGGCACATTTCCCGAATGTCTTTCGACACGCGGTAGCTGTCATTCTCCTTGAAGAAATAGCGGTCGAGCAGGGTCCTGGGCAGGTCGGCGGCGATCGAGGGCGCGTACAGGCCGGCCCTGGCGATCTCTATGCCCTCATCGTCGATGTCGGTGGCGAAGATCTGCACCTTTCGTGGCTGATCCGCGCGCGCCATGGCCTCCTTGAACAGGATCGCCAGCGTATAGGCTTCCTCGCCCGTGGCGCAGCCGGGGACCCAGACCCGCGTGTCCTGGCCGTCGCCGCCAGACAGCATCGCCGGGATCCTGTCGGCCAGCGCCTCGAAGGCCGTGGGATCGCGGAAGAACCGCGTCACCCGGATCAGCACTTCGCGGAACAGGAGCTCGGGCTCGGCCGGCCGCTGGCGCAACTCGTCGAGATAGGCGGCGACGCTCGCGGACTGCAACACCTGCATGCGGCGCTGCACGCGGCGCATCAGCGTATTGGTCTTGTACTGGCTGAAATCCCTTCCCAGCCGGCTGTTGAGCACCGCGCAGATCGCGCCCAGACGGTCGCCAACGTCCCTGCGCACGCCGTCCGGCCCCTTGGAACCGTCGGTGCGGGTCCGGTATTTCCAGTATTCCATCAGCGCGGCGGGCATCATTTCGACCGGCAGGATGTGGTCGACGTAGCCGCTCGCGGCCGCGCTGTGCGGCATGCCGGTCTTTGGCGAGTGATCGAATTCGGCTTGCGCCAGCGTCAGGCCGCCATGGTCGCGTATCGCCTCGACACCGATCGCGCCGTCATTGCCGAACCCGGCCAGAACGATCCCTACGGCGTTCTCGCCCTGGTCCTCGGCCAACGAGACCAGGAAGGCGTTGACCGAAGCGCGGCGGGCGGCGACCGAGGGTCCTCGCGAGACCTTCAGGACGCCGTCCGCGAGCGTCATGACGGAGTCGGGCGGAATGACGAAGACGTGGTTGGGTGTGAGCGCATCGCCGCTCCTGGCCTGCGACACCGGCATCGTCGTGCTGGAGCCGACGATCTCGGCCAGGGCGCTCGCGCGCTCCGGATCGAGATGCTGGACCAGAACGAAGGCCATGCCGCTGTCGGCCGGCATCGCTTTGAAGAACGAGCGAAAGGCCTCCAGCCCGCCCGCCGATGCGCCCAGGCCGACGACCAGGGTGAATTCACGCCTGGGGCGTCGATCGGTTTCCGACGCCTCGAGGGTCGAATCCGTTGCCCCGGCCGCTTCTTGTTCGTGGTCGCCCGTTTCCATTGGCCCCGAGTAATCGCCCAGTCTTACACCGCCGCCTCATCCCAAAACGCGTGAGTCCCGAAACTATTACAAATTATTTCGCGCAAGTCACGACACGGGCCGGCCGCCCGCTTCTAGCGCTTGCTCAGACGGCGACGGTTCGCGTTCACCTTGCGCCGATAGTGGGCGAGGGTCCGGGCCGACGCGCTCGCCGGTGTGCTCCCGAGCCCGCCGCTGAAGGCCAGGGCTTGCAAGGCGAGGCCCGCCTCGATCTTCTCGCTGACCATGCGCTCGGCCTCGGCGAGGCCGACGGCGCCGCCCTGGGCGATCTTGAGGGTTCGAAGGCCGATCACGCTCGAGGCCTCCATCCCCAGGCGCCAGGCGTCGAGGCTGATGCCGAACCAGGGATTGCCCCGCGTCCGCTTCATGCCGCGCCGACCCGATAAGTACGACCCGCGGCGATGGCGGGTCTGTTTCCGGCGCCTTTCGCCGCTTGAAACTTGGCGAACAGGCCTTCGACCTCGCGATGATCAGCCTCGAGCAAGGCGACGGCGTCGAGGTGGGAGGCGGGCACGGACTTCTCCAAGTATCGGGGATGGAGGTGCAATGTCCGGGGGCCGTCATTGTTCCGCCTTCGCGCCCGAGCTGCGGACGGGAAGCGGGAAGACCGGGCGCGGCGGCCGGTCTTAGGCGATCGTACGATCGATGAACGCCGCCACCAGGCGCTTCAAGGCGGCCAGCGACGGCAGGTCCATGACCAGCGCCAGATAGCCGCTGATCTCGCGGCCGTGGAGGCTGAAGTTGATCCGGATGAACAGGACCACGTCCTCGATCGCCGGTTTGGAGAGGTCAAAGAAATCCACGCCGTGGCCGCGCAGGATCTCGGGAAGTGACATTGTCAGGCTGTGCTGCAGCAGATTGCTGATCGTGCCGATGCAGCTGTTGAGGATGATATTGCCGATTTCGGCCAGGGCCTCGTCTTCCAACTCCGCTATATCTGTCAGTGACAGGTGATCGCCGGCGACGGCGCGCACCAGCTCAAGGCTGTTGGCTTCCGGAAAGATCAGCAAGGCCCGGCCGGAAAACTCGCCCTCGAACGCCTGGCGTACGGCGATCAGATCGCGGCCGTTCGCACCGCGGATCGATTCAGCGGCCTCGGGCTTGGACAGTACGGACAGCGACGGCACTGAAAGGAAGACCTGTTCTCCAACCAGTTCGCGAAGCGCGAGGGCGGCGCGGCTGACGCCCAGGTTGACCAACTCTGTCAGGGCGTCGACTTCGAGGTCCTCGAGACCAAGTGCGGTGGGATCGGTCATGGCCAGTTCGATCGCGTTGAGAGGTGCGGTCGGCCCCCCCGCGAGACCTGAATCGGTTTTGGCGCCGATCTGCGCCGTTGCAAAGCCCACTATTTGGCGAGCGACGCGGTGACTATCATTTCGCGGATCTTCACCGCCAGGGCGTCCAGGGTGAAGGGCTTGGTGATCATCTGCATGCCGGACCCGAGGAATCGGCCGCGGTCAGTGGCGTGCTCGGCATAGCCGGTGACGAACAGCACCTGTAGATCCGGCCGGTGTTCGCGGGCGATCTCGGCGACCTGGCGGCCATTCAGTCCCGGCAGGCCGACGTCGGTGATCATCATGTTGATGCGAATGTTGGAGGCGATGAAGGGCAGAGCCGATTGGCCGTCGCCGGCCTCGAGGCATGAGTAGCCCAGGTCTCGCAGGACCTCGCAGATCAGGAGCCTGACGGAGGGGTCGTCTTCGACCACCAGGACGGTCTCGCCGGACCCCAGTGGCGGCTTCGCGCGAGCCCCTCCTTCCGGCTCGACCCACGGGTCGCCCCTGTGGCGAGGCAGATACAGGCTGATGGTGGTTCCTTCTCCGAGCGCGCTCTCGAGCCGGACCTGGCCGCGGGACTGTTTGGCGAAGCCGTAGATCATCGACAGGCCCAGCCCGGTGCCCTGGCCGATCGGCTTGGTCGTGAAGAACGGTTCGAAGACCTTGGCCGCAGTCTCCGGGCTCATGCCTGTCCCCGTGTCGGTGACCGAGATCACGGTGTAGTCGCCCGGCTCCATGTCGTCGGCGTCGCCATCGTTGGGCGACACGGTCACGTTGCTCGTCTCGATCGTGAGGCGGCCTCCATCGGGCATGGCGTCGCGACCGTTGATGGCAAGGTTCAGGATCGCGCTTTCCAGCTGATTGGGGTCGGTCAGGGCGGCCCAGACGCCATCGCCGAGCACGGTCTTCAGTCGCACCTGTTCTCCCAGGGTTCGGCGCAGCATGTCCTCGATGCTCTGCACCAGACCGTTCACGTCGAGCGGCTGGGGATCGAGGGGCTGGCGGCGGGCGAAGGCGAGCAGACGGTGGGTCAGAGCCGCGGCGCGGTTGGCCGAAGCGACCGCGGCCGCCATGAACTTCTCGATGTCGTCGTGCCTTCCGCTCGCCAGGCGCCGGCGGACGATCTCGATGGCGCCGATGATGCCGGTCAAGAGGTTGTTGAAATCATGGGCTATGCCACCGGTGAGGTGCCCGATCGCCTCCATCTTCTGCGACTGGCGCAGGGCCTCTTCGGTCTGGCGCAGTGCGGCTTGGGCCTCACGCTCGCCGGTGACGTCGCGGCCGACCGCCTGAAACAGGTCGCCGACGGCGACCGCGCTCCACGCGACCGTGCGCGGAGACCCGTTGCCGTGCTGCATGCGCACCTCGAACAGGCGTGGCGCCGCGTCCAAGGCCAGCTCCCGCAGGGCGGCATCCAGAGTGTCGAGGTCTTCCGGGACGACGAAGTGGCTCAACGACCGATTGTACAAGCGCGCCGCCTCGCGTCCCAGCAGGTGTTCCCCCGCCGGGTTGGTGTCGAGGATTTCGCCGTCGAGCCGCGCCACGAGCATGATGTCGGTGGACAGTCGCCAGATCCGGTCCCGATCGGCCGTGCGCTCGGCCACGCGCCGCTCGAGGGTCTGGTTGAGCTTCAGGAGGGCTTCTTCGGCGGCTCGGCGCTCGTTGACGTCGCGGAGGATGGCGGTGACGAAGACGCGGGACTCGCTGCTCCAGCGCGAAGCCGACATTTCGACGTAGCTGCTCGAGCCATCCCTGCGGCGGGCCTCCAGATCGACGGGGCGATCCAGCCGCACGCCGGCCAACAGGTCGCGCCAGGCCTCGGTCCACGCCTCTTGCTGGAACAGCAAAGTTATCGGCTGGCCCACCAGATCGCCCGCCGGATAGCCGAACTGCCTGGCGGCGGCCGGATTGGCCATCTGGATCAACCCCTTGGTGTCGAGGGTGAGGATGGCGTCCGGCGCGCTGTCGACGACGGCGTCGTAGCGGGCGTTTTGCCGCTCGCGCAATACCCGGTCACGCTCCACGGCCACGGTGACGTCATTGATCTGCACCAGGCAACGTGCGGTGAGCCCCGGAAGCGGCCTGACGCTGACATTGTGCAGCAGTTCGCGACCCGCCCGCGTCCTCAACGGAAATATGGAGCCGTGAAGCGACTGGGTCAGGATGCTGGACGTTCCCGTCTCCAACGCCTGTCCAACCGCTCCCGCCATCCGGCTGGCCGCCAGTTTGGGAAAGATGTCCTCGAGAGTCCGGCCAACCGCCCTTTCCCGGGCAATCCCCGAGGCTTGGGCCAACCAGACGTTCCAGGCCTGCACGAGACCCTCGGCGTCGACGACGATCAGGCCGATGTCGACGACATCGAAGGCGTTCTCCAGATCAGAGGGCGCCGGCATGGACATCGCCCGTGCGATCGATCAGGTCGGCAAGGAGGCGCCTCAGCGAAACCAGCGCCGGTTGGTCCATGAGCATGGCGATGAAACCGCGGATATCTCGCTGCTTCACCGCAAAATCGATGTAGAGGAACAACGCCACATCCTCGGCGGCCGAGACGCCCGCCAGGGTGAACAGATCGTGTCCCGAACCCCTGACAATCTCGGGCAGCGACATTTTCAGGCTCCGCCCAAGCAGGTTGGCGATCGTGGCCAGGCAGCCGTTCAGTATGATGTTCCCGGTCTCGGCCAGGGCTTCCTGTTCCAGCTCGATGATGTCCTCGAGCGGCAGCTCGCCGCCGGTAACGGCGCGCACCAGCTCGAGACTGTTGGTCTCGGGAAAGATCAGCAGGGCCCTGCCGGATATGTCGCCGTCGAAGGATTGATGCACCGCCACCAGCTCGCCGATGTCACGTCCGCCGATGATTCCCGCCGCTTCGACGCGGCTGACGACCTTCACGGACGGGACGGACAGGAGGATTTCCTCGCCGACCATCACGCGCAGGCTGGCTGCGGCGCGGCCGACGCCTATGTTCACGAGTTCGGAGAGGGCGTCGAGCTCCAGGTCGTCCAGGTCGATCGCCGGGGCGACGGTCACGTGGCGGTCGCCTTCAGGCGGGCCTGGGCGGCGGTCAGAAAGTCGGACAGCGCCTGCGCCACGACGGGCTTGGCCAGGAACGCGGCCCCGAGGTCATGGGTGCGGGCGACGATCTCGTCCTGGATGTTCGCCGAGACGACCGCCAGCGGCATGTGAGGCTCGATCGCCCGCAGGTCGGCGGCCAGTTGCAGGCCGTCGCGTCCCGGCATGTTGTAGTCGAGCATGGCGATGTCGGGACGCTCGGCCCTGACCTTCGCCACTGCCTCCTCGGCGTTGGCGGCCTCGACCCGGATCCAGTCCGGCCGGAGGCCGTTCAGCACCTTGGCGATGGACATCCGCGCCAGCTTGCTGTCGTCGACGATCAGTATTTTGTAGCTCATGGCGCACACCCATATCCAATAGACAATGACGCTCCAGCGCCTTGGTTGCGTTCTCGCACCGACACGGGACCAGGAAAAGCGCCGCCGCCGGCTAGGCTGCGCCGGTCCACGAGACGATGTGTCGGTCCAGAAACGGGTCCGCCGGGCGCCCGACGATGGACGGCCGGGCCGCGAGCAGCACCTGGATCACCGCCGTATGGGCGCCGTCGCATTCGCTCCAGTCCACCGTCGCCCCGGGAACCTCCGACAGGCAGCGGAGCAGCGCCTCGGCTTCTTCGATCGGGCACACGCCCTGAAGCAGGATTCGTCCGTCCTCGGATTTGGTCACGCTCAATCCAGCAGCTCCTGCACGTCGACAACGATCAGGACCCGGCCGTCCCCTGTCACCGTGGTCCCCGCCACGCCATGCATGCCGGCCAACAGACCGTCCATCGGCTTCAGCATCACGTCCATCCGCTCACCGAAGCCGTCCACTTCCAGCGCGTTCAACTGGCCTCCCACCGCCGTGACGACGACCTTTGCCGTGGGCGGCCGGTCGCCGTCCCCCGCCAGGCCGAGCGTGGCCCCCAGACCGACCAGGGGCACGGTGCGTCCCCGCAGAACGAAGGCCTCCGCCGCGCCAACCCGGAAGACGTCGGCGCGCGCGATCTGCAGCGTCTCCGCGACCGCCTCGAAGGGAACGCCGAAGACCTGGCCGGCGGCTTCCACCGTCATGATCCGGGTCATCATCACGGTGAACGGCAACAGGAAGCGGACGGTCGTTCCTTCCCCCGTGCGGCTGCGGACGGTCACCCGCCCTCCCAGCCGTTCGATGGCGGTGCGCGCTGCGTCCATGCCCACGCCCCGGCCCGACAGGTCGGTGACGGCGCCGGCCGTGGAAAAGCCGGCGGCGAAGATCAGTTCGATGACCTCTTCGTCGCTCATCGGGGTCAAGGCCTCGGCCGAGGTCAGGCCTCGCGCGACGGCGATCTCGCGGATGCGGTCTGGATCGACACCGCGTCCGTCGTCGCTGACTTCGACGATCACCCGCTCGCCCTCGCGATATCCTCTGAGTTGAATGAGGGCGGTCTCCGGCTTGCCCGCGGCAAGGCGCGCCGCGGCGTCCTCCACCCCATGATCCAACGCGTTGCGCACCACATGCAGCAGCGGCTCGAACAGGGCCTCGACCACGACCTTGTCGGCCTCGGTCGCGTCTCCTTCCATCGCCAGGCGCGCGGGCTTGCCGAGGGAGACGGACATCTCCCGTACGAGTCGCGAGAAGCGCTGGAACACGTGGCGCAGAGGCAGGACGCGGATCGCTGTCACCGACCGCTGCAGCTCGGCGGTGAGCCGCTCGAGCAGCGCATGCTGGTCCTTCAGGCTCGCCGCCAGGGAAGGACCCTCCTCGCCCTCCCCGGCACGGCGGGCGGCGTAGCCGAGGGCGTTCTTCACCACCGTCAGTTCGCCGACGAGCTTGATGATGGCGTCGATACGGTCGACGTCGACCCGCAGCGCTCGCGCGACGACGTCCGGGCCGCCGGGGTCCGCCGGACCGGAAACCTCGTCGGCCGCCCGGCTCGCGACCGGCTCCAGCACGTCTGCCAAGGCGTCCGCGAACCGCGAAGGGTCGGCGGCCGTCAGGCTTTCGGCCAGAGCGTGCGCGACCGCGCTCGTCGCCAGGCCGGCCTGGCCCAGGACCGCGATGGCGACCCGTCCGGCCGAGCCCAAGGTTCCGGCGAAGCCTTCGCCCCGAGCCCCCAGAACCAGATCGATCTGCGCCTGGAGGATGGCGCGCGCCCGTTCGGAGACCACGCCGTCGGGACGGCCGGGGGGCGCCAACGGATAGACCTGGATCTGATCGGATACAGTGCGCAGGTGATCGGCCACGGCGCCGGCGCCGGCGCCGAGCAGGGCCTCGATGATCAGGTTGGATCTGAAGGGATCCAGCGCGTCCAACGGCGGCCACGGCGCGGCGGGCGCCAGCCGCACATGCTGAAGATCCGGGGCGCGCGCGATCAGGCCGAGAGGATCTTCCCCGCGGAAGAAGCAGCCGGCGTCAGGAACATAGCGAACAGCGGTGGCGGCGGACGCGTCCGGATAGGCGGCCAGCAGGGCCTCGACCCAGGGGGGCGGCCCGTCTGGGGCGACCGCCACGGCGATCTGCGCCCCCGGGTCGTCCGCCCCGGCCTTGAAGCGCGCCGCCAGCTGGTCCGCCGCCGGACCGGGGTCGGCCGGGAGATTGCCGGCCGCCTCCATCTCGTCCAGCCATTGCACCACCTGGTCCAGGCAGGCCAGGCAAAGGCTGATCAGATCGAGGCTCACCGTCCGGTCGCCCGCCCGAACCTCGGACAGGACGTCCTCGGCGGCGTGGAGCAGCCGGCCCATCGCGGGGAATTCGATGATGCCGGCGGCGCCTTTGAGGGTGTGGAAAGCGCGAAACGCGCTGTCCAGACGGTCGCGGCTCTCCGGCGTCTGCTCCAGGGCCAGCAGGTCCAGGGTGGCCTGTTCGACCAGCTCGCGCGATTCGATCAGGAATTGCTCGAGGAACTCGTTCATGCCGCCGGTCCGCAAAGGAGTGCGACATACTCGATCAGCACATCCTGAGGGACGGGCTTGACCATGTAGAAATTGGCGCCCGCGCTTCGCGCCGCGTCGAAGTCCTGGGGGCCGGCCTCGGTCGAGACGACCACGGCGGGAATCGCCGCTATCGCGCCCTCTCGCCGACGCAGGGTCCGCAGGAAGGTAAGCCCGTCCATCCGGGGCATGTTGACGTCGACGATCAGCAGGTCCGCCGGCTCGGCGAGCAGCTTCTCCAGCGCCTCGAGCCCGTTCAGCGCCTCGTCCACGGCATAGCCGCAGCGCTCCAGAGCCTCGCGATAGTAGCGTCGGACCAGGCCGGCGTCGTCGATGATGAGGATTCGCCTGGGTGTCCGCTCAGCCACGCGCGCGCTCCGCCGGCCGCTGGTAGACGATGGCGTCGGGGTAGCGGCAGACCTCGAACAGAGGGGAGATGCGGCTCATGGACTCCGTATGCCCCAGGCAGATGTAGCCCCCCGGCAGCAGGCTTTCGTAAAGGTTCTCGGCCGCGAGGCGGCGCGAGGCGTCGTCAAAGTAGATCAGCATGTTGCGGCAGAAGATGACGTCGAAGCGGCCATGCGGGCTGGTTTCCGCAGCCTCCATGACGTTGGCCGACGAGAAGCGCACGGAGTCGCGCAGGTCCTGCAGGATGCGCCAGCGCTCATCTCCCGCCGGTTCGAAGTATTTGCCGATCAGCTCCGGCGTCAGCCGCATGAGCGCGCGGCGCCCGTAGTAGCCCTGGCGGGCCGTCTCCAGCACCTGGGTGTCGATGTCCGAACCGACGATCTCGACGTCCCAGGCGTCCACCTGCGCCCAGTTCTCCAGCATCCACATGGCGATGGAATAGGGTTCCTCGCCGGTGGAGCAAGGCACGGACCAGATGCGCACCGCCTCGGATCGGCGCTTGGCGGCCGTCCGCCGCGCCAGCAGGTCCGCGGTCAGGCATCGGAGCTGATGGTCCTCCCGGTAGAAATAGGTCTCGTTGACGGTGAAGGCGTTGATGAATTGTTCGACCTCGCCATCGATGTCGCTGCGCAGCCTCGCGAAATAGCTGGCGAAGGAACCCGCGCCGGTTGCCCCCATGCGGTCGTTGACCCGACGTTCGACATAGTAGCGTTTCGCCTCGGTGAAGACCATGCCGGTGCGACGGTAGAGGAAATCGCAGAGCCGGCTGAATTCCTCCTGGCTTACCGCCGCGAATTCACCCACGGAACAGCGCCTGTTCCCCCAGGCGATCGCAGGCGATCTTGATGGCGAAGCTCAGGAACGGGTCGGCGAAGCGCTCCGCGCAACGGTGAAGCGCCGGCAAGGCCGCGGGAGCGCCCACCTCCGCGAGCACGTCGACCGCGGCGGCGCAGACGTTGATCTCGGGGTCCCTGTCCAGCACGGCGGTCAGGAGGACGGTGGCCTCGGCCGACGGCATTTCCCGCACGAGGTCGCAGGCGAGCAGCCGCACGTCCGGGTCCTTGTCCCGGAGCAGCCCGGGGAGCGTCGCGCCGAGGGCGCGCGGCAGGGTCCTCAACGAGTCCATGGCTCCCGTGCGCCGCTCGGCGTCGTCCGAGCGAAGATGGAGGACAAGGACGGCGGTGCACTCCGCTGTGCCGATCAGCGCCAGGCTGGTGAACATGGCTTCGCGCACGCGCGCGTTGGGTTCGGCCGCCGACGCCTCGCCCAGGGCTCCTGCAGCCTCGGGAAAGGCGGATAGCGCCCGGGCCGCCCGCCACCGCATGTCGACGTCGGGGGAGCGCAATGCGGCCTTGGCCGCCTCGAGGTCGGGAGCGGGTGGCGGCGTGGCCAGGTCAGCGGGCTTGCGGATCAGCGGCATGTCATGGCGTCAACGATCTCAGGCGGGAAGCGATGCCTGACAGGGGCTCGATCCAGCTGGCCCCGTTCGCTTTCACCAGTTCGCCCGGCATCCCCCAGACGACGGCGGTCTCCTCCGCCTCGGCGATGGTCCGGCCGCCGAGCTCGTGAAGGCGGGCCATGGCGGCGGCGCCGTCGTTGCCCATGCCGGTCATCAGCACCCCGATCAGTTGCTCCGGGGGCAGAATGTCCATCGCGCTCCTGACCAGGCGGTCGGTCGAGGGTCTCCAGGGGTAGTCCTTCTGGGCGGGCGCGGGCATGGCCACCAGCCCCGCGGCCCGGCGCGAGACGATGATGTCGGCGTCGCCCTTGCCGATGTAGACGCGGCCCGGCGCGAGGAGGGCGGGCGCGGCGACCTCTTCGACGGACAGCGCGCAGATCCGGTCCAGCCGCTGGGCGAGGGGGCGAGTGAAGGATGCGGGCATGTGCTGGACCACCACGATCGGCCAGGGAAAATCGGCCGGCAGGGGCGTCAGCAGCGCCTCCAGGGCGGGCGGCCCGCCGGTGGACGTCCCCACCAGCACCAGACCGTCGCCCACCGCCGCAACGGCGGGCGGCTGAGCGGGCCTCTTCCCGAGCGTCCTGGCCTGGCCCGCTGCGCCGGCCATCCGATGGCGCACGCGATCCTTCAGGCGGTGACTGGGCTTGATCCTGAGGCCAGCCGCGGCGCGGACCTTCTCGACCAGCAATGGCGCCATCTCGTGGATGCTGAGCGACACCGCCCCGTCGGGCTTGGCGATGAAGTCCACCGCGCCAAGACGCAGAGCTTCGAAAGTGGCGTCGGCGCCTGCCGCGGTGAGCGAGGAGACCATGACCACCGGGCAGGGCCGTTCGATCATGATGCGGTCCAGGCAGTCCAGGCCGTCCATTTGCGGCATGTGCACGTCCAGGGTGATCACGTCGGGAGCGAAGGACTGCAAGGCGTCCAGCGCCTCCAGCCCATCGCGCGCCGCGCGCACCTCGAAGTCGCCCTCGTGACTGAAGATCTCGCCGAGCAGGCGCCGCATCAGGGCGCTGTCGTCGACCACCAGGAGCTTGATCACGAAGGCGCCGGGGCCCCCTTGGCGGCAAACTTGTCGAGCAGGCTCCGTTCGGTCCGGCTGAGAAGCTCAGCCGGGTCGAGCACCAGCACCATACGGCGGCCGTCGGAATTGACCACGCCCTGGACGAGGCGGGCCGTCTCGCCGGCGATATCGGGGGCGGGTTCGATGGCGTCGGCGGGTGTGCGCAGCACCTCGGAGACGCTGTCGACGACCAGGCCGGCCCGATGCCGCTCCGAGCGCACGACCACCAACCGCTGGCGCTGCTTGTCGCCTTCAAAGGCCGGCAGATCGAAGCGGCGGCGCTGATCGACGATGGGCAGCACCTCTCCGCGCAGGTTGATCACACCCTGGAGGAACCTGGGAGTTCCAGGCACGCGCGTTATCTGCTCGGGTGCGCGGGTCACCTCGTCCACCGAGGCGATGGGCAGGCCGAATTCCTCGGCGCCGAGGCGGAACACCAGGAACTGGCTCTCGCCGCCGCCGATCGCGCCGTCCTCCATGGTCGCCACCTCCTCACGCGCCTCTCCGGCCAGGCGCCGCATGACGTCCTCACGAAACAGGATCGCCGTATCCAGGATCGAGATCAGGCGCCGTCCGCCGTCTACCCGGGCGATCGCCTTGATCTGGGTCTCACCGCCCGCGCGCGCCGCCAGCACCGGCGGAACGGCGTCGATGGCGCTGGGATCGGCGCTGACGATCGAGCCCATGCGGTCGGCGACGAGCCCGACCAGCACGCCCGAGACCGCCACCACGATCACTTTCTCCGATCCATCGGCAGGCGCAGCCTCCGCAAACCCCAGAAGCCCACGCAGGGACATCAGCGGCAGCAGCGTGTCGCGAAAAGCCGCCACCCCCAACACCAACGCTTCGGCGCGGGGGTCCGTGGCCACGCCCTTCGGCATGGGCAGGATCTCCTGCACCGCCTCGATGCCGAGGGCGTATTCCTGGCCTGCGACCAGGAAGCTCACCAGCTTCAGTCCCGCGGCGGCGGTGTCCGTGGTCCGCTCCAGGGACGTCGGCGGCCCCCCGGGCCTGGCTTTCCCCAGCCGCGCGCGCGGCGTGAAGTCGGCGTCAAGCAGGCTCTTGATGTCGAGGATCTTGGTCACGCCCTTGCCGGAGCCCCCGAGGAAGGCGCCCCGCAGGCGCTCGCCAGGGTCGGCCGCCAGTTCGGCCTGCCGCGTCTCGACCTGCCCGGCCTCCAGGGTGACGAGCGCTTCCACGCCGTCGACCGCCAGGGCGACCGGCGCCGCACCGTCCAGCACGATCGCGCGGGAGTTCGCCGAGGCGTCGATCTCGGCCCGGCCCAGGAGCGCGCGCACGCTGGCCAGGGGGATGACCGAGCCACGCAGGTTCGCGACGCCGAGCAGGCTCCTGGGACTTTGCGGAACCCGGGCGACGGCGGGCAGGCGGATGACCTCCGACACCTCATCCGCGGGCAGGGCATAGAGGCGTCGGTCCACATGGAACGTCAGGAACCGGCGCGCGCCTACGCCATCCTTCGCCCCGCCTAGGGCCTGCTCAGCCATTGGTGGACTTGAGTTCGTCGGACAGGGAGGCGATTTCCTCGATTGCGGCGGCCAGATCCTCCGCCCCCTGGGCCTGCTCGGCCGCCGCGGCGGCGGCTTGGCGCGAGGCGGCGCTGGCCTCTTCGGCGGCGGTGGCGATCTGGCGCGCCCCAGCTGCGGCCTGGCCGACCGCCACCATGATCTCCTCGGCGCCCTGCAGGATCGCTTCGCCGCCCGCGCCAAGGGCGGTCACGTTTCGCTCGATCGCCTCGATCGCATCGAACAGCCGCAGGTTCGCCTCCACTTCACCCTCTGCGGCGGCGATGATCTGTTCGAGATCGCGGCGCGCGAGGGCGATCTGGTCGATGATGCCGCGCACGATGTCCTTGACCCGGTCGGCGCTTTCCGCGGCCTCACGGGCCAGGCTGCGGATGTCGCCCGACACCACCGAGAAACCGCGGCCGGAGTCACCGGCGCGCGCCGCCTCGACGGCGCCGCTGACTGCAAGCATGCTGGTTTGCACGGCCACCAGGGCGATGGCGTCGACGATCTTGTCGATGCCGCGGCCGGCCGCCACCAGGCCGGCGATCATATCCCGGATCGCGCGCGTGTCCGCGAGGGCCTCGTCGACGCCGGCGATGAGGCTTTCCAGAGCCGTGCGGCTGTCCTTCAAGGCCGCGCCCATGGCCCGTGCCTGCTCGTGGGCCGCGGCGGCGTTGGTCTTGGCCAGGACAGCGCTCTTGTCGATCTGAGCCATGGCGGCCGCGGTCTGCTGGGTCGCCGCCGCCTGCTGCTGCGATCCCCGGTTGATCTGCTCCACCGCCGCCATGATCTGGCTGGCGGCCCCGGACAGTTCCTGGATGGTGGCCGACAACTCCTCGGCCGTCGCGGCGATCTGTTCGGCGACGGCGCTGTCGGCGGCCCCCGCGCGCACCCTTTCGGTGAGGGTGGCGAGGTTCTGGGCGGCCGTCTCGCCTTGCTCCAGCGATTGCGCCTGCTCCCGGATGGCCGACTGCGCTTCCGACGCCGCGGCCGACTGTTCTTCGGCCGCGGCCGCCACCTGTTCGGCGCCGCGCTGGGCCTCGGACGCCGCGCTTTCGGCTTCCACGGCGGCAATCAGGATCGCCTGGCTGCCGTCCGACAGGCGCGCAATGTCATGGCGCATGGTGTCCAGGGCCTGCCCGACGGCGACGCCGGCCTTGGCTTCGGTAGCGGCCTTCTCCGACGCCAGGGTTGTGGCCCGGACCATTTCGCGCACCTGGATCTGGATCCCTTCGGCCAGGCTCTGAACATCCTGGGCGCTCTTCTCCGAGGTTTCGGCGAGGGCGCGCACCTCCTCGGCCACGACCGCGAAGCCGCGTCCGTGCTCCCCGGCGCGAGCGGCCTCGATGGCGGCGTTCAACGCCAGGAGGTTGGTCTGGTCCGATATGCCGCTCACCGCGCGGCTGATCTCGCCGATGTCCTGGGCTCGCTGCTCCAGTTCGGACACGATCGTCATCGAGGCCCGCTGACGGTCGGCGTTTTTCTCGATGGCGCGCACCGAGCCGTTTATCTGGGCGGACGCCTGGGCCAGCACGACCTGCGCCTCCTCGGTCCGCCGCCGCGCCTGCTCAGCCTCGCGCCGAGCCGTCGCGAGGCTTGAGACCATGCTCTTGAGGGCGGCGAGCTGCTCCTGGGACGCGCCTGCCGCTTCTTCGGCGCCGCCGGCAATCTGCAGCATCGCCTTTTGCAGTTCCTCCGCCGCCGCCGCCGCCTGCGCCAGGCCGCTGGCGAGCTCCTCTGTGGCGGCGGCGACCCGTTCGGCCGCCCGCTCCTCGCGCGGCGCCGATCCGGCCCGCAGTTGGCGCACGCGGGGCGAGGCCCCGGCGGCGTCGCCGCCGGCCGCCGGCGCCTTCGACCTGGCCGGGTCGGTCCCGATTTTGGAGGTTTTGACTAGAGCCATCGAATTCCCGCCCAAGCTGACACGCGCCGCAGACTGGACCCACGCCCCCGAGAGAGCGAGGGCTTTGTGCGGCAAAGCATCAGCCTTTCGGGTGGCTCGGAAGCGAGGTGGGGCGGCGGGCGCCCTTGCGCGCGCCCGCCGCCTTCGGCGCCCCGCCCGCGACCTTCTTCTTCTTCGGCCGCGCCCAGCCGGGCTTGTAGGTGATCGGCGGGGGCGCCGGTTCGCCGGCCGCGCGGGCGGCCTTGGCGGAGGCGACTCGCCGGCTCTCCGTTCCCGGCGCCCTGAACAGCGGACGATCGCCGGTGGGCATGTTCGGGGGCGCGACGAGCCCGGCGAGCTGTTCGCGGATCACCCGCGGCCCGACCTCCTCGACCGCGCCGATCGCCAATGCGCCCAAGGCGAAGGGGCCGTAGGCGAGACGAATGAGGCGGTTGACCGTGAGCCCGAGGGCCTCGAGCACGCGGCGGACCTCGCGGTTCTTGCCCTCGGCGAGGGTCAGGGTGAGCCAGAGGTTGGCGCCGGTCGGGCCCTCCTTCGCCTTGTCGAGCCTGGCGTCGATGGGGCCGTAGCGGACGCCCTCCACCGTGATCCCGTCCTTGAGCGTGTCCAGGCGCGCCTGGTCGATCCGGCCATACGCACGGGCGCGGTAACGCCGCTGCCAGCCGCTGGACGGCAGCTCCAGGGCGCGGGCCAGTTCGCCGTCGTTGGTGAGCAGCAGCAGTCCCTCGGAGTTGAGATCGAGGCGCCCGATGGAGATCAGGCGGGGAAGGCCCGGCGGCAGGGCGGCGAACACGGTCGGGCGGCCGCGCGGGTCGTTGTGGCTGGTCACCAGGCCGGCGGGCTTGTGATGACGAAAGAGGCGGGTGGGCTCGGCCGCCGCCACCGGCTTGCCGTCCACGGTGAGGACATCACCCGGGCCGATGTTGACGGCGGGCGAGGTCAGCGGCGCGCCGTTCAGCGCCACCTTGCCCTCGGCGATCAGCCGCTCGACCTCGCGCCGGGAGGCGACGCCGGCCCGCGCCAAGGCCTTGGCGACGCGCTCTCTGGCGGAAGGAAGAGCCGGATTGGCAGAGCCCCTCTCTTCCCCTCTGGGCTGGGCCGGGGAAGCGGCTTGACCTGGAGGCTTCCGCTCTCTTGGGTGCTTGCGATGGCCGACCATGACCTTGCCAGCATGCGCATCGCCCTCGCCGAGGCGCAAGCGGCGGCCGGCCGCGGCGAGGTTCCGGTCGGCGCGGCCGTGCTCGACCCCGCCACCGGGACCGTGATCGCCCGCGCGGCCAACGGCCCGATCGGCGCCCATGACCCCAGCGCCCACGCCGAGATCCTGGCCCTGCGGGCCGCCGGGGCCGCGCTCGGTTCCTACCGCCTGATCGGGCTGACGCTGTTCGTCACCCTCGAGCCCTGCGCCATGTGCGCCGGGGCGATCAGCCACGCCCGTATCGGGCGCCTGGTCTATGGCGCGGAGGACCCCAAGGGCGGCGCGGTGGTCCACGGCCCGCGGTTCTTCGACCAGCCCACCTGCCACTGGCGCCCCGAGGTCGAAGGCGGCCTCCTGGCGGAGGAGAGCGGCGAACTCCTGCGGGCCTTCTTCCGCGCCCGGCGCTGACCTGCGGCCCTGACGACAGAGACGGCGTTCCGCGGGCCAACGCTCCTCCCTCCTCCTCGTGGGGAGGGAAAGACGGCGAAGCCGTCAGGGTGGGGTACGGCGCCGCGGTTCCCCACCCTGGCCGCTAACGCGGCCTGTCCCTCCCCACGAGGGGGAGGGAGGGCGTGCGTTCACGTGATCGCTCCCGCCCCTTGCCGCGGGCGTCGGCGGGTCTGATGATAGGGGCCAAGGACGTCGGTTTGCGCGTGCGTCCGACACTTGGGAGGGATAGCCAGATGGGCTTGCTGGAAGGAAAGGTCGCCATCGTCACCGGGGCGGGGGGTGGCCTGGGCGAAGCGCACGCCAAGCTGTTCGCGCGTGAGGGCGCGGCGGTGGTGGTCAACGACCTGGGCGGCGCGCGGGACGGCACCGGCGCCTCGAGTTCGGCGGCGCAGACGGTGGTGGACGCCATCAAGGCTGCGGGTGGCAGGGCCGCGCCGAACTTCGACGACGTCTCCACGGTGGCCGGCGGCGAGAACATCCTGAAGACCGCCCTCGACAATTTCGGCCGCGTCGACATCCTGGTCAGCAACGCCGGCATCCTGCGCGACAAGACCTTCGCCAACACCTCGGAGGCCGACTGGGACGCGGTGATCAAGGTGCATCTCAAGGGGGCCTACAATGTCACCTTGCCGGTCTGGCGGTGGATGAAGGACAATGCGGTCAAGGGCGTCATCGTCCAGACCTCCTCGACCTCCGGCCTGTTCGGCAACTTCGGCCAGTCGAACTACGGGGCGGCCAAGGCCGGGCTCTACGGCTTCATGCGGGTGCTCTCTATCGAGGGGCGCAAGTACGGCATCCGCGTCTGGGGCCTGGCGCCGGGCGCCTATACCCGCATGACCTCCGACCTCCCAGGCCGGCGCGACCGCGAGCCCGATCCCCTCTCCCTGCCCGACGCCATCGCGCCCGGCGTGCTCTACATGGTCAGCGACCTCTCCGGCGACCGCTCGGGGATCATGCTGGGGGTCTCTTCGCGCGGCGTGCGCGAGATCCGCATGATGAGCGCCAAGGGCTTCACCCCCAAAGGGCCGTGGACCGCCCAGGATCTCGCCGACCACGCCGAGGAAGTGTTCTTCGAGGCCGATCCCGTCCCGGCGATGTGAGCGGCTCGGGCGCTTGGGCATTTCTCAACCGCTCATCCCCGCGGAAGCGGGGACCCAGCGTTTTCCAGCCTGGCGGTTCCCCCGCGGCCCGATTGGACACCTGCGTATCCCTGGACACCACTGGGTCCCCGCTTTCGCGGGGATGAGCGGATTAGGGATTAGCCCTTACCTTGCCGCCGCACCCGTTCCGTGCGACATCGTTCAAACGCTTGTTTGAAACCTCAAAGGGAGCCCGCCATGGATTTCGACTATTCCCCGCGCCAGCAGGACCTGATCCGCCGCGTCTCCGACTTCATGGACGAGCACGTCTACCCGGCTGTGCCGATCTATGAGGCGCAGCAGGCGGAGGGCGACCGCTGGAAGGTGATCCCGATCCTCGAGGAGCTGAAGGCCAAGGCCCGCAAGACCGGCCTGTGGAACATGTTCATGCCGCCCCACGCCGGCATGCCGCACATGGACGACACCTTCGAGTTCGAGGGCGTGCAACTCACCAACCTGGAATATGCCCCGATCTGCGAGATGTTCGGCCGCGTGAGCTTCGCCTCGGAGGTGTTCAACTGCTCCGCGCCGGACACCGGCAACATGGAGGTGCTGAACCGCTTCGGCACGCTGGAGCAGAAGGAGCGCTGGCTGCGGCCGCTGATGAATGGCGAGATCCGCTCGGCCTTCCTGATGACCGAGCCCCTGGTCGCCTCCTCGGACGCCACCAATATCGAGACCCGCATGGAGCGTGACGGCGATCACTATGTGATCAACGGCCGCAAGTGGTGGTCATCGGGCGTCGGCGATCCGCGCTGCAAGGTCGCCATCGTCATGGGCAAGACCAACCCCAACGCCGCGCCGCACCAGCAGCAGTCGCAGATGCTGGTCCCCCTCGACACGCCCGGGGTGAAGGTGCTGCGGATGCTGCCGGTGTTCGGCTACGACGACGCGCCGCACGGCCACGCCGAGGT
>Ga0070730_10001627_pt1 | contig 21394 bp, 17 predicted proteins | sample Coa_R1_3_FD_66447 | JGI IMG/M metagenome (GOLD analysis project Ga0070730, IMG submission 66447) | Surface soil microbial communities from Centralia Pennsylvania, which are recovering from an underground coalmine fire - Coalmine... | ecosystem: Environmental > Terrestrial > Soil > Unclassified ... | reverse complement strand
AGGTGAGCGTTGGCTTCGAGCACGAGTTCCGTTCCGTGCTCGGCGACCAACGCGATGCCCGTCTGATTCGCCTGGGTCCCAGATGGAAAGAACAGGGCGTCTTCGGTGCCGAGCAGCTCCGCGACGCGCTCCTCGAGCCGGCGCGTGGTCGGATCGCCGTCGAGGACGTCGTCGCCGACCTCGGCCTCGGCCATGGCGCGCCGCATGCCGGCCGACGGCTTGGTGACGGTGTCGGAACGAAGATCGATCGCCCCCCCCGGGGGGGTGGACGTCATCCGAGCCGCACGCGCTGGAGCCGGCGCATGCGCATGAGATCGTACGTTTCCGCCACTTCGCCGCCCAGCAGGAACACGAACGCCGTGTAGTAGATCCACAGGAGAAGCAACAACACGGCGATCAGATTGGCATTCGACGCGGCGCGATTCAGCGTCACGAAGTGCGAGACGTACAGCGTGTAGAGCCGCTTGGCCACCTCGAACCCCACCGCGCAGAACAGCGACGCCACCAGACCGGTGCGCCAGTAGATCCGACGGCTCGGCAGGTACTTGAAGATCACGAAGAACAGCAGCGTGCTGAACACGAGGGTCTCGAGTTGCGGGCCGATCCCTCTGCCGGTCGAGGCGAAGGCATTCGCCAGAAACAAGGCGCCGCCGACGAACACCATGGCGAGATCGATCAGCTTGGCAACCGGCCAGGGGCGGTTCTCCTCGGTATCGAAGACCTCGTTCAGGGCCGCGCGCAGTCCTCCGAACATACGGGTCGAGAACCACAGGAACAGGGGCGCCGCCAGCAAGGTGAGGCCGCCGCGGCGCGCCACGAGGTCCCCGAGCGCGCGCTCGATGAAGCCGAAGCTGTCCGCGCCCGCGTCGCTCGACTCCGGCAGGAAGCGCTGCAGCAGCTCGTGGACGTTCAGCTGATGAATCGCAACCTGATACTCGACGAGATAGCCGACGACGGCGAGCACGAGACCGACGAACGGGATGGCGGTGAGGAGCACATCGAAGGAGACGGCGCTGGCGAGGAAAGGAATGTTGTCTTCGTACGCGGCTTCGAAGGTCCGCCGGATGACACCGGTGACCGTGCGGTGCCAGCCGCCTTCACCGTTCACGCGAGAGGCTCGTCCTCCTCTTCAGACGGGGGAGCCGTAGGAGTCGCGGGAGGCCGCGCGGTGCGGGCGCGGCGGCGGCGCGCAGCTTCGAGCCGGCGACGCAGCTGCTCCCGCGTCGAGATTTCCGGCTCCTCGTCTTCCTCTTCACCGTCTTCCGTCTGCGATTCTTCCGCCGCCTCTTCGTCCTCAGCTTCCTTGAGCAGCCCGCGTACCTCGTCGACTTTTTCTTCGGCGAGCTCCTTCAGATTTCTCAGCCCTTTGGTGACCTTCTTGCGCGTGCTCTCACCACCCTCCGTCGGCGCGAACACGAATCCGGCGACGGCACCGAGCACGATGCCGAACAAGAAGGCGCCAAACCCTCCTCCCCCGCTCCGCTCGCTCATTCTCCCGCCTCCGCGTCATCGGGTGCCGACACGAGCGCGGCGCGGGGCGCGGGATGGGAGTCGAGCTTCGGTTTGACGTACTTGTCCGTCGCCGCGCGCGTCCCCTTGACCCGCAGCTGCTCGAACAGGAACGCAAACGTCTTCTCGAGATCGCCGCCGATCCGCGCCCGCACGTCTTCGGGAAGATCCCAGAACCGCTGCTTGAACGGCCCGATCGCTTTCTTGCGGCTCTTGTAGAGGAACTGCTCCTCCGTGTCGCCCTGCTTCCACTCCTCTTTGGCCTCCGTCTTCACCCACTCGTTCACGTCGCGACGCAGGTCCTTGGGCAATGCCGGATGATCCATCACGATCGTCTGGAAATTGGTCGCCAGGTGGATCTCGATCGCCTCGCACTCCGGGAATTTCGAGAAGGCCCCGGGCGGCAACGTCGACGCGCCGTGCTGCACCGCGCCACCAAGTCCATACTTCGCCCGTGCGTCACGCGAGAGCGCCTTCAGCGCGTCGAGGTCGAGCTGGACCTTGGCGATGGAGCCGTCGGGCAACACGACACCGCCGTGACTCGTGCCGGTTTGGACCGAGATCTTCGAAATCCCGTGCGCCGTGCCGAGTCGCTTGAGCGTGCGATTGTAGCCGTCCATGAACGCTTGCAGCTCGTGGACGTCGCTGTTCTTGCCGCCGACCTCGCCGATCTCCGCGCCGACCGACACCGTCACGCCCTGCGGCTGGTGCTTCCGGATGAACGTGGTCAGCTCGGCGGCGCGCTCGTAATTCGTGCGCTGCTGCTCGTCGAGATTGGGCTTGGCGAGATCGACCAGGGTGGACGTGTCGACGTCGATGTTGTAGAAGCCGGCGTGCAATTCCTCTTCGATCAGCGCGCGTAGCGCCTTCAGCTCGGCTTCGGGGTCGGCGGCGTACTTCTTGGCGTTGACTTGAACGTGGTCGCCCTGGATGAACAGCGGACCCGTGAAGCCTTCGCGCAGCGCCGCCGCCGTCATGACCGCGACGTACTCGGCCGGCCGCTGATCGGTGTAGGCGATTTCGCTGCGGGCGATTTCGCAGATGATGGCGCCGGCGTCGAGGCGCTTGGCGGCGCGGAAGATCGCGCGGCCCGTGTCGTAGGCCATGACCCGCACGTTCATCGCCGGTGTCGTGAACGCCGGCACCTCGCCGCGGCCGCGCGCCATATAGAGCTCGTGAATCGAGGCCGGCCGCACTCCGGCCTTTTGCCCCATCTCCCAGATCATCCAGCGCGCGTGCGCTTTCTCGTCTTCAGTCCCGAAGACGGCTTTGCGCACGAGCGCGTCTATGTTGGCGTTTTCTTTGACCATGGGGCGGAATTTACGGCCCGGGTAGGTCGATAACCAGCCCGTCGTACGCCGGCGCGATGCCGCCGGGCAGCTGCGCGGCGAGGGCAGCGTGCGTGTTTTCGTGCGTGAGATGTGTGAAGAGCGTGCGGCGCGCGCCCACGCGCCGCGCCGCGGCGATCGCCTCTGGAACGGAGAGGTGCAGCGGGTGCGGCCGCGAGAGCAGCGCGTTCAAGACCAGGACCTCGAGGTCCTTCAGAACCTCGATCACACTCTCCGGAATCACCTTCACGTCGGTGAGGTAGGCGACGGGGCCCACGCGATATCCGAAGACTTCGTGCGCTCCGTGCGGCAGCGCGAGCGGCGTCACCGCCATGCCCGCGATTGTCACCGGCGTTCCCGGCTCGAGCACGTGCGCCTGCAGCTCGGGCTTACTGGTACCCGCCGGCACGACGAACGACGGATCGAAGATGTACGGAAATTTGGTGCCCAGCTCCGTCATCGTCGCGCGCGAGCCATACGCCGGCAACGCGGTCGCCTGGCGCACCGACAGCGCGCGCAAGTCGTCGATGCCGTGGACGTGATCGGCATGCGCGTGCGTGAACAGCACCGCATCGACGTGGTCGACCGACGCCGCGACGAGCTGCAGGCGCAGCTCGGGTGGCGTGTCGATCAAGAGACGCTTGCCCGTGGTCTCGATCAGTGCGGCGGTGCGGGTGCGCCGGTCGCGGGGATCCGTGGATGTGCAGGTGGGACAGCGGCAGCCGATCTGCGGCACACCGAACGACGTGCCGCTGCCGAGGATGGTCAACCGCACGTCACACGACCTCGACTTTGATGAGGTTGGTGCTGCCCGACACACCCCAGGGTACGCCCGCCGTCATGACGATGCAGTCGCCCGATTTGGCGTAGCGCCGCTTGAGGATGAGATCGCGCACGACGGTGAGCATCGCGTCGTAGCCGGGGACGCGATCGACGAGCACGGGGATCACACCCCAGACGAGAGCGAGCTGCCGGTAGGTCGGCAGCTCCGTGGTCACCGCGAGAATCGGGACGGGTGGTCGCAGCGCGGCGACCTTGCGCGCCGTGAAGCCGCCCTGCGTGAGCGTCACGATGAGCGGGGTCTTGAGCATGCGGGCGACCGCGTGCGTCCCCCAGGCAATCGCGTCTTCGGTGTGGACGCCGTCGGTGGTGGAGCGCCGCTCCTCGCGATGCCGCAGCGGATGGCGCTCCATCTCCCGGATGATGCGATCCATCGCCCGCACCGCATCCACCGGATACTGACCCACCGCCGTCTCGGCCGACAGCATCACCGCGTCGGTGCCGTCGAGAATCGCATTCGCGACGTCCGATGCTTCGGCACGCGTGGGCCGCGGGTTGTGCACCATCGACTCGAGCATCTGGGTCGCGGTGATCACCGGCTTTCCCTGATGATTCGCCTCGCTGATCAGGCGCTTCTGCACCAGCGGGACTTGCTCGAACGGAAGCTCGACGCCGAGGTCGCCGCGGGCGACCATCACCGCATCGGACACCGCGACGATCTTGTCGAGATTGTCCAGCGCGGTCGCCTTCTCGATTTTGGCGACCAGCTTGATCGGCGTGCCCTGCACCATGCCGCGGAGCTGCTCGATGTCCTCGGGCCGGCGCACGAATGACAGCGCGAGGTAATCGACGCCGATCTTCACGGCGGCCCGGACGTCCTCGCGATCCTTGTCCGTGAGCGCCGGCGCGGAAACCTGGACGCCCGGCAGATTCATCCCTTTGTGGGCCGTGAGAATGCCGCCGTCCACGACGCGCCCGCGTACGCGCGGCGCATCGACCCCCGTGACCTCGACCGACAGGAGACCGTCGTTCAGAAGAATGCGGGATCCCACACGCGCGTCGGCCGCGAGACCCTCGTATGTCGTGGGCAGCTCCTCGCCGCGTGCCACGTCCTCGGGCGCGAAGACGATCTGCTGGCCGGGCGTGAGCTCGCGCGGCGCCGGCAAATCGCCGACCCGAATGCGGGGGCCCTGAAGATCGAGCAGCACTGCTATCGGCAAGTCGGAACTGTCCGCGGCCCTGCGCGCCGCCGCAATCCACTCGGCGCGCAATTCGGGGGTGCCGTGCGAGGCATTGATGCGCAGAACGTTTACGCCCGCCTGGAGGAGGGTGCCGATCGCCGCTTCATTGCTGGTGGCGGGTCCGAGCGTGGCGACGATTTTGGTGCGACGGTTCGAAGGGACGCCGTTGGAACTGTTATCCACAATTGCACGCGCTTTTCGAGATGTGGAAAACCAGACGGGAGGGTCTAACGAAAGCTGTTGAAGGAATACGTGAAGTGACAGCTGGCAGACGGCTGATCGCAGACCGCTGTATAAAGATTCGCACATCGGTATGTCGCCTCAGCGCACGACCTCCAGCGATTTGTGTTCGAGCCGTTGTTTCAACTCCTGCAGCACGTGAATCGTCCGAGCCATGGCTGACGCGGGCATCCCCTCAATCGTGCGGGCCGCGAGGCGGCGCTCCAATTGTCCGGCGCGCAACAACACCTCCAGACCGTGCCTGGTGAGCGTCACGCGTACACCGCGATCGTCGTCGGGATCGGTATTCGTCTCGACAAAGCCCTTCGCCTCGAGCCGTTGAATGAACGTGGTCGCCGCGGCGCGCGAGACACCCAGCGCGGTCGCAATATCGCTGGGCCGCGCCCCATCCGGACCCCCCTGGTCCACGGCAGCCATGACGGCATGGGCCCGCTGCGACAGCCCAAATGTCTTGTAGGCACGATTGCCTGAGCGTTGAATCGCCTGCTGTGCGGCGATTACCGCGTCAGTGAGCTGGAGGGCTAACTCGGAACGGTCGGACAAGGTCGTCAGCCGCCTGCTGTCGGCCGTCCGCAAGATGTTAACATGTTGATAGTTAATATACTAAACAAAATCGTACCCGCAAGCGCGGCAGCAAACGGTCAGCAGGTTTCCGACCAGTCCACCTTCGACTCTTTTTTGCACCGGAGGCACTTCAGCGAGTCGGGTTTACCGGAGAAGTCTTGGCGTTCCTGGCAATACGGGCAGACGGCGTAGGTGGTGGTGACCTCCTCCCCTTTCCTGCCGCCGAGGGTGGGGCGGAGCACGCCGGTGCGGACGACGATGCTCCAGCGATCCGGCGGCGTGTCGCGCACCGCCACGTCGATCCGACTCACGCGCACCGGCCGCTTGCGCACCTCGAGCACGACTTTGCCGTCGCTGGTCTCGTCGACGATCGGATACCACGCGCCGCGGCGCAGCACGTCGGCGACGTTGTCGAGGCAGCGGGCCCAGCCGCGGGGATTGGAGGAGGCCATGAACGGGGCCAATGTAGCACATCCTGCTAGATTTGGTTATGCGCACGATCGGTAAAATCACACGCCTGCAGATCCAGCGCGGCTCGCTGAAGCGCGGCGACAAGCCGACCCGCGTGTACGATCCCACCCCGCTGCTCTCCGTTCCCGCGCTGAACGTCACCCCGGACGGCGCGCTCGGCGGCACCGCCGACGGCAGCTGGATTGTGGACGTGCATCACCGCGGCCACCCGCAGACCAAAAACGAAGACGGGCTGCACGGCATCTCCCTCGGCTTCACGTCACACTACGAGGCGATGAAGGAGCACTTCGGAGACAAGATCGTTGTCGGCTGCGCCGGCGAGAACATCATCGCGACAACCGACCGCCGTTTCAGCTACGAGGATCTCGAGCGCGGAATCGCTATTCTGTCCCCTGAAGGGCGGGAGCGCGTTCGGCTCAGAGTACTGCAAGTAGCGCATCCGTGCCGGCCATTTACGGGATGGGCGCTCGGCAAGATCGTCGAGCCGGAAGAGCTGAAAGAACATCTCCAGTTTCTCGATAACGGGATGCGGGGGTTCTATTGTGTGGGTGAAGCAACAGGCCTGGTCTCGATCGGCGATCATGTAGCCACGCTGTGAAAAAGGGGCCGGGAGATTGTCCCGGCCCCTTGCTCCTCGCATCCCCTCAGCTGCTCGGCCTCGCAGCGCCTAGGACAACTCGTCCCATGCCATCGCCGCGCTCTTATGGCAGCGATCGCATGTCATCTCGTTGGTCCGCGCTTCAATCCCCTGCCGGTGCCGGCAGCTCGGGCACACCGCGTACGTCAGCGGGAAAATTCGTCCGAGCCGCTCGATCACGCGTGGCTCGCATCGCACGACCGTCCACCGCTCCGGCGGATGATAGCGAATCTCGAGGAAGCGACGGTCGACCGGCACATTGTGACGGTTGACGTCGAGCACGACGATGTTGCTCGAAGAGATACGAACGACGGGATACCATGCCCCGCGACGCAGCGTATGCGCGCCGGCGGGACCGACGCGCGCCCAACCTTTCACCTGCAACCGCGTTGGCGTGACCATCCGGTTGCTCATTTCCATGGCTTGTAGACTACCTACCCGCGCAAGTACCCGTCGTGACTGCTGTCACGTCGCTGTCGGTCAACCGCATTCGGAAAAACCGCAGACGTGACATTTAGCACATCCCTCGATGAACGCCAACTGCGAGCCGCAATCGGGGCACGCCCCGATGAAATCCTGATCGGGTCCGCGCGCCGCGCGCAGCGCAGCGTCGCCGGTGACGCCGCGCACAATCTCGCTTGGCGCCGGCGCCGCGGACCGCGTCGTGTCGAGCAGGTCCTGCTGCACGCCCTGCTTGTCCTGCATCCACTTCTCGATCGCGATACCGATGGCGTCGGGGACCGAGAGGACTTTGTGGGGGCCCAATCCGACCGCGCGGTCGGACGAGATGCCGCGCAGCTGCCGGTAGATCTCCGGGAGCGGGACGCCGGACCGCAGCGCGAGTGAGATCAACCGTCCGATCGCTTCGACGTCGGCCATCAACGCTCCGCCCGCTTTGCCGAGCGACATGAAGACCTCGAACGGCTGTCCCTTGTCGTCCTCGGTGATCGTCACGTACATCGTGCCGAGCGGCGATTCAATGCGGCGGGTCGATCCCTTCAACAGATCCGGTCGCGAACGCTTCGCGCGCCGCTGGAGATTCTCGGCCTCCACGTCGTGCAGGCGGTCGCGGGTGCGCGTGAGCTCGGTCTCGAGCTCGGCGATGCGGCTGAGCGCTTCCGCCAGCGCGTCCTTGCCTGTTCCGGCCGCGCCTTCCTGGACCTTCTTGGCGGTAGAGCCCGTCGACAGCACCTGGTTCTCGCGCGCGCCGTCGCGGTAGACCGTCACGCCTTTACAACCCAGCTGATAGGCGTAGCGGTAGATCTGCTCGACGTACTGCTCCGTCGCGTCGTTCGCAAAGTTGCAGGTCTTCGAGATCGCCGAGTCGGTGAAGTCCTGGAAGGCGGCCTGCATCTGGATGTGCCACTCGGGCGTCACGTCGTGCGCGGTGACGAAGACCTTCTGCCACTTCTCCGGCACCGCGTCGAAGTGGATATGGCCCGCTTCGGCGATCTGCTGCACCAGCGTGTCGGAATACCAGCCCTCGCGCTTGGCGATCGCCACGAAGTCTTCGTTGACGTCGGGCATGAGCACGCCGGCCTGGTTGCGCATGAACGCGACCGCGAACAACGGCTCGATCCCTGAGGAGCATCCGGCGATGATGGAAATCGTGCCGGTGGGAGCGACCGTCGTGAGGTTACAGTTGCGCAGTTTGCGCATCGGGCGGACGCGCTCGCCGCGCACCTTGCGGGCGCACGTTGCATCGGGTCCCCAGATCGAGCGCTCCCACTCCGCGAACGTGCCGCGCTGCTCTGCCAGCTTCTCGGAAGCGACCTTCGACTCCTCGTCGATGAACTCCATGAGCTTGCGGCCCAACGCGACCCCGGCATCGGAGTTGTACGGCACGCCGAGGCGCACCAGCAGGTCGGCCCACCCCATGATGCCGAGACCGATGCGGCGGATCCGTTTCGCCAGGTTGTCGATCTCGTCGAGCGGATATTTGTTCGCGTCGATGACGTTGTCGAGGAAATGCGTGCACAGATGGACCGCGGTACGCAGACGATCCCAGTCGACGTCCCCGTCGGCGACGAACAGCCCGACGTTGATCGAGCCGAGGTTGCAGACGTCGTACGGAAGGAGCGGCTGCTCGCCGCAGGGGTTGGTCGCCTCGTAGCTGCCGAGGTGCGGCACCGGATTGTAGTGGTTGGCGCGATCGATGTAGAACACACCCGGCTCGCCCGTCTTCCACGCGCCGTGCACGATCTGCTTGAAGACTTCCTGAGCGTCGAGCTGTCCCACGACCTTTCCCGTGCGGGGGTGAATCAGGTCGTAGGACTTCCCCGCCTCGAGCGCGAGCATGAACGCATCGGTGACCGCCACGGAGATGTTGAAATTCGTGACCTGGGTGAGGTCGTCCTTGCAGTGGATGAAATCCAAAATGTCCGGATGATCCACCCGGAGGATGCCCATGTTGGCGCCGCGGCGTGTCCCGCCCTGCTTCACGACGTCGGTCGAGGCGTCGTACAGCTTCATGAACGATACGGGACCTGAAGCGACACCCATGGTCGAGCGCACCACGTCGTTCCTGGGGCGCAGCCGCGAGAAGGAGAATCCCGTGCCGCCGCCCGACTGATGAACGAGCGCCATGGCCCGGAGTGTGTCGTAGATGCCGGACCGCCCGTTGGAAAGGGCGTCTTCAACCGGGAGCACGAAGCAAGCCGACAGCTGCCCCAGGGGCCGCCCGGCGTTCATGAGGGTGGGAGAGTTCGGCATCCACACCCGGGTCGCCATCAGATCGAAGAATGTCTCGGCGAGACTCTCGACGCCCTTCTGCAACGCGCCGTAGGTCCGGTCTGGTGCGGCAATCGTGCGAGCCACACGCCAGAACAGGTCCTGGGGGCGCTCCACCGGCTTGCCCTGGTCGTCCTTCACGAGGTAGCGGCGCTCGAGGACGGTGAGGGCGTTCGCATTCAGATCAAGACGGCCTTCAGATGCGGTCATGCGAATCTCACGGCGAAGCGTGGTGAATTTTGGAAGTTAACGGAACGTGGAGGCCCAAGGTAGACATGCGTTCCGAGCGCGGCAAGACTAAAGACGCGTGTTGTCGCGTCTCGCACTCCGAGTATTAACATCACAAAGTTGTTCTCTCCACCGGAAACGCTCCGCTGCGATGTCGCGCCGCCTCCGCGACATAATGCTCCCACGTCTCCTTGATGCGCGCGCGCAGACCATCATCGACGTGACGCACCACACGCGCCGGCACACCCATCACCAGTGAGCCAGGCGGCACGCGCATCCCCTCGGGCACGATCGCCCCGGCGGCGATCACACTCCCCGTGCCCACGTGCACATCATTAAGAAGGATAGAGCCCATCCCGATCAGGCACTCGTCCTCCACCGTGCAGGCGTGCAGGATCACGCGGTGCCCGACGCCGACCCTGGCACCGATCAGCGCCGGCTTGCCCTCGTCCACGTGCACGATCGTGGCGTCCTGGAGATTGGTCGCCTCGCCGATGACAATCGGCGCCATGTCGCCCCTGAGCACCGCCTGGTACCACACGCTGGACCTCGGCCCCAGCGTCACGTCGCCCATGATGACGGCGCCGGGCGCGATGAAGGCCGTGGCATCGATTTTCGGCTTGATTACTGCCGTACGGGCTGGAATGGCCACTGAACCCACGCCTCCGTCGGCTCGCCGTTTTTCTGAGCCGGGTTCCAGCGCAGGTTCTTCGCCATGTCGAGGGCTTCGTTGTTGAAGGTCTCTACGTTGGAAGGCACGAACACACGCGCTTCCTGCGTTGTGCCGTTGCGCGACACCCTGATCAGCAGGATCGCCTGCCGCGGGAAGATCGGCGCATCGCCGGACACCGGGATCAGCGTGGGCGACAGCGGCACGGGCCGCGTATCGAAACAGATGTTGTCCTGGTTGTACGCCGGACCAAACGCGTCGCAAGGACCGCCCTCGTCCTCGCTGGTCTGCATGTTGAGACGGAGGTTGAACGTCTCGCCCGCCGCGATGATCACTTGCCGGTCTAACGTCTGAAATCCCGTCGCACGAACCGTCAGGTGGCGAACGCCCGGCGAAAGATCGAGCTGCGTCCCGCGCATCTGCTGCCCGTCGATACTGACCTGGGCGCCCTGCGGGACATTCTGAAGCACGAGTCGGCCTGGTGTGCTGGGCGCCGGTGGCGGCGACTCGGACGCCGTATCCCCGCTGGTGTCTGCGGCTCGCCTGGTCGTATCGGCCGCGGCGAGCTTCGTGGTGTCGCGCGCGACCGTGGAATCGGGATGTGCCGGCGCCGCTTTGGCGAAAATCAGCCCCTGTTTGTACGCGTAGAATCCGCCGCCGCCGAACACCGCGCCTACGATGACGAGCCAGAGCAGTACGCCGGCGAGCGCCGAGCGCCGCGGTGCCGCGGTGACCGCGCCGCCCCCCGGCTCGCCGGTGATCGTCGGGGGCACGGCGCCGCCGCTGCCCACCGGGCGCGTCCCCGTCGCGCGGGGCAGCGGTGTCGTCGGCGCCGCAGACATCCGCACGCCGCCCAGCGACGGCATGGCGAGCGTCGCGTCGGTCGAAAGCGACACCGAGCGACCGCCCTCGAGCACCGTGACCAGCTCGTCGGCGCTTTGGAACCGTTGCGCCGGCGTCTTCGCCATCATCTTGCGAATGACCTCGAACAGCTGGCGCTTCTCGGGATTCTCGAGCGGCGGCATCGGAATCTCTTCCATGATGTGCTTGTAGCCGATCGAGAACGAATCCTCGCCGTCGAACGGCACGCCACCCGTGAGGCACTGATATGCCACGACGCCGAGCGAGTAGATGTCGCTGCGGCCGTCGAGCGGCTGCGCCTTGGCCTGCTCGGGGCTCATGTAGTGCGGCGTGCCGATCGACATGCCGGTCCCCGTGAGCTTGCCGCCCGACGCGGCTTTCGCGATGCCGAAGTCGGTGACGACGGCATGGCCGTGCTCGTCGAACATGATATTGTCGGGCTTGATGTCGCGGTGGACGATTTCCTTCTTATGCGCGTACGCCAGGGCGCGGCCGACATCGGCGAGGATGCGCTTGATTTCGTGCGGCGGCAGGCTGCCGCGGCTCGCGAGGACGCTCGACAGCGGCTTGCCCCGCAGAAACTTCATGACGAAATAGATGACGCGGCCCGATTTTCCGACGCGATAAATCGGAATGATGTTCGGGTGCTCGAGTTTGGCCGAGGTGCGCGCCTCGCGCTGGAAGCGCTCGACGAATTCCTTGTCGAACGCGAGCGAGAACGGCAGGACCTTGATGGCGACTTCGCGCTCGAGCTCGCGCTCCTTCGCCTTGAACACGATCGCCATGCCGCCGCGGCCGAGCTCCTCCAGGATCTCGTACTCTTTGTCGAGCTCCTGACGCACCATGTCGATTTCCGTGATTTCCCGCGGCTCGGTCGTGGCGCCCGTAGGAGTGGTCGCCGTCAGATCGAGCCCACAGGCGTCGCAGAACTTCGCGGTGTCCTTATTCTGGGTGCCGCAGCGGGAGCAGTACAATCCGATCTCCGAGGGGTCCGGGCTAACTTAGGGTTCGCCCTAGGACGGGTCAACAGATTCAGAAATCGGCGGCAAACGCCGAGTACACCTCCAGGTGACCGGTGGCGGGCTGCGCGACGCCGAGCCTGATGCGCAGTGGCAGATCGTAACTGATGGTCATGTCGCCGACCAGCTCCGCGCCGAACGAGCGCAGCCGATGCAGACGCGCGCGCTCTCCCGCGTTCCACGCGTCGCCCACGTCCCCGAACACCGCGAGCGACAGTTTGTCGGCGCCGAGCGGGAGATGCCCGAACGACTGGCCGATCAGCGCGAACGGCACGCGATACTCGGCGGTGAGCGTTGCCGCACGGCGCCCGATCAGCGCCGTGGACAAGTAGCCCCGTACCGGAAAGGTGCGCAACGCGCCGGCCGTCTGGCCGAATCCGAAATAGACGCCGTCTGACGACACGCCGCCGACGCCGAACACGTCCGGGAGTGGTCCAGCGAGTGCGCCGTACGCGCCGCGGATCGCGAGGACGGGATAGGCGAACGCCACGCGCGGGCCCAAGCGCCGGTAGAGATTGCCGCGGACGCGCACCTCGTTGAGCCACCGATCACTGCCCTGCTCTTCTCGCCGCCGGAAGAGCAGCGCCGCAGTCGCACCGTCCTGCAGCGAGATCGCGAGCGGCGCCGCAACGGCCGAGCCGATCGCCAAACTCGCGGACCCACCAACACGGTCGTGATCGATGCAGCCGGTGCAGATCGCGGCGAGATTCGTAGCGGGGATCGAGACGTACCGCCTTCCTTCATATTCAGCGGCGAGACGGATCGAGACGAAGCTACGCCATTTATGCGCCAAGACCGTCGCGCCGAGCGCGGCTTCGCGATGCTCCGAGGAGACGACATGACCGGTGCTGTCGATGCCGGTCAGCGACCAGTCGTTGGACGCCGACACGTCCAACACCGGATCGCCGAATGCCTGGTCGAGCAAATAGAACGAGCCCTCCGCCCGCGTCGGCGACGCTGAGACGAGCCCCTCCACGAAATAGCTGTAGCGACCGATCGCGTCGACGCCGGCGGTGGCGACGCCGAAGAACCGGCCGGCTGCGCCGGCGTTCACGCCGAGGGGAATCCAGAAATGCGGGCGCAGCGAACCCCACGCTGCGTAGCCGGTTTCGCGGACGGGTACGGTGGGCGCCGAATCGAACGCCGCCGAGGTGGCCATCGGCGCCGGTCGGAGTGGCGCGGCGAGCGGTTTCACCGCGCGCAGCTCCCAACCGTCGTCGCCGAGCGCCGCGAACACGATGCGCCCATCGCGCAGCGGCGCGGGCTCGCGCGCGCCACGTGGCTCGTCGGTGATCTGCGTGACGCCTTCGCCTTCGCGCCAACGATGGATCTGAGGAAAGCCGCCGGCCTGCATGACGAACAGCACGCTGCCGTCGGGTGCCCATACGGGATCGGCCACGACGGTTCCCGTCGCGGCTTCGGCGAGTACTTCGATCGACTGCGGCGCATCAAGGCGCCAGCGCGCGAGGGTCCAGCGCCCGTTTTGGTTGCGCGCCGCCACCGCCCACCGTCCATCCGGCGACGGCACGGTCGGACCCCATGTCGCCGTCGTCGTCTGGTGTGTCACACTCGGCGCTTCGCCGCCGGGCGTGAGCCGCAGGGCCGACAGCACGCCTCCGCCGGATCGCGGCTCCATCAGCCGGCCGCTCGTCGTCATGCGCGACCACTTGCCGTCCGGCGTCCAGCGCCAGAGATCGCTGCGCACGGTCCAGCGGCCCGTGTAGTCGAGCTGCCCGACGATCAGCGTATCGCCGGCCCAGTCGCAGCTGACCTGCGCATTGACCCAGTGCGACCGCAGCACGGCGCCGCTCGCGACGTCGATCACGCGCACTTCGCGCGCGGTCTGCCAGTCGTCGTACACGTACGCGAGGCTCCTGCCGTCGGGGGAAACGCGCGGCACCGGTTCGACGCGCAGGTGCCCCACGATCAGATCGCTGGTAGTGCCGGACCGCTCGGGCTTCGCGGCCGCCACCGATCGATTCCACACATCCGTCAACGGGTTGGGCACGCCGGCGTGGCGCAACGGACGTCCGACGCGAAACGGAATGAGCTGTCCGCTCTCCGCCTCGATGAAATGCGGGATCACCGAGTCACCGGCTGTGCGGGAGACGTATTCCCAGAAGCGGCTGCCGTAGGCGTACGGCGCGAGACCGTCGGGCCAGCGCGAGAAGTAGAGCGCGTTCCACGGCGAGCGCGCGCGATCGTACGCGGCGTCGGCCGCCACGAGCTCGCGATGGAAGGTGCCGTCGGCGCGGCCGCCGCTCGTGAAGCGCGACTCATAGTACGTCGCCAGCCCTTCAATCACCCAACTCGGCTGGTACTGATTGGGAAACAGTCCGGGCGCGCGGCCGAAAATGGCTTGCAATGTCTTCCACAAACCGCGCGAGCGATCGAGATGAAAGACGTGAGTCAGCTCGTGCACGATGACGAGCCGCTCCCAGCTGTCGTAGTTCTGCAGTCCGGGATCGGTGACCGGCGGCGTGAGGAAGATGGTGAAGCGATTCGACGGGTAGGTCGTGGTCACGCCGTTCGCGTAATCGGCGTCGTCTGAGATCGTCAGGTCGACGATGCCCCGCGGCGAATGCAGCTCGGTCGATAACAGCCGGTACGCCCGCTCCGCTTCGTTGGCCGCGAGCAATGCGCGGGCGCGATACGACGGACGGAAGTGAATGCGGAAGTGCTGAGTATGTAACGTGCGCCAACTTCCTGACGGATCGACTTGCGCGGCCGCCGGGCGAGCCAGCAACAGCAGCATGACGCACGACGCCCGACGGACGATCACTGCGCCATTGCTCGCAAGTAATCCTCGATGCCCCGCGCCACTCCGCGAGCATAGCGGAGCCGCCCTTCCGGCGTGAGCGCCATCATCTCCTGCTCTGGAATCATCATGAACAGCCCTTCGGTCAACGCGGACGGGAACCACGTATCGCGCACCAACGCGTAATCGCCGCGGCCGATCCCCAGATCGTGAATGCCGAGCTCGGCCACGATCGCGCGGTCGAGCGCGCGGGCCAGCGCGGCGCTGCGCGGATGAAAGTAGTAGACGCTCGTGCCGTTGTTGGTGAAGGGATTGATGCCGTCGGGCAGCGCGTTGCCGTGAATCGAGACCAGCACGTCCGCGTCGTGATCCTCGGCGAACTTCGTGCGCGGATACAGATCGATCGGCGTCGAATCGGTGCGCGTCAGCAGGACCGTCGCGCCACCCTGCTCGAGCAGCGCCTTCGCTTGTTGCGCGACGGCCAAGGTCATCACCGGTTCCCACAGACCCGACCCTCCATGGGCGCCGACGGGCGGATGGCCGGGATCGAGAACAATGGTACGTCCGGCGAGCGGCCGGCGCGGATCGATCACGGGCGGCCGCCGGATCTCGAGCAAGAGGTCGCGCCCGCTCCAATGGGTGCGATAGCCCCATACCGGTCCGGCGAGCGACAGCGTGATCGTAACTTCGTCTTCGACCGGTTGCGCGTAGCTCATGCGCGTCACGTACGGATCGGTGCCGCCGTGCTGCATCCAGTTCACGTCTGACTGCGCGCCATAGAGCCGCAACGTCAGGCTGCGGTCGGCCTCCTCCACTTGATAGGGAATCCGCGCCGGCAACGGCACACGCAGCACCACCGACCGCGGACCGGCGGTGAGACGCACAGAGCCGACGGTTCCGCCGGGTGGCGGCGTGCCTGGTGCGAGAGGGACGACATCGCCGGTATTGACCCACGCGATCGCGCCGCGCGACAGCTGCAACCGGGTCTGCCCATCGTAGCGCGCGTTGGCGACCGCGGTCGTGCCGGTGGGAAAGAACCAGTTGTACGTCCCCCACGGTACCGCTCGACCCACGGTCAGGCTGTCGGTGTTCCCCGCGTGCGCGGTGTCGTCATTGAGCACCACGACCACTGGATGCGCCCGATCGAGGGTGTCGAGCACCAGCGGCCAGATGGCGCGAGCGGTGTCGGTGCCCACGATTGCCTCGACGATCGCATCACAGAGCGGCGTTGCAGGCAGCCATGCGACGTAGCGATCGACGGCGGGAGGAAGGCGGTACGCGCTCGTATCGGTCCCGAACGCGCGCACACCCCACGCCGGCTCTTCGGGCAGCGTGTCCGGCACGAACGGCACTTCCCCTTTTCTTCCTTCCATGCGGAGGCGAACGCGCGCACCAGGTGTCGCGCGCACCGACAGGCGAATCCCCTCCCCGGCCGGAAACGCGAGCGAATCGGTTGGCGTGAAGCTCGTGGTGTCGATCCAGACCTTGACGCCGGGCGGCGGACGAAACGGCTGCGCGATCCGCGCGACGAATGTCGACTCACGTTGCTCCGTTCCCGCATGCGCGACGATCTGAAACCGCGCAACGGAGTCATGCGGCAGTGGAATCCACGCGAGCCAGCTGCCGGTCGGAGCGACGTGTACGGGGAAGCCGTTGATCGTGACGGTCGCGTCGCCGCGCCCGCGGCCGACGCTGCCGAACAAGAACGACGAGTCCTGCGCCTGGATCGGGTCGGCCGTGTCGGGATAGACGATCGTGATGTGGAGTGGCTCGCGAACGGCTGAAGGGGATGGAGGACCGGAGACGGGAGATGGGCGCGAGGCGCAGCCCGACATTGCCGCAACGAACAGCGCGGCAGAAATGAGTCGCATGTGGCGCAAGCTACCGCCGAGCAATAGATTGGGCCACCTAATCTTATGGCTCTGGGCGCTTGCCAATATTGCGGCCGGCAGAACGACTCCGGCGCGCAATTCTGCTCCGACTGCGGCAAGCCGCTGACCAAGGCGGCAGCCGCTCGCGCCGCCGTCGCCGCCGGCGGAGGCGGCGGATTGGTCTCCCGTACCAGCGGGCCCGGAGGCGGCGGGAGCGCCGCCCCGGCAGCCACCGAGGGTACCTGTCCGCTTTGCGGATCGGCGGTGGGGGGCGGCGGGCCCGGAGCCGCCGCCGGCGGCGGAGCCGATCGCCGGTCCAATCCCGACAGACGGCCCGATCACTCCCTCACACTGATTCTGGTTTCCGAGATGGCCACCGAGGTCGCGCGGTTCGAGCGTAAGCAAGCGGCGACGACGATCGGCCGCACGCAGGGCGACGTCCGCTTTCCGGAAGATCAATTTCTTTCTCCGCTCCATGCCAAGCTGTCGTGGGAAGAAGACCAGCTCGAGGTCCGCGATCTCGGCAGCCGCAACGGCACGTGGGTCTTTCTCGAAGCACCCTACCGCCTCACCGATGGTGACCTGATCCTCATCGGCTCGCAGGTGCTGCGGTTCAAGCGGCTCGGCTACCCCGGCCCGCACAGCGCCGAGGCGGATGCGACGAAGCGTTTGGGCAGCATGGTGCCGAGCGCCGATATCGCCAGCCTGACGCAGCTGCGCAGCGACGGCAGCTCGCGCGACGTCATCCAGTTATCGCCGGGACGCGACGTGCACATCGGCCGCGAGCGGGGCGACTGGATCTTTCCGTACGATCCGTCGATGAGCGCGCAGCATGCGACCGTCCGTTCCGAAGACGCCGACTTCGTGCTCGTGGACGATCATAGCCGCAACGGCGTGGCGGTCGCGGCGCGCGGCGCCATGACGCTGCGCCACGGCTCGCGCATCATGGTAGGCGACAAGCTCCTGCGGATTGAACTACCGGCGCCAGCGGCAGGAGCGGCTGGGCTGTGAAGATCTGCCCCGTCTGTTCAACCGAATACCCCGATGACGTGAAGTTCTGCCCCAACGACGGGCAGACGCTACGCTCGGCGGCTCCGGCGAACGATCTCGTCGGAGAGGTCATCGCCGATCGCTATCACGTCGTGAAGAAACTCGGCGAAGGCGGGATGGGCCAGGTGTATCTCGCCGAGCACGTGAAGATGGGAAGACGAAGCGCCATCAAAGTGATGAACCCCTCGATGGTGCACGACCCCGACGCCGTCGCGCGATTCAACCGCGAAGCGTCGAACGCGAGCCGCATCACCCACCCCAACGTCTGCGCGATCTACGACTTCGGCGAAACGCCGGATGGTCTGATCTATCTCGCGATGGAATTCATCGAGGGCGAGCCCCTCACCGACTTGCTCGAGCGCGAGGGTGCGCTGCCCGTGGCGCGCGCCGCGGCCATCTTTCTTCAGACCGCCGATGCGCTCCAGGCCGCACACGACCTCGCCATCGTGCACCGCGATCTCAAGCCTGACAACATCATGCTGGCGCGCCACAAGCGCGGCAGCGACACCGTGAAGGTCGTGGACTTCGGAATCGCAAAAGCGGTCGGCGGCGATGCGGCCGGCCAGAAGGTCACGAAGACCGGACTGGTCATCGGCACGCCGGAGTTCATGAGTCCCGAGCAACTCTCGGGCGACACGCTGGACGGCCGCAGCGATCTCTACTCGCTCGCGCTCGTGTTCTATCGGATGCTCACCGGCACGCTGCCGTTCCACGCGACGTCTGTGCAGGAAACGATGATCAAGCGCCTCACCGACGAGCCACTCAAGCTCGCCGAGGCGCGACCCGATCTCTCGTTTCCGGCGGGGCTGCAGCCCATTCTCGACACTGCACTCGCGCGCAATCCCACAGACCGCTACCAAACCGTCGCGAAGTTCGCAGCGGATGTCGCGGCGGTCACCGGCAGGCCGGCAGAAGGAGCAGTGCCGCAGACGCGCTCGGTAAGCGATGCAGAGGGAAAGACGCAGCTGCTCGACACGACCGCCGCCGGTGCGACGCAGCGGCTCTCGGCCAGGAAGGCTCCGGTTCCAGCGGCGCCCAAGCGGCGCTCGCTTGCGCTGGCCGCCGTTGGCATCGTCGTCGTGCTCGGCGCCGGCGGCGCGTGGATGGCGCTGAGCGGCGGCAAAAAGGCGAGCGGCAATCCGGTCGACAGCACGCGCCGAGTCGCCAACGTGGTGCGTGACACAGCGCAAAAGACAGGGGTTCGACAATCTGGTGGCATCACGACACTCGCATCTCGAGAGAGCACCCACCGCGCGGCGAATCCGCCGCCCCCACCCGCGCCGGCGGCGGCCGCGAGCTACGATGACGCGGCCGGCAAACACGCGCTCGACCACCTCGTCGACGCCATGGACAGGCTTCCCGGTCAGATGCTGGTCGACTCGGTGCAGCAGATCTATCGCGCGTCGAGCCCTGGGGCCGCGAAAGGATACGCCGCGTACATCGAGGCGACGCTCTATCTGAATGTGAATGCCATCAAAGACGTGCGGGCGGCAAGCGACTGGATCAACAAGGCTGTCGAGCAGGATCCCACTAACACGACGTATCGTAATCTCAAGAGCGCCATCGATCGGGAACGACAATAAGCATGTTCGGGCGATCGAAATCCATTCGCGTCGAAATCTTCGGCAAGACCGATCTCGGTCGCACGCGCGACCATAACGAGGACCGGTTTCTCGTCGCCGACCTGTCGCGCAAGTCGGCTTCACTGCAGCCCGAAGTGCGCGCGCACGACGTTGGGCCGCGCGGTACGCTGCTCGTCGTGGCGGACGGCATGGGAGGCGCCGCCGCCGGCGAGCTGGCGAGCCAGATGGCGACGGATTCGATCTACTCCCATCTCGTGAAGACGTGGAATGCCGAGGGGGAGCTCACGCCGCAGCGTTTCGCCTACCGGCTGAAAGAGGCCGTCGAAGTCGCTAACGCGAGCATTCACGCCCACGCCAAAGCGCATCCCGAAGTGCGTGGCATGGGCACGACGACGACCGCCGCCGGCGTCTTGAACGATCACCTCTATCTCACGCAAGTCGGCGACAGCCGCGCGTATCTGATCCGCGGCGGCCAGGCGTATCAGATCACCAAGGATCAGTCGCTGATGCAACGGCTGGTCGAAGCGGGCGAGCTGACCGAAGAAGAAGCGGCGCAGAGCGAGCGCCGCAACATCATCCTCCAGGCGCTCGGCCCCGATCCCAAGGTGAAAGTCGACCTGACGCATCAGGAGGTGCGGCGCGGCGACATCCTCGTGCTGTGCTCCGACGGGCTGTCGGGACAGGTCAAGAAAGACGAGATCGCGCAGGTCGTGAATTCGACGCCGGACTTGAGCGCGGCGTGCGACAAGCTCATCGCCCTCGCCAACGAGCGCGGCGGGCCGGACAATATCACCGTCGTCATTGCGCGCTTCGAGGGCGATGGCCTGCAAAACTCGGACGGCACGCCCCAAGGCGACGTCGGCCATCAGGTCTATCCCCTCATCGACACGGAGACCAGCACCGAGCCGGTCCCCGTCTACACGGGCAGCCGGCCGCCGGTCTCGAACAGGGAAACGCGCAGCCGCACGGTGACCACCGTCCTGCTCCTGCTCGCCGCGATCGCGGCAGTAGCCTGGTACTTGACGCGCACGAAGTGAAAGCCCAGTTCAAGTTTCTTTCCGGCGCCCGCGCGGGACAGGTGGAAGCGTTCCGCAAAGCCTACATCGGGCTTGGCCGGCACCCATTGTCCGACGTGCGCTTCGACGCCGAGCGCGATCTCGAGGTGTCGTCGCGGCACGCCGCCATCGTGCGCAAGACCGAGGGCTTCGTGCTTCAGGACCTCGGCAGCCGCAACGGCACGTTCCTGAACGGGCAGCGCATCACGGCCGATACCGTGCTCAAGAGCGGCGACGTCATCGGCTTCGGCGCCAACGGGCCGGCGGTCGAGTTCGATGTCCTCGAAAGTGATGTCGATCTTCCGGCGACGACGGCCGCCGAGGGACTGGCCGAGCGCGCGTCGTCGCCGCGCGAAGTCTACCAGGCCGCTACTCCTCCGCCCCGCTCGACGGCAGCGCGTCAAAGCACGGGAATGCGCATCGCCGTAGAAGTCGCGCGGCAGACCGCGAACCTGCGCCGCACCACGAAAGTCCTGATCGTGCTACTGCTGGTCGTCGGCACCGGCTTCACGTGGATGCAGTGGGACGGCCATCGCCGCGCCAACGAGCTGCTCCAGCTCCAGTTGCGCGCCGATAGCCTCATGAAAGAGTCGAGCGGCCTGACGACGCGGTTTCAGAGCGAGCTGCAGGGCGTGCGCGACGCGCTCAAGACTTCGCAGGACGAAACCGCGCGCCTGCGGCACGAGCTCGATGCCTCCGGCGGAGACGCGTCGAGCGTCGCGCGGCTGCGCACGGCGCTCGACGCCGCCGAGCAGCGGCAGCGCGCGCTGGCGGGCGCGAGCGGCGTGGATTATCGCGC
>Ga0070730_10001626_pt1 | contig 21414 bp, 16 predicted proteins | sample Coa_R1_3_FD_66447 | JGI IMG/M metagenome (GOLD analysis project Ga0070730, IMG submission 66447) | Surface soil microbial communities from Centralia Pennsylvania, which are recovering from an underground coalmine fire - Coalmine... | ecosystem: Environmental > Terrestrial > Soil > Unclassified ... | reverse complement strand
GCCGCCCCTTCATCGCCAGTAGCGAGCAGGGCTTGCTGCTGCCGTATCTGTCAAATGCCCTGAAATAAGGCATAGTCCGGCGACAATGGATTCCGGCTCGTGGCACAGCCAGAGAGCGCAAATGCAGCCGCCATGGAATTAGAAAACGAAACATTGCTCGTCTCCTCCCTGGTCACTCGCGAAATGCTCGGCGGCATGATCCCATACTTCCGGGCCGGAATCTGCCTCTGCTTTTGGGAAAGTCCAACTGCGTTTGACAAACGAGTGTAGGGATCGCGGCGTAACTCGATGACGCTTGTTTCACTCTGCGCCGATCTGGATCAGAATATCGGCCCGGAAGTGGCGCAGCGCGGCACCATCTCGATGCATAGCAAGCGGCTTGAACCCCAGGAGCTGGACAACATATCCACAGCGACGCTCGCCTACTACGAGGAGCGCGCGGAGGATTTTCGCGCTGGCACGCGAGATCACGATGTCAGCCAGAACATCGCCACGCTATTGCGGCACATCGACGGCGAGCCGCCTTTCGAGATTCTCGATTTTGGCTGTGGACCGGGGCGCGACCTCAAGACCTTTACATCATTAGGCCACACGGCTATCGGACTGGAGGGAGCAACCGCCTTTGCTGCGATGGCGCGCGCCGACACCGGTTGCGAGGTATGGGAGCAGGATTTCCACAGGCTTGACCTGCCGGGTGAGCGCTTTGACGGCATCTTCGCGAACGCTTCGCTCTTTCATGTGCCGTCCCAAGAATTGCCTCGCGTGTTGCGACAGCTGCACATCGCACTGAAGCCAGGGGGCGTGCTGTTCAGCTCCAATCCGCACGGCCAGAACGAGGAAGGTTGGAACCGAGGGCGGTACGGCGCTTATCACGATCTTGAAGCTTGGCGCCGCTACATGGTGGACGCGGCGTTCATAGAACTCGAACATTACTATCGGCCGACGGGATTGCCCCGCGAACGGCAGCCGTGGCTGGCGAGTGTGTGGCGCAGGGTGTGAACAGAACCAGCCAGGAAGCGATGCAGAGCACGCGCGAATACTACTTTCAAACGGGAAAACGAGGAGGCGAACATGAGTGAGCTACGATATCCAAACGAAAGCCGAGAGTATCGCGATGCGCGCGATCAATTGCTGAGAGACGAACAAGAGCTTGTCGACAAAGTAAAATCTGTGGCAGAAAGACGCCGCAAGCTCCCTCCCGGGGGGCAACTGAAAGAGGACTACGTCTTCCAATGGGCGAACGATGGGAGACTGGGGGAGAGTGTGAAAGTCTCCGAGCTGTTTGCGGACAAAAATACTCTACTGCTTTACTCCTTCATGTACGGCCCCGGCTGGGACAAGCCCTGTCCTTCCTGTACGTCGCTGGTCGACGGGTTTGACCGAACCTGGTATCAGGTCACTCGAGACGCTGCGTTTGTCGCAATTGCCAAAGCTCCGGCCGATCGAATCAATAACTGGGCCAAGCAACGTGGATGGTCGCAGATTGCGCTGGTTTCCGGATCGAACTCCACGTATCAGGCAGATTACAAATGCCAGGGAGACTCCGATGATATGCAACTGCCGGTCATGCATGTATTTAGGAGGCAGGCTGGAATGATTATTCACTTCTGGGGGACTGAACTGTCGGGGAATCATTTGGATACGGTGTGGCCGTATTGGAATCTCATGGACTTTACGCCGGAGGGTCGCCCGGACATTCCCACTCCGCCACAACAGTTCAGATCCGAATTCCTGGAGAAACACTATTTGAATAAATAATGGAGCGCTTCCAATGAAAACCGGTCGAGGGTTGGAATTCGGACGGAGCTTGCTCGTTCATGTGTTGGCGCACCCAGCGCAGCGGGTCGCCTGGGGCATGGTCAGTCGCACGCTCCTTCTCCTCGTTCTTGTGTCGCTGCAGTGCCTCGTTCCGGCCGACGCGATCACGAGCTGCACCGTGGTCGATCTGATGCCCGCGTTTTGGCAGGCTTTGGCGGGGAACGACCCGGCCGCGCAGATGCGTACGACGGTAACCGATACTCACCCGGACCTCTACAACGATCAGTATGTTCGCTTGCCAACCACCGCGGATTGGGAGAACAAGCTGTCTGGTGAAAGGACCTATGACGAGGCCCACCGACAGGAAATCACCGCCGCCGAGCAATACCTGGCTGCGAACGTGCCCGGCTACATGCAAGAGTTCCGGCGAACGTTCCCGGACTACCGATGTGATTTCACGTTCTATATTGCACCAAGTTTCGGCAACATGGATGGCTCCGCCGCAACGGTGAACGGCCAACACCGCATCATCTTTGCGCCGGACGTAATTCCCCGCTACCACAAGTTGGATGAACTGAAAGTCCTGATCGATCACGAGACCTTTCATATCTACCACCACCAGGCGACGGGCGTGTTCGGAGCGGATGAGGAGGCTATTCCGACGATCGAGGCGGCGCTGTGGAGCGAAGGGCTGGCGACTTTCGTGAGCTGGCGCATGAACTCCGGTGTCAGCCTCGACGTCGCGCTCTTGCAACCGGGTATTCCAGAGGGCGCGCTAGCACATATGTCCGGTATAGCCACGGAGTTACTCGGGCATCTCGAGGAGAGGAGCAAGTCAACCTATGCTCGCTATTTCGAGGGTGGCAAGCAGCCTGAAGGCTATCCGCCGCGCGCCGGATACTACGTGGGTGTTTTGATCGCTCAAGATTTGTCCAAGCGCTATACGCTGCGCCGATTGGCGCGCCTAAATGGGCCCGTGCTCCACAACGCCATTGTGGCGAAGTTACAGCGGCTCGGGAGGTCGACGCGCGCCGCGGCTGCCGTGCCAAAATCTCCTTGAGCGGGATTGCAGGTTGCGTTGCCAAGTCGTCCGAGTCATCACCCCACCGCGGTGCGCTTCTTCTTTTCCACGTCGTCGAACGGCAGGGTATGGGCCGTCGCGGGGCCCTTGACATTCCGACCGCGAATTTCCAATCGAGTGCCGTGCACGGCGACCGGGACGGCCAGGCGCGCGATCGCCATGGACTTGCCGGTGAGCGTCGAGGCCATCGCGCAGGTGACGACGCCCACCTTCGTGTCGCCCAAGTACACGGCGTCGCCCATGTCGGCCGGCGCCTTGCCGTCGAGCAGCAGTCCGAAGATCTTGAAGCGTTCCTTGCCCTTGAGGCGCGCGTGCGCGTCGGCGCCGCGGAAATCGTTCTTGCCCGGGCTCACGGTGAAGTCGAGCCCCAGCTCCCACAGACTGTCGCCCGGCGGGTCGCTCTCGAACGGATACATCTGGGACATGTCGTAGGGATAGAAGAGGAGGGAGCTCTCGACCCGGAGGTAATCCAGCGTGGTGAAGCAGGCGGGGATGATTCCCATCGCCTTCCCCTCGCTCAAAATGGTGTCCCAGATGAGCGGCGCGTCCTCGCCCTTGCAGAAAATCTCGTAGCCCCGCTCGCCCGTGTAGCCGGTGCGCGAGATCAAGACCGGCCGGCCGAACAACGTGGCGGGCTGGTGGTGGAAATATTTGAGGTCGCGAATTCCGGGCACGTGATTCGCCAGGAAATCGACCGCAACCGGTCCCTGCAGCGACAAATCGTGCAGATCGTCGTCGACGATGAGCGCCGCATTGCGGCCGACCACGTAGCCCGTCAAGGTTTCATGCCCGGCGCCGCTGCCATGCACCACCATCCAGGCGTTGGGTCCGGTGCGGTACAGGATGCAATCCTCGATGAAGTGCCCGGCTTCGTTCAGCATGCAGGCGTAGGCGGATTTGCCGGGGTAGATCTTGGTGACGTCGCGCGTGGTGGCATAGTTCAGAATCGCGCTCGAGTGCGGGCCGACGAGGTGCAGCTTCTTGAGTCCCGAGACGTCCATCAAACCCGCTTTGGTGCGGATCGCGACATGATCCGTCGCCACGTCTTTGGAATACGTCCACGCGGTGCCCAAGCCGTTCCAATCCTCGAGTTTGGACCCGAGTGCCCGATGCCGATCCGCCAATACCGAGTGCCGCCAACTGAGTGCCATGATGTCGTCTCCTCAAAATCCTGAATGATTATTCCGGTGCGTTGCCGGGCGTGGTGGGCGCACCGTCGTCGAAGGGTGCCAGCCACTCGACGACCGCGTCCCGGTACCGGGTCAGACCCTTGTAGTCGACCAGCGCGGGATGCAAGGTCTTGAGCACGCGGTGCACGCGCCGCGCCCACTTGGGGATGGTGGCGAGTTCCTGCACGCTGATGAGGTAGCAGCGGATGCCGAAGACGATGGCGTTGCTGCGCGGCAGGCGCCACAGGCCCTGCAGTTCGACTCGCAGGTGCACCAGTTCGCCGGCATTCCGTGCGGTCACCGTCGCGCGATCCGGCCCCCAGTGCGGGTAATTCTCGGGCGAGGTATCGAGGCGCGGATGGACGGTCATGGTCCAGTTGAGCCGCCGCACCGGCTGGCCCAGCCGCAGATTCAGCAGAAATTTCAGTGCCCGGTCGAACACGCCCATTTCGTGCGCCAAGGGCACGGGCCCGTGCCACTCCTTGAAGGTCATGCCCATGTCGAAGTCGAGCGACCAGTCGGCTTGCGTGGTCACCGTGCCGGCCTCCGTCCACAGATCGCCTTCGCGCTGATCCATCACGACGAAGTCGCCCTGTGCCTGCCGCGTGATGTAATCGAGCGGCTGACGCGGCAGCGTATCGCCGTCGCCGAAGATGAACGATTGATCGAGTCCGAGCGGGCGATTGATCCACCGCCAGCGGTTGCCCTGCTTGGTGAGCGAGAAGTGCGCCGGATAATCGCGCGCCAGCGAGTCCATGAGAAGCTCGAGGCAGTCCCATTGAGCGCTCATCATGTGCGGCAGTGCCTGGAAGCGCAGCGGCTCCGCGGCCAGCACCAACTCGCGTTCGCGGCACTCGGCCACGTAGTGTTCATCGACGTCGAAGGCGAATTCGGTGACCGAGCCCTTGGGTCCCGGCAGATGCGGCTCGATGTTCACCGAATACATGTATTGGTCTTCATGAAACGGCAGCGGGAAGCGCCGGATCGCCTCCGGGCTGTTGCGGAAAGTGAAATCGTTGCGGAACGTTTCGTTTGGCTTGAAGGCGACATTCATGTTACGCCCTCCGGGCGGACTGTCTTTCGGATCGAAGCGATGCCGCGAACGGAGCCGTGTGAGACAGGCGAGCACCCCGCGGCGCGCGAGACGCTGCCGGACCGGCAGAGGGGCCATGCGGCGTTCCCCGGTTTGGCGGAGAAGGAGCGCGAGACGAGCACGGTGATTGCGATACTCATGATGCTACAGGTCGAGCACCAGGCTCTTGCAGCGCGCCCGCGACACGCAGGGCATGATGGTGTTGCCCTTCGCCTTCTCCGCATCGGACAAGAAATGATCGTTGTGCAGCAGCTCGCCGTCCAATTCGAGCACGCGGGTCTGACAGTAGCCGCAGACGCCGCCGCGGCATAGATAGGGTACTTCGACGCCCGCGGCCTCGATGCTCTCCATCAAGCTCCGATCGTGAGGCACGTGGACGGCCAACCGGCTGCGGGACAGGAACACGTCGAAGGCGTCTCCCACGGGGGGCGCGCTGAACTGTTCCCAATGAACGTGGCTGCCGGGCCAGCCGCAGTCCTGCGCCGTCGCGACGACCTTGTTGATGAGTCCGGCCGGACCGCACACGTACACGTGGGTGCCTAGCGGCTGATTCGACAGCAGCCCCTCGAAATCGACCGACTGGTTCTCGCTGTCGTAGTACATGCGCACTCTCTCACCCTCGCGCTCACGCAGACGGGTCAAGAACGCGGCGTGCTCCGGCGAGCGCACCGAATAGTGCAGCTCATACGGTACCGCTCCGTCGTGCAGATCCTCGAGCTGCGCGAGAAACGGCGTGATGCCGATGCCGCCGGCAATCAGCACATGTTTGCGCGCGATCTTATCGAGCGCGAACAGGTTCACCGGGTGCGCAATTTCCAATCGGCTGCCCACTCGCACCTGGTCGTGCATGAAATGCGATCCGCCGCGCGACTCTTCCATGCGGCGCACGCCGATTTCATAGTGGTCGAGTTCGCGCGGCGAACTCAATAGCGAATAGGGATTGCGGTGCATGCGCGCGGCTCCCTGCATCACCACGATGATGTGCGAGCCGCCGGAGAAGGCGGGCAGGGGGCCGCCGTCGGCCGACGCCAACTTGAAATGCTTGATGAGAGGAGTGACCTGGTCGATGGCCGCGACTTCGACGGCGAGCGTTTGCGCGTCCTTCACAGATACACTTCCTTGATGGGCGGCAGCTCGCCCGGTGCTTCTGCATCGACCATCACCCCCATGTACGCCGCCAGCCGGCGCGAGTAATGATCCCGGACCAGCAGCCAGCGCGCGCATCCGCTGCAATTGACGATGTTGGTACGAACGCTCTCGGTGGTCGCGCGGCAATGGATGCAGTACACGCGCCGCGCCAACGTGCCCACTTCCTCGGCGCGGATCTCGTCCTTGTTGAGATCGAACTCCAGGGCGATCTTCATGGCGAGTCCGATGAAACTTTCGGGCCCCGCCACATACAACCGCGTGCCCATCAGCGACTCGCCGAGCACCAGCCGAAATGTCTGCAACAGCGCCTCCGCCTCGGAGAATAGGCTCACGAGACCCAAACCCAGATGGTCGAAAGGCACCGTCGAGAGCGGAGCGCCGCCATCCGGCACCAGCAGCACCCGGGTTTTTTGCAGCGCCGGCGGGGCCGAGCGCTGGATCTCGGCCAGCACCCGCAGCAGGGCGTCCGCGCCGGGACCCCTCCCCAGCATCAAATGATAGCGGCCGCCCAGGTCCGCGCGCAGGGGCGCGTAGACCGGCTTGCTCTTGATTCCCGTGATCAGCACGCAGGCTCCTAGTAGACGGCGAGTTTGTGAGTGATCGCCACGACGGCGACGCCGAGCGCCAGGACCAAGTAGGGCCAATACCCCGCGCGCTTGATGATCTTCTCCCCGTCCACCATGTCGAGATCCTCGGCCATCTCGCGCGGGAAGGAGCCCTTGTCCTGAACGTAGTGCCGGTAGATGAAGACCGGCACGATCAGCGCGGCGAATGCGAGCCCGGTGGTCAGGGTGCCCGATCCGTAGACGTCCGCTCCGAAACCCATGAATGCGAGGTTGACGAACGACAGCACCGCGCCTGCCGCCAGTATCCAGGTCGGAGCCCGCCAGGGCCGATCCTGACGAGGGCGGTCGCAGCGGTGAATCCAACCGGCGTTCAAATTCAGAAAATTGAAGATGAGATAACCGATGTTGGCGGCCCCGATCACGAATACCGAGTCCGACAAGAGCAGCAGCACCAGATTGAACACCAGATTGGTCAGCATGGCGTTGGTCGGCGCTCCGTGCGCATTGACCTTGCTGAGATATCTGGGCAGCCAGCCGTCCACCGACGCCTGATAGAGGGTGCGGGAGGAGCCGGCCATGGACGTCATCAGCGACAGCACCAGGGCGAGAATCAGCATGACTACCACGACCACGCCGCCCACCTGGCCGGCATGCACCATTTTCGCCATGACGGCGGAAACACCCATGCCGCTGTAGATCTCCGGTGCAAGCATCCCGCCGTAGACGGCCGGGGTGGTCACGGTGCCCGTCGCATCCACGACGGCGGGTTGGAGGAGGGCTCCCAATCCCAGATACCCCTGGAACGCGAACGGCACGAGGGTGTACACGACCACGCACAGCAAACCGGAATAGAAGATGGCCTTGAAGGTATCGGTCTTCGGATTCTTGAATTCGCCGGTGTAGCAGACCGCGGTCTCGAATCCATAGGTCGACCAGGCGGCCAGAAACATTCCTGCGGCGAACACCGTGATGCCCGCCATGTTCCAGGTGCCGTCGGCGACGCGGCCCAGCGCGTCATGGGCGAGCGGTGCCAGCGGAAAGAAGTTCGCCTTGACGATGTCGCCCGTGAAGAGCGGCACGACGCCGATCAGAATGAGAGGGATCATGGCGGAAATGCCGATGATCTTGGTGGTGTTCGCAGAGCGAAGGATCCCGCCGTCCTGGATCACCTTGACCGCCAATAGAATGACGGCCCCCAGCACGAAGATGGAATTGATGCGCAGGCTCAAGCCCGTCTTGAGCGACCCGAGATCGAGCAGGGTCAGCTGCCAGGTGTTCACCATCGAATCGGGGGCGAACAGACCGTTCAGAATGTACCCCGCCGCGAGCGCCGAGCCGGTGGCCTGCACCGGCGACCAGGCAAACCAGTTGCACCATACGGAGATGGGCGCGATGAGTTTTCCATACCGCACCCAGCCGATGGCGCCGTAGATCGAAGTTCCGCCGGCCTTGTCGGGAAACAGCCCCGCGATCTCCGCATAGGTGAACGATTGGATGAAGCCCATGGCGATGGACAGCGTCCAAATGACCCATGACAGCTTGCCCACGGTCGCTGCGACCGCGCCAATGGAGAACAGCACCAGCGGCGGCACGCCGCTCGCCACCCAAAATGCGCCGGTCCAGTCGATGCCCCGTTCCAGCCCGCCGCTCTTGGGCGGTGCCGCGCCGACTGCTGCTTCTATGCTGCTCACGCTGCATCCCCTTCGAATTGACGGCGCAGTTCCGCGGCAACTTCGAAAACGTCGCCGACGATGCCGTATTTCGCGACTCCGAAAATCGAGGCCCCCGCGTCGGAATTCACGGCAACGATCGTGCTCACGTGCTTCATGCCGGCCAGGTGCTGGATGGCGCCCGAGACGCCCATGGCGATATAGAGCTTACAGCCGCTCGCGGTTTTTCCGGATTGCCCGACTTGCCGGCTCTTCGGCAACCACCCGGCATCGGCGATGGGCCGCGAGCAGCCCAAGGTGGCACCGATGGCGTCCGCCAGCTCGCGGAATTGCGCCACATTCGCCTCTTCGCCGATCCCCCGGCCGATGGTCAGAATGAATTCCGCCGCAGTCATGTCGACATCGTCGCTTGCCGGCAGTTCGACGAAGCCACGCGGCTGCGAGCGTGCGGCAATGGAGGGCGCTTCGAATTCGGTGACGCGTGGGGCGCCGCTCCGCTCCGGCGCCTTGAAGGAATTGGCGCGCAGCGCCAAGAGCACGGTGCTGCGCCCGGGAAAGTCGACCTCGACGCTCACCTTCTGGCCATAGCCGCCGCGGGTCGCCACCAAGTCGCCGTCGATGCGCCGGATGTCGAATACGTCGGTGGCGAATCCCAGCCGCAGTTTCACGGCAAGGGCGGCGGCGTATCCGAACGAATCAATGCTGTGAGGGACCAGCACGACGTCGGGCTGGCGCTGAGCGATCAGGGCACCTAAGGCCGCCTCGAAGGTATCGGGATCGAATTCGGCGGCGGCGGTCTTCACGGTGATGATTTCATCGACACCCGCCAGGCTCAGGGCCGCCACGTGCTGCGCCGGAGCCGATCCGAGAACGGCGATGCTGACCTCGTCTCCCGACCGCCGCAGCGGCTGCGCCGCCGAGATGAGTTCGAGCGACGGGGCTTTGAGTTCGCCGCGCCGCTGTTCCGCAACGAGCAGAATGCCGCTCATACCGAGCCTCCCTTGAACTCACGGATGATGGCGGCCAGACGCGCGGCCTGCGCCGCCGCGCCGCCTTCGATGAGTTCGGCATGCCCCCGGTCGGGGACGAACATGCGCCGTATGCGCGACGCGGAGCCCGCCTCCCCCACATCTCCCGCGGCGAGTCCGAGGTCTGCCGTCGAGAGGACTTCGATGGGCTTGGCCGCCGCCTGCTTGATGCTGCGCAACGACGCATAGCGCGGCGTGTTGATGCCCAACTGAATGGTGAGCACCGCGGGGCACTGGATTTCCACCTCCTGCAGAAGACCGCCCTCGAGTTCGCGGCAAAACACCGCGGTGGCGGCGCCCGGGGTGAAGGTCAGCCGGCTCACCACGGCCGCGTGCGGCCAATCGAGGAAGGCCGCGATGGCGATGCCGGTGGACGCAAACGATTGGTCCGAGGACTGCACTCCCGCGAACAGGAGGCCGGGCGCCTCGCGCCCGGCCGCGGCGGCAAGCACCCGCGCGACGGCGATGGGATCCGAGCCTTCGATGGCATCGTCCCAGATGCGCACCGCGCGGTCCGCGCCCTTCGCCAGGCACTTTCTCAGGATCTCATCCGCTTCCGCGGGACCCACGGAGACGGCCACCACCTCGACGGGCTCCGCCGATGCCTCCTTGATCTTGACGGCTTCCTCCAGCGAGAAGTCGTCCCATTCGTTGAGATCCCGGATGAGAAAATCGGGATCGACGTCGCGGCCGTCCTCGCGGAATTCGAAATCTTCGTCGACCGCGGCCACTTGCTTGACGGCAACCAGGATCTTCATGGGGTCGCCGCTTCGGGGAGCCGCGCGGGCACGGCTTCGCGAATGAGTTCGATCAATTCCTTCACCACGAATTTGCCCTCGTTGCCGGTGGTCTTCAGTGCGTCTTCGAACATGGTCAGATCCTTGGGGCAGCTCACGACATAGACCTCGAGATCGGGAATCGCCGCCGCCTCCTTGATGCGATTCTGCGCCGGCTTCTCGGATCCCACCGGGTCGGGTATCCAGATCCGGCCGCCGCCGGCGCCGCAGCAAAACGAATTCGCGCGGCTGCGGCCCATTTCCACGAGCGTGCAACCCAGCGATTTGAGCACGTCGCGCGGCGCTTCATAACCCTTGTTGAACCGGCCCAGATGGCACGGGTCGTGAAAGGTCGTGCGGTAGGACAGCGGCTTCGCCACGCGCAGCTTTCCTTCGTCGAACAGGCGCTTCACGAAACTCGTGTAGTGCTGAATTTCGTACTTGCCGCCGAAGTCCGGATATTCGTTGCGGATCGTATTGTACGAGTGAGGGTCGGTCGTGACGATGGTCTTGAACGAGGCGCCGGCCATGGCGGCGACGTTGGCGTTGGCGAGCAATTCGTAGAGACCTTCTTCTCCCACCCTGCGCACGTCGTTGCCGGCATTCGACTCGGCCTCGTACAGAATGCCGAAATCGACCCCCGCCTCGTGCAGCAGCGATGCGAAGGTCTGCGTCACCTTTTGATTGCGCGGATCGAAAGAGGCGTAGTCGCCGACGAACCACAGAACGTCCACCGGTTCCTTGCGCGCGTCCTTGACGGCAAAGGGGAGGGCGCGGGTCCAAGCGGCCCGCTTGCGCTTGGATTCGCCGAACGAATTGCCGGTCTTGTGAATGGTCTGCAGCGTCTTCGTGAGCAGCGGGTCCATCGCGCCGTCCTCGACCAGCTTGCGCCGCATCTGCACGATGATGGGCACGTGTTCGACCGCGACCGGACAGATCTCGACGCAGGCCATGCAGGTGCGGCATGACCACAGGGTTTCCTGCGCCACTTGACCCGGCGACTTGCCGTGAATGTCGAGTTCGGCGGCTTGCGGCACGATGCCGGACTCGAGAGTGTCTTTCGCGAATTCCCGCAGGCTCAAGATGACGTCGCGGGGCGACAGCGGCGCGCCGACGGTGCGTGCGGGGCACGCTTCATGACAGCGCCCGCAGCGCGTGCAAGCGTCCAGATTGAGCAGTTGTTTCCAGTTGAAGTCGGTGATCTTGGCCGCGCCCGGCTGCTCCTGCGTTTCCGGTATGCGCGGCAGCCGCTGGGCGGCCAGGGGGTCGCGAACCATGAGCGAACCCGCGGCCGTGAACACGTGCTTCACCTTGGTGAAGGGAATGAGGGCGATGAAGCCGAGCGCCAGCAGGCCGTGAAACCACCACAGAGCATGACGGAATACGGCCGCGCCCGGTGGCGTCAGCCCAAGAGCTCGCAAGGCTTCGGCCAGGAGCGCCCCGACGGGCGACCACCAACGCACCTCCCAGACTTCCGGGCGCGCCTGCAGCCACACCAGGCGCGCGGCTTCGAGAACATATCCCGTGGCGCCGATCACGAGCAGAATCCACAAAAAGGCCCAATCTTCCCGCCGATACTGCGGCCGATCGAAATCCGGATCGCCGGGCACCCGGTCGGGGCGCGCGTAGTCGAGCTTCGGTAATTTCATCCAGCCGCGCCGTACCATCATGTACAAGAGGCCGCCGATCAGCGCGACGCCCGCCACATCGAGCACCAGCGAGAAAACGAGATAGAACTCGCCGTGCCAGAAGCGGATCCCGAACAGGGGCTGGAGAATGTCGTACTCCAGCGTAATGGTCGAGGTGCCGAGAAACAGCAGCACGAAGCCGTAGAAGATCAGACGGTGGGCGCCGCCCGCGGCCGGATCGCGGCGGGCGACGGTGCGATGGCTCAACACCGCCGCGACCATGGCGCCGAGCCGTTTACGCCAGCTGCCCTCGAGCGTGAGCGGCCTGCCGCGGCGGTACTTGCGGATCTGCACGTACACGCCATAGGCGAACACGGCGATGGCCGCGTACCCGAACGCATAGAAGAGCCGCACCTCGGCTGCTGAAAACGACTCGAACAGAATTCGAGTGACGGCGTCGGGGCGGCTCGCCATTCTAGCCCGGCTCACTCATGAACGACGGAAAGCCCGAAAGCCGGATTGGACAGGTGTTTTCCGGAGCGTGAAAAATGAAAAGCGTTCATGAATAATGCGAGCTAGGTCTTGTACACGATCTCGAAGTTGCCGCCCGGCATGTGGGAAGCACCCCACACGGCGGTTTCGCGCTTGTACGGCAGCGGAAACTGCGCGTTGGCTTCTTCGATCTCGCGCGCCAGCCGGTGTCCGGAGAAGGTTGCGTCGGCGATCAGGCGCGGCGCCTCGGCGTCGCCGATCAGATAGACGCTCTTCACGCCGTTCTTGTCCCAATCGCCTTGCCGCTGCTTGATGCCGCGGTACAAGGCGTCGCTCGAGTGGCGCCCCGTCACCAGCACCAGCGAGTCGAATTCCACCCACCGGTGGCTCTTGTTGGCCTCCCGCGGCAGGTGGCCCGCGCCGCGGTAGGTACGCTTCGAGCCGTCGCCCCAGATATCGTACACCTCGAGCCGGCCCTTCTCGATCCTGCTGCTGAAGGCGTTGTGCATTTCCTTGACATGCAGTTCGTGCATGCGGCGCATCATGTTCGGATATTCGAGCGTGAAGTGCATGTAGTTCGCGAAATGCACGCCGGTGACCACGGTCACATCGTGGCCGGCAACCGCCAATTTTTCGGCGAGACTCGGCGCCATGAAGTAGGTGTCGGCGTTCAGGATCACGACGCGTTTGCCGATGGGCTTCTTCCCCTCGAGCACCTGTTCCGGCGTCAATTGATCGGGTTGCGATGCATCCGCGCCCGCAATGGGATCATGCGTCAGGCAATTCGTGCCGTCGGTATTCCACGAAGAGCCGGTGGCAATGACGATCTTCTCGGCGCCGTACGCCAACGCAGCTTCGGCGGTCATCGGCTTTTGGGCGAGAGCCACCTGGCTCTGCTTGTTCTTCTTGACCAGCTTGTTGATCTGCAATTCGCGGTAATCGCGGTGATAGCCCCACTCGCCGAGGCCGGGCAGCGTGACCACCGAGTTCAGATGGCCGCCGATTTTGGGCGCGGTGTCGTACAAATGCACGGTGTAGCCGCGCTCCAGCAGCACGCGCGCGCATTCGGAGCCCGCAGGTCCGGCGCCGACCACCAGGACCGAATCGTCGGAGCCGCGCTTCGGGAATTTCTCGGGATGCCAACCCCGGCGATACTCCTCGCCGGCCGTGGCGTTCTGCGTGCAAATCATCGGCGGACCGCCGATTTCCCAGCGCGAAATGCACACGTTGCAGCCGATGCACACGCGAATGTCGTCGTAGCGGCCTTCCTCGATCTTTTTCGGCAGCCAGGGGTCCGAAATGGAAGGCCGCGCCGCGCCGATGATGTCGGCGATACCCTTGGTGACGATCTCCGTCATCTTTTCCGGATCGGTGAAACGGCCGACTCCAAGTACCGGCTTCTTGGCCACCTGCTTCACGAACCGGGTCCATGGCACCTGGTGGCCCTGGACGTAGAAACGCGACGGGCCGGCATCCTCGCCCCATTCGGCGATGTCGCCCACATCGACGTCCCATAGGTCGACCAGCGGATCCGCCATGCCGATGAACTTCATTCCGTCCTGTTCGATCTCGACCCCGCTGCCGCCGTACAGGGTGTCCACCGCAAAACGCGTGGCGATGGCGCAGTCGTGCCCCACGGCGCGCCGCACCTTTTCCAACGTCTCGAGCCAGAAGCGCGCGCGGTTCTCGAGCGACCCGCCGTACTTGTCCTGGCGCTTGTTGTAGTACGGGGACAGGAATTGCAGGGGCAGATAGGAGTGCGCGCCGTACACGTAGATGATATCGAAGCCGGCCTCCCTCGAGCGCAGTGCCGCATCGACGTAGTACTGCTGGACCATCGCGATGTCGTCCAAGTCCATTTCCTTGCAGTAGGTGAGCGTCTCGAATTCCGAGGCGTACTGGCTGGGACCGCGGGGCGTCGCGCGCGATTCCATGCAGGGCGCATGCGAGGCGCCATACCATAATTCGACGCCGGCCAAGGCGCCGAATTGATGGATGTGATCGGTCATGGCGCGCAAATTGCGAACATCGCCTTCGTCCCAGATCCTCGCCGAGAGGCGATGCGTGTCGTCGGACTCCGGGTGGATGGAGCAGTATTCGGTATTGATGCCCGCCCAGCCCCCCTCGGCCTTCAAGGAGCGGTGCGCCGCCTGAAATCCGGGTTTGTCCGATCCCGCGCCGATGCAATGCGGCACTTGGTAGAACCTGTTGCGCAAGGTCTTCGGCCCGATCTTGATCGGCTGAAACAGGATGTCGTGTTTTGGATCGCGCGCCATACTCTTAGATCCTCTGTTGTGTGCTAGTTTTATCGCGCGGGCAGAGCGCCATGAGGGCTGCGGCGCCTTTCGCGAATAAATATCACGCTAGTTACTGTAGTGCAAATCAATTGCGTGCAGTGTAAATTGGCCGCAGGCAAACGGATGCGGATTTCGAGCGGACCTCGGGCTCGGGCAGGGGCTCGAGAGGGCCTTCGCTCGGGCGAACTCTAAAGGAATCAACAGGCCAAAGTGACGCGAATTCCCAAAAAGCCTCCTTCCGGGGTTGCCGCGGCCCGCGGCGGCAGCGCCGGCCATCGCGTGGGCGGCGGCGTCGCGGGCGGGGCGCCGAATGTCGGCCGCCAGCTCGGCGCGGTCGCTCGGCGGGTGCGCGAGGGTCAGGGATTGACGTTGACCGACGTCGCGACCACGGCCGGCATCAGCGCCGGCATGCTGAGCCGGCTCGAAACCGGACACGTGACGCCGAGTCTGGAAACACTGGTGGCGCTGTCGGCCGCTCTCGGGGTGCGGCCGGCGCTGCTCCTACAGGACGTCGGCGGCGACGAGGAAGGGGCGCAGAAGGTGCCCGCCGGCCAAGGTTTGCAGGTCGTGCGGCGCGGTACTCGCCGCGGGCACACCTATCATCTACTGGCCGCGCAGCGCGGCCCCCATAAGGCGTTCGAGCCGTTCCTGGTGACCTTGACCGATGCAAGCGAGGTGTTTCCCGGTTTCCAGCACCCCGGAACGGAGTTCATTTACCTCCTCAGCGGGTCGCTCACCTATCGGCACGGCAGTCACAGTTATCCGCTCGCGCCTGGAGACTCCTTGAGTTTCCGGGGCGAGGTGCCGCACGGGCCCGAGACCTTGGGCAAGGTCCCGATCCGCATGCTGTCCATCATCATTTACGACGACGAAGCGTAGCCGGCGCACGCAACGCGAGACATGAGCGAGGCCGAAAAATCGCTGCTGCGCGAAACACTCCTGCGCAACGCAAGAACCCTCGCCCGCGCGGCGGGCATCGCCCTCACGCAAAGGACGGAAACCTCGCCATGGCCTCGAAATCGCCGAGCTCTGGTCGTTGCGGACGGACGACCACGCCGCCGCTCCCTCACGCAAAGGACGGAAATCTCGCCATGGCCTCGAAATCGCCGAGCTCTGGTCGTTGCGGACGGATGACCGCTCCGCCGCGCATCACGCAAACGGCGGAAATCTCGCCATGGCCTCGAAATCGCCGAGCTCTTGGTCGTTGCGGACATACAACCGGCTGGCATCGCGCAGCGGCTGAAAATCCCACGGAGTGTAGCGTCCCGCCCGCAGCGCCTCGTTGACCAGGTGACGGCGTTGCTGGCTCGCGATGACGTCCGCCGCGAGGGTGGGCAGATCCCAGCGCCGCTGTACATCCGCCAGAAACTCCCGCACGCGGGCCGTGTGGCCGGGGATCGCCGCCAGATTGCGCAATTCGTCGGGATCATCCGCAAGGTCGTACAGCTGGTCCGGGTCGACCGGCGAATGCACGAACTTATAACGTCCGCGCTTGATCATCACCAGCGGCGCGATGGCGCCCTCCGCCAGGTACTCGCCGATGACTTCATCGCGGCCGCCGACCGCGCCGCCGACCCCTTTCAGTTGCGGAACGAGACTGACGCCGTCCAGCGGAGTCGCGTAGCCCGCGGGACTTCCGCCGGCCAGCTCGCACAACGTCGGCAGAATATCGACCAACGAGGCCGAACCCGCCACGCGGCGCGGCGCAAACATTTGCGGCGCATGCACGATCAGCGGAATCCGGCAGGCCGGCTCGAAGAAATTCATTTTGTACCACAGGCCTCGTTCGCCCAGCATGTCGCCGTGATCGGCGAGCAGCATCACGACGGTATTCTCGGCAAAACCGGCTTCGGCCAGCGCGGCCAGCATGGAGCCGATTTGGTCGTCCACGTAGGAGACGGCGCCGTAATAGGCACGGCGCGCGGCGCGGGTCTGACTCATCGTCACGGGCTGCAGGTCGAGGCCGCACACGTGGCGCAGCCGTCGGGCGTGCGGATCCAGGTCTTCGACCGCCATCGTGACGCGCGGCATGTCGATCTCCACATCGGCGTAGCGGTCCCAGTAGCGCTGCGGAATCACGTACGGGTCATGCGGATGCGTCATCGACGCGACCATGCAGAATGGGCGTTCGTCCTTGGCGCGGGCCATGTCGAACAATTTCTGACGGGCATTGAAGATCACGTCGTCATCGAAATCGATCTGGTTGGTGCGCGTGCAAGGTCCCGCCTGGGTGACCGAGTCCATGGTGTGGTACCAGCTCGGCCGGTGCTCGAAGCGAGTCCAGTCCGGCGTCCAGCCGAAGTCCGCCGGATAGATGTCCGTCGTCAAGCGCTCTTCGAATCCGTGCAGTTGGTCCGCGCCGCAAAAATGCATCTTGCCGCTGAGCACGGTCTGATAACCGCCGCGCCGCAGGTAGTGAGCGAAAGTCGGTACTTGCGCCGGCAGTTCCGCCGCGTTGTCGTAGGCTCCGATCGCCGAGACCTGCCGGCCGGCGAGAAACGAAAAGCGCGAGGGCGCGCATAGCGGGCTGTTGCAGTAGAACGATTCGAACACCACGCCATGCTGCGCCAGAGCGTCGATGTGGGGCGTCTTGGCGACCGCGTTGCCGTATGCCGGAAGGGCGCGAGCGGTCAACTGGTCGGCCATCAAAATCAATACGTTGGGACTTTTCGACAAGCTCAAAGCTCCTTATCGAGCGGCAAAGCGGAGAGGAATTTGACCTTCAGCCGTTGCCACTCACTGCGTGCGGGTTCCTTGCGATATTCGACCAGCTTGCCATCTTCCCGCGTCTTCCACACCAATCGCGGCTTGCCCGCCTCGTCCACCAAGGTCACCGTGTACGAGTCGTCGAGCCGCGCGAGGGAGTCGAAGCGCGCGGCGATCTCGCGCGACAGCTCCGGGCTCGAGATCAGCAGACCGATCTCGGTGTTCAGATGTTTGGACCGCTCGTCGAAGTTCATCGAGCCCACGAACGCGACCCGGCGGTCGAATACGAACAGTTTGGCATGCAAGCCATAATTTCCATGCCGCGAAATCGCCTTGGATTGCCCGCTTCCGCTGGCGTTTCCCAATAATGCCCTGACTTCATACAGATCGACGCCCTCTTGCAGCAATCCCACCCGGTAGTGCATGTAGCCGGAGTGCGCCTTGTTGTTGGGGGCGGCCGCCAGCGAGTTGGTCATGATACGTACGCGGGCATTGCGCTCCCGCTCCTCCTTGATGAGGCGCAATTCATCCGGCGAGGGGATGAAGTAGGGCGTCACGACCAGCAGTTCCGACCGGACTTCGCCGACTTCCTCGGAGAGCGCCGTGTAGATCAAGCGGCCCGGCGCGTGGCCCTTGTCGACGTCCTTCTTGTCGGGACTGTCATAGACGAGCTTCATCGGCGACCAGATGAGCGGAGAACGGCCGGAAACGATGTCCAGGAATGGCTGCCGGTCCGCTCCCGGCGCGCTCTTCGGATTCGGCGCGCTGTCGGGGTGCTTGGCGCCCGCCGCATCACCTTCCCTTGCCAGCATGGCCAGGTAATCCGACAACGCCTTGGCGGAGCTGTGCCGCTTGTCGACGGCCGGCGCCGGAATCGCCTGGTCGCTGTTCCAAAATTGGTCGTATATGTCCGACAGGCGCGGGACGATCGGGCCGGCCACCACGATGTCATCGTCCCCGAACTGAGACTCTGGATCGATCTGGAAATACTGGTCGCCGATATTGCGCCCGCCGATGATCGCGACCGCGTTGTCGGCCACCATGAGCTTGTTGTGCATCCGATAGTCGAGCCGGCCCGCCTCGAACAAGAAATCCACGTTGCGAAACGCTTCGTGGTGTCCCCGATACCTCAGCGGGTTGAATATGCGGACCTCGATTCCAGGCTTTGCCGAAAGGCTGAGAATCCGTTCATCGCCCGGAACGGTCTCGCCGTCGTCGGTCAAGATCCGCACGCGCACACCACGCTCGGCGGCTCTCAGCAACGCCCGAACGATCACGTTGCCGGAGACGTCGGCGCGAAATATGTAGGTCTGAATGTCGATCGAACGCTGCGCGGAGTCGATCATCTCGACCCGCGCCGTCAACCCATCGATGCCTGCGGACAGCAAGCGGAAGCCCGAATCACCGCCGTGCGCTTGACCGAGAGGCACGAAAGACTTGCCCAACGTGTTGTCGACCGAGGGTTCCGGCGCCCTCGACGGGGGTTTGGGCTGCCCGCTGCCCGGCGGCAACGTCGCACAACCGGCCGCGAGAAGCAGCGCCAGACAGACGCCTGCCGAAACGCGAAACGGGCGGAGCGGGGGAGCGGTTCGCATCAGCGCGCGCTTAGCCTGCAACGTTACCGGCTAAGCGTGCGCGTGGCCGCGTGCCGCCGCGCGCAACGCATCGAGCATCGCCTTGTTCACGAAGGCGCGCTTGGGAATTGCGTGGCTCAATCCAACGCCCTGCAGCAGCAAGACCACGCGCTCGTTTTCCCGAAGCTGCCGCAATTGCGCCCACGGAATGCGTTCAGCCGCGAAGCCGGCCGGCTGAATCGTGACGCCGCGTTCATCCCATACGGCCGTGGTGGGCTGGCGCAGCACAGGATTACGACGGAACGCGGCCATCGCCGCCTCCTTGACCTTGCCGATCTGCATCAGGCGAAAGGCGGCAAGGCTTGCGGTGAGACCGATGAGCAGAGGCATCACAGTGATTCTCCACGGAGATACGGACCACGCCAACATTGCGGCCACCGAAGCCGCGAACAATCCGAATTCCAGTCTCGGCCGAATTCCGATGGCCAGCAAGCGCGCGGAGACGATGTCATCCGCATCGAGAGTGTATTCAACCGCCATGTGGACTACTCATGGAGGTGAGGCGCCCTCCTGCGCCCGGTATGCGGCCCAGCTTTGATCGATCAGATATGCTTCGATGTTCTCGACGTCGCGTTCGCTCAGAATATCGTCGAAGCGTTCCATGCCCGCCGGGGCCAACAAGCCGTGCAGAACGATGTCCTTGAATTGGGCATGCAATCCGGCGTTCAAGCGGCGCAGATCCGGAGTTGAGCTGACGCCGAGCGCGTGGCAGCGGGAGCATTGTTCGACGAATTTGACCTCGCCGGCGCGGATCACTTCCTTGGAAGCCGTTTGCGCCGGCGGTTTTTCAAAGGGCGGCAGTACGCGAACCGCCGGCGGCGGCACCGGGCCGCCGCCCAATTTGAAGGCGATGATCCGGTTGGTGTTTTCGAATTTCACCGCCGCGCTGGAGGGCGGCATGGGACCCTCCGCGATGCCGGTGCCGCCATAGCCCACCTGGACCGCGACATACTGCACGCCGTTCACCGCATACGTCGCCGGAGCCGCCATGATGTGGCTGCCGGTATGGACCACCTTGAGAACTTTGCCGGTATCCGCCGAATATACCCAGAGCCCGCCGCTGCCGCGGCCCTGGAACACCAAGTTGCCGGCCGTGGAAGTGACACCGCCATCGTACCCGCGCATGCCCGACGAAGTTTCGAACTCCCACACGACTTTCTGAGCCACGGGGTCCCAGGCGCGTAGAAGTTCGCGCACGAGTTTCGGTTTTCTCGTGGCGTTGAGAGCCTTGAGGTCGGGCAGGGGACCATAGAGCCGTTTCAAGTCGCCGGCATCGTAGGTCTCGTCCGGGAAGATGCCGTTGGCGGTAAAAAATCCCTCGAGAAATTTCAAGTCGCCGCCGTTATGGACCAAGTCCACCCACACGGCGGGAACATCGAGCACGGGGATGTAGACGAGATGCGTCTGGGCACTCAACGACATGGGATTCCAGGTGTGAGCGCCGGACCAGGCCGGATAGATATTCTTGGGCGAGGTGTACCAATCGGAGTTCGGGGTGGTCACGGGCCGGCCGGTCTTCATGTCGACATGGGTGGCCCAGTTGATGTAGGTATAATTCTTCGCCGACAGCAGCTTGCCGCTCTCGCGATCGAGAACGTAGAAGAATCCGTTCTTGTTGGCCTGGATGATGACGCGGTGCGCGGCACCGCCGACGTCGAGGCTGGTGAGGATCAGCTTCTGGGTCGCGTCGAAGTCCCAACGATCGCGCGGCGTGGTCTGGTAATACCAGGCGAGCCGTCCGGTGTCCGCGTGCAGCGCGATGATCGATGCGGTATAGAGGCCGTCGAGCGTGGCCGGGCCCAGCTGGCGCAGGTCGTAGGGCGCGGCGTTGGCGGTGCCGAAATACACCAGCTTCAATTCAGGGTCATAGGCGAAACCGTCCCAGGCCGTGCCGCCGAGCTTGAACGACGGGTCGCGCGAGGCATCCCAGGTCTTGGCGGCGGCGGCGAGTTCCGGATTCTCCAGCGGCTGACCGACGGCCGGCGGCACCGTATAGAAGCGCCATTTCAATGCGCCGGTCTGCAGATCGTAGGCGGTGACGTAGCCGCGCACGCCGCCGTGCCCCATGTCGGAGCCCGCATTGCCGATCACGATCACATCGCCGGCGATCTGCGGCGCACCGGTGCTGGCGTATGGCAGCTTGTGGTCGGTGATGGTGTCGGCTTCCCAGATTTTGGCGCCGGTGGAGGCATCGAGCGCGTGGAGGCGTCCATCTCCCGAGGCGACATAGACCTTTCCCTTCCAGACCGCGACACCCCGGTTGACGAGGTCGCAGCACGGATTCCGGCCCGCGAAGAAGTCGCTCTTGGGGTCATAGCGCCAGAGCTCCCGGCCGCTGCCGGCATCGACCGCATAGACGTAGCCCCA
>Ga0070730_10001625_pt1 | contig 21428 bp, 18 predicted proteins | sample Coa_R1_3_FD_66447 | JGI IMG/M metagenome (GOLD analysis project Ga0070730, IMG submission 66447) | Surface soil microbial communities from Centralia Pennsylvania, which are recovering from an underground coalmine fire - Coalmine... | ecosystem: Environmental > Terrestrial > Soil > Unclassified ... | reverse complement strand
GCAAGCGCGCCGGGATCTGCATGCGCCTCAGCATCTGCATGCGTCCGAGCATCCTCATGCGTCCCAGGATCGTCATGCGCCACGCTCCGTCGTACTGCCGCGAAATGCGGAGGGCCATACCCCCTGCTTTCCGGGCGCGAGGATGCCGTTCGGATCGAGCGCGTCCTTCACTTTTTCATTGAGCCGCCGCTGCGCATGGTGGTTGAAATCGAAGCTGTCGTTGACCGGGTCCATCCACCCAAGATGCGTTCGGTATTCGCCGTATCCTGCTTTCGCGGTTTGCGCGATCAGCGCATTGAACAGCTTGCGGATGTTCGCCACTTGTTGGGGATTATCGCGGTCGTACATCAGCATGTTGATGTTGGTCGCAAACCGGCCGCTCAAGGTGAAGCTCGCGTAGAAGTCCACGTCATGCTCGGCGATGATCTGGCGACTGCGCTGCAGCTGGCCCATCACATGCCGCGAGTTGGCCGGCACCACCGGCGAGAAGCCCATGTGCGCGCCGCGTCCGCCCACCCAGTCGCTCATCTGCAGCGCCACTGCGGAGGGGATCCCCACCGTGACATCGTATTGGTTCAAGGGATCGCCGCCCTTCCAGGCATTCTCCTGCGGCGGCGCATTGAGATGTCTGCGAAAGGCCTTCTTGATCACTTCGGCCTTGGCGTTGTTCACCGCCTCGTCGCCGTACAGACGCACCTGAACTTGCCAATAGCCGAGGTTGTGCTCTTTGAGAAGTTCCTGCACGCGGCTTTCCGGAATCGCGCCGGGCTTGTCCCAGAAATCTTTGCGCTGACCCTTCAGCACGATCTTGCCGAGCCAGGAAGGAATGAAGACGTTCTGTTCGATCACACCCGCGATCTTGAGCGGCGCAATCGTATCGATGACCCAGCCGATATCCTCTTCCTTGGGGATGTCCCAGGTGAGCATGAGCGAGGATTCCGGCGCGGGCTGCAGCCACAAACCAGCCTTCGTCACGACTCCCAAGTTCGACTGGGTGAACATCTGGGTCCAGTCAGGACCGAAGCTCAAGGGGAAGAGATGCCAGCTATGGTTGCCCTGCATGGCTCCCATGCCGGTGCGCAGCAGATCGCCATCGGGCATGACGACCTCCAACCCGCACAGATTGCGCGCGTGCACCCCGTAAGGGGTATAGCCGAACCCATGATCGAGTGCGTTCCCGATCACGGAGCCCCATGCATTGCCGGGCACCGACATCCATAGCGGCGCCTTCTCGCGCTGCAGATGCTCATACAGATCGAAGAAGCCCACGCCCGGCTCGAGCACGCAATATCCCAGACCCACATCGAGGTCGAGAATGCGGTTCATGCGTCCGAGGTCGAGCACCACGGTGCCGGGCATGCGCGGTGCGCCGGTGCCATAACCCAGATTCCTGCCGCGCGAGGTCGGCCAGAGCGGCGTCTTGTACTCATTCGCCAGTCGGACGATGGCCTGCACTTCCTCGACGGTGGCGGGTGCCACCGCGGCGGAGGCCGGCCATTCGCTTTCCGGTCCCGGCGCATAGACGTCCGAGTAGGCGTCCCGATCCTCGTCGGTCGCGAGCACCCAGCCCTTGCCCACCACGCCTTCGAACGCCGCCATGGCTTGCCCGAATCGGGCCGCGGACACGCGCGGAGGCAGCGTCAGCTTCACGATTTACCGCCCTCGCGCGGGGAGTCCGCGCGCGACACCCCTCGCACCCATGGATACGAGGGGCCCCATGTCAGAACTTCTTCTTGACCGTGATCGCCCACTCGCGAGGACGGCCGGGCGAACCGGTGATGGTACCCGCGCCCGCAGCGGTCAGGTCGAACTTGGAGAAGAAGTAGTACTTGTCGGTCAGATTGGTCACTTCCAAGGCGATGTCCAGATCCTTGGGCTCATTGCGCCACGTGAACCGGGCGTTGGCCAGGGTGTAACCCGGTACTTGTCCATAGATGGCGGACGGCGAACCGAGCGTCGGCGCGAGATCGCCGCCTGCCAAGCCACCCTGATAGGCGACATCGAAACGCGGCGTGAACGAACCGGCGCCGCCCAGGCCAATCTCATATTGACCGCCGGCGCTCCATTTCGATTTGATGAACCCGATGGGAGTCGGGCTGAGCAGGCCGACGATCGAAGGATCGCTCGAACAACCCGGGAACGCAGCCAGTTTAACGGGATCCGTAGTCACTACTGATGCGTTCACGCACTTCCAATCCCACTTGATGTACGACCCGGATAAATCGAACTGCAGATGGTCGATCGGCGTTGCAACGATCTCGATTTCCGCGCCCTTGACCTTGGCGTCGCCCGCGTTCTGCGGCAAAGCACAGGGACCGGGGCCGCCAAACTGTGGACAGGACAACAAAGTCAGCTGCGCATCCTTGAAGTCGTTGTAGAACACGGCACCGTTCACGCGCACCTTGCGATCGAACAAGTCCGTCTTCAGTCCCAACTCGTACGAGGTGAGCTTCTCAGGACCAAACGACACCGCCTGCGCTGCATTGAAGGGGCGCGGTCCGACGCCGCCCGCCTTGTAGCCGGTGGACACGTTGAAGTAGGCGAGCACCGACGGGTTGAAGCGGTAGTCGGCGCTGAACCGGTAATCGGTTTTGCTGCCCTGGAAGGTCGCCGTGCGGCCCGTCAGTGCCGTCACGACCTCCGTGGTATTGCCATTGTGATTGTAATCCAAGGTGTCCGGCCCGCTGTACCCGGTCCCGTACGCTGCACCGACCCCGTCCAAGAACGCGTTGATGGTCTTGCCGTCTAGATTGTAGCGATAGAAAGTGTAGCTCTTGAAGTCCTTGGTGTAGCGCAGTCCACCGGTGAAAGTCAGCGCATCGGTGGCATTCCAGATCAACGTCCCGAACGCCGCCTTCGACTTGGTGCGCACCGGGTCGTTGCCGATGAACTGCAGCGGGAAGATCGGGCAGGTTTCCGTAGGCAGCCCGCCAATCGCGGCGCACACAGGTGCTGGCAGGCCGGCGGCAACATAGCGGATGTCCTGCAAGGTGTAGTACGTGGTCTTTTCGTCCGAGTAGTAAAGGCCAACCGTCGAGTTGAGCTGTTTGGTGATTTCCGCGTTCAGTCGCAGCTCCTGGCTCCAGAACCAGTGCGTGAGATCGTTGTTGCCGAACTGATCGCGAGCGGGCGAGAGGTCGCCGTCGATGCTGAAGGTCTGTTCCCACCCTCGATAGGCCGAGATGGAATTGACCTTGAGCCAGTCCGTCAAGCCTCCGTCCACATTGAGGGCGAATCCGTAGCCTTCCAAGCTGGAGAGTTCGCTGCCGGCGGTGCCCGGCATCGGAAAGCCATTCAGCGGCGGAATGAGTCCGGCTGCAAAGCTACCCGCCGGCGAACCCGTGGTGGTGTAGTTGCACCACTTGCCGCAGATGAAGCGGGAGTCCAACGGCAGGCCGTTCACCGTCGCCACGTTGGGATTGGGGTTGTTGGCATAGAGCAGCACTTCCGCGCCGTTGTGGTGGCTGTCGTGGGAGTAGTCGCTGGTCAGCATGATGTCGAGGCGGTCCGACGGGTTGTAGCGCAGGATGCCGCGCAGCGCCCGGTAGCCCACATCGCCCAGCGAATACTGCTTGCACTTGGTGCCGCCGGACAGCGCCGGCAAGCCGCTGCCCGGCGCGGCGCAGCCATAATCGAGCACATCGACATAGCCGTTTTGGTCGGCATAGGTTCCCGACACGCGTCCCGTCAGACTCTCGGCGAGCTTGAAATCGGAGCTGGCGCGCAGGTTGATGCGATCGCGGCTGCCGTAAGTGGCAGACACATAACCGCCGCCGTCGCCGGTGGGTTTGCGCGTGACGAATTTGATCGCGCCGCCCTCGGAGTTGCGGCCCGTGAGAGTGCCCTGAGGGCCGCGCAACACCTCCACCCGCTCCACGTCCATGAGATCGAAGTTCGCTCCGGTCAGACGCGGATAGTAGACATCGTCGATGTACAAGCCGACGCCGGGCTCAAAGGCCGGGTCGAAGTCGCCTTGTCCGAACCCGCGGATGCTGGCGGTGACGGAAGTGCCGAAGGCCGCCGACGCGGGCCGCAATACCACGCTGGGAGCGGTACTGGCGATATCGGCGAGATTGGTCGCGCTGCGCTGCTCGATCATCTCCGCGGTGACCGCCGTGATGGCGATCGGCGTGTCCTGCAGGTTCTGTTGGCGGTACTGCGCCGTCACGACGATTTCACCCAAGGTGGCCTGTTGATCGGCTGGCTGCGTCTTGGTGTCCGCGGCCTGCGCCGGTATGGCCGCCGTCGCCAAACAAGCGGCAAGTACCGCGTAACTTTTTGAAATCCGTCGCGAGGTTGTCCCCATCTCACTCCCCTTCTCTAAATCGCCCATCCAGGATCGCTTCAAACGCAACCGCATTTTTTTGTCAGTAGAACAAACAAGGTTGGCGATTGCAAGACCCAAACAATTGTTAAGGTCCCAGCCCGAACAATTGTTAAGGTTCAGCCCGCCAGTCCGCCTTTTTTGCGGAAAAGGTGGCCTTCCCCTGTTTTTGCTCCACAATCCGCATACCGTGCATTCGAGATCCATGGAATCATGACTGAAAGAATAAAAAGCGACCGACAGAGCAATGAGATTGCATTACTGGTGGCAATGCTGCGGTTCGCATCGCTGATCAGCCGCCCCATGCGGGATGGAGTGGCCGATCCGGCCGGCTTCAGCTCCAACGAACTGAGAATCCTCATGGCGCTGTCCGGCGAGGGGGAGTCCGCCGGCCACGATCTGGCCGAACTGATGGGCATGCACGCCATGAACGTGAGTCGCGCACTGACGTCGCTCAACCGCATGGGTCTGGTGGAGCCGGCAAAAAACACCAAGAACCGTCGCCGCAAGCCCTATCGCGTCAGTTCCCGGGGCGCGCGGGCGTATGTGGCGCTCCAGCCCCACATCGCGCAAGTCTCCCGCTATCTCTTCGGTGCGCTGACCGCCCGCGAGCGCGCCGCCCTCGAGAAGATCCTCGCGAAGCTCGATCGACAGGTTGAAGCATGGCAACCGAGCGAGCGGCGCCCGCACGTTCCGCGAGCGTAGCGCCCCCCCGGCACGCCCGCGGCAGTTCTCAAGTGCGTCCGGCGAACGCGGCGCCGAGGCGCGGATGCGCGAAATGCATCGGCACGTCCTGGCGGTGCGGCCAGGTCTTTCGCACCTGCCCTGCCGGCAGGAGTACGTCGGGCCCCAGCGGATTCTCCGGATGGGTCTGTGTGGCCGGCTGCAGATGTGCGATGGTCCTGGCCCAGCCCTTTTCGTAATCCGCCTGCCACTGCATCATGTAGTCGAGGCGCTTGATCTTCCACACTCCGTCTTCGCGGATGTAGTCGTTCTCGTAGATGCCGGCTTCGTAGAACTGCAGCGGCAGTCCTACGGGCTTGTATTCGCGGCTCTCGTGGCTGCCCCCCATCAAAAGGCCTCGAAAGCGCCCCTTTGCAGTGCGCCGGTCCGCGGCCACCGTGATGACGTCCTGCATCTGGAAGTGATCGAGCAGGAATCCGTCCACCGGTCCGTTCACGCCCTGGGTGAAGTAGTTTTGGAACCAGGTTCCGTAGAGCCGCCGCACACCCTCATGGCCGAGATACTCGCCGGAAAGAAATACCACGGCGCCGTCCTTGGCGAATAGCTGAACGACATCCTCGGCGCGGTTGAAATCGATGTAGTAGCCGTAGGCCCAGTGCAGGCGCCGGATGGCGTTGATGTCCTCGAGTTCGCCGACGCGATGCTCCAAGGCAGACAGACGTGCTTCCAGATCGGACATGACCCACTCCCCCCGTGTTGCATTGCTCTCCAGTTTGCTTGGCACCACTTGCTTCGGCTCGCCGCGGCGGTTCGTGCCCCCAAGCATCGTTCCCGCCCCAAGGCGCCCGGATTGCATCTCAAACTAACAAATGTTAGGAAGAGAAGCGAGGGGACTCATATGGAATGGAAAGGCAAGACTGCGCTCATCACCGGTGGGGTATCGGGTATCGGCTTCGGGATCGCCCGCGCCTTCAGCGCGGCCGGCATCGATCTGATACTGACTTACCGCAACGAGGACTATCGCGCGGAGGCCGAAGAGTGGTTCAGGCGTCAAGCGCGCGCCATGCCGCGCTTCGTCCCACTGGATGTCACCGACCGCAGCCGCTGGGCGGAGGTTGCCGCACGGTCCGGTCCCGTGCACATTCTGGTCAACAACGCCGGCATCAGCGTGTTCGGCCCGACCGACGAGGCCAGCTTTGCGGATTATGACTGGATCATGGGCGTGAATTTCGGCGGCGTCGTCAACGGACTGGTGACCTTCGTTCCGCGCCTCAAGGCACACGGCGAGGGCGGACACGTCGTGAACGTGGCTTCAATGGCCGCCTATCTGCCGGGCCCGCAGGCGGGGATCTACACCGCCGCCAAATTCGCCGTGAGGGGCTTGACCGAATGCCTGCGGTTCAATCTGGCGCCCCATGGGATCGGCGTGTCGCTGATGTGCCCCGGCCTGACCAAGACCAACGCCTGGGACTCCGCATTGAAGCGCCCGGCGCAATTTTCCGACTCGGGTTTCGCCCCGGCCGATCCGTCGGCGCTGGCCCAATTCGGCACCGCGTTCGAGGCGGGCATGGATCCGCTCGAAGTGGGGGAAAAGACCTTGGCCGGGATGACCGAAAATCGCGCCGTCATTTTCACCCATCCGGAATTCACCGAGGACTTCGCGGAAATCTATCGCGACTGCCTGGCGGCTCTGCCCAACGAGGCAGCGCCCGAAGCGCGCCTCCATATTGAGCGCTTGCGCCGCGAGGCCAACCGCGCCGCGGCGGCCGGCAAGGTGATCGGCCTTCGAGATTTGACATGAGCCCTGCCCGGTTTGGCGCCGTGCTCGATACCGTGGCCTCGATGGCTTCAAAATTTGACATGAGCCCATCGACGACATTGCGCGCGGACACTGGGCTTCACTGCCACACTGGTCCGCCGGGCGGGACGCGACGGCGCGCGGAATCTATTTTGCGATGACTCCGGTTTTCGCGCCCACATCACAGGAGAAGGACCAATGACCCCCGACGGCGTCAACGTCAAGCGCGCGGACAAGCTATGGATCAACGGCCGGTGGACGCCCGCGCATTCCGGCCGCATGATCGAACTCATTTCGCCGAACACCGAACAGGTGATCGGCGCGGTCGCGGAAGCCGACGCGCACGACATGGACGCCGCGGTCTCGGCCGCGCGAGCCGCCTTCGATACCGGACCGTGGAGCCGCATGCGGCCGTCGGAGCGCATTGCCCTGCTCGAGCGCATGGCCGACCATTTGAGCTCGAGAACCGCGGAAATCGCCCGCGCCTGGACCTTGCAGATGGGCGGGCTCGCGAGCTTCGGCGGCCCGATGACCGAGGGCTCCACCATGGGCTTCAGAGGGATCATCGCAGCGGCCGAGAATTTCGCCTTTGTCGAAACCCGCCCTTCGCCGGTGGTGAAAAGCGCCATCGTCGCGCATGAACCCGTCGGCGTGGTCGCCGCCATCGCGCCCTGGAACGGCCCTTACGGAATCATGCTGAACAAGCTGGCCTACGCGCTCGCCGCCGGCTGCACGGTCATCCTGAAACCGTCGCCGGAAACTCCGCTCGAGACCTACATCATCGCGGAAGCCGCCGAGGCCGCCGGCATTCCCCCCGGCGTGGTCAACCTGGTGTGCGGTCATCGCGATGCCAGCGACCACCTCGTCTGTAACCCGGGCGTGGACAAGGTGAGCTTCACCGGCTCCACCGCCGCGGGCAAACGTATCGCCAGCGTCTGCGGCGAGCGGATTGCCCGATGCACGCTTGAATTGGGAGGCAAGTCGGCGGCCATCCTGTGCGACGACTTCCCCATCGCGGCGGCGGCGGGCCTTTTGACCGGCACCATCTGTCTGATGAGCGGACAGGTCTGCGCCATGCTGAGCCGCGTCCTCGTCCCGCGCGCCCGCCACGATGAATTGGCGGAGGCGATTGCCCGCGAGATGCAGAAGATCGTGATCGGACATTCCGATGATCCGGCGGCGCAGCTCGGACCGCTCGCCATGAAGCGGCAGCTCGAGCGCGTCGAGATGTACATCGACGAGGGCAAACGCACGGCTGAGCTCGTGACCGGCGGCCGCAGGCCGCGCCACCTCGATCGCGGCTACTTCATCGAACCGACGCTGTTCGCGCACGTGCGCAACGAGAGCCGCATCGCACAAGAGGAGATCTTCGGCCCGGTGCTCTGCCTCATTCCCGTCAAGGACGAAGAGGACGCCATCCGTGCGGCCAACGCGTCGACCTACGGCCTGAACGGATCCGTGCTGACGAATGATGCGGATGCCGCCTATCGCATTGCGCGACGCATCCGCACCGGCGCGGTCGGCCAGAACGGCCTGCGCATGGATTTCGGTCTGCCCTACGGCGGCTTCAAGCAATCGGGTGTCGGCCGCGAAGGCGGTCTCGAAGGTCTGCTGGCCTATCTCGAAACCAAAACCATCCTGCTCGACGCCGCCCCGCGAGTACTCTAAGAAGCGGTCACAACTCCACGCAGCCGCCGTCCACATAAAGATCCACGCCATTGATGAAGCTGGCTTCGCTCGAGGCCAGGAACAGGATGGCGTGCGCCACCTCCGCGGCTTCTCCCATGCGCTTCATCGGTACGGCGTTGGTCATCATCGTGCGCAATCCTTCGACCTGGGCCGCGCTGGTGCCACGCTTGAAGATTTCGGTATCGATGGGACCGGGCGACACCATGTTGACGCGGATACGCCGCGGCAGGAGCTCCAAAGCCAGGGTGCGCGCCACCGCTCGCAATCCGGCCTTCGCCGAGGCATAGGCGGCATTGCCGCGCAGGGCGAGTACCGCGCCGATCGACCCGGTGACGACTACGCTGCCGCCGTCTCGAAGATGCGGCAGTGCGGCCTGCAGGGCAAAGAACGCACCTCGCAAATTCACCATGTGAATGCCGTCCCAAAAATCCTCGGTGACCTCGGCGATGGCGGAAAAGCCGCCGATGCCGGCGTTCACGCACAACACATCGATTCCGCCCAACTCCGCGGCGATGCGTGTCATGGCCGCCTTGCTGTCGCCGGGACTTCCCATGTCGGCGCGGATCGCGAGCATGCCGGTCGCGGCGGCCGCCGCGAGCGTCGCCTGGTTGCGGCCGGTGATCGCCACGCGCGCGCCCTCGCTGACGAAGGCCTGCGCCGCGGCGAGGCCGATCCCGCTGTTCCCGCCGAACACGGCGGCCGTTTTTCCCGCGAATCTCACGGCTCTAGAACATCCCGTTGGAATTGGCGGTCTTCTCGGGAACCGGCTGCACCACGTCCCAGTGCTCCATCACCTTGCAGCCCTCGACCCGCAGGATATCGACCACGGCGATGCCGCGATCGCCGGGAGCAAACCTGCCATGCGAATGCACGGCGACGAGGTTTCCGTCCGCGATGATCCGCGCAATGTCATAGTGAATGTCCGAATGCTGCGCAAAGAAGGGCTCGAGGAAGTCGATCGCTGCCTGGCGGCCGGTCGGCGCCATGGGGTTGTGCTGGATGTAGCCCGGATCGACCCAGGTTTCGAAGGCCTGGCGCACCTTCTTATCGACATAGAACTGGGTCATGAAGCGGGTGACGACCTCTTTGGGCTTCAGGCGGCACTCGGTCGCCCCGGCGTTCGCCGCCGCGAGCGCCAGTGAGAGGGTCAGCACGGACAGTACGGTTCGCATCGGAATCTCCGGTCAAAACATGCCGTTGGGGTTGATGGGTTGAGTCGGGACTTCTTGTATCACATCCCAATGCTCGACGATCTCGCCGTTCTCGCAGCGGAAGATGTCGACGGCGGCCAGACCCGGATCGCCCGGCCTTCGCACCACGTGCACGTGCACGATCACGTGATCGCCGTCGACGAAGGCGCGGTGAATGGTCTGCCGGGCATCCGGACTTTCCTGGCGTACGCGGGCGAGAAAGCGCTTCAACGGTTCCAGCCCCGGCTCCGCCAGCGAACTGTGCTGGACATAGCGCGGCGACAGGTAGTCGTCGACCTTATCCGGGTTCATCGCGACCAGTACCTCGCGGTACATGGCGAGTACCTTGTCGAGATTGGCCTGCTCCGCCGCCGTTCGCGCCATGGGACTCCCTCGCACCTTAACAATTGTTATGATATACGACCGGTCGGCAGGCGCAATCAACTTCGGGGGAAGGAATCATGGACCGTGCGGGACTATATGAGCTGCTCGACCGGTATCTGCGGGCGCTCGGCAGCCGCGATCCGAAAGCCGTGCGCTGGGCCGATGCGCCGCGCACCTCCGAGAACAACGTCATGCTCGAGGTCGGCGATGGGCTGTGGGGCACCATCGATAGCTTGGGCGACTACCGGCTGCGCTTTGCCGACCCCGCGACCGGCCATGTCGGATATTTCGGCACGGTGCATGAACCCGCGGAGGAATCCGCGTTCACCGTCCGCCTGAAGGTCGACGAAGCGGGCCGAATCCGGGAAACCGAGAGCGTCGTCGTTCGACAATCGGACTCCGGCATCAAGTTCGAGAACCCCCGCTATTGGGACAAGCCGATCCTCAACTGGAACGCCACCCGGCCGGCCCCGCGCGCGGAAATGATCCGTCTGTCCAACGGCTATTTCGATACGCTGCAATTGAATGACGGGACGCTGCACACGCGCTTTCATCCCGATTGCAACCGCGTCGAGAACGGCGTGCAGACGACGCACAACCCGGAGTTCGCCAAGATCGTGCCGGTCTCGGCACTCGGGTGCGAAGAGCAGTTCCGCATGGGCAACTACCGTTACGACGACCGGTTGCGCGCGCGGCGGTTTCCGCTGGTGGACGAGCAGCGCGGGCTGGTGCTCGCCTTCGGCTTCATCGACCACTCCGGGCGGCTGGACGAGTACCGGTTGACCGACGGCCGCACGGTGCGTTCGCCGGTGCGGCGCCCGCACAGCTTCTACATCGCCGAGTTGTTCAAGATCGACCACGGCATGATTTGCCAGATCGAGGCCAATTTCATCACCGTTCCCTACAACATGCCGAGTCCGTGGGATTCCCCGTGAAGCGACCCTTGCTTGACGCACCACGGCCGCTCGGTGCACCACGGCCGCTCGACGCATCACGGCCGCTCGACGCATCACGGCCGCTCGACGCATCACGGCCGCTCGACGCATCACGGCCGCTCGACACATCGCGGCCCCTGGCCGCGCATCCCTCATCCTCCAGAGTTCGATTTCCTCCATCCAGTAAACCCGACGACCAAAATGCAAATGCACCGGTCGGGGATCCCCGGCGAGGGAGGTCCGCCGCCGCTCTTTCGTCGCTGGCCGCCGTGCTGCTCCTGGCCGCCTGTGCTCGGGTGCCGTCCGGCACCAACGGGGCCTCCGAGAATTGGCTCACGCCGGGCGGCGATGCGGGGAAGTCGCATCACTCGCAGCTCGCCGGCATCACCCCGGACAACGTGGCCACTCTGGGCCTGGCCTGGGCGGCGGACCTTCGCACGAACCGGGTGCTCGAGGCCACGCCGGTGGAGATCGACGGCGTTCTGTACACCAGCGGCGTCGCCGGCCGCGTCTACGCGTTCGACGCCGCGACCGGCAAGGAAAACTGGCGGTTCGAACCCCCGGTCGACATGCAGATCAACCGCATCGTCTGCTGCGACATGGCGAATCGCGGCGTCGCGGTGGCGCGCGGCAAGGTGTTCGTCTCGGCACTCGACGGTTGGATGTATGCGCTCGACGCGACGACCGGCAGGGTCCTGTGGAAAGCAGATGCCGTCGTCGACCGCGACCGCGGCTATTCCTCCACGGGCGCGCCCGAGGTGGCGGGCGACGTCGTGGTCATCGGCAATGCCGGCGGCGAGTACGATGTCCGCGGCTACGTTACCGCTTTCGACCTCGAAACGGGACGGATCCAATGGCGCTTCTGGGTGGTGCCGCGCGATCCCAAGCTCGGGCCCCAGGACCATCCGGATCTTGAACGAGCCGCCAAGACCTGGGATCCCGACAGCCGCTGGGACATAGGCGGCGGCGGCGCGTCCTGGGATGCGATCAACTACGACACGGAAACCGGACTGGTATTCGTGGGAACGGGCAACGGAGGCCCGTACGACAGCGGTAAACGTTCACCCGCCGGCGGAGACCAGCTCTATCTCGGATCGATCGTTGCCCTCGATGCGAAGACCGGCAGGCTCCGTTGGTACTACCAGGAGACGCCGGGAGACAGCTGGGACTTCGAGTCCACCGAGCCCATGATCCTCACGCGCATGACGGTTGACGGCGAACGGCGGCCGGTCATCATTCACGCGCCCAAGAATGGCTTCCTCTACATTCTCGACCGGCGCGACGGCACGCTGCTGCGCGCCAATCCGATCGTGCGCACCAATTGGGCAATCGCGGTGGATTTGAAAACCGGCCGGCCGCAAATGGATCGCGCGGCCGCCGATTACGGCCAAAGCCCGAAAATCGTGTTTCCGGCGACCCCCGGCGCGCGCAACTGGCATCCCGCGAGCTTCGACCCCAACACCGGACTTTATTACGCGTCCGTACTGGATATGGCGAACCTGATCTTCACCACCCCTGGACAAAAGCCATATGCCGCGCGGGTGCTCAACAACGACGCGGCGCTCATTTTCTCGCCCGACCTCGAAGCGGCATTGCCCACCCTGCCGCCGCCGATTCAGTCCGCGGTGAAGGCGCTGCCCGCCTTCGAGGAGGTGAAGCGACAGCCCTTCCTGTCCGAACTTCGTGCGATCGATCCCTTGACGGGCCGCACCCAATGGGCCGTTCCCCTGCGCGGTTGGCAGGATCGGGGCGGTGTGCTGACGACCGCAGGCGGCCTGCTGTTCCAGGGCAGCATCGACGGCGCATTCCGGGTGTTCGACGAACGCACCGGCCAGTTGCTGAAGTCGATCGACACGGGCACTTCCATTCTTGCCGCGCCCATGACATATCAAGTGAAGGGCGTGCAATACGTGGCGGTGATGGCCGCATGGGGCGGCGGCGGCTATCCCTATGTACCGCGCTATTCGGCGGCCTACCAGCGCGGCAATCAGGGAAGGCTGCTGGTGTTCAAGCTCGGCGGAAGCAGCGTACCCATGCCGCCCGAATTGCCGCCCTTGCAAGTCGCGCCGCCGCCGCCGGCGCAAAAGCCGGGAGTGACCGCCGCTACGATCGCACGGGGGAAGGGGTTGTTCTTTACCAGCGGCTGCGTGCTGTGCCATGCGAATCAGCATCGCTCGATCACACCCGACCTCCGCCGCATGCAGCCCGGCATCCATGCGGTATTCAGCGACATCGTGCTGCGGGGCGTCCTCGCCCAGAACGGGATGCCGCGGTGGGACGATCACCTGACGCCGGAGCAGGTCGACTCCATCCACGCCTACCTGATCGACCTGCAAGCCAGGACCCGCGATGAGGAACTCGCCAGGCAAAAGGCCGGCATCCCGCTCGACGCGCCGAGCCTGGCCATCCTCTCGAACTATTAGGCCGAAGTTGCCGCATTGCTGGCCGGAGCCGGGTGATATTCATGAAGGCGAGGCGCCCACTGAAACCGGATCTACCTACCGCAACTTGGATGTTGGTCCCGCCCCCGAAAGTCCCGCATGGAGCACTCCAAGGAAACTATATTTTCAAGAAGTGCTTGACAATAGATGCATATGCATGCATAGTGCGCTCCAGGAGAGCAGGCCAGTCGAGATGGGCAAAAAATGTCGATTAATCGGCGAACGAGGTGACTCATGATTGGACGAATGATCGATGCCCGGATGAATTATTTGCGAGCGGCGGGGGGCACGGCACCTGCGTTCGATGAGGGGTGCGCATGACGCCTCGGGGTTGGGCGATCGTGACCGGTGCATCCGGAGGAATGGGCGCGGCGTTCACGAAGGCGCTCGCGAAACGTGGCTACTCGGTGCTCGCAGTGGCGCGCCGAGTCGAGCCGCTGGCGAGGATGGCCGACGAATTGAAGAAGGATGGCGCTTTCGTCGAGACGCTGGCCGTGGACCTTGCGACCGCCGAGGGCGTCGAGACCGTCGTCGCGAGAGCGCACGCGCTGGGCGACATCGAGCTTCTCGTCAACAATGCGGGACTGTCCACATCGGGTCGCTTTCTCGACCAATCCGCTGACAGGGAGATCGAGTCGATCCGGGTGAACGTCGAGGCCCTTTACATGCTGACGCGAAAGATCGTCCCGGCCATGGTGGAACGAAAACGCGGCGGGATTCTCAACATCGCTTCCATTGTCGCGTTCCAGGCGATTCCGTATTGGACAACGTATGCGGCGACCAAGGCCTTCGTGCTGGCGTTTGGAGAAGGGCTCGCATACGAGCTCCAGGGCAGCGGGGTCCGCGTGGTCACCGTGTGCCCCGGCTTCACCAAGACCGGTCTCTATGTGGATTCCGGCGTTCCTGGTATGGCGGGAAGGCTCTTGCCCTTCGCAACGCCAGAGGAGGTCGTGCGTGTTGCGCTTGCTGCGTACAATGCCGGCCGCGTGATTCGCGTCGTTGGCCTGGCAAACCGCCTGCTAGCTCTCTCCGGCGCCCTGACCCCGCGTTTTATGCTGCGTTGGCTCATGGCAAAGATGTTTGCGCCAACCACCGCCGCCGCGCATTCGGGCGGGCCGCCGAAGCGGCGTCCAGGCGTCGTGTAAAACGCACGGCAGCGGCCTGCCGATGCCCAGTCAGCTTGCGACGATTTGCAGTAAGTCCTTCATGATGAGCAGCAAAAGTTACGGATCGCTTGGACTTACCTCAAACGTGAAGTGCTCGTAAAAGGCTTGGGCGTCGTCGTCCTTGGCATCGACGAGCAGCGCCCGAGCGCCGATCGTATCGAGCGGTTGTGTCGGTACATCCTTCGGCGCGGCCTCGATCAGAGTCGAATCCGCGATATCCAGGTAGAACTCAGAGCCGCGCCGCGGCGATGTCGGCGCCCTGCCGCAAGGCGGCGAGTTTCTTCCAGGTGACGGCCGGATCGAGCTTGCCGTATCCCGCAAAGGTGCCGAATCCGCAGTCGGTGCTCGCAATGACGCGGTCGGCCCCCACGATGGCGGCGAAGCGCTCGAAGCGCTGCGCGATGAGTTCCGGATGTTCGATGTAGTTGGAGCAGGTGTCGATCAGTCCCGGGGCCAACACCTTGTCTGCGGGGATCTTGGTGGCTGCCCAGACTTTCCATTCGTGCTCGTGCCGGGGATTGGCTGCCTCGAACAGGATGGTGGCGGGACGCGCCTTGAGAATGATGCCGATCACGCGCTCGAGCGGAATGTCGTGGTCGTGCGGACCTTCGTAATTGCCCCAGCACACGTGCATGCGCATTTTTTCCGGCGCGATGTTCGCAGTCGCCGCATTCAGCGCCTCGACATTGGCCGCGGCGATTTTCAAGAACTCTTCCTCGCTTGAATCCTGATATCCGGTGTGCCGCGACATGGCGAGGTCGGGGCAATCCAGCTGCAGATCGACGCCGCCGGCGGCAATCGCTTCGTACTCGGGACGCATGGCGGTGACCAGATCCGCCAGATACGCCTCATGGCTCGGATAGTAGGCATTGGGCTGGAACGCGGTGATGAGCCCCGGAGAGGCGGCATTCATGAAGCCGCGCACGGTGCGCCCCTCCAGCGCCTTGGAAAAGCGGCGAATGTCATCGAGGCAGGGATCGAGATTCCGGAGCTTCACCGCCGCCACGCAGCTCGCCCGCACGAATTCCTGTTCGCCCATGATCGCGGCGAGCTTCTTGCGCAGCTCCGGCAGCGGCGCCAGGTCGAGCGCCGGCTTGCGCGCCACGTTGCCGCCGAAGCCGGACAGCCGTTCGGTCACATAGGTCGAATAGCCGACCTTGCCCAATTCGCCGTCGCTGACGACGGACACGCCGGCGGCCTCCTGTTTCGACACGGCATCCACGACCGCCGCCTGCACCAGGCGGTCAAAGGCGGCCGCGTCGTATGGCTTGCCGTGGTCGCGGGCGAGCAGCAGCGGCACCAGATCATTGCCTCGGGGCAGGCTGCCGACGTGAGTGGTGAGAATATGCGGCATGATTTTCCTCTTGCTTTTTTGTATGCTATACATACAAATATGTCGGGGGAGTATACCGGCATTTCATCCACCGGCCGGAGATAAACACATGACGACAGCCTCACCGGGGACTACCGCGCAGTCCCTCGAATCGCTCTTGAATGCCGCCGGCAGCACCGTTGACCTGCTTCGCAACCAACAAGCGGGTCCCAACGTGTATCCGGGCGTCCCGGCGGAGTACACGAACTGGCGCGATGAACAGCGCGCTTGGGCTGAGACCTGCGTTCTCTTCAATCAGTCCTACCACATGGCCGAGTTGATGGTGGAAGGGCCGGACGCACTCGCGTTCCTCAATGGTCTGGGCATCAACAGCTTCAAAGGCTTTGCTCCCGACAAGGCCAAACAGTTCGTCCCGTGCAGCCACGACGGCTACGTCATCGGCGACGTGATTCTATTCTATCTGGCGGAGGACCAGTTCAATCTGGTCGGTCGCGCGCCGGCGCTGAACTGGGTGATGTTCCAGGCGCAGACCGGCCGCCACCGTGTGACCTGCACCTACGATGAGCGCACCGCGGCCCGACCCGACCCCGCGAACCGGCGCCACTACCGCTACCAATTGCAGGGTCCGAACGCCTCCCGGGTCGTCGAGGCGGCGACCGGCCGCCCCGCGCCGGATCTCAAATTCTTCAACCTGTGCTGGATGGAGATCGCCGGCCGCAAGGTGCGCGCCCTGCGTCACGGCATGGCCGGCCAGCCGGGCTTCGAATTGATGGGACCTTGGGGCGATGCGACCGCCATCCACGCCGCTCTGGTCGAGGCCGGCAAGGCGCACGGCATGCGGCTCGTCGGCGGGCGCTGCTATTCCTCGAACACCTTGGAGTCGGGATGGATACCCTCGCCCCTTCCCGCCGTGTACACGGGTGAAACAATGAAGCCCTACCGTGAATGGCTGACCGTGAATCACTACGAAGCGAAGGCTTCGATCGGCGGGAGCTTCGTGTCCGACAACATCGAAGACTACTACCTCACGCCCTGGGACTTGGGTTACGGCCCCTTCGTGAAGTTCGATCATGACTTCATCGGCCGCGCGGCCCTGGAGAAGAAGGCCGCGGGCCCGCACCGCAGGAAGGTCACGCTCGCTCTCGACGATGTGTCGGTGACCGACGCGCTCTACACGATGTTCGATCAGGGCCTGCGCGCCAAGTTCATCGAGTTTCCGAGCGCCGTCTATGCCATGCATCCTTTCGACCGGGTGACCGTTGACGGCAAGCTCGTGGGCCTCTCCACCTGGGTGGGCTACAGCGCCAACGAAGGCAAGATGCTGACCCTGGCCATGCTCGATGAGCGTTACGCCGCACCGGGCACCGAGGTGACTTTCGTGTGGGGCGAGCCCGGCGGCGGGACGGCCAAACCGACGGTCGAGCGCCACAAGCAGGTGGACATCAAGGCCGTGGTATCGCCGCTGCCGTATTCGAACGTGGCCCGCACGGCCTATGCGGACAGCTGGCGCAACAAGTCCGCTTGAAATAATTTCTGATTTGGGGGAACGACATGACCGATCTTGCTGCATTGACCGCACGCATCGAAAAGCTGGAGCACGACATGGGCGTACAGCAGGACATTCACCAGATCCGGCGCATCCAGTACACCTACGGCTACTTCATCGACAAGTCCCAGTACAACGAGGTGGTCGACTTGTTTGCCGATGACGGCGACGTATGGTTCCTGGGCGGCATCTACAAGGGCAAGACCGGCGTCAAGCGGCTGTACATCGAACGTTTTCAGAAGCAGTTCACCCAGGGCCACAATGGGCCGCGCTACGGCTGGCTGCTCGATCACCCGCAGCTGCAAATGGTCATCGACGTGGCGCCGGACCGCCGGACCGCCCAGGTCCGCGGCCGCTCGATGATGCAGGCCGGCCTGCATGAGACGGCCAAAGGCCAGCCGCGCGCCTGGTGGGAAGGCGGAATGTACGAGAACGACTATGTCCGTGAGAATGGGCAGTGGAAGATCAAGGCGCTGCGCTACTTTCCGTTTTGGCACGGCACCTTCGCCGACGGCTGGCAGAAGACGCCCATCGACTTCATCCCGATGCCGAAGGCGCTGTTCCCGCAGGATCCGCTCGGCCCCGATGCACTGGTCGATCCGGCGCCGCGCTTGTGGCCCGCGACCGACATCGTTCCCTTCCACTACCCGCATCCCGTGACCGGGCAACCCATCGTGGCCGACAACAGCCGTGCGCGCGAGGGCTTCCAGGGTGGATGAGATCCGAGCGCTCCTCGCCAAGGCGGAGATCGCGGAGCTGATCACGCGCTATGCCGCGCGGAGCGATGCGGGCGACTGGGAGGCGGTGGCGCAGCTGTACACCGAAGATGGAAGGATGAGCCGGCCGGTCGCGCCGACCGTCTTCATTGCAGGACGTGCGGCCATCTTGGAATCATTGCGATCGCGCCCGCCACGGGCCGCGCGGCATATCGTAGGCAACATTCTGGTGAGCCTCACCGACGAGGCCCATGCGAGCGCATCCAGTCAGATCCTGCTCTACACCGGCACCGCCGCCAACGACGGCGGTCTGCCGCTGCTGTCGGCGACCGCGCCGCTGATCGGCACTTACCAGGACACACTGGTCAATGCCGGCGGGGGCTGGCGCTTTGCCGAACGGCGCGGCAGTCTTGATTTTCGCGCACCGTAGTTGGTTTTTGTGTGCGGTAGTGGTCTTTAGCCCGAGTTATTCACGACCGACGGAAAGCTCGAAAGGAGGCCGGATTGGACAGGCGGTTTCCGGAGCGTGAACTGACTGTTCATGAATAGTCGCCGTAGCGAGGAGAACATGAGCCCGGCCTCCGACGAAGTGAGTACGACGATTGACTACTTGGTCCCCACGTCGAGAATCAATCGCCGCTTCTGGGCGCCGGGTAAGGAATACAACACGGGCGTCTACGCCTCCTACGAGGTGACCATCCGCAACGCGCGTCGCGGAGGGCCGTTCACCCTCGACCAACACGGCTTTTGTCTTGGCTCTCATCACACGGACGTCACCGATTGGGAGCACCAGTACGGTCCGGACACGGCCTACGCGACGCAGGTCTGCGAAGTCGCCAAGCAGCTCACGGGAGCGGATCTCGCGGTACCGATGGGCGGCATGATCCGTGATTCGCGTCAGACCGGCACGACGGTTCAGCCACCCGCCGCCGAGGCTCACGTCGATTTCACCGAGCGCTCCGCCCAACGGATCGCCGAAGCCGTGTACCGGAGGGCTCATCCCACCGGCCCGGGCTACGGCCGGTTCATCGCATTCAGCCTGTGGCGTGCACTGTCGCCGCCCCCGCAGGACATGCCGCTGGCGCTGTGCGACGGCCGCTCGGTCCGCGACGATGAGGGCACGCACAACACCAAGGTCGACGTGGATGAAATCCCGACCGGTGATGCATTGTTCGCGCCGATCGAGGGTGAGGAAAACATGGCGGCCGCGACCATCTTTCATCATTCCTCCGAGCATCGCTGGTGGTATTTTCCGGACATGACGCCGGATGAAGTGATCCTCATCAAGTTCTACGATTCCGATCACCGCGGCGCCTGGCGCTGCCCGCATACCGCCTTTCGCGACTCCACGCGCCCCGATGCCAGGCCGCGCCGCTCGCTGGAGTTTCGGGGCATCGCGTATTTCTCCAAGAAGTAGCGCATGGACTCCGGTACTTACTCCACTTTGGATGCGCCCCATCTGGAATTCGCCTTCGAATGCCGGCTCAAATTCACGCGGGTGCTGGCGATCCCCAATGTCCACAACGGCGGCTTCCGGTCCGCGGTACTCGTCGATGAAGGAACCTTCGAAGGCCCGCGGCTGCGCGGGCGCGCAGTGCCCAATTCGGGCGGCGATTATGCCCATTTCCGCGCGGACGACACCGCGGTGTTCGACGCTCGCTATGTGCTCGAGGTCGACGACGGCACGCTCATCTACATGCAGAATAAAGGCTTTCTCTGGGGCCGTACGCCCGATGCCATGGCTCGCCTGCGCGCCTGGGCATTCGAGGGTGGCCCGCCGGTGGCGCACGAGGATTACTATCTGCGCGCTCAGCCCACCTTCGAGACGCCCAAGGGCAAGCATGACTGGCTGACGCGCCATGTATTCGTGGGGGTCGGCGAGCGCTGCCCCGACGGCAATCTCGTGCGCTATTACGCGCTCACATAATTCTCACCGGTGAAAGTTCACTCACACAAGGATGGCTCCATGAAGAGTTGGCGGAACTGGCTGGCGCTGATCGCACTGTGCGCGGGAGCACCGGTGCAAGCGCAGATTCATCAAGCGAGCGTCGCGGGCGGCGCGGTGTCGGGCATCGTCGAAGAAGGTCTCTCGGTCTTCAAAGGAATTCCTTTTGCCGCCCCGCCGGTGGGCGAATTGCGCTGGAAGGGTCCGCAGCCGGTTCAGCCATGGCAGGGCGTCAGAACGGCGGCGGCCTTTGCACCGAGTTGCATGCAAAACCCGGACATGCTCAGGATTTTCGGGGGGCCGCAGGACATCAGCGAGGATTGCCTGTACCTGAACGTGTGGACGCCGGCGAAATCGCCGGGGCAACGCCTGCCGGTGATGGTGTGGATATACGGCGGCGGATTCGCCTTCGGCGCGACCAACCTGCCTCTGTACGATGGCAAGAATCTGGCGAAACGAGGCGTCGTGTTGGTGAGCCTCGCCTATCGCGTCGGACCGCTCGGCTTCATGGCGCATCGCGAGTTGACCCGCGAGGGTGGGGGAAGCTCCGGCAACTACGGCCTCGCCGATCAAATCGCCGGTCTGCAATGGATACGGGCTAACATTTCACGCTTCGGCGGCAATCCCGGCAACGTCACGATTTTCGGCGAGTCCGCGGGCGCGATTTCCGTGTCGATGCTGGCGGCCTCCCCGGCGGCAAAGGGGTTGTTCCAAAAGGCGATTTCCGAGAGCGGCGGCAATTTCGGTCCGGCCCGCGTCAGCGAAGGCGATGGCGGGCTCGCCATGCGCTCGCTGCCCGCCGCCGAAGCCCAGGGTGCGGCTTTTCTTCAGGAACTGGGCGCGGCAAATGTCCAGGCCGCGCGCGCATTGCCGGCCGCCGCGATTCTGAAGCTCGCGGGCCCCATGGGACGCTTCTGGCCGACCGTCGATGGACGCCTGATCGCAGGCGACCAGGTTGACCTCTACCAGGCGCAGCAATTTCAGGACACGCCCATTCTGATCGGTACCAATTCAGACGAGGGCGCGCTGTTCACGGCTCCCAAGGTCACGCCGGACGAATTCGTGGCGGCCATCCGCGCCGGATACGGCGAGAAGGCGGATGCCATCATGGCCGTCTATCCGCACGACACCGAGGCGCAGGCGCGGCAGGCAATGGCGAACGTGTTTCGCGAAACGGCCTTCGCCTGGCACACCTGGACTTGGTCAAAGCTGCAGACCACCCGGGGCAAAGGCGCGGCCTACGTCTACTATTTCGACCATAAGACCCCGGCCGATCC
>Ga0070730_10001624_pt1 | contig 21455 bp, 24 predicted proteins | sample Coa_R1_3_FD_66447 | JGI IMG/M metagenome (GOLD analysis project Ga0070730, IMG submission 66447) | Surface soil microbial communities from Centralia Pennsylvania, which are recovering from an underground coalmine fire - Coalmine... | ecosystem: Environmental > Terrestrial > Soil > Unclassified ... | reverse complement strand
AAGACAATGACGTGCTGGTAGCTGGCCGCGGCCGACACCCACGCCGGGTCAGGCGTGATTTTGCTGGTGGCCCAGATCTCCCCGCCGCCGTCACGCAGGACGAGTTCGCCAGCGCGCCGGCGGACTTCCCAGCCGAGGGCGGGCCTGACCGTCCAGACCGGATGAGGGGGGATCCGGCCGAACCCGGCCGCAATGATGCCTTCGATCCGGGCTTCTTGCATCAGGCCGGTCCCGGTGTTTTGCAGGACGACGGCATGCGCGGGCTCAAAGAGCACCACGGGCAGCGGCTCGGTGGTGCCGTTGTCCTCGGTGAGCAGGCGGCCACCTGGCCCGATCCCGCTGACAGGCTGCCCGTGACCGAGCACCGGGTCGGTGAGATAGGTGGCCCGGCCGGGCATGTCGGGCTGGACCACCTCGGTGAGAGAGTCCAGGTCGCGGGGATCGAGGACCCGAGCAGAACCCCTTGGCTGGGACCGTTGGGACTGCTGCCGGCGCGCCCTGTTGCGCTTGCCCTTACCCATGATGCACACGCTCCTTGGCTGCTACCGGCTGGGAACCGGGACGCGGGGGGACAGGTCGTCAGCATCGTCGAACAGCCGCTCGATGGCGCCTGCCAAGGCGGGCAGCCGAGCCTGGAGGCTGGATAGCTGCTCTCTGAGCTGCTGGATTTCCCCGCCAGCCGGGCCGCTGATGGCCGACGGCAGCTCACGCAGCGTGCGGTCGGCCTCAGCCAGCGCATGCTCGATGCCAGCAACCACTTCAAGGGCGCGGGGCTTGGGCATGGCCCGGGCGATCAGCCCCGCCCGGAGCTGGACCAGAAACTGGTGGCAGGTCATCAGGGGCACAAAGGCGGCCGAGTACGCCGGCCCTGGTTCAGCCGGTGGTGCCGTGCTGGTTAGTTCAGCCAGCAAGGCGTCGATCTGGCCGCGGACTGCGGCCAGGGCGGCGCTTTGGCCGACGGGCCATCCGGCGCTGTCCTGCCGGTCGCGGGTGGCCAGCAGGGCTGCCTTGCCCGCGGCCAGATCGAGCGTGCCCGCCACCGCGGCGGCGCCATCTTCCCAGGCCCCGGCAAGCAAGGCATCGAGCTGGGCGTCACTGCCGGGTCCCGGCATGCGCCTGGAACGCCAGATCACGGGGCATCTCCCCTCTGCGTGAGGTGTTTTCTGAGGTTTTTGCGGGCGCTGGCGCGGTTCTGCCTGACCGCGGCGGTGCTCAGGTTCAGGGCGCTGGCGATTTCGGTGTCGCTGAACCCGGCGAGAGTCCAGGTCATGACCTCGCGCTGCTTGGGTGCTAGCCGCCGCAGCAGCGCCATGACCTCGCGCTGTTCGGCCCGCCACTGCACCTCCAGCGCCGCGTAGACCTCATCGGGCCGCTCAGGCAGGGCGCTGGTGGGCACTTCCCGGCCGATCGCCGCGCACCGGGCCAGCGCCTCCCGGTGCGCCACCCGGTACAGCCACGCCTTCGTGTGGCGCAGGGATGGCCAGCGCGGCAGCGCCCGCTCGAACGCGGTCTGGGCGACGTCGGCGGCCGCGTGCCCGTCCAGGCTGCTGCTGAGCGTCATGACGAACAGCACCAGCCGCGGCATCTCGCGGTCGTAGAAGGCCGCGATGTCAGCGGGGTTCACATCCCCCGGTGTCCCGCTCACCGCTGGTGCCGTCCTCCCGTCACTGGGCACGCCGGCCCCCGGCCACCAGGCGGCGCACCACGGGCCTGGTGTCGCGCGGCCGCCGCCGCCCCGTGCGGCGGCGCCGGGCCGGCCGCTCCGGCGTCAGGTGCCAGCCCTGGCCTGCCGGGCAGCGGGCCACCCGCAGCCGCGCCCCATGCGGGACACGGCGGGCGTACCGGCGGGCCGCGTCCCTGGTCGCATGGCAGATCTTCCCGCACTGCGGGCACATCCTGGCCAGCTCCATGAGCGATCACCTCCCTCAGCAGGCCACCACGCGCGGCCGTCGCGGTATAGAGGGCCCAGCAGGGCAAAAGGTGATGTCCCCGGGCAAGAAACTTCAGCCCAGGTGCCGCGATAGCAGAATGTTACCAATTAGTGACATTGGGTCTTGTGGGCTGCAGACCCCGCTGAGCCGCTGGCCGGATCGCAGCCACGGCCGGCCGCCAGCCACAATGGGGGTGAACGGCGAGCACCGGTGGCTGGCCGGCCGGCCCAGTGCAGGTCCCGAGGGACCGGCCATGACGGCCTGATCGGCTACCGGCGGCATGAGCGCAGTGCAGCCGGGATACCGCGCACTGCGCGGCCGGGTGGACCTGGCGGCAGTCCATCCGGTAAGGCCTGCCGGCTTACCGGCCCGTTAAGAGTGAACGAATGATCGCCCGCCCAATTACTGACCACGTGATGACCAGGTCTGGCTGGGCGTTTCCCCTGTAGCCGGTAAGTTGCATCTTGATGTGGTGGAGTTCACCGGGTCAGGGAAGATCCACACCGCCGCGGGCCAGACGGTGAGCAGCTGGACAATGGTCATCCAGATCGCCCAGGCCACCGGCATCCACCGCACCACCGTCTACGGCTACCTCAGCAGAGAGCTGACATGACCCACGGCTACCAGCAGGCGCCCCTGGCCGCAGCACCTCCGCACGCCGCGCAGGTGGTCCGCCGCGTGCTGCTGCGCCGCAACATTGCCATCGACATTGAGACCGCACAGCTCGTCGCGGCCGCCGTCCAGGCGGCACTTCAAGCCCGCCCGGCCTCCCCGCCGCCGCGCCGCCGCCCCCAGATTCCCGCCCCCAACTGCGAGCCACTGTTCTGAACGCGCCATCCGCTCGCCGGGTGGTTCCAGCAAGGGCCCGAACACGTTATCCAGCAAGGCGGCGGAGATCTCCGGGATGCTGGCGGTGTCCTGGATCGCCACCCTGGCCGCGGTCATTTCCTCATCGGTGGGCGGGCGGCGGGCGGTAGGTGGTGGTCGTCACGGTGGGCTCCTTTCCCGGTTCCCCGGAGCGGGATCCGGGGTTAGGTGCTTCTGCGCCGCGAAGGGTCGCAGGCGAAAGGGCACCGGGGACAACCGGGGTGGCCTGGGCGGGCAAGATGTTTTCCGCCAGGAAAAGATCTCTGCGTGGGCCCAGGCGAGCGCAGCGAGAGCCCGGTTGCTCCGGAGCCTGCGGCTGCGAACCTGGTCGAGCCAGGAAGCCTGCCAGGTCCAGTCGGGCGTGCCCGCCAAGCACAGTGCAGGCTTGGCTCGGGATGATGAGACATCCAGGCAGCTGCGCCGCCATCGGGCGGTCACCGATCACACAGCGCGGCCCGGCGTGGCTGCCCCAGCGGCTATTTAACGGTGAGTATGATCCGGGTATGAGCGATAAGAAGGCCCGCATTACAGTCACCATTGACCCTCATCTGACCGCCTACGCTGAGGGCCTTGTCGCAACGGGTAAGGCCCCTTCGGTTTCGGCTGTCATCAACGACGCGCTGCAGGAAAAGGCCGAGCATGACCATCGGGCCCGGAGGGCGTGGGACGCTGCAGCCGCCAAGTCCGACCCGGAGAAGGGGGCCCGTATGGCCGCCCACGTTGACAGGCAGCTCGCCAGGCTGTGAGCGACTCCAGCCCCACGCCGCTTATCGTCGATACCAGCGTCCTGATCGCGGTCACCCGCACCGACCCCGGCGTCATCAATCTCATGCAGATCTACGACTCCCGCGGCCAGCCCCTGGTGATCCCCGCCTTGGCGATCACCGGAGCCTCGCTCGACGCGCACAGCGAGGACGCCGACGAACTGCTGGCGGGCCTCGAAATGCTGGAGGCTGTCACCGTCGCCCCGCTTAACGGGGCACGGCAAGCCGCCAGGGTAGCGCGCATCATGGATGGTACTGGCCTTGCTGCCTGGGACGCTCACGTCGCCGCAGTCGCGGCCGCAGCGAAGTGCCCGGTCCTTACCCTCGACCCGGCCAGGTGGCAGAAAGCCGCCCGGGTATTCGACCCACCATTGCAGGTCGTCGAGATCGCCGATCCCGATGACGGCTGATGCGCCCACCGTGGTTAGCTCGGGGGCAATGCCCGGGCGGCGGCTTTCTGCCGCCCGGGCGCCGGTGCCGGGTTAGTCGTCGCCGGGCAGCGGTTCGGTGCTGAGGATGTCAATGCCGGTGGTGCAGTCGACCTGGACACCGGCCTCATCGGTGGAGGTGACCTCGATGAGATCACGGATCATCCGGGCGGCCTGGTTCTCGTCATCAGCGCCGGTGACCTCGACGTTGGCCCGGATAACGATCCGGGCGGCATACCGGGGCTGGTAGAGCTCCAGGTCGTGGGCGGCCAGGAAGGCGTTGAGCCCGTCCTGGCAGATGTCGCCGTCCTTGTGCTTGCCGATGGCGTATGCGCGCATTGCGGTGATCTTGGCGTGGGCGGCGTCGGCCTGCTGTCGCAGGTGGGTGACTTGCGACCGGAGCTGGCCGACGCGGTGGCAGGCCTGGGCCGCGAACTCGAGTGTCAGCCGCCGGGCCAGCGCCTGCTGAGCGTCGTCCAGCACCGGCGGCGCCGGCTCCAGGATGGCCCGCGAGAGGCCAGCGGTGACCGTGCCGCCGTCATCGCCTGCGGCTGTGATGACCTCGGCACAGTCCGGGCCGTCCAGGCTGGTGACGATGCCCAGCCGCGGCGCGGATCCGGTCTGCCAGGCGAGCACGAGCGTGCCGGGCGGGATGTCCGGGGCGGCGGTGGGCGGGGTTATGGTCTGTTCGTTCATCTGGTTGTCCTTCCTGGTAGGGCCAGGAAGGGGACGGCCGCCGGTGGCGGCCTGGCGGTGTAGGGCCCTGCCTGGCGGCCAGGCGCCTGGGCGGCGCGGCGGGCCTGGGCCCGGCCACCGGGCGGCCCGGGCGGGCACGATGTTTTCCCGGTCCTGGAAAAGATCATGAACGGCTGGGGCGAGCGCAGCGTGAGCCCGGTTGCGGGCTCACCGCCGTGGCGCAGGCTGGCCGGGCCAGGCAGGGCCGCCGCCGAACGGTGCGGCGCCGACCTGGCAGCTGCAGGGCTGGAGAGTAAAAGTATGGGCGCGGCCGGCCCCGGTCAGGCTGAATCAGGGAGGTCCGGTACCACTGCGGAAGGGGATCACCGTCCGAAACTATCCATATGGAAAATTGTATGAGCGCTGTCACCAGGCCGCCGGGCGGCCAGCCCGGCAGGACTGCGCTGGTGCGGGCAAGCTGCAGCAGTACCTGGTGGGCCGCCTCGGCGTCGCCGCGGGCGCGGTGGCCGGCGGCAAGGGGGAGCCACCGGCCGATCCGCAGCCAGGTCGTCTGTGCCTCCATGAGGCATCCCCACCGGCCGGGCTGGGGGAGCTGGGCTGTGTCCAGGCCCACGTGCGCGTGGGTCGCGGCGATCCTGCTACGGTCGAAGCTGGCGTTGTAGGCTAGGAGCCGCTTGCCGCCGGTAGCGGCCAGGAACCGGGGGAGCACCTGCTCCCAGCCGGGGGCGGCGGCCAGTTCATCATCACTGATGCGGTGGATGGCCCGGGCGCCGTCTTCGACCGGGACGCCATCGGGGTTGACCAGGGTGTCGAGCAGGACGTCTCCGGTGGCGGCGTCGATGACGGCGATCTCGACGACGACGCCGGACAGGCCGGTTGTCTCGGTGTCGATGACGACGGCGGCGCCGGGCTCCAGGTCGGCACGTGCCTGCCGGATGACGTCGCCGACCGCGGTCGACAGCACGATGCGGGTGGCGTGCTGGGACGCGCCGCGGTGCGCGGCAAGAGCCTTAGCGACCTCGGCTTCGGTCGGGTGTCCATCAGGGCGCTGCTCCCAGTCGATCTCCCACCGGTCGCCGGCGTTCCAGAAGTGCGGCCACACCTCGACCGAGAAGCGCTCGCCGAGCTGGGCGCAGAATGCGCGGACGACGTCGGCCCGGGCGGCCGGCAGGCGGGTGTGCTCGCGCAGCGGTGAGACCTCCCCGGCTTTCACCGCGCGGACGGCCTCCCAGTCGACTCCCGGCGTGTGCAGGGCGTCTTCCAGCCCGCCGACGGTGTACAGCGGGACCTCGACCGTCTTGCGGGTGCCGACCTCGCGGGTGATGTGCCGGGCCGGCGCCACCCAGCCGGCCGCGACCACGTAGTCGAAGTCCCGGCGGCGGATCTCCATGTGCTGGGCGGCCTGGTCGGGGCCGAGCAGCTGCTCGCGGCGCACCCGCTCGAGGAGATCCTCATCCCCGGCCAGGCGGGCGATGTCGGTGCGGGCCCACCGGCCGAACCGGCCCACCGTGATACCCTGCCCGGCGGCGACACGCTCCAGGTCCCGGGGGTGCCAGCCCAGCCAGCGGGCAGCCTCCGCGGTGGTGATGGAGTCGGCCAGCCACGCCTGCCGGCCCGCGACAGTGGCCGTGACGAGCGCGATCCCGTCCCCGGCCGCGGCCAGATGGCGGACGGCGGCGACGTCATACAGCGCCCATCCCTTGAACCAGTCCACCTGCGCGATGTGGCCCTGGCCGGCGAGCATCAGCAGGTCATCGCCGGTGACATCCAGCCCCGTCAGCCCGGCCAGCAGCTCGGCGCACCGCCGGGCGCCCAGCGGCTGCGGCGGGATCTGCTCGCGCAACTGCGTCACGCGGCCCACCAGGTCCTCCGCGGCCGCCCGGCTCCAGAACTCGCCGTGGTCGGGCCCGGGGATGACGCCGTGGTCGCGGCCGCGCCGCCAGTCCCCGTACTCCAGCCCCAGCCGGGCCATCAACTCGTCCTCGGTGAGCAGTGCCCCTCATCCAGTGCCGCGGACAGATCCTCCCGCCGCCCGGCCAGGGCGGCGGCCGTGGCAGCCCGCCACCGGGGCGTCTTCAGGTCATAAGGCGGCAGCACACCGAGCGCGACGGCCTTGCCGACCTGCGTGACCGTCCAGCCGAGAGCGGCGGCGAGCTGCTTGTGATCATGGGCGGTGGCCACCAGCCGTTCCCCTCCCGGGCAGGACAGGCGGTTCCGCCCGTTATGCTTTCCATATGGAAAGTATAGCGGCAGATGGCAGCCCGGCGCGGGAGGCTGGCGGCGAGCTGGCCCTTGCCAGGCCCGGCGAGGGCCCGGGGGAGGGGGAAGGAGAGCCGCGGCCGCCGGTGCACTACTCGACCGGGCGGCTGACCCGCGCTCAGGCCGGGGTGGTGAACCGGTGGCGGGCTCGGCTGGCCGAGGACCGGCCGCTGCCGGGCACCGATCCGGTGCCGTTCGCGTTGCGGCTGCTGGGGATCGATGATCGGCCGCGGGCATCGTGCTCGGATGCCATCGCGGCCGCGGTGGCGGCGCTGCTGGCGGCCGGGCCCGATCCGATGGCGCTGGCCCGCTGCGCCGAGGCGAGCTGGCTGGCCCAGCGCGCCGCCGGCGCTGGCCGCCGGGAGGACCCGGCGGCGCCGGTGTACCCGCCGGTGAGCTGGTACCTGCCCGCCGGGCTCGCCGACACCCACGAGGAGCTGCGCCACCGGGCCTGGCAAGTGGCCGCGCAGGCCCGGGCCGAGGTGGCCGCGCAGGCGCAGCAGCAATACCCCGGCAAAGACCAGGAGGCCGACCGGGACCTGTGGTACCTGCGCGAGCTGGCCCGCCGGGGCATCCCGCGCCGGAGCGCACAGGTGCCACGCGGGGTGATCGCCCGGATGGCGATCGACGCCTGGGCCCGCCACAGCCCGGACACCGTGTGCGCGGCTGCGGTGGATCACGCCGCCGAGGTGCACCAGCAGCCGCACCGCGGCCGCCGCGACATGCGGACTCTGCGGCGCTGACCCAGCCCCTGCCTGCCGCTGATTCTTGCGGGATCGGCGGAAAGATCATAACTACCCATATGGAAAGTTCTATGTCCGGGTGCAGTAACGGTTTCCACGCGCACCGCCGACGGCCTGGTACATCAAGGGGCCCTGGCAGCAGGTCAGCAGGGTCAGCCCCCGGCTGGCTCCTGCGGGTCGTGCTGGCGGAGCCACTGCAAGATAGAGCGCTGGGACATCCGCCACTCTTCGCCCCAGCCGGCGACAAAGTCGAACTTGAACTGCTGGTAGGGCAGGCGCCGGTATCCCTCGTCGCAGCCCCAACTGCCAGCATTTGCTGACCTCGAACCCGCCCCGCTCGTACTCCTCCGGGCCGACCGCGGGGTCGTAGGCGGCCGGCGGTGGTTCCTCGCCGTCACCGGGGCCGGTAGACGACCTTGCCAGTGCCCGCGCACATCGGGCACCGGGCGGTCTCGCTGAGCGCGGCGATCAGCAGCGACCGGGCGCAGTCCGCCGGGCCGGACCCGGCATACCCCCAGCCCATGCCAGTGGGGGAGTGCTTGACGACGTGCCGGACCACGCCGGTCATCGCACCGCCGGCGTCTTCGATCGCGATGACCGAGCCTCCGGTCTTGCGCCGGTAACCGTGATAGATGACATCCGCCCCGGCGGGCGGCGCTGGTTGCGCACTGGTCACTATGGCTCCTTTCGCGGTTGCCCGGAGCGGGTCCGGGGCCGGGTGCTTCCCGTGCCGGGAAGGACCGCAGGCGAAAGGCCGCCGGGGGCAACCGGGTGACCCGGGCGGGCAAGATGTTTTCCGTCAGGAAAAGGGGCAGATGTAGCAGCGGAACGAAAAGTCCCGTTAAGAACCCGACGAGGGCTGGCTTAGCGGGACTTCCCGTTCCAGAACTACATCCGCGTGCGGGTCAGAACGGGGGCTCATCGGTGTAGGGGCCGCGGGTCTCATCCCACGGGTCGACGGGCTGCCCGTCGTGGCTGGTGCGGCCCGGCCTGCGGCGGATGTGCAGCAGGGCCTCGGCGAGGGTGTCTCCGCTGCCCCACCCGATCTCGGTTCCCTGCCAGTCGGTGACGGTGGCGGTGAACCCGGCGCCCGGTTCGGGCGGGAAGAGGACATCGCCGTCGGCACCCATAACCCCGGACTCGCCAGGGTCGTGTTCAAGGGTGACTTTGCCGCCTTCCTCGAGGAGCGTCTGGACGTCGAGGCGCTCGCCGTCGCCGGGCATGCCTTCCAGGATGCTGGCGGCGATGACGGCTGCGGCTGGCTGGCGGTGCCGGGCGAGGATCTGCGGGACCGGGTCGCGGTAGTCCGTCGCGGCCTGCACGACGTCGCCGAGCCGGGGCCGTGCCTCGCTGACCGGCCAGACCGGGCACCTGCGGGGGTCGGGCACCTCGGACACAGGGACGACGGCGGCCCAGTCGCCCCGGGCGGGGCCGCCGGGCGCGATCAGCGTGATGACCGTTCCCGTCTCGGCGCCCTTGACGACGTGGCTCCAGGTGTTGCGGGCGTCCTCGATCGAGGCGGGTGCCCCGAACCGCTCGGCGAGGTCTCGGTAGGCGATCGGGTAGTCATCCGGCACGGCGGTCTCCGTTCCTAGTTCCGTAAGGCATCTTACAGATTATTTCGTAAGCTTGCTTACGGTTCTCTCGGCGTGCGACTGTCCGTTAGGGGAACCCCCAGCGGACACGTCAGCCAGCGGGGCGCGGAAGGGACATCCCCAGGCTGGGGTGTCTCAGTGAGGCCGTCCGGTGAACTGTCTCACTGTCGGTGGCTATCCGTACGCTCCTGGGTTATGACGGCCACCCTGATCGGCTACGCCCGCTGCTCCACCGACAAGCAGGACCTCGCCGCGCAGCGGCAGGCGCTCCTCGGGCTCGGCGTCGATGATGACCGGATCTACACCGACCGCGGGCTGACCGGCACCCGCCGGGCCCGGCCCGGCCTGGACCAGGCCCTCGCGGCGGTCCGCGGCGGCGACACGCTGGTGGTGCCCAAGCTGGACCGGCTGGCCCGGTCGGTGCCCGACGCGCGAGCGATCGGCGATTCCCTGGTGGCCCGGGACGTGAAGCTGTCGCTGGGCGGCAGCGTGTATGACCCGGCTGACCCGATGGGCAAGATGTTCTTCAACATCTTGGCCACCTTCGCCGAGTTCGAGGCCGACCTGCTGCGGCTGCGGACCCGGGAGGGGATGGCGATCGCCCGGGCCAAGGGGAAACTGAAAGGCAAGCCGCCCAAGCTGACCGCCCGCCAGCAGGCCCGGCTAGTGGCGCTGCACGACGCCGGGGAGGACACCATTGCCGACCTGGCCGAGGTGTTCTCGGTCTCGCGGGCGACGGTGTACCGGACCCTGCAGCGCACCGGCGGGCAGCCGTGACCGGCGGCCCGCGGGTGCGGCGGCTGCCCGGCCGGGGCAGCGACCTGCTGCAGCACGGCCCGGTGCGCACCGAAGAATACAGCGGTGCCGAGCTGATCGAGTTCTTCGGCCCGGAGGAATGCGACGTGCTGCACGCCGCCGGCGCCTGGATGGCCGATCACCCCTATGCGGCCCTGCTGGCGGTGAACTGGCGCGGTGACCAGGTGTGCGAGCACGACGAACGGTTCGCCGCCGGGCAACCTGACCGGCAGCCCGAGCCGGAATACCTGCTGCAGCTCGTCGTCGATCACAGCGACCGGTGACGGCGATGCGGCTGCTGCTCACTGAGCTGCTGTGGCAGCCACTGCCGGATCCACTGCCACCACCTGCTGAGCGGGGCTGGCTGCGCGGCCTGGCCAGGACACTGCCGGCGAAGATGGCGCTGGCCCAGCTGCCGCCGCAGGAGCTAGTGGAGCGGCGGGTGCGCCGGGGCACCGTGCAGGCCCTGGTGCGGGAGGCCTTCCAGCGAACCGTGGCCGAGCAGGACAGCGCGCACCGGCCACCCGCCGCGTTCACCCAGGCGTGGCGGGACCACCTGGCCGGCCTGCTGGGCCAGAGCAGCATCGACCTGGATGGGCACGGCCAGGTCACGATCGCCGACCTGGACACCGGCCTGGCCTGGAGCCTGTTCGAGGCGGCCAGCCGGGCCCGGAAGGATGCGGCTGAGCAGGCCAGACCGGCTCACAGCCGCCGCGTCCAGTGGGGGACCCTGCAGGTGCAGACCCTTGAATTCGCGATCACCAGCGGCGGCGTCACGCTCGGCGAGGTCAGGTACGGGATCTGCCCGCCCTGCAGCACCGGCCTGCTGTACAAGATCAGCATCGACCCGGAGTTTCAGTTCTGTGGGCTGGGCAGGCAGGCGCTCGGCCAGCTCGAAGCCCGTCACCCGGACCTGACCTGGTACACCACCGGCCAGTTCCGGCACGCCCGGGGATTTTACGACCGGTACCGCCAGCACAGCCCCAGCCCGTGGACCAGCCAGCAGCGCCCCTGCCCGCATTTCGGCTAGCACAGATCATCCAGACTGGAAACTACGAAGGAGCCACGGTGGGACGAAGGTCACGAGCCCGCCAGCAGCGAACGGCAGGCCCTGCCCCGGAGCCGGCACCGGGCGTTTGCTACTTCCATGGCGGCGTGCCTGGCCAGCCGGCCGGGCAAATACTTCTTCCCGCCAGGCGGCTGGGTGTTAAGTACCACTACACAGCCGGGACGGCCACCACCGCCTACGACCCGGCCTGGGTGTATTTCACCACCGACGAAGGAGTCGCGGCCGCGTATGCCAGCCGCTGCCGGGACCTGGCCGGGCGGGCGGTCCCCGGGGATCTGTATGAGGTCAAGCCGATCGACCCGCCGCAGCCAGACCCCGACTACTGGGGGTGGCCCGGCACCTTCCTGCGCAGCCGCCGCGCCCGGATCATCCGCATCGTCCAGACTGCGATAACGCTCACCGTGACCGAGCAAGCCCTGCTGGAACGACGTTACCTGTGCTGGAACAATCCCGAGGAACCCGTCTGGGACGACGCCGGATTGATCATCCCGTCGGCGCAGATGACCAAGAACGGGGTGACCCGGGAGTGGACCACGATGCTGCGGCCCTGGCTCCACCCGGCCGACGTCGACGCGAAAGGGCGATTGTCGATCGCCCGGCGGGCGGCCGACCCGTGGCGGGCCATCCTCGACACGGTTGCGGCGCTGGACCGGGACTGCCAGATCGAACCGGCCACACGATGGTTCGGCCGCCGCGGCCGATACCGGTGTGCATCGTGCGGCCAGCATCCAGCCGGCCTGCAGGCCGCCGTGCTGCACCAGCTCGGCGAAACCCCGGTCATGCTGCTAACCCGCATCCAGGGCTGGGATCAGCCGCCGCTGGCGCAGCTCGCACAGGCCGCGGCAGCGCGCGAACCATCACGGTGGCAATGGCTGCCCGGCCAACCCAGCCCGCCGAACCGCCCCACACTCAGGCAATAAGCGTGCCCGTACGCTGGACCGCGTGCAGCGCTGGTGGGCGCTGGCCCCAGTGATTCAGCCGGGCATCTCATCGTCGGCGGCATCGGGGTCGCGCAAAGGGCGGACGCCCGCCTCGCCGAGATCGGGAAGCGCAAACGTGTAGGTCCCGACCACGTTGAGGTGCTCGCGGACGAACGGGGAGAGCCGGGCGACGTCCTCATCAAGGACCAGGTAGCCCTGGGTGCGCAGTCTCTCCAGGGCCGCGTTCATGTAACGGGTGTTCCACAGCACGATGCAGTTGAGGATCAGGCCGAGGGCGCCGAGCTGGTCCTCCATGCCCTCGTGGTAGCGCTGGTACAGCTCTCCCTTCTTGCCGTGGAAGGTCTTAGCGGCCAGGGCGTGCCGGCCTTCCTGGAGGTTGCGCATGCCCTTGATGCCGCGCCGGTAGGGCTCCTCGGCGGCCAGCGAGCAGATATGCAGCGTCTTGGGGATGCGCCCGTACATGGCAATAGCCTCGCCAAGCGCGGTGGGGTGCCCGTCGCGCTGGAGCATGCGGACCACGTCGTAGGCGCGCACTTCGCCCGTGTAGATCGACACCACCACGCGGAGGATGTCGTGCCAGTGCGCGCGGACCTTTGCCAGGTCGATCTTCCCGCGGGCGAACGTGCTGAGCGGCCCGTAGTCGGCTGATGCGCTGATGCGCCAGCCCTTCTGGTCGGGGATGTCGGCCAGCGCGGGCCGGTACTGCACGCCCAGCAGGGTGACAAGCCCGAACACCAGGTCTGAGTATGACCCGGTATCGGAGATGACGATGTCGGGTCGCTGGCCGCCGTCCTGGCTGAACAGGACGTCGATCATGTGGAGAGAGTCGCGGATGGTCCCGGCCACGACCTTGCCGCCGAGCCCGGCGGCCTGATCGTTGATCATGTTGAGCCAGGTCACGCCGCGCTTGGGCCCGAAGTATTTCCGGTTGGGCCGGGCGTAGACGCTGGGGACGGGGACGACGAACCGCATCCCGTCGATCGCGGCGACCAGGCCGCCGCCGAGCGCCTGGGCGAACGGGATACCGGCCTGGGCGCCGATCAGCGGGGGGTTGGCCCGGAAGAACGCCTCGGCAGAGAGGTAGGCGCTGGAGACGTGCGCCAGCCGGTCCGGCTCAAGCGCTGGGGTGCCTCTCTTCGCGACCGGGGCGTAGCCGATGTTCAGGGCCTGCGCGGTCAGGCACGCCGCCACGGAGATGTGCAGGTCATCGAGGCGGGACTGGCCACCAGACACAGGGGTGAACGCGGCCGTGAACTCCGGGACCCACGCCATCACCTCCAGGATCACCTCGGGCAGGTCCACGCGCGGCAGCATCGCCGAGACCCGCCTGCGCAGGTCGGTCAGCGAGGGCGGCTCAGGGATGGCAGCCAGCTTGGGCAGGTGCAGCCGGCCCTGGTCGTCGACCGTGGCATCGATTGTGCCGGCGGAAAGCTGCGCGGCGACGTCGCGCAGCGCTTCATCCAAGGCGCGGGCCTGCTCGGCCAGCAGCACGTCCGGATTCTCGCTCAGCTGCAGGTCGGTCAGCGCCTGTCCCTTGGCCCGGTCCCACTGCTCGCCCGTGAGCAGCTGGGCGCGGGGGTCCCGCCAGCGGGTCGATGCCCCGGCGTATATCTCGCGCCGCTTGAGGTGCCGGTGGAAGGTGGTCAGGACGCAGAACACCCACCCGCTGCGGTCGACCCCGCCGTCTTTCTGCAGCACCAGGGCCTTCCACGATCCGGTTAGCAGTTCATGGTCGATGTCGCAGGCCGCGATCCTCGCGCGGCGGGCCAGCAGCCTCGGCAGGGCACGCATGGCGGCCAGCGCGGCCTCACCCTCGGGGGTGGCGCCGAACGTGATGACCTCGGTGAGGATCTTCAGGAACGGCGTCACCGTGGCGATCCGCTCGGCCAGCCGTGCCCTCATCTCGGCGTCAGCGTCCGAGCCGGGTGGGACCATGTCCGCCACCGCGTCGACCGACTCGCGGAGCTGCCGGCGCGGCACGACCGCCTCGATTACCTCCCACACCTGCTCCAGCGTCAGCTCCCCGCCGGCATCGGTGACCTCGAGCAGCACCTCGACCGCGGCGGCCAGCCGGGCTGAGTGCCTGGCCAGCGATGGGTGCCGCCGGGCCCGCTCCTTGTCGGTGGCGGCCTCGGCCTTGCCGAGCAGGTCCGTCACCATCAGCAGGTCCAGCAGCTCCAGACAGTCATCGACCGACCTAGCCTCCAGGTAGGCGACGGTCGCGGCCAGCGTGGCCAGCTTCCGCTCATCGCCATGCCGCCGCAGCGCCTGGGCACGGGCTGACATTCCGTAGCGGGCCAGGTCCACAATCCGGCGGCGCGGCACGTGCGCCTCCAGGTTCAGCCTGCCCATGCCAACGCCGCTGATCTCAGCCGCCCGGTTCAGCGCCCGCTCCAGGTTCCGGCCGCTCGGCTTCGCCGGCCCCTTGCGCCACAGCTCCAGCTCGGAATACCGCGCGCCCTCGGGCACCACCACCAGGCCCGCCAGCCTGGCCGCCTGGTGAGCGTCGGGCAGCCCAGCCAGCGTCGCGTACAGCTCACCGGTGGCCTCGTCCCGGATCCGGGCCACGAGCCGCGCGACCGTGGTCACCCCTGGCAGCAGTACCGCATTCTCGCGCAGCCACTTCACGCCGTCAGTGAAGATGGTCTTCGGCCCGTCTCCGGTGTTCCACGCCCTGGCCCGCACCCACCGTGCGAACTCCGCCTCGGCCTGCGCGAACTCCCGCAGGCCGCCCGCGGCCTTGATCACATCACGGTGCTCCAGCGGCGTGTTCCACCGCTCGGTGTACCGCTTCACACACGACGGGTCCGCGATCCCCAGCTGCCCGGCCAGGTGCTCGGTCACCAGAGACGGCATGTCCAGCGGGTCAGGCAGGAACGTCCCCAGGTACCGCACCGTGGTCAGTTGCAGGGCGAACCCCAGGCGCATGTGATCACCACGCCGTTTCGCGACCAGCTTGAGATCGGCGTCATCCAGGTAGAACATCCGGTCCAGCTCGGCCCGCGCCGGCGGTCCGGCATAACAGCCGAACGCGGCCGCCTCGTCATCGGTCAGGAACTCCACCGGCATGCCCGCAAGATAGCCCCGACCAGCCGGTAACTAGCTGAAAGTAGCCAAACAGGCACTCACCGACGCTCGTAGCTTTGGAACGGCCAGCTACGTTAAGCCCGCCCCCACCGGATCCTTACCGGGGCTCTTCGTTCCGCTGCTACATGTCCCCCGAAAAGATCTTTGAGCCGCCGGGGCGAGCGCAGCGAGAGCCCGGTTGCGCCGGTGGCCGTGGCTGCGAAACTGGCCAGGCGGGAAAGCCCCGCTGGGCCGTGTCCAGGCGGCCTGACATTAACGAAGGCGTGACCAGCCCCAGCGATTGTGCCGATGGTGGTTAGCCGAGGTAGCGCCATGCGAACGGGCCCAGGTGGCGCAGACCTGGAGGCTCATCGGGGTGCACGGTCAGCTATCAGCCCGGATGCCCGCGGCGGGCGGGCAGGCCAGGAGATGGCCATACCAAGGCGGGGTGAGCGGGGCCTTGCACATGTCCCCGAACGTTACGCCCCACTGCCGGCGTAATCGCCTGGAACCGGCCGCGGAATGAGGATTCCCGTCGGCCAGAGGCCCGCTCCCGGCAGCTGTCAGGCCGGGGATATCCACCAGCCGCGGCGGTCCCGGTACAGGCGGGCGGCCAGGACGAACTCGCCCTGCTCACCCGGCCGGCCCGGCAGTGGCCCATGCACCCGGAACCGGTAGCGCCGCAGCTCGGCGGGCTCGCTGAACACCGTGCTGAGGTAATACGGGTGGGTCCAGGCCTCCAGCACTTCATCGACCCGCCAGGACAGGCCCAGGGTCGCATGCCGCACCAGCTCAAGCCGGGGCGGCGGGCCGTCCGCGATCACCGGCGAGTACACGAGCACCGCCGGCGCCTCACTCTTTGCCATACCTGCAAGGGTCGAATACACATACCAATGGCGCAAAGACCAGGAGTCAGAGGCTGGAGATCTCCCAGGATCTTTACCAGCAGCTCGCCCAGGCAGGCCCGGCGGGCCAGTTCCTCTGGTGGCTAGCTGACGCCTGACGCTTGGGCTCAGAGTCATTTGTGACCCGGCGTTCCTGGCCTCGGGTCACTCGGTTTGGCTGGTGGTGCCGTTCAGGATGGCGGTCAGCACGGCGCTGGTGTCGGCGAGGTCGGGCAGGAGATGATCAGGGCCACTCTGGCGGAGCTGGCCGGGGGGCGTGCGGCCGGTGGCGACGGCGATGACACGCACGCCTGCGGCGTGGGCGGCCTGGATGTCGCGGGGTGAGTCCCCGATGACCACCACGTCGGCGGCCGTGCCGGCCCAGTGGCGGGTGGCGCGGGCGCGCTGCTGGGCCAGCCTGATCAGGCGGGCGCGGTCAGCGTCGTCGGAGCCGTAGGAGCCGATGCTGAAGTCGATGTGGTGGGCCAGCCCGTAGGTGGCCAGCTTGAGCTCGGCGTTGGGCCGGACGTTGCCGGTGACGACGGTTTGAGTCACAGCAGGGATGGCGCTGAGTGCCTGCAGGGCCTGGGCGGCGCCAGGCAGGGCGTGGCCGCGCTGGCGCAGCTCGGGCTGGCGCTGGGCGAGCAGGCCGGCTTCGTGCTGGAGTGCCAGGGGGAGCAGTTCGCGGGCGCGGGTGTTCCCGATGCCGGTGGCGGTGAGGATGTCGAGCAGGATCTGCGGGTCGGTGCGGCCGGAGGTGGTGACGGCCTGGACGGCGGGCCGACCGGTGAGGCTGGTGCACACATCGAGCCAGACCTGCTTGTCGACGCCACCGGCGTCGATGAGGGTGCGGTCGATGTCCCACAGCACGAGCACAGTCATGACAGCGCTCACGCGGCGGCGCTGGGGCGGGTCTGGCCGAGGAAGTCCCGCACGGCCGGGAGCTGGCGGTAGCGGCGCAGCTCACGGCGAAGCAGCCGCAGCTCACTGAGGGTGCGGCTAGAGCCGAGGTCACCGGCCAGGGCCAGCGCGGTCTGCGCTGCCTGGATGGCTGGGCCGGGGTCGCCGTCTGCGGCATAGATCCGGGCCAGCAGGAGCCCGCCCATAGCCCGCCGGCGGACGTGGCCGGATCGGTGGGCGCTCAGCGCTTGCAGGGCATGGGGGTAGGCCGATGCGGGGGAGCCGAGATCGAGGTGGCAGTAGGCGATCTGGCCGTGCAGGTAGCCGGGGGTGACGTTGGCGGCCCACCACGGGCTAGGCCTGGCCGGGGCCAGGCAGTCCAGGGCACGGTCGATCTGGCGCAGGCAGTCGCGGGGGTGGCCCAGCCGCGCGGCGGCCCGGGCGGCCATGATGGCGATCTTCGCCTGCAAAGCGGGCGGCGCGGCGTTGCCCGCGCCCATGCCGGCGGCCTGGGCCAGTTCCGCCGCTGTCAGCGGGTCGCCAGCATCGGTGGCCTGATGGCTCATCGAAACCAGCACATGGGCACCCAGCGCCCGGTCACCGCTGGCTTTCGCCAGCGGCAGGGCCTGGGCGAAGTATGCCTGGGCCAGGCCGGGACGGTAGTCATCACTGGCCATCAGGGCCGCTTTGCGGGTCAGCAGCGCGGCGGCGGCGAACCGGTCCCGGTCGGCGCGCGGGTCACAGGCGGCGGTCAGGATGGGGATGACCTGCTCGCTGAGGTAACGGGCGAGCGCGGGCCGGGCCTGGGCGCCGCCGCTGGCGTGATCGAGCCGGTCGAACCGGCGCAGCGCCTGGTTCATCTGCTCAACCTCACTCAGCCCGGCCCGCCGCGCTGACCGCCCGGCGGGACGATCACCGTGTGCGGGCTGGAGCAGCCAGCGCCAGGCTGGCACGATGGCGGCGGCGGCCGCGTACCCGGTGCTGAGCAGAATGTCGCGGCGGTCCACATCGTCCCTTGCCAAAGTCTCCAGCAGCCACATGCTGCCCGGCAGCGACGGATCGGCGGCCAGGGCCTGGCTGATCACCGCCGGGGGCCAGATCTGATCGGCGGTCAGCGTGCGGCCGAGCTTGCTGCTGAGCACAGCCGCGCACAGTTCGCGGACCCGGCGGGGCGGGGTGTGCCCGCTGATCCACTGTGCCAGAGCGGACCGCCCATAGGTTAGCTGAAGCCGGCGTTCGGCGCCGAGCCGGTTGATCCTGCTGGCCAGCGCCTCATACGAGCAGCCTGTTTCGCGGACCAGCTCGCGCAGCACCAGATTGGGTGTCCTGGCCGCCACCACGTGCCCTTCCCCGCAGAACCTGATTCCCTCTCACGGTAACCGGCTGGTCACTGACAGCCCACCCCTGGCGTGCAACGCGTGCAACAGCCAGCACGGCCCGCTGCCTTCCCGGCGGCTGCGGTGCGGGTTCTCCTGAAACCGGGGCCCGCAGCAACCGCGGCCGAAGGCGAGGACGTCGTGACCACATGCCACAGCGCAGCACCGGACAGGGCCACAGCGCCCGTGGGGATCTGCGGCGGCCCGGGTTACCAGTGCCCCGTCCTCTGGGCCGGCCCCGGTCAGGCCCAGCGGATCGCCGCCCGGCTGGCTGCCGCGCCACTGCGCGAGGTCACCCGTAACCCGCACTTGGACTACCGGTGGGCACGCGCGGCAGTCAGCGCACCCGCCCTGCTGGCCCGGGTGAAGACGCTGATCGGCGCCGATATCGCGGTGGAGAACTCCTTCCTGATCACCAAGGAGCCGCACAGCACGTTCAGCGTGCCCGCCCACCAGGACGGCATCAACGACCGGATCCTGCTCGACCCGGCCAAAGCCGTGGCCGCGTGGCTGGCCATCACCGACGCCACGGTGGCCAGCGGCTGCCTGCAGCTGGTCCCCGGCTCCCACGGCGGCGGCTACCTGCCCTACCACCAGGCGGCGGCCACCGGCAGCGGCGGGCAGCGCCCGCTCACCGCCGGGGACTTCAGCGACGAGGCGTTCATCCCCGTGCCGCTGCCCAGCGGGCAGGCGTGCCTGCTGGACGTGCGCCTGATCCACCGCTCAGGGCCGAACCAGACGAACCGGCCCCGGATCGGGCTCAACGTCCGCTACATCGCCCCCGGCGCGGTGACCATCCGCGACGGCAGCACCCTGACCCCGTTTGCCGTCACCGGCACCCGCTGGTGACACCTGATCCCGAAGGGAGAAACCCCATGAGCCAGACCACCACCGCCACCAGCCTCCTGGGCGAAGTCGTGCCCGCCGGTGCGGTGACCCGGATCCGCGTGCTGACCGGCGAGGACGACGACATCACCCGGCGGGGCGACAAGACCCTCATCGCCTGGTCCGACTGCCGCTACTACTGCCCCGACGCCGGCACCGTGCGTCGCTGTATCCAGGCGCTGCGCGAGTCAGACGAACGGCTGCGCGCCCGGCCCGAGGAACTGATGTTCTGGGACTGGCAATCCACCTTCTTCCAGCCCGACCTGGCCAATCCCGAAGGCGGCGGCACGGTGCTGCTCGGCGTCGCCTGGTATGACGAGGAGTTCTACACCGAACGGCGGGATGCCTGGTTCGGTGTCATGCACAAACGCGCCTACGCCCGCATCGGCGTCGCGCTGGATGACATCACCGTGACCCACTGGCGGCTCGACCCCGCCACCGGGTGACCACACCGCCAGTCACCCACATCTCCCGCCCGCCCCGGCAGCAGCGGGTGACCGGGGGCGGTCACTGGCCCGCCACCCCCGAATCGGCCAGCACCGCCCCCGCCGGGCCCGGGACCGCGGCCGACCCCGTCAGCCGGGCGGTGATCACGACCGCCAGCCCGGCGATGCCAGCCATCACCAGCCCGGCCGCGGCGAACGCGGCGGCCGGGCTGGCCGCCGCCAGCGCGGGCAGGGTCAGCATCCCCACGGTGCCCGCCGCCCGGATCACCGTCTGGTCGGTGGCCACCAGACGCAGCCGTTCCGGCCCGGCGAACCGCGACGACAAATGCGTCCGCAGGCAGACCGCCGCCACCGGGGTCACCAGCCCCGTCATGAATGCGAACACCGTCACCGCCGCCAGCGAGCCCGCCAGCCCCATCGCGGCCAGCGCCAGGCCGTTCGCGGCCCAGGCCGCGAAGTAGGCCTGCGGGAACCAGCGGCCCAGCCGCATAGTCCCGGCCAGCGGGTTCCCGGCCAGTGCCCCCAGCCCGGAGGAGGCAAGCACCAGGCCATACCCGCCCGCGCCCGTGTGCAGCCGGGTGGCCAGCAGCACCGGCATCGCAATCGCCGGCAGCGCCGACACCAGCAGCCCCGCCCCATGCACCGCGATAGCCACCATCACACGCGGGTCAGCCCGCAGCAGCGGGATCGCCTTCGGCAGCGGCGCCCGGCCCGGCGCGGCCGGGCCCGGCACGGCGTCCTGCGCCCGCCCGGCCCGCTGCCGGGCCAGATACCCAAGAGCCGCCGCCGATACCACGAACGTGCCCCCATCCACCGCATACAGGCCGGTGCCGGGCAGCACCGCCAGCAGCAACCCGGCCGACGCCGGCCCAGCCACCCGGGCGATCCGCCCGGTCATGTCCATGATCCCGGTCACCTGCTGCACCAGCTCCGGCTCCACCAGGTCCGGCACCAGCGCCGCAAGGTTGGGATCGAACACCGCCCCCAGCACACCCAGTACGCACGCGGCCACCACCAGCGCCGCCACCCCCGCGCCGTCCGCACGCCACACCAGGACCAGGCTCCCCGCTGCCACGGCCCGGGCCAGATCGACCCAGCCCAGGCGGCCCAGCGACGCGAACCGGCCCAGAACCCGCCGCCCGAACGTGCCCAGCAGCACGTACGGAACGGACTCGGCCACCGCGGCCAGGCCCATCAGCCCCGCCGACCGGGTGGCCTGCCAGATCAGCCACATCAGCGCCAGCGCGTACAGGCGATCTCCGAGCACCGACAGTGTTTGCGCAGCCCACAGCACCCCGACATCCCGGTGCCGCAGGAGCCGCAGGTATCCCAAGATCGCGCTCCGTCACACTGTCCAGCCATTGCTTACCACCGCAGCGTGGCGCATCCGCACCAGCACCCCGCGCAGACTCGCCGGCGCGAGGCCGCCCGGCGGCTACGGCCGGGCTCGTCTGGGGCTTGTGACATCCGTTACCGGCACGAACGCCGGGAGGTCAGCCGGGCTGAATGTTCATCACGGCGAACTCACCGTACGAGCGGCTCTCAGGACCGGGATCGCGGTGAGTTCGCTGCTCGCGAGTGCCAGCTGTGAAGACGTGCTCGCCGTTGCCATCGAGCAGGAGCCGGACACCCCTACGGGCAGCGCAAGAGCCGGGTCTTAGCCGCTGGCAGCTGGCACTGGACGTCGATGTCATCAGCGCATCCAGCTGCGCCTGGTGTTCCTGCGCCCGGGTGAAGACCCGGGCGTAGCCGATCCGGACGCTGTTGTCATAGGCGGGCGCGGCGGTCATGCTGCCGATCGTCCCGGAAC
>Ga0070730_10001623_pt1 | contig 21455 bp, 23 predicted proteins | sample Coa_R1_3_FD_66447 | JGI IMG/M metagenome (GOLD analysis project Ga0070730, IMG submission 66447) | Surface soil microbial communities from Centralia Pennsylvania, which are recovering from an underground coalmine fire - Coalmine... | ecosystem: Environmental > Terrestrial > Soil > Unclassified ... | reverse complement strand
GCAGCCTCGCCATGGAGGACGCCAGCGTACTCGCCGAGGTCCTGCGGACCGAGCCGACCCTCGAGCAGGGGTTCGCGGCCTACACCCGCCGCCGCGCACCACGTGTCAGGTGGGTGCAAGCACAGAGCCGTGCGGTCGCGGGCAGCCTCAACCTCCCGCCGCACACCCGCAACAAGATGCTGCGCGGACAGGGCGAGCGGATGTTCCACGAACGGTACGCACCGCTTGCCCTCAGGCCCTGACGCAACAGCGACTGTCCGTTAGCGTGGCAGCGGCCGTTCATGGTGAGTCGTGTGCGGTGGTGGTACTAGCGGCCTTTTCAGCCTCGGCTTCCTTAGCAGCCACGTCACGCTGCGCGGCGGCCTTATCCTGTTGGACCTCGCCTTCTTTCTACCACGTCGGTCCAGACCGGCACCGCGTCGCGGCAGGAACAAGGCGGTGAACTCGCCTCCGCGCCTGGTGTCCGCGGTGGTGACCCACAGCCATGCCCCTTCCTCTGGCGGGCTCCGGCTCCTCATCTGCGCGAACACTAGGTGACGCCGGGCCGGGCGGGAATCAGGGCGGCGGGTGCGTGGCTGGCTTCACGGATGCCCGCGGTCAGCGTGCTGGCTGGGCGGGTTCTTCGGCGGCGGCGTAGGCGAGGAAGTCATCGACCATGCGGTGCAGCAGGGTGGCGAGCTGGTGGCGTTCCTGCTGGGGCCAGTGTGCGAGGGCGGCCTGCATGCCGCTGATGCCCGCCTCGCGGATGCGGTCCGATGCTGCCCTGCCGGCGGGGGTGAGCTGGATGAGCTGGGCGCGGCGGTCGTGCGGGTCCGGCACGCGGTCCGCGTAGCCGGCGTGCTGGAGCCGCTGTACCTGCCGGGTGACGTGCGGGGCCTCCACCCCCAGCCGGCCGGCCAGCTCGCCGGGGCGCGCCGGCCCGGCCTCCGCGAGCTGCCCCAGGACCATCACGGCGGCACGGTCCAGCGGCACCGCGGCCACGGCCCGGACCCGGTCGTGGCGCCGGGCCCGGGTGATCAGGTGGGCGATCCGGGTGATCTCCTGCAGGATCTCGGCGGCATCCGCGGCATCCGCGGCATCCGCGGATGCCAGGGCGGGCGGGGCGGCGGGTTCTGGCTGAGTTCCGGTCATGTGAGCCACCTTACATTACTTACCTAAGTTACGTAACTTGACGGGCGGCGAACCGGCTTGTTAATTTGCTTACCTAAGTTAAGTAATTATCTCGTCCCGTGGGAGATCTCATGACAAGCACCAGGGCCCCGGCGCCAGCCGATGCTGCCCCTGAAGCTGTTCCGCTCCGCATCCCTGTCGGCCGGGGTGGTGCTGGTCATCCTGCTCATGTTCGCCCTGTTCGGCGCCATGTTCTTCATGACCTTCTACCTGGAGAACGTGCACGGCCTGAGCCCGGTAGCGGCCGGGGTGCACCTGCTGCCGATGACCGCCATGCTGATCATCGGCTCCCCGGTCGCGGGCACACTGATCAACAAGCTAGGTCCCCGGCTTCCGATCACGGCCGGCATGGCCATGGCCGCGGTCGCGATGTTCGGCCTGTCCCGGCTGGGCGCCACCTCCAGCCCGGACGACACCATCATCTGGTTCGTGCTGCTCGGCCTGGGCCTGGCCCCGGTGATGGTCGGCGCCACCAACGTCATCGTCGGCAACGCCCCCGCCGAACTGGCCGGCGTGGCCGGCGGGCTGCAGTCCACCGCCATGCAGCTCGGCGGCGCCTTCGGCACCGCCGTGCTCGGCGCCATCATGTCCGCCAGGATCGACAGCCTGCTCCCCGCCGGCTGGCACGCCGCGAGGCTAGCTGGCAGGAGCCTGACCAGCGGGCGAAGTACCAGGAGGTGAAGGCGCCGATCAGGGTCAGCGGGAGTCGCGTCAGTTTCCCTCGCCAGACGGCCGCTGCGCTACCCGCGGTTGCGCACGCTATGCACAGGCATGCTGCTGGCTGGTCGTAGCGTGGCCGGTTCAGGCTGGCCGAGCTTTTCCTGTCACCTGCAGGTAGACGGCGCCGACGTGGCGTGCCAGCGCGGGCCAGGTGTACTGTTGCGCGGTCTGCCGGGCGGCAGCGGCCAGCCGGGCGGCGGTGCCCGGCTCGGTGAGAACGCGGGAGATGGCCGCGGCGAGGGCGACGGCATCGCCGGGCGGCACCAGCAGGCCGTTGACGTCATGATCGACCAGAGCGGGTATCCCGCCGACCCGGCTGGCGATTACCGGCAGGCCGGCGGCCATGCCCTCGATCAGCACCGAGGGCAGCTCCTCGTACCGGGTGGCCAGGACGAGCAGATCGATGTGCTGCAGCACGGCGGGAATCCGCGCGTGCGGCGCGAAGCCGGTGAACCGGACCGGTCTGGCCAGTTGCCCTGCTTGCTGTTCGGCGGCCCGCCGGCCGGGACCGTCACCCACGATGAGCAGGCAGGCCGGCTCGGTGATCCGGCCGAAGGCTCTGATCAGCGTGCCGACGTCTTTCTGCGGGGCGATCCGGCCGATGTACCCCACCCGGGGCCGGCCCAGGTCCGGGAACGGGTCAGGTGCGTCTGCGGCGAACAGGTCCGGGTCATAGCCGGGCGGGATCACCCGGATCCTGTTTCGCGGGATTCCCTCGCGCAGCAGACGATCGGCGGCGGCCGGGGTGAGCGCGATCACCATGTCCGCGGCGGCCAGCGCCCGGCGTTCGGCCAGGCCGCCTGCCAGCCGCAGCCACGCCGTGCGCGCCGAGGCGACCCGCAGGTTGTGCCGCACGCTGGCGTGGACGGTAATGACCAGGGGGCAGTGGTGCCGCCGCGCCGCCAGCCGGGCCAGCGGCAGGACCGCGATGTCCTCCCCGCAGTGCCCGTGCACCAGGTCAACCGGGGGACCGCCCAGTGCCAGCCGGGCGGCCAGCAGCGCCCATGCCTGCCGGGCACGCCGTGTATCCACGCCGGTCCGCACGATCTGCCCCTGCCGGCCGAACCCGGTGCGGCCGGCCGGGCCGTCCAGCCGGGACGTCAGGATCAGCTGGCGAGCGCCCATCCGGTCCAGGTGCCGGCTCAGCTCGGCGGCATGGTTGTGCATCCCGCCGATGGCGTCGTAGCCCGCCGACCGCTCGCTCAGCGCGGCCGGCTCGAACACTGAGCACAACCGCAGTACCCGCATCCCGTCCAGGACCACCGGGCCCCTGCTGCCGAGCTCAGGCACACCAGTCACGCTGTCACCGCCGCCGACCATGACCACCCCTTCCCGCGCTGAGCGTTATATCTACCTTCGGGACGGTAAAACACGCGCCCGGGCTGAACAGCCCGTCGATGGTGACGTAGCCAGTGATTCCGTTATCGTGACCGTCAGTGTCGGCGCGGCCGCGGCAGGGACGGGCCGCGTCGCCGTGCTCGCGCGGCTCAGCGCCACTCGCCCCGACCGCGCGACGGATGGCCCGCAGCTCGTCCTGGTGACCCTGACGGCGGCCGCATCCGCAGCTTCGACCAGTTCGGTGGGGGACCCGGCCGCCGTGGCCGCGTTCTGGGCCTGACCCGCCCCGGAACACAAAGGAGCAGAGCATGAGCACCGGTGACCAGCGGGTTACGTCTCGGACTGCTCAAGGTCGATGAGAGCGATCCCTATGTCGGGCCGCATCACCTTACGCAGCGCCGCCGGTGTTTCGCGCACGACCACCTCCAGGGTGGGGAACACCCGGCCTTCGAGCAGGTGGCCTCCCCGTGTCGTGCCGTCGGCTAGGCCCACGACGACATGTACATGTACGGACGGCCCATCCTGGCCCACCGCGATGTCACCGATCAGCGACAGTACCTCGCACTGTTCGTCCACCGGGATGCGGCGGTACTGCTTGGCCGCCCGGTCGAACCAGCCTACGACTGCTCGCTCGAACGCACCTACCGCGGTGATCTGGGCCGCCTCCAGGTCCTCAGCCCGCGCGAACGCGCCGAGCTCGGCGACCGCCTCATCGCCGGGGTCGCACACCGCGACATAGGTGACAACCTCTGCGTCCTCGACAATCCTCGTCCTCATCGATCTCCTCGCATACGCTGTGCATCCCTTGCTCGCGGATACTTTCCGACGACCCGCCAATCATGCGCCCCGATCGTGGAGCCCATGCCGGTCAGGACGGCGGACAGCGTGATGCCATGCGGCCCGGTCGACCAGGAGGTAATCCGGCCTGGAAAAGCCACGGTCCGGGCTCGGCGACCTGGTCGGCGTCGCCCCGAGCTGGACGGTGGACCGGCGTCCCGAGATACCGGCCGCGGCCGCGTATAAGCCGGGCGGTGCCGGGTAGGCGGCCGTCGTTCCGCCCGGACCAGCGCCGATACGTGGCAAGGGAGACGATTTCGTGAAGGCAGTGGTGTACAAGGGGCCATTTGACGTGGCTGTGGAGAACGTGGCCGATCCTCGTATCGAGGGGCCGCTGGACGCGGTGCTCCGGATTACCACGGCGAACATCTGCGGCTCGGACCTGCACCCGTACGAGGGCCGGGCGCCGCTGGACGAGGGCATGGTGCTCGGGCACGAGAATATGGGCATCGTCGAGGAGACGGGCCCGGGCGTGGACCGGATCTCGGCCGGGGACCGGGTTTCGGTGCCGTTCAACATCGCCTGCGGCACCTGCCGCAACTGCACCGCGGGCTGGACTTGCGCGTGCCTGCGGGCCAACCCGTCCGGCCGGCCGACCGCCGGGTACGGCTACCCGCAGATGGGCCCGTACTGGGGCGGGCAGGCGCAGTACCTGCGGGTTCCGTGGGCCGACTTCAACCTGCTCAAGCTGCCGGCCGGCACCGAGCATGAGAACGACTTCACCATGCTGTCGGACATCTTCCCCACCGGCTACCACGGCACTGAGCTGGCCGGGGTCACCCCGGGAGACACGGTGGCGATCTTCGGCGCCGGGCCGGTCGGGCTGATGGCCGCGCACAGCGCAGCGCTGCGCGGCGCGGCGCAGATCTTCGTGGTCGACAAGGAACCGGACCGGCTGGCACTGGCCGCCGAGTACGGCGCGACCCCGGTCAACTTCGCCGAGGCCGACCCGGTCGAAATGATCATGGACGAGACCGGCGGGTTCGGCGTGGACTGCGGGGTCGAGGCGGTCGGCTACCAGGCCCACGACCCGGCCGGGGAAGAGCATCCGGAGATGGTGCTGGACAAGCTGGTCGAGGTGGTCCGGGCTACCGGGCGGATCGGCGTGGTCGGGGTGTACAACCCGCAGGATCCCGGCGCGGCCACCGAGGGTGCCAGGGAGGGCCGGTACGGGTTCAACTACGGGCTGGTGTTTGATAAGGCCATCACCATGGGCCACGGCCAGTGCCCGGTCAAGCGGTATAACACCCGGCTCCGCGACCTGATCATCCGCGGCAAGGCCCGCCCGTCGCTGATTGTTTCTCACGAGCTGCCCCTGGACCAGGCTCCCGACGCCTACGCCAGGTTCGACCGGCGCGAGGACGGCTGGACCAAGGTCCTGCTGCACCCGGCCGCGTGAGCCCAGCCATGAACCTGACCCGGAGCCCGCAGGACACCGTCGAGAAGCTGGGGAAGTGGTCAAGGGCGGCGAAAATACCCGGTGCCCGGGCCACCGATCCGATCGCCTATCCGGCGGCGGCAAATTCGCTGATCGCGGCCGCCAGGTTTCGCATCTCGTCCAGGTGCGCCGCGGTCAGCTCGGTGACCATCGCCATCGCCGCGGTGCCGTCGGCGGGAACCGCGCTCCGCGACTGCGCCGTACCGGCCGACACCATCCTGGCGGAAACGGCCAAGACGGTTACCCGCCAGGACGGCTACTACGGCCACAGGATCCAAACCATATTTCGAACGCTCCCCCGCGCTCGTCCCCTTTGGGATTTGGATGGTATTCTTTCCCCATGGAAGCCGTGATCGACCAGGCAGGCCGAATCGTCGTGCCTAAGGCGATCCGTGACGCGCTGGGCTTGCTGCCCGGCACGAAGGTCGACATCTCGCCGTACGGCGCCGGCGCGCAAATCATCCCGGCCGGACGCACAGCCCGGCTGGTCGAGGAGAACGGAGCGCTTGTCGCGGCCGGCGAGACGCCGGTCGATGATGACATGGTCTTCGCCCTCATCGACGCAGGCCGCAGGTGACGGTCGCGGTCGATACCAGCGTCGCCATTCCGCTGCTGGTCCGTTCGCACCTCGACCACGAGGCCGTGGTGCGCTGGTGGAACGGGCAGGAGCTCGCGCTCAGCGGCCATGCCCTCGCCGAGACCTACTCGGTTCTGACCAGGCTGCCCGGCGACGCGCGACTGGCACCCGCCGACGCCGCGCGACTGCTGGACGCACGGTTCTCGTCCGCGCTGGTACTGGGCCGCTCGCAGGTTAAGAAGCTGCCGGACACGTTGAGCCGCCTCGGAATCGCAGGCGGTGCGGTCTACGACGCGCTGGTGGCCTTGGCCGCCAAGGAACACGGCACACCGCTGGCCACCCGGGACTCCCGGGCCCGCGGTACCTACGAAGCGGTGGGGGTCCAGGTCGTCGTCGTAACCTGATCCCGGGACCCGGATCTCGCTTGGAGTGCGCGCTCCCCGATACCCTCATCGGAGCAGTAGCCCGTCCCGTCCTTCTTGAGGCACAGCAAGCCGAGCAACCGGCCGCCCTCACCCACGACAGCAAGCCGGCGCCGCCGTTCTCGCAGCAGCGCCGCGGTCGCGGCGTCGAGCCGGTCCGCCGGAGCAACCGTGCGGCCGACGAGCGTCCCGAGTTCCCTGGCGGGTCTGGAATCCGGCAGGGCCACGGCGAGATCAGGCCGCTCGATCGTCGTGACCAGCCGCCCGTCCAGGGCGACGATCAGCGCCATGTGGACGTGGTGGTCCTCGAAGAACGCCCGGATCTCGGCCTCCGGCGAGCCTGATACCCACGCGACACTGGTTTACGCTTCGCGCCGGGTGAGCTACCCCGGGGCACGGCGTGCCTCCAACGGTCTTGCAGGCGTAGCCCAAGATCGTGGGCGTATAGAACAGCACCGTGTTCGGGCCGACCACTGATGACAACGGGTAAACACGGTGGAAACCGGTGAGGGCCCGGAAATGCCGGGGATAGCGGTCCGGCTCGACGGCCGGCTCACGCCTCCTTTCTGGATGGCCGGCCTTCCTCACCCGGCCATGCGCCGGTGAGCTTGCGCGTGCCCTCGGCGGCGCCGCGGTCGACAGCGGCCTTGACCACGGCGTAGATCGCGCCCTGCAAGCCGGCGGCCAGCAGGACTTCCCGCCAGCCTCGCTGCGCGTCGGTGGCCTTGGGTGCCTCGTCTTCCCGTGCCGCGATCTTCCAGATCCTTTTGAAGATCGCGCCGGCCAGCACCCCGCCGAGCACGCTGACCAGGATGCTAACCGGCTTGTACCACAGTTTGATCATCGTCTTCTCCATCGCCTGATGGCCAGGTAACCGACAATGAGCACGCCGGCGGCCACGGCCAGCGGCACGCGGCGCTGCCTGGCGGTGCTGGCTGCCTTCGCGGCGGCCTGCCGCACTGGTTCCGGCATGGCCTGCCACACGGGCACGCCCGCAGAGGCCACGCGGCCCGGAAGCTGCTCTTTGAGGGCGGTACCCGCAGACTTTGCCCGCCGACCTGGGCCTGCGGTCTTGCGCGCCAGCTGGTCGCGCACTTTGCCGGCGCGGACGGCGGCCTGCGTCCGGGCCTGGCTGGTCTTGCCTTTGACCCGGCCGGTCAGCTCGGCTGCCTTGTCTCGTGCTCGTGCCTTCACGTCTGTCTTGGCGACGAGTTGTTCGACTGTCTCGCCGAGATGCTCGCGGGTCTGCTCGATCTCCTGCTGCAGTTCCTGAACGTTATCAGGCGGCCCGGTATCCGCATCAGCGTGCGAGGTCGCCGGCGCCGTATTGTCAGCTGTCGAGTGTGCTGCCGCCCGGGCGGTACCCGGGGCGGCGGCCGACCGTCCTGGGGGCTTTCTCCCTTTCCCGCTGAGGTTTCCCGGCCCCTGGCGGAGGAAGAGCTGAACGGATGGATTTCCTGACGGCCGATCCGGCCCGCGTCACGGTGGTGGTAGCCACCCGCAACCGCCGCGACGAATTGCTGCGCACGCTCGGCCGGCTCACCGCGCTGCCCGATCGGCCGCCGGTCATCGTGGTCGACAACGGCTCGGCCGACGGCAGCGCCGAGGCGGCGGCCCGGTGCTTCCCCGGTGTCGAAGTAGTGGCGCTGGCCCGTAACGCGGGCGCAGCCGCGCGGAACGCCGGGGTCTGGCGGGCCCGGACCCCTTACGTCGCGTTCAGCGACGATGATTCATGGTGGCACGCCGGGGCGCTGGGACGGGCAGCGCGGGTGCTGGACGCCGATCCCCGGCTGGGGCTGGTGGCGGCCCGGACGCTGGTCGGGCCCGGGCGCGAGCCGGACCCGGTAAACGAGGCCATGGCCGCCTCTCCGCTGCGGGACGGCGGCAACGCAGCGGTGCTGGGCTTCCTGGCCTGCGCCTGCGTGGTCAGGCGGGCCGCCTTCCTCGGCGTCGGCGGCTTCAGCGAGCTGCTGTTCTTCGTCGGCGAAGAACGACTGCTGGCTTACGACCTGGCCGCGGCCGGGTGGGGCCGCCGCTACCGCCCGGAGGTGGTCGCGTGCCACCATCCGTCGCCGCTGCGGCCGGATCCGGGGCGACGCCGCCGGTCCGAGTTGCGCAACGCCGTGCTGACCGCCTGGCTGCGCCGGCCTGCGGCCGTGGCCCTGGCCGAGACCATGAGCCTGGCCGGCCAGGCGCTCCGGGACCGGGACGCCTGCGCCGCCCTGGCGGGCGCGGCGCGGCGGCTGCCCCGGGCGCTCGCGGCCCGCCGCCTGCTCCCGGACGACGTCGAGCGGCAGATCCGGACCGTGGCCGCGGCCGAGCAGGCCGGCCGGGATGAGACCAGCACGGAGGGAGGACACCATGGTGACCTGGCCGGCGGCCGACCCGCGGATGAGCGTGGTCCTGATCACCCGCAACCGCCGCGAGGAGCTGACCCGGACCCTGGACGCCGTAACGTCGCTGCCGGAACGGCCCCCGGTTATCGTGGTTGACAACGGGTCATCCGACTCCTCGGCCGAGGCGGCCGGGCGTTACCCGGGCGTCCGGGTCATAGCGGCCGGGGCGAACCTGGGCGCGGTGGGCCGCAACCTCGGTGTCCGGCAGGCGGCCACGCCGTACGTGGCCTTCTGCGACGACGACACCTGGTGGGCGCCGGGGGCGCTGGCCAGGGCCGCGGACCTGCTCGATTCCTGCCCGCGGCTGGCCTCGGTGACCGGCCGCATCCTGGTTGAGCCCGGCGGCACCGAGGACCCGATCACCCCGGAGCTGCGCCACTCGCCGGTGCCGGCCCCGCCGTGGCTGCCCGGGCCGGCTCTGGTGAGCATCCTGGCCGGCGCCTCGATGCTCCGGGTGTCCGCGTTCGAGCAGGTGGGCGGCTTCTCGCCGCGGCTGTGGCTGGGCGGGGAGGAGGAACTGATGGGCCTGGACCTGGCCGCCGCCGGGTGGTGGATGAGCTGGGCTGAGGACGTGGTGGTGCATCACGCGGCCTCGGCCGTGCGCGACGGGCGGCAGCGCCGGAAACTGGGCATCCGTAACACGCTGTGGACGGCCTGGCTGCGCCGGCCGGTCGGCGGCGCGCTGCGCCGCACCGTGGCCGTGCTGCGGTCCGTGCCGCCGGACGCGGCCAGCGCGGCGGCGGTGGTCACGGCCCTGGCCGGCCTGCCGTGGGTCGTCCGCGAGCGGCGGGTTATCCCGCCGCACGTGGAGGGCTGGCTGCGGCTGCTCGAGGCGTCCCAGCGGACCTCGCCGGCCCGCCGGTACGTGGGCTGAGCGGCAGGCGCCCGAACCCCCGGATGGCGCGCACGGCGGCCAGTACGTCGCCCGCCCCGATCTGCAGCAGCCGGGGATCGACGTGGCCGCCATGCGGGTCGCCCGGCCGGTCCCCGGTGCCGGTCCACAGGGCCACGTGCCGCCCGGCCGCGGGAGGCGGCCCCCACAGCCTCGGCGAGACCGGCCCGAACAGCGTGACCGACGGCCGGCCGTAGGCCACGGCCAGGTGGGCTACCCCCGTGTCGTTGCTGATCACCAGGCGGGCCGCGGCTACCAGCGCGGCCAGCTCGGCCAGGCCGGTCCGGCCGGCCAGCACCGACTGCGGGCCCAGCCCGGCGGCGCGGGCGACCCGTTCGGCGGTCTGCCGTTCGGTCCTGGTTCCGGTGATCACGATCTGCTCGCCCGCCGCCGCCAGCGCCCGGGCCACCGCCGCGAACCGCCCGGGCGGCCAGCGCCTGCTGGGGCTGGCCGCGCCCGGGTGCAGGATCACCGCCTGCCGGACCGGCGGCGGCGCGGCCCCGGCGGGCCGGCGCAGTCGCAGCGCACCGCGGTCGGCCGGGATGCCGTGCCATTCCAGCAGGCGGCACCAGCGGTCCACCTCGTGCTCTCCGTCGTCCCACCAGGGACCGGCCGTCTCCGGCGCCGCCGCCGAGGCGTACATCATGGTCGTCGGCGCGGCCAGGGCCCGAACCAGGTCGTGGCTGGCCGGCCCGTTGCCGTGCAGGTCGACGGCGATACCTGGAGGCGGGCCGGCCCACCGGACGGGCTGCAGCTCTCCGGTGGGCAGGACCAGGTCGACCGCGCCGGTCAGCGCGGCCAGGGGGGCCAGCGGTCCCGGCGCGGCCAGCACGATCTCGTGCCGCGGGTACGCGGCGCGCAGGGCGCGGTAGGCGGGCACGCCGGTGAGGAAGTCCCCCAGCCCCAGGGCGCGGAGGATGAGCAGCCGCGGCCGGGGGCTCACCGGGCCAGCTCGCTGAGCAGCCGGTCCCAGTCGGCCAGGAACCGGGCCAGCCCGTAGCGGGCCAGCGCGGCCTGCCGTGCGGCCCGGCCCAGCTCGGCGGCCGCGGCGGGGTCGGCGATCAGCTCGCGCAGCCGGTCGCGCAGTCGTTCCTTGCTGGTGGACAGCACTCCGGCGCCGGCCGGGACCGCCTCGACGGCCTCGGTGGTGGCCAGGGCCAGCACGGGCATCCCGAGCTGCATGGCCTCGATGAGCGACAGGCCGAGCGAGGTCCACCGGAACGGGTGCAGGTAGGCGCGGCGCCGGGCCAGCGCGTGGTGCATCCGGGCCTGTGGCAGGTCATCGAAGGCGCGGATGACCGGCGCGCCCAGCCGGGCGGGCAGTTCGGCGACGCCCATGCCGAACACGTCCAGCGGCGTGGTCTGGGCGAAGTAGGGCAGCAGGTCGGTGCCGACGTACCGGCCGCGGCGCAGCGGCTCGTTGACCACCACCGCGGCGCGGGCGCACTCACCCGTCCACCGCGGCCCGGGATCCGGGATGCCATGCTCGATCACGGTGGTGGGCGTCCGGCCGCAGTCCCAGAGCAGGTCGTTGAAGTGAGTCACGTGCACCAGGTGCAGGTCCGGCCGGTCAGCCATCCGATGCCGGGTGAGCGGCACGTTCCCGTCCGGTGCGTCATGTTCGAGGTAAACGGCGGGCAGGTCCGCGCCCGGCCGCCGCCCGGTGAGCTTCCTGGTCAGCTCTTCCTCCGCCGGCCGCTGCAAGATGACGGCGTCGATCGGCTCGTCCCGCAGGCGGCCCACGGGTACCTCCGCGGCCGAGGCCGGCCAGTCCCAGGTCCGGGCCCGGCCCCGGCCGTAGGGGCCGCGGCCGGCGTCCACGGGCAGCAGGTAGGTGTGCCGCCCCTGGACGAAGGCAGTGGTCCACGAGCCGTGCAGGTGCCAGATCAGCAGCCTCATGGCCGCTCCGGCAGCGGAGCCGCGCGGCCAGCTCGCCCGGCGAGCTGGTCTAGCGCGTCGCAGGCGGTCACGGCACTGACCCCGGTCAGGCAAGGGTGGCCGGGCACCGGGCAGTGCACGGCCCGGCTCCCGGCGCACGGCGCGTCCTGGTCGCCGAGCAGGGTCACCGGCACCCGGTACGGGGCCCAGCGGGCAGCCGGGACGACCGGCGCGAACAGTGACACCACCGGGGTGCCGACCGCGGCGGCCAGGTGCGCGACGCCGGTGTTGGCCACCAGGACCGCTTCCGCCCCGGCCAGCACCGCGGCCAGCTCGGCCAGGCTGGTCCGCCCGGCCAGGTCGGCGACCTGGCCGGCGCCGGGTAGCGCCTCGGCGGCCGCGGCGGCCCCGGCGACCGCGGCGGTCAGATCCTGCTCGGACGGCCCGCCGGTCAGCATCACCCGGCGGCCCCGGCGGATCAGCTCGGCCGTGGCCTGCACCCAGCGACGGGCCGGCCAGCGACGGGCCGGGGCCGACGCGCCGGGGTGCAGGACCAGGTAACGCCCGGGCCCGGTCAGCCGGGTCACGTCGGGCAGCGGGGCCCGGACGGCGAGCTTGCCGCCGTCAGCTGGCGGCGGGGGGAAGCCAGCGGCGCGGGCCAGGGCCAGCGCCCGCTCGGCCTCCGGCAGGTGGTCCTCGCCCCGGTACCTGACGTCGAGCAGCGAGCCCGGATAGTCCTCGCTGCGGGCCGCGATCCTGGGCATCCCCGCCAGGCGCAGCAACAAGGCGGTGGGCAGCGGGCACTGGTGGAACGAGGTGAAGATCACCGCGTCGGTGAACCGTCCGGTGGCCAGCCGCCGGGCCAGCGCGAGCACGTCGTCGGCCTGTACCGGCGGCGGCTCCAAGACCACCCAGGGACACGACCAGACCAGCACGTCAGCGACCCCGGGCAGGAGCCGGGCGGCGGCGGCCCCCTGCGGGCCGGCCAGCATCGTCACCGGGCCGCAGTGCGCGGCCAGGGCGCGGATGGCCGGCCCGGCCAGCAGCACGTCACCCATGTTGTCCAGCCGGACGGCCAGGCAGCGCCGGGTCATGCCGCCCGGCCCGGCCAGACCGGGGCCAGCGGCAGGTCGCCGGTGACCATGCGCACGGCGCTGAGCACGTCGGGAGCCACCCGGACGCCGGTAAGCTCGGCGGCCCTGGTCCGCGCGTCGGGGACCAGGATGCCGCGGGCGCCGGCCGTGCGGGCCGCGGCGACATCAGCCCCGATGTCACCGATCACGACGCATTCGTGCGGGTCCACGCCCAGGGCGGCCGCGGCCTCGAGCACCATGCCGGGCGCGGGCTTACGGCACTGGCAGCCGTCCGCCGGGCCGTGCGGGCACACCAGGACCACATCGAACGGGCCGAGCACCGCGCCGACCCGGGCGTTGACGGCGTCCGCGTCGGCCCGGGAGAGCCGCCCGCGCGCGATGCCGGACTGGTTGGTGACCAGCCCGACCCGCAGCCCCCGGCGCCGGGCGGCGGCCACCGCGGCGGCCGCGGCCGGCATCGGCTCGACCAGCGCGGGGTCGCCGTTATAGGGCACGTCCCTGATCAGCGTGCCATCCCGGTCGAACAGCACGGCCCGGGCCGGCGGCCAGGGCCGGGCGCGGCGAGCCCGGATCCGCCCGCGGGCCCAGTGCCAGCAGGCCAGTTCGGGGATCACCAAGCTGGTCGCCGTCATCGCGGCGATCTCGCGCGAGGTGCGCGGGCCGGCGGCGATCCGCGCCGCGGCGAACTCGGTCGTGCCGGCCAGCGCGACGGCCAGGGCGGCCAGGGCCGGACCGCGCCGGCCCGCCGCGGCCAGCCCGGCGCCGGCCGCGACGGCCGCCGTGATCAGGGCCTGGCTGGCCCGCCGGTCCCGGCCGGCCTGAGCCCGGGCCTTCCAGTGGCGGCCGTGCAGCACCCGCATCAGCGCGTCATCGGCGTTGCCAGCCTGGGCGCGGACACTGACCCACGGTGAGGCCGGGCGCACCGGGTGCACCGTCTGCCGGGCGCCCAGGCCGAGTTCCCACCCGTCGGCCAGCAGCCGCAGGGCCAGGTCGGCGTCTTCGCGGAAGGCCCGCGGGAACCGCTCGTCGAAGCCGCCCGTCTCGGCCAGCGCCGCCCGCCGGTAGGCCATATCCGCGGTGATCCAGCGGGCGCCGGCCAGGCCCATGGTGGTGCGCTCCCAGTCGGTCGGCCGCCGGGCCTGCGGGGCCGGCACGGTGATCCGGCCCTGCACGCCGGCCATGCGGCCCGGCCGCCCGGACAGGTCCTCGGCCAGTCGCTGCCGCCAGTCAGGCCCGACGCGCACGTCGTCGTCCAGGAACGCCACCCACTCGGTGCGGGCCCGGTGCCAGCCTGCGTTGCGGGCCGCCGCCGGTCCGGCCCCGCCGCTGGCGAGCACGCTGACCGGCAGCTCGAGCGCTGGTTCGTTCGGCGCAGTCAAGAGGTTTCCGGTCGCGGCGGCGGGCCGGTCGTCCACCACCAGAACCTGGTCGGGCCGGGGCCCGGCGGCCGCGGCCAGCGCCCGTAGGCAGTCCGCCAGGCAGGGCCGCCCGACGGTGGGGATGACCACTGAGTAGCTGGTCACGGCCGGCGGACCAGGAACGGGCCGATGGCCAGCGCGTCGACTGGCGTCGACCCATAGCACTCGAGCGCGTCCTTCAGGTCATCGACCATGGGCCGGCCCGCGGTGTTCAGGCTGGTGTTGACCAGCACGGGCAGGCCGGTGCGCTGCTCGAAGGCGGTCAGCAGCGCGGCCGTCAGCGGCTGGCCGCCCGGATCGACGGTCTGCACCCGGGCGGTGCCGTCCACATGCACCACGGCCGGGATGAGGTCCCGCCACCGCGGCGCCACGTCGTGCACGAACAGCATGTAAGGGCTGGGCAGCGGGCCGCGGGAGAAGACCCGGGCGGCGCGGTCGGCCAGCACCATCGGGGCCACCGGGCGGAACTTCTCCCGGCCCTTGATGTCGTTGAGCCGGTCCAGGGTGGCCCGCTGGCCGGGGTGGGCCAGCAACGAGCGATGGCCGAGAGCACGCGGCCCGTACTCGCTGCGACCCTGGAACCAGGCCACGATGCCGTTGCCGGCCAGCACGTCGGCCGCGGCGCCGGCCAGGTCCGGCGGCCGCTCGAACGGCACCCGGGCGGTGCGCAGCGCCGCCTCGATCTCGGTCGCGGTGAAACCGCGGCCCAGGTCCGCGCCGCTCATTGACCAGGCCGGCTGCCCGGCGTCGGCGGCCAGTTGCAGCGCGGCGCCCAGGGCCGTGCCCGCGTCGCCCGCGGCGGGCTGCACCCAGACCTCCTCGAACGGGCTCTGGTCGGCCAGCACCGTGTTGGCCACGCAGTTCAGCGCGGTGCCGCCCGCCAGGGCCAGCCGCCGGTCCCCGGTCCGGGCGTGCAGGTCGGCGGCCAGTGCCAGCAGCACCTCCTCCAGCCGCCGCTGCACGCTAGCGGCCAGGTCGGCATGAGCCTCGGTCCAGTCCTCGCCGGGCGCGCGGGGCGGGGCCAGCGCGGCCCAGTCGACCGGGTCGGTGCGAAAGCCGCCGGGGACCGGGCGGATGCTCTCCCGGATCTCGTCGAGCAGCCGCGGCTTGCCGTAGGAGGCCAGCGCCATCACCTTGTACTCGTCGCTGGATCGCAGGAAGCCGAGGTGCGCGGTCAGCTCCTCGTACATCAGCCCGAGCGAGTGGGGCAGCGCCTGGGTGCTCAGCACCTCCAGCTGCCGGCCACGGTAACAGCCGGTCAGGCAGGAGTCCCGCTCGCCCCGGCCGTCGCAGACCAGCACGCTGCACCCGGCGCCGGGGGCGGCCAGCCCGGCGCTGGCGGCGTGCGCCACGTGGTGCGGCACGAACCTGGCCCGGGCCGGGTCCAGCCCGGGCAGCTCCTCGGCCAGGAACTGCGGAGCCAGCGCAGCGTACCTGGTGCGCAGCTCATCCCAGGGGTCATCCAGGCCCAGCTGGCTGGCCGGGCGGACCAGAGCCGGATCGTAGGAGAAGCCGATCAGGTCCACCTGCGCGGCGCTGATCCCGCCCTGCCGCAGGCACCAGCGGGCGGCGGCGGCCGGCTGCTCCCAGGCGGAAAACGGCACCGGGCGCTTGCCGTGCTTGCGCCGGCTGAACCGCTCCTCTTCGGCGGCCGCGACGACCTGGCCGTCGATGACGAGCGCGGCCGCCGGATCGTGGAACACCGAATTGATCCCGAGCACGCGCATGCTGCCTCCCTGTCGCTCACCGGCGGACCGGTGTACTCACCCGATCCGGTCCGGTCAAACATGATCCGCGCCTTGCGTGGTTTACGGAGATTTGTCGGATGTTTCAGTTGCCTACGGACGGTAAGTGAAGCGACTCCTGCACAGACGAACGGGGGGCTCATTGAAGATCCACCTGGTTTCAGAACACGCCAGCCCGCTGGCCGTGCTCGGCGGGGCCGACGCGGGCGGGCAGAACGTGCACGTCGCCTCGCTGGCCCTGGCCCTGGCCGGGCGCGGCCACGAGATCACCGTGTACACCCGGCGGGACGCGCCCGAGCTGCCCGACGCGGTACCGCTGGCCCCGGGGGTGACGGTCGAACACGTGCCGGCCGGGCCGTCCCGGCCGCTGCCCAAGGATGACCTGCTGGCGCACATGCCCGGCTTCGCGACCTGGCTGGCCGAACGCTGGCGGGCCGCCCGGCCCGACGTAGTCCACGCGCACTTCTGGATGAGCGGGCTGGCCGCGGTCACCGCGGGGCAGCACTGCCTGGTCCCGGTGGTGCAGACCTTCCACGCGCTGGGCAGCGTCAAGCGCCGTTACCAGGGCCGCGCCGATACCAGCCCGCCGCAGCGGGTCCGGCTGGAGGCGGCGGTGGCCCGGCAGGCCACCGCGGTGATCGCCACCTGTACCGACGAGATCCGGGAACTGGCCGCCTACGGGGCCCCGGCGGACCGGATGTACGTGGTGCCCTGCGGAGTGGACTGCGACCGCTTCCGGCCCGGCCCGGCGCGACAGCCGGGCCATCCGCCCCGGGTGCTGACCCTGGGGCGGCTGGTGCCACGCAAGGGCGTGGACACCGTGATCGCGGCCATGGCCCGGATCCCGGGCGCGGAACTGATCGTGGCCGGCGGTCCGGAGCGGGCCCGGCTGGGCGATGACCCCGAGGTCGCCCGGCTGCGCCGGGTAGCCGCGCAGGCGCAGGTGTCCGGCCGGGTCACGTTCACCGGCCGGGTCGGGCACAAGGAGGTCCCCGCCCTGTTGCGATCCGCGGACGTGATCGTCTCCGCGCCGTGGTACGAGCCGTTCGGCATCGTGCCGCTGGAGGCCATGGCCTGCGGCGCGGCCGTCATCGCGTCGTCGGTCGGCGGCCACCTGGACACGGTGGCGGACGGCGTTACCGGTCTGCTGGTCCCGCCGCGTGACCCCGGCCGGCTGGCCGACCGCATCAGGTACCTGCTGGCCGATCCCGCCCGGCGCCGGGCCCTGGGCGCGGCCGCCGCGGCCCAGGTCAGGTCGAGGTACTCCTGGGCCCAGGTGGCGGCCGAGACCGAGGCCATCTACGCCGGCCTGCGCCAGGGCCATGCCGAAGACCAGACCGTGAGCGCACGATGAAGGACGGAGCCCTGCCCGTGACCGATTCGCACCTGGCCCGGCTGCATACCGCGCTGTGCCGCTTCGAAAGCCAGATCCCCCGGCTGGAGGCGTGGGGACAGGCCGCGGCTTCCCGGCTGCTGGCCGGCGGCCGGCTGCTGGCCTGCGGCAACGGCGGCAGCGCCGAGCAGGCCCAGCATCTGACGGCCGAGCTGGTCGGCCGCTACCAGGACGATCGCCCGCCGCTTGCGGCGCTGCCGCTGACCAGCGACATGGCCGCGGTCACGGCCATCGGCAACGACTACGGCGCGGAGGAGGTCTTCGCCCGCCAGGTACGGGCCCATGGCCGTCCGGGTGACCTTCTCGTCTGCCTGTCCACCAGCGGCACCAGCCGGAACGTCATCGCGGCGGCCCGGGCCGGGGCGCCGGCCGGCCTGATCACCTGGGCGCTGACCGGCCCGGGGCCGAACCCGCTGGCCAGCGCGTGCGCGGAGGCCATCATGGTGGACGCGCCCGCGGTGTGCACGATCCAGGAGGTGCACCTGGCCGCGATCCACATCCTCTGCGCGGCGGTCGACGCGGCCGTCGAGGCGAGTCTGGCGCAGCGGGTGACGTTGCCGGAGTACGCGTGAAGCGCGGCCCGCTGGTGGTGGTCGGTGACGCACTGCTCGACGTGGACCTGGACGGCACGGCCAGCCGGCTGGCGCCGGACGCTCCGGTCCCGGTGGTCGACTGCCACCGGGAGCGGCACCGGGCCGGAGGCGCCGGACTGGCCGCGGTGCTGGCCGCGGGCCTGGCCGGCCCGGAGGTGGTGCTGATCACGGCGCTCGGCGACGACGGCCACGGCGCGCGGCTGCACGACCTGCTGAACAGGCACGTCGAGGTGATCCGGCTGCCGCTGCGCGGCGGCACGCCGTGCAAGATCCGGATCCGTGCCTCGGGCATGCCCGTGGCCCGGCTCGACGCCGGGGATGGCCGGGCCGAAGCCGGGCCGACCGGGCCGGCGGCCGAGCGCGCGCTGCGGTCAGCCGGCGCCATCCTGGTCGCCGACTACGGCCGCGGGGTGGCGGCCCACCCGCGGCTGCGGGAGATCCTGGCCCGGTTGCCCGTCCGCGTCCCGGTGGTGTGGGACCCGCATCCCCGAGGAGAGCCCCCGCTGCCCAGCACCCGGCTGGCTACTCCCAACGAGCGGGAGGCACTCGGGTTCGCCCGCCCGGTTCCGGCGGACGGGCGCGCCTGGGCCGCGGCGGGCGGGCCGGAGGTGCCGCTGCGCCGGGTGGCCCGCGACGCCGCCACCCTCAGCCGGGCTTGGGGCACCGCGGTCGCCGTCACGCTTGGCGGGCGGGGGGCCCTGCTGTCGGTGGGCGATGACGCCCCGTTCCTGGCGCCGCCGCCGGCCGTCGCCCGGGAACCGCGCGACGCCTGCGGCGCCGGGGACTGCTTCGCCGCGGCGGCGGCCCAGGTCCTGCGGGCCGGCGGCCTGCTCACCGAGGCGGTGACCGAGGCGGTGCGGGCGGCGTCGGAGTTCGTGGCCCGGGGCGGTGCCTCGGCCGCTCCCGGCCTGACCGTGCCGCCGGAGCCGGGGCGGCCCGTGATCGGCCCGCCACCGGCCGGCTCCGCGTGGGACCTGGTGGCGGACGTCCGGCAGCGCGGCGGGCGGATCGTGGCCACCGGCGGCTGCTTCGACCTGCTGCACGCCGGCCACGTGGGGCTGCTGCGGCAGGCCCGCCGGCTGGGCGACTGCCTGGTCGTCTGCCTGAACTCCGATGCCTCGGTGCGGTCGCTGAAGGGGCCGGGCCGGCCGCTGGTCGGGACGCCGGACCGGGCCCGGGTGCTGGCGGCGCTGGAATGCGTGGACGCCGTCGTCGTCTTCGACGAGCCGACGCCGGCCGCCGTGCTTGACCGGCTGCGGCCGGACGTGTGGGTGAAGGGCGGCGACTACGCCCGCGGCGAACTGGCGGAGGCGCCGGTGGTCCGCCGCTACGGCGGCGAAGTGGTACTGCTCCCCTATACCGGCCACTCCACCAGCCGGATCGCGGCCGCCGCCCGCGCGCAGGCCGAACCCGGGCGACCATGACCGGCGCCGCTCGGACCGAGCGCATCCTGCTGACCGGCAAGGTCAGCGCGCAGGCCCGCGCCTGGGGCTGGCCCGGCCTGGTGCCCGCCGAGCGAGTCGCGGATACCGCCCGACTGGATGCCTTGTGGGACTGGTGCCTGTCCGCGAAGGGACACCGGGCCGCCCAGGTGGCGGCGGCGCGGCCCGATAACGACATGCACACGGTGCTGGACACCCTCGTTGCCGGCCTATGACCCTCGGGCATTTCAGGCCCGCCGCCCAGCCGCAGGCCAGCTAGCAGAAGGTCCGCTCGACCACATTGCGCTGCTTGGATGCCACCGCGTCGAAGGCGGGACGGCTATCCGCCGTTGCTGCCCGCCCGGCCAGGGCCTGAGGTCCGGATCTGGGAATGAGCGCAGCCAGTACCACGGGTTTAAGCCTCAGCTAAGCATCAGAGCCAAGCCTCAGCCTGTGCCGGCCAACCTTTCGGCAGCCTTCCGGGTTGGTTCCATCGCCGTTCCAGCGTCGGCGGCCATCCTCAGGTCTAGAGCATCGACGTGAGGAGCTCAGCAAATGTTTTCCCGCAAACTCACCAGGTCCATCGCTGCCGGCGCCGCGGCCATCGCGGTCGCGGGCGGTTCCTACGGGATCGTCAGCGCCACCTCCAGCAGCGGCTCAACTGCTGCTGCTAGCACCAGCCCTCCTGGGAGCGGCAGCTCACCCGCTGCCGGCGGCAGTTCCGGCGGCGGGGGATCCAACGCCCGGTCCGGGCCGGCCGCAGGGGGATCATCCGACACGGTCAGCAGCTTGTCCGCGCCGGGCTTCACCATCACGACATCAGCGGGTCAGAAGGTGACCGTCAAGGAGGCGTCCTCCACGACGTACCAGAACGGGACGGGCCCGGCCTCGACGAGTGCCGTTACCACCGGCGAACCCGTCCTGGTCCTCGGGACGACCAGCTCAACGACCATCACGGCCACGCAGGTCATCGTGCAGCCCGCTGGCAGCGAAGGACCGGCGGCTTCCTCGGCGGCAGGGGTGATCCCCTTCCAGCAGGGTGCACCGGCCACGTCAAAGACGGCCGGTCAGATCCCGGCGGACTACACCCAGGGGTCGGGGACGCTCGCCAGCGGAACGACAGCCGATAAGGCGACGGAAGCTGCGCTGGCCGCCTACCCGGGCGGCGTCGTCGACCGCGTTGTGGAGCTGAGCAACGGCGAGTACGAGGTCCACTACATCGGCGTCAACTGGCCGCACCACATCTTCGTCAACCAGGACTTCAAGGTCATCGGCGCCAACGACTAGACGGACCACGCCCGGTTCCCGGACGCCGCGGACCAGCAGCTGAACGGGCCCGTCGTCCTGGTCCGGGACAACCTGAACACCCGCGTCAGCCGCGCAATGGCCGAGCTGGCCGCCGCCCGGTCCTCCGGTGGCACACAAAGCCCGGTCCCAGGCCTGGCAGCGTCACCAAGTAGCCGGTGGCGAGCTGGGTTGGCGCGCCGATCTCCGGGTACGCGAGGCGAGCTCCGGTATCGCGAACGGAAAGGATCAGCTCATGTTGATCATCCTGCTTGTGCTCCTTCTCGCCCTCATTCTCGGCGGGCTCGGATTCGCGATCCACATCCTGTGGTGGATCGCGCTCGCCGTCCTGGTGATCTGGCTGCTCGGCTTCCTCCTGCGCGCGGGCGAGGGCGCGTCGCGCGGCCGCTGGTACCGCTGGTAACCAGCCGGGATAGGAGCCGGCGTACAGGTGCTGCTGATCCGGGCCGTGCATCCGCAGGTAGATGAAATCGGTGGTGGCCCGGAGCAGGCACGGCAGGTTCGCCCCGCTCATCACGCAGTACGCGGCCCGGTGCGCTTGCAGCAGGGTGAAGATCTCTTCGCAATGCCAGCTGCGGTGCCGGAACTCCACCGCCACCCGCATCCAGCCCGGGACCAGCCCGAGGAAATACGCCAGCCGGGCATCATCACGCGGTAGCGAGGGCGGCAGCTGGACCAGCAGCACCCCCCGCTTATCACCCAGCTCGTGCCAGCCCGCCGCGATGCGCTGCAGCCATCCTTCGGGCGCGTACAGCTTGCGGGCATGGGTCAGGCCGCGAGGTGCCTTGACCGACAGCCGGAAGCCGTCCGGCAATCTA
>Ga0070730_10001622_pt1 | contig 21466 bp, 22 predicted proteins | sample Coa_R1_3_FD_66447 | JGI IMG/M metagenome (GOLD analysis project Ga0070730, IMG submission 66447) | Surface soil microbial communities from Centralia Pennsylvania, which are recovering from an underground coalmine fire - Coalmine... | ecosystem: Environmental > Terrestrial > Soil > Unclassified ... | reverse complement strand
GCCACTGCTGCGTCGCTCGCCGGATCGCCGGCTCCCGCCCAGCCCCAGTCGAGCACGCCGCTCGGCCGTCCGTCGCGGAAGACGACGTTGCGGAGGTCGAGGTCGCAGTGGCACCAGGTTGGCGCCCCGTCCCACGGCGGCGCGTCGAGGGTCTTCTCCCAGGCCGCGAGCAGGCCCTTGCCGTCGTGGCCGCCGTGGAACTTTGCCACGCCGCTCCGCACCCACTCGTCGTGCTCGCGAAGCGCTCCGCAGCGAAGGCCGGGCGGAGCGTTCGTCGCGTCGAGCCCGCGGAGGGCGAGGATCAGGCCGGCGAGGTCTCCGGCCGTCTCCGGTGCGACCTCGTCGACTGTAACGTTCTCGCCCTCGATCCACACGAACACGCCCCACGCGAACGGGAATCCTTCTGCGGGCTCGCCTCGCCCAAGAGCCCTCGGAACGGTGAGCGGCAGCGACGGCGCGAAAACTGGGAGCCATTCGAGCTCGCGCTCGAGCCCCGCGACCTTGCCCGGCTGCCGCGGCAGCCTCACGAGCTTGTCGTCGCCGAGCCGGTAGTTCGCGTTGTCCGTCCCGAGCGGGAAGACGGGCTCGATCGGCAGATCCGCCCACTCGGGAAAGTTCCCGGCGAGAAGGCGCTGCACGAGGGCTGGGTCGGTATCGACCTCGTCCGCGTGCATCCGCACGGTCAACCTCCGCCGTAGGCGGAGATCGGGAGGCGGTCGAGCAGTACTTCGTCTGCTGCCGGCAGCTCGGTCTCGAGCCGCTCCACGAGCGGGGCTGCGCCGGGGGCCGCCGCGAAGAGGCGCGTCACGACCTCCTCCGTCGAACGCAGCTGGACGAGCTCCTGCTTGAACGGCTTCGGGAACCGGCCGTGACCGAGGTACCAGCTGTAGAACTTCCTCAGGAAGCCGACCGCACGCTGCTCGCCGAGCTCGCGCACGGCCTCGTGGATGAAGACGACGAGCTCCGCGGCGACCTCCTCGCGCGTCGGCCGGAACGATTCGCCCTCGACGATCTCCCGCAGCGCCCACGGGTTCCCCTGCGCGCCGCGCGCGACCATGACGGCCGCCGCGCCGGTCTCTTCCAGCACGGCGAGCGCTTTCTCGCGCGACGTGACGTCGCCGGACGCGATCACGGGAACGTCGACGCGCTCGACCAGCTCCGCCGTGAGGCCGTGGTCGGCCTCGCCGGTGTACATCTGCTGCGCCGAGCGGGGGTGGAGCGTCAGCGCCGCCGCTCCCGCCTCCACGAGCCGCGGCCCGAGCTCGAGGCACGCGCGCGAGCCGTTCCGGACGCCGCGCCGCATCTTCACCGTCACGGGCACGTCGACAGCGCGCGCGACCGTCTCGGTGACGCGGCAGGCGAGCTCCGGATCCTCCATGAGGTGCGCGCCGGCGCCGGTCTTCGTCACCTTGTGCACGGGACAGCCGAAGTTCATGTCGACGATGTCCGCGCCGGCGCCCTCGACCATGCGGGCCGCCTCGGCCATCGCAGCTGGATCTGCACCGAAAATCTGGATCGCGAGCGGATGCTCGTCCGCTGCCACGCGCAGGTAGCCGAACGTCCGCTCGTTGCGGTGCTCGATCCCCGCCGCAGACACCATCTCCGAGCACACGAGGCCGGCGCCGAAGCGGCGTCCCTGCCGCCGGAAGGCTTGAATGCTGACGCCGGCCATCGGCGCGAGCACGATCCGCGACGGCACCTCGACGCCGCCGATCGACCACGCGTCCTGGAGATTTGCCGGCATCGGGCGATGGTATCGGCGAGGAATTGACGGGGGTTGACCGGGGGGGTACCATCCGGCCCCGCCGACGGCCGGTAGCCGCCGGCCGTTTCATGTTTTGGGTCCAGGAGGCAGGTGTGAAGGAAGTAGTCCTTACGCCAGACGGCTACAAGAAGCTTCAGGAGGAGATCGAGCTCCTTTCGACCGTTCGGCGGCGCGAAGTCGCGGAGCGCATCCGCATCGCGCGCGAGTTCGGCGACATCGCCGAGAACGCGGAATACGACTCGGCCAAGAACGACCAGGCCCATCTCGAGGCGCGCATCGCGACACTCGAGGAGCGCCTCAAGAACGCACGCGTCGTGACGCGGAAGGAGATGCGGTCGGGCGAGGTCTCGGTCGGAACGAAGGTCCGTCTGAAAGACATGGGCTCGAACAAGACGGTCGAGTACCACATCGTCGGATCCGCAGAAGCCGACCCGGCCGAGCTGAAGCTCTCGAACGAGTCTCCCGTCGGCAAGGCGATCATGGGCCACAAGAAGGGCGACGTCGTCGAGGCGCCGACGCCGCGCGGAGCCAAGAAGTTCAAGATCATGGAAGTGAAGGCCGCGTAGACTCGCGCGGCGATGACCTTCCCGAAGCGGTTTCCCGATCGCGACGAGGCCGCGGCCGTCCGGGCCGAGGCCGAGCGGCTCGAGCCCGGCGCGACCGCCGACGCGACGACGCGCCGGCTCGCCGGCCGCGTCCTCGCGCGCCGCGACATGGGGAAGCTCGTCTTCCTCGACCTCGTCGAGCGGTCCGGTCGAATCCAGCTGATCTGTCCGACCGAGCGGACGGGCGAGCTCGACCTCCACCTCGGGGACATCGTGGGCGTGATCGGCTCGCCCGCGCGGGCGCGCCGTGGCGAGCCGTCGCTCATGGTCGACGAGCTGCACGTGCTCGCACGAATCCGGGCGCCCCTGCCCGACACGTTCCACGGCATCGAGGACGTCGAGCTCCGCTACCGGAAGCGCTACCTCGACCTCCTCATGAGCGAGGAGTCGCGCGACGACGCGATCAAGCGCGCGCGGATGGTCTCGGCGATCCGCGCGTACCTCGACGGCGAGGGCTTCATCGAGGTCGAGACGCCGATCCTCCAGCCGCGCTACGGAGGAGGCTTCGCCGAGCCGTTCGTGACGCGTTCCGAGCTGCTTGACACCGACCTCTACCTCCGCATCGCGGACGAGCTCTATCTCAAGCGGCTCGTCGTCGGGGGGCTCGAGAAGGTCTACGAGCTCTCGAAGGACTTCCGCAACGAGAGCTACTCGTACAAACACTCGCCGGAGTTCACGCAGGTCGAGTGGTACGAGGCGTACGCGGACTACAAGGACACGGCGGCCCGGATGAAGGAGCTAGTGCAGCGCGCCGCCGAGGCGACGAACGGCGGCACGAAGACGACGTTCCGCGGCCACGACGTCGATCTGGCCGGATGGCAGGAGGTGCGCTTCGTCGAGACGCTCGAGGCACACGGCGTCTGGACCCGCGACGAGGCCGAGCTCCGCGCGAAGCTGACCGAGGCGGGTGTCGACGTCTCGAAGGACCGCAGCTGGTCGCAGCTCGCCGACCACGCGTACTCGCATTTCGTCGAGCCGGAGCTGACCCAGCCGACGATCGTCTACGACTGGCCGATCGAGCTCTCGCCGTTCGCCCGCACGACGGACCCGGACGCGACGCTGGTCGAGCGCTTCGAGGCCGTGGTGAGCGGAATGGAGATCGCGAACGCCTTCAGCGAGCTCAACGACTCCGATGAGCAGGCCCAGCGTTTCGCCATGCAGGAGTCGGAGCGGGCGGCAGGAGACGTCGAGGCGGAGCCTGGAGATCCCGACTACGTCGAGGCGATGTCGTACGGTATGGCGCCGAACGGCGGCTGCGGCGTGGGCGTCGACCGGCTGGCCATGGTGCTGCTCGGGAAGGACGCCATCCGCGACGTGATCCTCTTCCCGACGCTCCGCAGCCGCGACTAGCGGCAGAGTTCGGGCTTCGTGGGCGAGGCGGTCAGCCGCTCTTCGCGAACAAGGGGGTTGGCTACGATGGCCGAACCTTCGACCAGTCGACGGCGTTCTACGAGGGAAAGGAGAGTCGAGGGAATTGTTCGAGCGCTTTACCGAACGGGCCCGCCAGGTCGTCGTCCTCGCCCAGGACGAGGCGCGGGCGCTCAAGCACAACTACATCGGCACCGAGCACATCCTGCTCGGCCTGCTCCGCGAGGAGGAGGGTCTTGCGGCGCGCGTGCTCGAGTCTCTCGACATCACCGTGGAGGAAGTGCGCGCCCAGGTCGCGCGCATCGTCGGCCAGGGTGACGAGGTCACGACCGGTCAGATCCCGTTCACGCCGCGCGCGAAGAAGGTGCTGGAGCTCGCGCTGCGCGAAGCGCTGTCCCTCGGCCACAACTACATCGGCACCGAGCACATCCTGCTCGGCCTCGTTCGCGAGAACGAAGGCGTCGCCGCACGCATCCTGCTCGACTTCGACGCCGACGCCGAGAAGATCCGCAACGAGATCATCCGCATGCTCTCCGGCCCCGGACGCCGCCAGGCCGGCGCCGCCGGGCCGGCGGGCGAGAAGTCGAAGTCGTCGAAGCTGCTCGACCAGTTCGGCCGCAACTTCACGAAGCAGGCGCAGGAGGGCAAGCTCGACCCGGTCGTGGGCCGCCAGACGGAGATCGAGCGGATCATGCAGATCCTCGCGCGCCGCCAGAAGAACAACCCGGTGCTGATCGGCGAGCCGGGCGTCGGCAAGACCGCCATCGTCGAGGGACTCGCTCAGCGGATCTCCTCGAATCAGGTGCCCGAGATCCTCAAGGGCAAGCAGATCTACAGCCTCGACCTCGCAGCGCTCGTCGCCGGCTCGAAGTACCGCGGCGAGTTCGAGGAGCGGCTGAAGAAGGTCATGAAGGAGATCCAGCAGCGCGGCGACATCATCCTGTTCATCGACGAGCTCCACAATCTCGTCGGCGCCGGTGCGGCCGAGGGCGCGATCGACGCGGCCTCGATCCTCAAGCCGGCACTCGCCCGTGGGGAGCTGCAGACGATCGGCGCGACCACGCTCGACGAGTACCGCAAGTACCTCGAGCGCGACGCCGCCCTCGAGCGCCGTTTCCAGCAGGTGCGCGTCGAGGAGCCGACCGTGGACGACTCCGTCCAGATCCTGCGCGGCCTGCGCGACCGCTACGAGGCGCACCACCGCGTCACGATCACCGACGAGGCGCTCAAGGCGGCGGCCGAGCTCTCCGACCGCTACATCCAGGATCGCCATCTTCCCGACAAGGCGATCGACCTGATCGACGAGGCCGCCTCGCGGCTCAGGATCAAGTCGATGTCCGCTCCGCCGCGGTATCGCGAGCTCGAGGACGAGATCGAGCGCGTCCGCAAGGAGAAGGAAGCATCGATCGAGAACCAGGAGTTCGAGAAGGCCGCCTCGCTGCGCGACAAGGAACGCAAGCTCACGCAGAAGAAGCGGGAGCTCGAGGAGCAGTGGCGCACCTCTGAAAACCAGGAGGAGCAGCCGCAGGTCGGCGAGGAGGAGATCGCCGACATCGTCTCGATGTGGACGGGCATCCCGGTCTTCAAGCTCACCGAGGCCGAGTCTGCGCGGCTCGTGAAGATGGAGGAGGAGCTGCACAAGCGCGTCGTCGGCCAGGAGGAGGCGATCGTCGCCGTCTCCAAGTCGATTCGCCGCGCCCGCGCCGGGATCAAGGATCCGAAGCGGCCGACCGGCTCGTTCATCTTCCTCGGCCCGTCCGGCGTCGGCAAGACCGAGCTCGCGCGCACGCTCGCCGAGTTCCTGTTCTCAGACGAGGACGCGATGATCCAGGTCGACATGTCGGAGTACATGGAGAAGCACTCCGTGTCCCGGCTCGTCGGCTCTCCTCCGGGCTACATCGGCTACGACGAAGGCGGCCAGCTCACCGAGGCCGTGCGGCGCAAGCCGTACTCGGTGCTCCTCCTCGACGAGATCGAGAAGGCGCATCCCGACGTGTTCAACATCCTCCTGCAGATCCTCGAAGAGGGGAAGCTGACGGACGCCCAGGGCCGCCGCGTCGACTTCCGGAACACGATCGTGATCATGACGTCGAACCTCGGCGCCGCTCAGATCTCGAAGAACACCGGCTTCGGCTTCACGGTCGGCGACGAGTCCGGCCTCTCGTACGACGAGATGAAGAGCCGCGTGATGGGCGAGCTGAAGAAGGTCTTCCGGCCCGAGCTGCTCAACCGGATCGACGAGATCATCGTCTTCCACAAGCTCTCGAAGGAAGAGATCACGACGATCGTCGACCTGCAGCTCCGGCGCCTGCGCGAGCAGATGGTGACGCACGAGGTCTCGATCGAGCTCACGGACGACGCGAAGGAGCTTCTCGTCGACAAGGGCTACGACCCGGCGATGGGCGCCCGGCCGTTGCGCCGCGCGATCCAGCGCTACATCGAGGACCCGCTCGCCGACTTCGTCCTCGGGCGCCAGCTCGAGCCGGGCTCGACGATCCTCGTCGCGCGTACCCGCACCGAGGACGGCGAGCCTGGCGACGAGGTGGACATCACCTTCATCCCCGGCGAGGTCACGCCCGAGAAGGTGACGGTGCCGGCAGACGAGCCCGCGGCTTCCGCCGACGAAGACAGCGAACAGCCCGCGTCCGAAGAGGAATAGCGCTCGGACCGAGCGCGGTGGCCCGGTCCAGCGTCGCTCCAACGAGGGATCCGCGCGGCTCCAGCACTGGGCTCGCGAGTGAAGCGGCCTGCTGAACAACCGGAAAGGGGAGGAATCAAGCGGGCGAGCGATCGCATGATGACTCCTGTAAGCGCTACATACGGTGAGCCCCGATGCGGCGGGGGCTCCCGGCATATCTCCCTCAACGCGCGGAAGCGGCTCCTCATCGGAGCCGCTTCTGTTTTGGCGCGAAGTCGTCGGCACTGCGCGAGGCTCGCGTCCGCCCGCGACCGTACTGTGGAATCGTGGCGAAGACGGCGGCCGTTCAGTTCAGTTGCACCGAGTGCGGCTACAGCGCGGGGCGCTGGTTCGGCAAGTGCCCGGGCTGCGCGTCGTTCGGCACGCTCGTCGAGGAGACGGTCGAGGCGTCCGGAGGCACCGGGAAGGCGGCAGCGAGGGCGCCGTTCCGGCTGGTCGAGGTAGAGGTCGAGGAGGCGGCGCGCATCTCGACCGGCGTCGCAGAGCTCGACCGCGTGCTCGGCGGTGGGCTCGTTCCCGCCTCGCTCGTGCTGCTCGGCGGCGAGCCCGGCGTCGGCAAGTCGACGCTGCTCCTGATGGCGCTCCGCGCCATCGGTGACTCGCGCTCCTCGCTGCTCGTCACCGGCGAGGAGTCGCTCGCGCAGGTCAAGCTGCGCGCCGAGCGGCTCGGCGGCGCGGGCAACGTCCAGATCCTCGCCGAGACCGAGCTCGAGGCCGTCTGCGAGACCCTCCGTGCGGAGCGGCCCAACGTCTGCGTCGTCGACTCCGTGCAGACCCTCCACTCGGCCGAGCTGGGGTCGGCGCCCGGTTCGGTCGGGCAGGTGCGGGAGGCGGCGGCGCGGCTGTTGCGCGTGGCGAAGGAGTGCAACGTCGCGACGATCCTCGTCGGTCATGTGACAAAGGACGGCACCGTTGCCGGCCCGCGCGTGCTCGAGCATCTCGTCGACTGCGTCCTCCAGTTCGAGGGCGACCGCTACCACGCGCACCGCGTCCTGCGCGCGGTGAAGAACCGCTTCGGCTCGACGAACGAGCTCGGCGTGTTCGAGATGACCGGCGCCGGGCTGTCCGGCGTCGCCGATCCGTCCGAGGTCTTCGGCCGCACGGTCCCGGGCGAGCCGGGGGCGGCAGTCGCGTGCGCCCTCGAAGGGACGCGGCCGATCCTGCTCGAGATCCAGGCGCTCGTCGCGCAGAGCGAGCTCGCGATGCCGCGCCGCGTCGCGACGGGCATCGACCCCAAGCGGCTCGCGATGACCGTCGCGGTTCTCTCGCGCCACGCGCGCGTCGGTCTGGGACAGGCCGACGTGTTCGTGAACGTCGCGGGCGGCGTCCGCATCGACGAGCCCGGAGCCGACCTCGCGGTGGCGCTCGCCATCGCCTCCGCCGCGCGGCGAGTCCCGGTGAAGACCGGAATCGCAGCGTTCGGCGAGATCGGCCTCACAGGACGTCTGCGCACCGCCGCGCAGGCCGAGCGGCGCCTGGAGGAGTGCGCGAAGCTCGGGCTCACCTCGGTCCTCGCTCCGACCGGCACGGCGGCGACTGGCAAAATCGAGGTCGAGGCCGCAGAGACGCTGCGGCAGGCCATCAAGGCGGGGCTGGATGGGGACCGACCCGAAGGAGACGACCGAGCGTAGGGGCGATCATCGCCTGGGCGATCTCGGGTTCACGCGCATCCCCTCGGAGGAAGACCCGCGTCGCAAGAACCCGGAGCTCCTCGCCGCGATCGCCAAGATCGCGCCCGGCACTGGACTCCGCGAAGCTGTCGACGACGTGATTCGCTCGCACGAGGGCGCACTGATCGTCGTCGGCGACCCGAACTCGCTCTCGTTTCTCTACTCGGGCGGCATCCAGCTCGACGCGCCGTTCCGTCCCCAGCTCCTCTACGAGCTCGCGAAGATGGACGGCGCGATCATCGTGGACGAGGCCGTCAAACGGCTCGCGTGGGCGAACGTCCAGCTCATGCCGGACCCGACGATCCCGTCGAACGAGACCGGGACGCGGCACCGCACTGCCGAGCGTGTGGCGAAGCAGACGGGCGCCCTGGTCGTCTCGGTCTCGCAGCAGCGCGAGACGGTCACGATCTTCGTCGGGCCGGCGCGCTACCAGCTCGACCCGGTCGCTGACGTGCTGGCGAAGACGAACCAGGCGCTCGCGACGCTCGACACGTACCGGCAGCGGCTGGAACAGGTGCTGACACGGCTCACGGCGCTCGAGTTCCAGAACGCGGTCGTGCTCGACGACGTCCTCGTCGTCCTCCAGCGCGCCGAGATGATCACACGGATGGCGGCGCGCATCATGCGCGACTGCATCGAGCTGGGCACCGAGGGACGCCTGATCAGGCTCCAGCTCGAGGAGTTCGTGGGAGACGTGCCGGGAGAACGCGATGCGATCGTCCGCGACTATCACGTGCTCGGCGTCGGCGAAGAAGCCACGGAGGCACTGGCCGATCTCTCGAGTGTCAGCTACCAGGAGCTACTCGAGTTCGGGAAGCTGGCGGAGGTGCTCGGCTACGAGCGCGGCATCAATCCGCTCGATCAGGCGGTCGTGCCGCGGGGCTACCGTGTCCTCTCGCACCTCCCGCGCGTACCGGAGCCGCTCGTCCGCCGCGTCGTATCCGGCCTCGGGAGCCTCGACGCGGTCGTCCGCGCCTCGCAGCGAGAGCTCGAATCGGTCGAGGGGGTGGGGACGGTGCGGGCGCGCGAGATCCGCGAGGGCCTGCGCCGCCTGCAAGAGCACAACCTCGTCGACCGCTACCTCCAGCTCTAGCCAAAAGGCGCTCTGGCAGAGCAGAATCGGGCGAAATTTGGCTTAGTTACGCCGTTTCTGCTACACTGGCGCTCTGTTGCCGGCGCAGAGGAGCGTGCCGGCTTTCTTGACGGAAGAGTGGCTGTCGGCCATGGGAGGTTCGGCTTGTACGACGTCGGCGACAAGGTGGTCTATCCCCACCACGGGGCGGGTACGGTCGTCAAGAAGGAGAAGCGTGAGGTTCTCGGAGAACAGCGCGAGTACCTGACGATCAAGATCCTGCACAACGACATGACGGTGCAGGTCCCGTCCGAGAACGCCGAGAAGGTCGGCCTTCGGCGTGTGATCGGCGACAAGGAGATTGCGCCCGTCCTCAAGGCGCTCACGGGCGTCTCGACCGAGATGCCGAAGAACTGGAACCGGCGCTTCAAGCACAACCGCGACAAGATGAAGACCGGCGACATCCTCGAGCTCGCCGAAGTCGTCAGGAACCTCGCGCTTCGCGACCGGGAGAAAGGTCTCTCCACGGGTGAGAAGCAGATGTTCGTGAAGGCGAAGAAGATCCTCGCCTCCGAGCTGATGTACGCGAAGGACATGGACGAGGAGACCTGCGCGGACTGGCTCGAAGAGGTTCTCGCCTCCGACAGCCCGCCCACGAAGAAGCCCGCGGCCAAGAAGAAGGCCGCCGCGGCCGCGGCGTAGCCGGGCCGGCTTCCGGACATGTCCGTCTGGGCCATCCTCGTCGCCGCCGGGCGGGGGGAGCGACTCGGACTGGACCGGCCCAAGGCGTTCGCCAACCTGGGAGACGAGCCTCTCCTGGCCGAGCCCTTGCGCCGGCTCGAAGCGTCTCCGTTGGTGGACGGGATCGTGCTCGTCGCGCCGCCCGGCTGGGAGGAGCCGGCGATTCTCCTCGCCGAGGAGGAAGGCTGTGGCAAGGTCCACGCCTGCGTGCCGGGTGGGAAGACGAGAAGCGACTCGGTGCGTTCGGGGCTCGCCGAAGTGCCTGCCGACGCGCTCGTCGTTCTCGTGCACGACGCGGCACGGCCCCTCGTGTCCGACGAGGTCATCGAGCGCGTGCTCGCGCCGCTTTTCGAGGGCTGGGACGGAGTCGTTCCGGGGCTGCCGGTCGGCGACACGCTGAAGCGCGCCGGCGCGGATGGGGGAGTCCGGGAGACCGTGCCGCGCGAAGGGCTCTGGGCGATCCAGACGCCCCAGGCGTTCGCGGCGGACGCGCTGCGACGCGCTCAGGCGGATGGCGCCGAGGCGACCGACTGCGCGGGTCTCGTCGAGGCGGCCGGTGGTCGCGTCAAGATCGTGGAAGGTGATCCGCGTCTGCTCAAGGTGACCTCCCCGGCCGATCTCGAGACGGTGTCCGCATGGCGTTGACCGTCGTCGTCTTCGACGTCGGAGAGACGCTCGTGGACGAGGCCGCCGCGCACGAGCGCTGGGAGGCCGAGGGAACCACGACCTGCGTACTCGCGGATCGAGACCTCCATTCCGACGCGCTGCCATGCCTCGATGCGCTGCGCGAGCGCGGCCTGCGCCTCGGCGCCGCCGGCAACATGCGCACCGTCCACGAGGACTTCCTCCGCGCGCACGTCGACTTCGTCGGCTCGTCGGAGCGGTGGGGCGTCGAGAAGCCGGCGGCGGGGTTCTTCGCGCATGTCGTCGAGGAAGCGGGCGCCGACGCGGCAGAGATCGTCTATGTGGGCGACCGCGTCGACAACGACGTCGTGCCGGCGCTCGCCGCCGGTCTCCGCGCCGTCCGGATCCGTCGCGGCGCGCATGCCGATGTCGACTCACCCACCGGAACGGTCACGATCGACTCGCTCGCCGAGCTGCCGGAGACGCTCGACGATGTTTGAATACCGGGTCGGAACGGGCGTCGATGCGCATGCCTTCGAGGACGGCGTCCCGCTTGTGCTCGGCGGTGCTCGCATCGAGCATCCGCGCGGGCTCGCGGGTCACTCCGACGGAGACGTGCTCGCCCACGCTCTCACCGACGCCGTGCTGGGCGCCGCCGGGCTCGAGGACATCGGCGCCCTCTTCCCGTCAGGCGATCCGGCGCTGGAGGGCGCCGACTCGCTCGAGCTACTCGCGCAGGCATGGGAGCGGGTTCAGGCAGGAGGCTGGCGCCTGGCCAACGCCGACGTGGTCCTCATCGGTGAGGAGCCGCGCCTCGCGCCCCATCGGCAGGAGATGCGGCAACGCCTGGCGAAAGCGCTCGGCGTCGATCCGGATCTCGTCGCGGTCCGCGCCACCACGACGGACCGCCTTGGCTTCACCGGCCGCGGCGAGGGGCTCGCCGCACAGGCCGTCGCGCTGCTCGTGAGATGAAGCTCGCCATCGTCACCCACGCCGAGCACCCGAAGCTGCGAGGGACCCTGCCGAACATCTGGCCCGAGTTCATGGTCCACGATCCGGTCGTCTCGTCGTTCTGGCCGCAGCTCTACGACCAGTTTCCGGACTTCCAGCTCTGGGTCGTCGACCGTGAGGGCGGCGCCCGCCGGACGGTCGGCTACGCGTGCAGCGTGCCCGTCGCCTGGAACGGTACGCCCTCGCCGCGCGGCATCGACTGGGCCCTCACCGACGGAGTCGAAGGGTCGCCGACGACGCTCTGCGCGGTCGTCGCCGGCGTCGTCCCGGAGTACCGCGGCTTCGGAGTCGCGGAGACCATCTTGCGGCGGCTCGCGGCGATCGGCGCGGGTCACGGGCTCGATGCGCTCATCGCGCCGGTGCGCCCCACGTGGAAGGAGCGCTACCCGCTCGTCGCGATCGACCGGTATGTCGGCTGGCGCCGCGGCGATGGGCTCCCGTACGACCCGTGGCTTCGCACGCACGAACGGCTGGGCGGCGAGCTCCTGGAGACGGCGCCGCGGTCTATGACGATCTCGGGCACGCGCGCGGAGTGGGAGGAATGGACGGGGATGGTGTTCCCGGAAGACGGCAACTACGTGGTTCCGGGGGCTCTCGTGCCGATCCACTTCAAGAACGGCCGCGGGGTCTACGTCGAGCCCAACGTCTGGGTTCGACATGCGTTTGCCTAGCGGCGCTTGCGCTGCTTCTCGAGCTGGCGCCGCATCTGCCGATTCGTCACCTCGGGCTCGGCGCCGCCCTGCTGCTCCTGCATCTCCAGCAGCGCCGCCCGCTCCTCGCGTGTGAGGCGTGACATCACTTTCTGCGCCTGCTGCGGATTGGCGAGCTGCTTGGCGTGCGGCTCCACCTTCCGCAGGGCGCTCGCGAGCTCGGGATTCGAGCGCTCGATCGCCGCACGCGACGCCTTCTCGAACATCCGCTTCAGGAACGGCACCTTGGACATCGCTGCCACGACCGGCCGCAGGTAGCGCCCGTTCTGGATCCGACCCAGGAGGCCGAGCAGGAAGACGATCACCACGAGCCCGAGGAGGATCCAGAGCGGGATCAGAAGGATCACGATCGAGGTAGCGAGCATCGGGCGGATGGTACCCCGCTACTGCGGGAGGGACACGACCTCTCCGTCCAGTGCCACCAGGCCGTCGCGCGCAAGGGAAGCCACGGCTTCGACGTCCTCGGGCTGCGCACCGGCCAGGATCTCGCGCAGAGCCGCCGCCCGGCGCTGGCGGAACGAGCCCTCGAAGCGTCCCTGGCGGCGCAGCGGCTCGAAACGGCCGCCGCGCGAGGGACAGCCGGCGGCGAGCGGGCAGATCTCGCAGCGCGGGATGCGGGCGAGACAGAGCGACGCTCCGAGATCCATCAGCGCCTGAGCCGCTGCGGGCGAGAACGCGTGACCGGTGCGCTCCGAGACGCGCCGGACGTTGACGTCCACCGGCAGGACTGCCCGACCGAACGCGAAGCAGGCGACCGCGTCCGCCGTGTAGCGGCCGACTCCGGGCAGCTCGGTCAGGTCGTCGGGCCAGCCGTGCGCCGCAACCTGCCGCGCCGTGCGATGGAGAGCGAGCGCCCGGCGGTTGTAGCCGAGGCCCTGCCACTCGCGGATCACGTCGGCGGCGGGTGCACCCGCGAGCGCCTCGATCGTCGGCCAGCGCTCGAGCCAGCGCCGCCAGCGCGGCGCCACACGCTCCACCTGCGTCTGCTGCGACATGACCTCACTGACGAGGATGGAGTACGGGTCGCGCGTCCCCCGCCACGGCAGGTCGCGGCCATGCTCGGAGAACCAGGTCAGGAGCTGCTCCTCCACGCCGCGACGGTAGCGCGTCGGGTGCATCGCCAACGTAGGCATCATCCCGCGAATGCGCCGCCTCATCGTCGTCGCCGGCGTCCTGGTCGTGCTCGTCGCCGGCGCAGCGGCCTACTACGAGGCTCACCACCGGTTCGGCGGAAGCATCCGAGGGACGTCCACGGAGTTCGATCCGACTCGGGTCGCCGCCGCGCCGACCGACAGCTCGATCGTCTCGCCGATGTTCGGCGGAGAGCCGCAGCATCTGCATGTCGGAGTCGGCAAGCTGCGTCCACCGTTCCGGCGCGACTGGACCTCTGGCGGGACGTCGCTCGTCGAGTTCCCGCCGGCGATTGCGTTTCACTACCTCTACTACGCCAGCCTCAACGGCAACCTGATCGCGGTCTCGACGCGAAGCGGTCGCCGGCTCTGGACGGTGCACGTGGGCCGCTGCGAGGCGGCGTCGCCGGCCATCGACCGACTCGGGCGCGGCTCCGTCTACGAGACGTTCCTCAACCGGCACCCGTGCGGCAGAGACGCCGCAAAGACGGGCGACGGCGAGCTGCTCGTCGTCGCGGCCGGTCCGTCGCACCGGCTCCGCTGGAAGAAGCATCTCGGCGCCAGCGAGACGTCGCCGCTCATCGTCGACAACCGGGTCTACGTCGGCGACGCGCAAGGGGACGTGTACTCGCTCCGCACGGTCGACGGAAGGACGGTCTGGCACGTCCAGGTCGGCGGAGCCGTGAAGGGCGCGCTCGCCTACGACCGCGGGCACATCTTCTTCGGCGCGTACGACGGCGACCTCTATGCGTTGAGGGCGAGCGACGGCAAGCAGATCTGGCGCGCCCAGTCCGCTCGGGACTGGTTCGGCGGGCACGGCGCGTTCTATTCGACCCCGGCTGTCGCCTACTCCCGCGTCTATCTCGGCTCGACCGACGGGCACGTCTACTCGTTCGGCGAGCAGAGCGGGAAGCTGCGCTGGTCGTACCGCACCGGCGGCTACGTCTACGGCTCCCCGGCGGTCTGGCGGAGCCGTGTCTTCGTCGGTTCGTACGACGGCACGTTCTACGCCCTCGACGCGGCGACGGGAACGCTCCTCTGGAAGTTCCACGCGAACGGCCCGATCTCGGGCTCCGCGACCGTCGTCGACGGCATCGTCTACTTCGCCACGCTCCACCGCCGCACGTACGGGCTCGACGCGCGCACCGGAAAACAGGTGTGGACGCTTCCCGACGGCGCATTCACCCCGGTCGTGACCGACGGCAAGCGGCTCTACGTCATTGGCTGGGGGAAGGTGTACGCGTTCAGCCCCCGAACGGGGTTGAAGACCGCAAGTTCCGGGTCATAGACAGAGATGCCGCACGACACGATCGACCTAGACCTCGACGGGAAGGTTGTTCCCGTTCCGCGCGAGCTCGTCAGCACGCTCGCGGCGGCGGCCGCTACGCGCGCCGGAGTCTCCGCGCGGCATCGCGATCTCTCGCTCCTGCTGGGGCGCGCGCTCGAGTCGGGAGGCGCGAGCCTCGACCAGGGAGGCGTACGTGCGCTCTGTGCTGTGATCGAGGAGGAGCAGGGCGATGCCTTGGATCCCGCTTGGCTCGCGCTGCTCCGCGAAGCTGCCGCCTAGCGCTTGCGCAGGAGCACGGCTCCCGTGGCCGCGCCGACTCCGGCTGCGACCGAGCCGGCGAGCCGGCGGTGCTTCGTGAGGCTCGTCTCGAGGCTGTGGGAGTGCGCCCTCCCGTCGAACGGCCCGTGCGAGCCACGATCCGTGTCGGCGTCGACCGGCTCGTACAGGTTGTCGTGACCGGGGCCTCCGTCGAGCGGCTGCTTCGTCATCTGCGAGCCATAACCGGTCTTCGCGAGGTACCAGTCGAGGAACCACGGCACGACGCGCTCGCCGAGGATGTTGAGCACGGTCGGCCAGCCGACGTAGACCTGGCGGCGTTTGTGGTACGCCGCCCAGTGGATCGCGTCCGCCGCGATCTCCGGCTGGTAGATCGGCGGCACGGGCTGCGTCTGCTTCGGCAGCTTGGTGCGGCCCCACGTGAACTGCGTCGTGTTGAAGCCGGCGAGGTGAACCATCGTGAGGTGGATGTTCCAGCCGTGATGCCGCACCTCGGTGATGACCGATTCGGTGAAGCCCTTGCACGCGTGCTTCGCGCCGCAGTACGGCGCCTGGAGCGGAATCCCCCGGAACGCGAGGGCCGAGCCGACCTGGACGATCGTGCCGCGGTTGCGCTTGGCCATTCGCTTCAGCGCCGCCATCGTCCCCCAGACCATCCCGTGGTAGGTGACCTCGGTCGCGCGCCGGTACTCGTCGGGCTCGACGTCGAGGAACTCCGCGTAGATCGTGGCCATCGCGTCGTTGATCCAGATGTCGATTGGCCCCAGCTCCTCCTCGACCGCCTCGGCAGCGGCCTCGACCTGGCCGGCGTCGGCGACGTCGATGGGGAGGACGAGCGCGCGTCCGCCGCGCTTCTCGACCTCCGCCGCAGCGGCGTCGAGACCGCCGCGGCCGCGAGCGAGCAGTGCGACCTTCGCGCCGTCCTGCGCGAACCTGCGCGCGGTCGCGCGTCCGACTCCGCCGGAGGCGCCCGTGATCACGACGACGTCGCCCATCGCGTTCGTCTTCCGGCCTACCAAAGACGCCAAACCTCGCTAGCGGTCGAGAACCTCCACGGTGTCGCCGTCCACTAGCTCGTGCCGCCTGCCGACCTGCTGCCCGTCGAACCGTGCCGACGGGCCCCAGACGCGCGCCCCCGTGCAGCGTTCCCGGAGCGAGTGGTGGATCGAGTCGGCGACGTCGAGCACCGTGACGGGCGGCTCCAGCGCGACCGGGTCGCCGCCGTCGCGCAGGTAGACGCGGACGAGGCCCGTCAGCGCCCAGAGCTCGTCGCGCAGCCTCTCCACGCTTGCGTCGTCGAGAACCGAGACCGGCACCACGGGCAGCTCCGGGTGGTCGGGCGGCGGCGCCTCGTCCGACTTCGTCGCAGCCAGGATGCCGGGCACGTCGATCCCGGCGGCGGCGACCTCGGCGCGGATCGTCTCGAGCTCCTCGACGGGCCGGTCGCACGCGTGGCACCAGAGAATCGCGTCTGCGTTGCGAAGCACGCCAAGGAGCGCGCGGCCGCCGCCCCGATCCGCGGCAGCTCCTGCGATCAGGCCGGGAATCTCGACGAGCTGAACGAGGACGCCGCCGAGGCGCGTGGTCGCCGCGACCGGTCGAGTCGTGGTGAATGCGTAGTCGCCGGTGCGGATCTGGATTGCCGAAAGCGCCTGCAGGAGCGAGGACTTTCCCGCGTTCGGCGGCCCGACGAGCGCGATCTGAGCGGCGCCCTCGCGGCGCACGGCGATCGAGTCGCGGTTGACGACCCGCTTCCTCGTCCGCGCCGCTTCGATCTCGCCCTCGACCCATTTCCGCAGGTCGGCGTACGGACCGTTGCGGTAGCCCGGGAGCTCACCGAGGATCGCGCGGAGCTCGCGGATCCGTTCCGCGCCGTCCTTGCCTACGAGTCGGCGCTTGATCACCTGCTGCTGGGTCCGATGTGGCATCGGCATCGCGACGAACACCTCCGAGTTTTCGGGGCGGGATCGCGTCGCGTCCCGCCGCTTTCCTACGACGCTGTGCTGGAAAGCGGCGGATCAGCCGTTTTGGCGAAGAACAGTTGCGCGCCAGGACTCCATCGCGGGGCGCAGCTTACACTCGCCCGATGGCCCGAGTCCGTTTCGCACCGAGCCCGACGGGCTCGCTCCACCTCGGCAACGCCCTGAGCGCGGTCGCCAATCGGCGACTGGGCGAGTGGATGCTGCTGCGGATCGACGACACCGATCCGGCCCGGAACGTCCCGGGCGGAGAGGACGCGATCCTGCAGGATCTCGAATGGCTCGGGATCGCGTGGGACGAGGGGCCGGTGCGTCAGAGCGAGCGCGCGGAGCGCCACCGGGAAATGGGTGCGCCGCTCGGAGACCGGTTCGAAGGCATCACGCTGCTGCGCGAGAACGGCTCGCCGACGTACCAGCTCGCGTCGGTCGTCGACGACATCGACTTCGGGATCACGCGCATCGTGCGCGGCAACGACCACCGTCCGAACGAGGCGGTGCACCGGCGCCTGTTCGAGGCTCTCGGCGCAACGCCGCCGGAGTTCGTCCATCACGGCCTGATCCTCGGGGAGGATGGACGAAAGCTCGCGAAGCGCGCGCCGGGGGCGACCGTGGCGTCGCTGCGCGAGGCCGGCATCCCGGCCGAGGCGGCGCGTGCCTATCTCGACGAGCTTGGCGTTCCGCGCCATGACGTCCACCTCGACCTCGCGCGCATCCGCCGCCTCTCGACGGAGGTGCTTGCGGCCTTGAGCGACGAGGAGCTCGCTGCGCGGGTCGGGGTGCCGGTCTCGGTCGCGCCCGTGCTGCGGGGCGCGCGCGATCTCGAGGAGGCTCGCACCTACGCGCAGCTCGTCCTCGAGCCGGCAGAGGCGAAAGTCGACTCGCCGGAGACGCTCGCGCGCTTCCGAGAGCTCGTGGAAGCCGACCTGGAGCCGAAGGCGATCGTGCGCGAGCTGAAGGCGGTCGGCGGCGACCTCAAGGCTCTCCGGATGGCGCTCACCGGACAGGAGCGCGGGCCCGAGCTCGCGGCCGTCATCGCCGCGCTTCCGCGCGACGAGCTCTTGCGGCGCACCGCACTAGGCTAGGAACGATGCGCGTTCACGACACCTACACGGGCTCTCTCGTCGAGCTGCCTCCACCGCCGGGCCCGGTTGGGATCTACTGGTGCGGGCCGACCGTCTACCGGCGCATCCACGTGGGCAACGCGCTCGCCGTCACGGTGATCCCGCTCTGGCTGAAGCGCTGGCTCGAGGCCGGCGGCTACGAGACGACCGTCGTCGTCAACATCACCGACATCAACGACAAGATCTACGACGCCGCGCCGGGCAAGAGCGCCCAGCTCGCAGCAGACGCAACGCGTTGGTACATCGAGGACACCGACCGGCTCGGGCTCGGGCGCCCCGACGTCGAGCCCACCGCCGAGGAGACGATCCCTGAGCAGATCGCGCTGATCGAGCAGCTCGTCGAAGGCGATTTCGCGTACGAAGTCGACGGCGACGTCTACTACCGCGTGGCGCGTTTCCCCGACTACGGCGGGCTGTCGCGACAGCGGCCCGACGCGATGGAGGAGCAGGAGCCGAACCCGCTGAAGGAAGATCCCCGCGACTTCGCGCTGTGGAAGGCGAACAAGCCGGGCGAGGATACGTGGTGGGACTCGCCCTGGGGCCGTGGCCGCCCGGGCTGGCACATCGAATGCTCCGCGATGGCGGAGAAGTACCTCGGTGAGAGCTTCGAGATCCACGGCGGTGGGCTCGACCTCAAGTTTCCGCATCACGAGAACGAGATCGCGCAGTCGCGGGCGCTAGGACACGGGTTCGCCCGAATCTGGATGCACAACGGGATGCTGAGCATGCGCGGCTCGGAGATGCACAAGTCGATCGGCAACGACATCTCGCTGAAGGACGCGCTCGACCGCTGGGGTCGCGAGACGCTGCTCTTCTTCTTCATGACCGGCCACTGGCGGAAGCCGCTGGACTACTCGGACGTGACGCTCGAGCAGGCGCGAGCGCAGCTCGAGACATTCCGGAACGTGTTCCGCTCTCCGAGCGAGCCGGTCGGCGACTGGGCCGACCTCGAAACGGCGCTCGACGACGACTTCAACACGCCGGAAGCGCTCGCCGTGCTGCACGGCTGGCGCGATCACGAGCTCTTGCGACGCGCGTTCGAGATCTTCGGGCTCGGATCGCTCGCGGAGCTCGAGGAGGCGCCGGCGGAGCTCGCCGCACTCGCTGCGCGGCGGCGCGAGGCGCGCGACGCGAAGGACTTCGCCGAAGCGGACCGCCTGCGCGACGAAATCGCCGCTGCCGGCTGGGACGTGCGCGACGTGGCCGATCTTCCCGGCTTCCAGCTCGTCCGCCGTCCGTGACACGCGACCTCGTCTACGGCCGCCGGCCGGTTCGGGAGGCTTTACGCGGGCCGCGCGAGGTGCTCGAGCTGTGGGCGAGCGAACGCACGGTTCGGAGCGAGCAGTGGCTGCGAGACGTCGAGCGTCCGCGCCTCCAGACGAAGCTCGAGCGAGACCTCTCCGACGCAGCGGGCACGCGCGACCACCAGGGCGTCGTCGCGTGGTGCGAGCCGTTCCGCTACGCCGACGCCTTCGAGCTGGCTTCCGGCCCGGCTCCGCTCCTCGCGTGCCTCGACCAGGTGAGCGATCCGCGGAACCTCGGAGCCGTGATCCGAAGCGCCGAGGGAGCCGGCGCGAGCGGCGTCGTGGTGCCGGCGCACGGCTCGGCGAGCGTCACGGCTGCCGTCTGTCGCGCGTCCGCCGGCGCCGTCGAGCACCTGCCGGTTGCCGTCGTCCCGAATCTCGCGCGCTATCTCGCGGGGATCAAGAGCGGCGACGTCTGGGTCGCGGGAGCAGTTGGCGAATCGGGAACCCCCATGTGGAACGCGGATCTCTCCGGCGGGCTTGCCTTCGTCCTCGGCGCGGAGGGCAAGGGTCTGCGGCCGCTCGTGCGGCGAACGTGCGACCTCGAGGTCTCGATTCCGCAGCTCGGGCAGGTGGAGTCGCTCAACGTCAGCGTTGCCGCCGCGCTTCTCCTCTACGAAGCGCGGAGACAGCGCGATGGCTGAGCCGACCCTCTACCTCTTCGACGGCTTCAACCTCCTGCACGCAGGCGGGTTCGCATCGCCCGAGGAGCTCCGCGACCTGCTTGCGAGCTGGGTCGCGGCCCAAGGCGCTCGCGGAGTGCTCGTCTTCGACGGCCAGGGGACGAACGAGCGGCATGGGCCCCTCGAAGTGCTCTGGGCCAAGGACGCAGACACGCTGCTCGAGCAACTCGCGGTCGAGCATCGAGGCAGGGGAGAGGTCGCGCTCGTGTCCTCCGATGCAGCCGTCCGTAGCACTGCGGGCATCGACGTCCGGAAGATCGCGTCTCAGACATTCCTCGGCGAGTTCTCCCCGCCCAGTCAGCCGCCGACGCGCCGAGGCGACCTCCGCGACCGCCTCGATCCGGACACGCTGGCCCGGCTCGAGCGGTTACGTCGCGGCGAACGCTAGGAGTCGCTAGCGTCCTGGGTCCGGACCAAGCTGGGTCCATAGCAATTGGACTTGTAAAATTTTGGACCCCTTGCTATCTTCGCCTCGACCACAGGGTGAGACTTCGCCCTCGAGACGCCCGGGAGGCGCCATGGCTACCCGCGCAGCGACAGCACGCTCACCGCAGAAAGTTCAACGAGAGCTAGAGGATCTACAGCTCGTTCTCAAAGCTCGGAACGGCGACAGTGTTGCGATGGACGCCCTCATCCGCCGCTACACGGGCTTCGTGCGCCTCAAGGCCAGCTCGTACTTCCTGGCGGGCGGCGACAACGACGATCTTCTCCAGGAGGGACTGATCGGTCTCTACAAGGCCGTGCGGGACTTCCGGGCGGACAAGGAGACCTCGTTCCGCAGCTTCGCCGAGCTCTGCGTCACGCGGCAGATCATCACGGCGATCAAGACGGCGACCCGCTTCAAGCACGCGCCGCTCAACACCTACGTCTCCTTCAGCCACACGCCGGCCGGCCAGGACGGTGAAGGCGAGTGCACTCTCGGTGACGCGCTTCCGAGCGCCGCCGTCCACGAGCCTCCGCTCGTCGTGATCTCGACCGAGGAGCTACAGAGCCTCGTCTTCAGCCTCGGCACGGGCCTCTCGCCTCTCGAGGCGGATGCGCTGCGTCTGTATCTCGAGGGATCGTCGTACGAGGACATGGCGGAGCGGCTCGGCTGCGACACGAAGACGATCGACAACGCGCTCCAGCGCGTGAAACGGAAGATCCTTGCCCACCAAAAGGGCCGCGAAGTCCTCCTCTAGATCGTGGCAAGTTCGTAAGCGGAGGCGAACCGGATCGATCGCCGTCGACCGTTGCGCGGCAGTGTGACGCGGAGGGCCGCGGTGGCTCGTGTTGGGATAGACGGCGAAGACCACGGCGCCCTTTCCGGAGCCTCCCGGTCTTGCATTGGACGCGAGAGATCTGATCTCCACCTTCAATCAGTAGGTCGCAACGTGTGTGCTCGCCGAACGGCAAGTAGAGCGCGTGGCCGGCCTCGCGCA
>Ga0070730_10001621_pt1 | contig 21466 bp, 18 predicted proteins | sample Coa_R1_3_FD_66447 | JGI IMG/M metagenome (GOLD analysis project Ga0070730, IMG submission 66447) | Surface soil microbial communities from Centralia Pennsylvania, which are recovering from an underground coalmine fire - Coalmine... | ecosystem: Environmental > Terrestrial > Soil > Unclassified ... | reverse complement strand
AGCGAATTATTGCACAGCAAGGCAATGGAGACGCTGTTGGATCGATTGACCCCGTTGTTTGACTGGGTGATTCTGGACTCGCCTCCCGCGATCGCCGTTCACGACGCGAGCATACTCGCTGATATTTGTGACGGGGTGTTGTTCGTGGTGCGTGCCGGTGCGACTGACTTTGAAGTAGCCCAAAAGGCTGCAAGCGAGTTCGACGAAAAAAGGATTTTGGGAGTCGTCTTGAACCGAGTGGAGAAGAGCGAGGGTGATTCCTACTACTATGGATATCCACGCAAGGAAGAGGAGCACTAGAGAGAACTGTCCCACTGTGGGCTGGATTGGCGCTGACGAGTGGGAAGTGCGTGAGGCTGTTTCAGGCAAGCGTGGAGGCGGGAGGGGACGGAGATGCGACTTGCTCGCCTCGCCTCAACCACCAGTAGATAGGCCACAGTAGTGCCAGGCCGATGAGAAAGAAGACAACGCCTCCATCCCTGTGCAGCCTTCCATAAAGAAATTCCGGATTCACATAGTTGGCCAGAATCGTAAGAGTGGCAATCCTAACCCCGTTTTTAACCACCATCATGAGAAGGCCGGCCGAGACGAAGAGTGCTTTCTTCCAGAAAGTTGAGAACGCAAAGTGTGCAACGAGCAATGCCAGTATCAACAGCGCCATGCTTGAACGGATTCCGCTGCACTCTTGGGCGACTTCGATATTTATTTTAGGCAGATGAAAAACAAAGCCATCGCGCAAAATGGGAGTCCCAGTCCAGTCGAAAATCAGTTCGGCCACCGCGGCCGAGCCGGCCTGCAGCAAATAGATTATCCGGGCCAGGAGTGGTTGGGGTAAGGGCACGAGGAACAGGAGAAATGCCAGGGAGAATCCGAGCGACTTGGCAGATACGCGCCCAAATACCGCAACAAATCCCGCGACGATAAACAGCACGAGGGCAAGCATCGAGATGGCCATCGAAACAGTTGCATCCGCAAAGGAACTCCGAATGACCATCGCGGAGAGAGCCACTGCAGGAAACGCAAACCAGACAGCAGCGGCAATGTCGAGGGAGCCAGAAGCAATCTTTCGCTTCTCAAGATAGATCAGCCAGACTACAAGGAATGGAATCATAAGCATGTGGGAGGCGTTGTCGTTATTTGCGGCGTAGCGAGTTACCGACAAAAGAGGCTTCCAGAAGGCCAGGCAGCACAACGCTAGCCAAGCGACGTAGAGCCCATGGGGATGGCTGACGAATGAGCGCGAAGAGTTCACTAGTGGTCCAATTATAAGGGACAAGGGAGCACGTTGCAGGCCCTCTTGTCGAGGTGGCGTCGTAGAGAGAAACAAGCCCAGCGCAACTTCCCCCTAATTGCTGCAAATATTGAACTTAGTTCCGGGCTGCTTCTGTGCCCCATAGGTCTGCCGTTTTCCAGTAATCCCGGGAAACATCTGGCTCAAATGAGGCAAGAGTTTTCTTCCCCCCACCCTGTAGAGAGCTCGGATCTGGTGGGGTCGGACAAAGCAGTCCTTACCTGCTTACATAAGATGTTTATTTTCAATATATTACGGTAAGAGAAGTAATCTAACGGTAGCCGGGCCCCCGAGCCAGTCTGGCAGAGGGATTGCCAATACCTATCGCAGATGGACGTGAAATTAATGGCGGTAGCCTAGAAGTAGAGCTGCTTAAGGCATTCGAGGAAGGGAGTCCGCAACCCGCAATGGACCTTGGACCTGATCTCCACAGGTGGTATGCGTTGCAGGTCAGAACACGTTGGGAAAGCTCAACCTCGTTGCTGCTCGCTGGCAAGGGTTACCAGACGTTGCTACCCACCTATGGCGCAAAGAAAAGCTGGAGTGGAAGGGACAGGGAGGTGAATGCGCCGTTATTCCCCGGCTATGTGTTCTGCCAATTTGACGCCCATGATCGGTTGCCGGTCCTTGTGACGCCGGGTGTGATCTCGGTTGTGGGCCGCGGGAAAGTGCCTGTCCCGGTGGAAGATGCAGAGATTACCGCGATCCAGGCGATCGCAGCATCGGGATTTCGCGCCGAACCTTGGCCCTATCTTGAAATTGGCCAGAAGGTGCGGATAGAGAGTGACTCCCTGCGTGGTCTGGAAGGCATTCTCATAAATTTCAAAGGGAACGACCGGATTGTTTTATCCGTTAGCCTGCTTCGCCGGTCAGTTGCCTTGGAGATCGATCGTTCCTCGGTAAGACCTATAGGCGGGACGCGAACCGCTGTGTTGGAACCACTCGGTACTCATCGGCTGGTGCCGGAAGCGATCACCTGAATTTGAGAAGCGGGCGAGCATTCCGCGAGATTAAAGAAGGAATTAAAAGCTCTGAACTGTCGATAGAGCCCGGAGACACGGTGAACTGAATGCGCAACGAGTACCAAAAATCGAGCGCTTTGCAAGAGCAGGAGGCGTCCACCAGTAACGGTGCGAAGGCATCCTCTTGTCTTGGGCATATTCCACCCAGACGGGAAGACGTTCTTGAGGCAGCGACCTTTGGAGCGATGCTGGCACTGGAACGCCGGCGAGCGCAGCGGTCTCGCCAACCGTTTGTTCTGATCCTCCTGGATGCAAGCGAAATTGAGAAGGAGCGGAGGGGCACTGCATTCAGTGAGCAACTCACCGCAGTCGTTTCCGGAGCAATCCGGGAAAGCGACATCATCGGGTGGTATCGACAGGACGAGGTGCTCGCAGTGATTTTCACGGAAATCAGCGCGAGTGGAGAGTGCGCTATCTCCGAAGTCCTTTACGCCAAAATCTGCAAAGCCCTGCGGGAAAATCTGGAATTTGGAGTTGCCTCAAAACTCGTCATCAGCGTTCATCTGTTTCCGGAAAGCGGGGACCGGGATCGGACCCACCGTGTGGTGGACAGCAAGCTTTATCCGGATATCTCCGGAGAGCCTGCAAATCGGAAAAGTTCGATGATTTTAAAGCGAGGGATGGACATCGTAGGCAGCGTGGCATTGCTGATCATCCTCTCTCCCGTACTCGCGGCCATTGCCGCGGCGATCAAATTGACCTCCAAGGGGCCCGTAATCTTTAAGCAAGACCGGCTCGGACAACATGGGAAGAGCTTCGCATGCTTGAAATTTCGAACCATGTTCGTGGATAACGATCCGAAGATCCATCGGGAATATGTCCAAAATTTCATCGCTGGAACAGTGAAAGAGGGAGAACCCAGCGAGACGGAATCAGTAGTTTACAAGATCAAGGATGATCCGCGAATTACACCCGTCGGTCGGATCCTGCGCAGGATGAGCCTTGATGAGCTACCCCAGTTTTGGAATGTAATGCGCAACGAAATGTCCCTTGTGGGACCGCGTCCTCCCCTGTCCTACGAGTTTGAAGCCTACGATCTCTGGCATCGCCGCAGAGTGCTGGAGGTCAAGCCCGGTGTGACCGGGCTCTGGCAGGTAATGGGGCGCAGCCGCACGAGCTTCGACGAGATGGTTCGAATGGACCTGCGGTACTGCCAGCGGTGGTCATTGTGGCTGGATCTCAAGATCTTGCTAGCGACCCCACTAGCCGTTTTTAAAGGTTCCGGTGCTTATTGAGTTTTAGCAATGAAACTGCTCCGGTGAGTCCAACTGTCCGGGATTCCCGAAATAGAACAGGTAATTAGCTTATGCGTGTCCAAAACTTCTCAAATGAATCTACCGAGGTGGCAAATGAGTGATCTGATGATAAGTCAAGCAACGGCGAACATCGGCCAACACGTTCAAATTGCTCCCCTGTTTCCGCAAGCTTGCAAAGAGGACATCGTTCGAATTGGTGTGATTGGATACGGCTATTGGGGGCCAAATATCGTACGCAACCTGCATGGCCAAAAGCACTGCCAGGCGGTGATGGTGTGCGACCAAAACCCGACCGCACTGGGGCGTGTTCGCAAAGCCTACCCGGGAATTGAGACAGTTTCCGACCCCATGGATGTTTTGCGGTCACCGGACATCGATGCGGTTGCGGTAATCACGCCCGTGTGGACCCACTATGAGTTGGCCAAAATGGCTCTCGAACACGGGAAGCATGTGTTTATTGAGAAGCCTTTTACCTCCAATTCAGCACAAGCCGAAGAACTTGTTGAGTTGGCTGCCCGGAAAAACCTGACGATTATGGTGGATCACACCTTCTTGTTCACCGGAGCAGTGCGCAAGATCCGGGAATTGACAGAAAGCGGGGCTCTGGGCGACTTGTACTATTACGATTCCTTGCGGGTAAATCTCGGCTTGTTCCAACATGACGTGAGCGTCATCTGGGACCTTGCGCCACACGATTTGTCCATCATGGATCACATCATCAAGGCTGAACCCGAAGCCATCGTAGCCACCGGGGAGAAACACCTGAACGGTGTAGAAGATGTTGCCTATCTGACCGTTTACTTTCCCCGGAATATCATTGCACACATCAACGTTAACTGGCTTTCGCCAGTGAAGATTCGCACCACCCTGATCGGTGGCCAAAAGCGAATGGTGGTCTGGAACGATCTCGTGGCCGATGAAAAAGTTCGCGTGTACGACAAGGGCGTCCAGATCACGTCAGGAGAAGGAATTCGCAACCTCCTGGTCAGTTATCGGAGCGGAGACATGTGGGCACCGCAACTGGAGCAGTTAGAAGCGCTTCACGCCGAACTGGATTACTTCTCCGACTGCGTCATGAACAACAAAAAGCCCTTCAATGATGGTCATGCCGGATTGCGCATTGTCCGCATGCTCGAAGCCGCCGAGAGGTCCATTCGCCAGAGAGGAGAATTGATCCGCCTGTGAACGAATTCTGCTCGATTGCCCCGGATGTAAAGCTCGGACGCGCGGTCAAGTTATCAAAATTCATCAATTTGTACGGGTGCACGATTGGAGATGAGACAAAGATTGGTGCTTTTGTCGAAATCCAGAAAAATGCGAATGTCGGAAACCGGTGCAAAATATCGAGCCACACCTTCGTTTGCGAAGGCGTGATCATTGAGGACAACGTCTTCGTGGGTCACGGCGTGACCTTCATCAACGACTCCTACCCGCGTGCAACCACCTCGGATGGAGAGTTACAAACCGAGAAGGACTGGAGAGTTGAAAGAACAGTGATCAAGCGCGGCGCTTCGATCGGATCCGGAGCCACCATCCTGTCCAATTTGGTAATCGGAGAGAACGCCATTGTAGGTGCCGGCAGCGTAGTGACCCACGACGTTGCTCCGAATACGATTGTGGCTGGAAATCCCGCAAAGATTTTGCGTTCCATTTCAAATTCTACAGAGGCAAAGCGATGACAAGTACAGTGAAAGTTCCGTTTGTAGACCTACTGACTCCTCACCGAGAGCTTGAAGGCGAGCTCCTGGCCGTTTGCAAGAAAGTTTTTGAGACGGCCGGATTTATCGGAGGGCCGGAGGTCGAGGGATTCGAAAAAGAGTTCGGCGAATTCTGCGGCGCGAAGCACTGCGTCGGCGTTAATAGCGGGACGGACGCGCTGCGTTTTGCACTGATGGCTGCCGGAATTCAGTCAGGCGATATCGTAATTACTGTGCCGCATTCGTTCATCGCGACCACCGAGGCCATTTCCCAGGCTGGGGCGCAGATCGAATTTGTGGATATCGAACCGCGAACCTATACCATGGATCCGGAAAAGCTGCGCCAGTACCTTGAAACCTGGTGCGTTTTGGACGCCACAACGGGTCGTTATGTTCACAAGCAGTTGGGAAAGCCGGTGGCGGCGTTGGTTCCCGTTCACCTTTACGGCCAAATGGCCGACATGGATCCCCTCCTGGATCTGGCGTCGCGATACAAATTGATCGTGATTGAGGACGCTTGCCAGGCGCATGGCGCGGAGTACTTCTCCGAGAAGCGGAATGCGTGGATTAAGGCCGGTTCGGCAGGTCATGCCGCAGCATTCAGTTTTTATCCCGGGAAAAATCTGGGCGCCTGTGGAGAAGGCGGCGCCATTACAACGAATGACGAGGACCTTGCCCGCAAAGCAGCAATGCTCCGCGATCACGGACAGTCCAAAAAGTATTATCACGACGTGGAGGGTTATAACGGACGGCTTGATTCCCTGCAGGCAGGAATTTTGAGAATCAAACTCCGGCATCTTGCGCGTTGGAACGAGCAGCGCCGTGCGTCTGCCGGGATTTACGATGCCCTCCTTGCACCGCTTAGCGGGAGTGTCGTCTGCCCTGTTGAGGCCGGTTCCTCAAAATCCGTTTACCACCTCTACGTTGTTCGGACGCAGTTGCGAAATGAGTTGCAGAAGCAACTGACAGATGCCGGTATTGGCACTGGAATTCATTATCCGATTCCAATCCATCTGCAAAAGGCATATTCCTCCCGGGGATGGAAGCGTGGTGATTTCCCGGAGACAGAGGCAGCGGCGGAAGAGATCCTCTCCTTGCCCATGTTTGCCGGCGTAACCGGAGACCAGCAACGACGAGTGGTGGAGGTCATTTCGCAATTCGCCGTTTCCCTCGCTGCAAGTTGAATGCGTTTTCAAAGAAGGCGGATCTGGAGAAAACAGCACCGGGTCCGCCTTTTCTCGACAATTTCACGGACAGAGATCACCGCGTCTGACCTAACTTAAATTTCTCGAGCCTTCCCGCAGCTTCGCTTCTCCTCCACCGATAACGTCAGGCGTCTCTCCAAGCTGCTTCTACTCGCCAGATATCGCGTGGGAATTCTCTTCGATCCTTCTTATGCTTCCAGACCCACGACCCGAAATCATTTCCGTTGAGCGGGTGTCCGACTCGAATGTGAGTGCCACCCGGGGCTCAAAGCCGGAAATTCCCGGCCTGAACGCACTGGCGTTGCGGTCGCTGGTCTACTTATTCTCTGAGCAAGAAAATCTCTTTTGCCGATCCGTAGCATTGAGGGGCAATACGTTAGTTCGGGGGGAGAGTTCACCGAAGCGCACAGCCATTGCTCTGTTGGGATTGCGCCGCCTTGCAGAATCAGGAGCAAACAGCCCGTTCGACGTTCGTTCCATGCACGACGCTGTGTTGGGGAACACGAGTTGGGTGAAGAGTCTGGGAGAATTGGGTCTCCTGACATGGTTTACTGCCGAGTGCGAACCAGCCAGGCTCAGAAGCCTGTTCAGCCAGTTTGATTTCGACAAAGCGCTGGTCACTTATCTGGAAGGTCGCGAGGCTAGGGCTAGCCACCTCGCCTGGTTTTTGGCCGGCATCTCGCATGCGAGAATGGCCAGCCTGGGAACAGTTCCCGACCTCACCGATGTCGCGGTTGATGCCTACCATTTGCTCCTGGAGAATCAAAGCGAAGGCGGAATCTTCGGACGAGCAGCCTTTCCCGGATGGCTCCGACGAGCTTACCGCCGATTTGGCACATTCGCGGATCAGATTTTTTCCATCTACGCGCTCTCCATATTTGGGAGAGCTTTCCACATTGAAGAACCACTCACGCCGGCGTTGAATTGTGCGAATTCGATTCGCTCGTTACAAGGAGACCAGGGGGAGTGGTGGTTTCTTTACGACAAGCGTGCATGTCGAGTCGTAAATCGATACCCTGTGTTTTCCTGGCATCAGGACGGTACGGCTCCAGTGGGCCTGTTTGCACTGGGAGAAGCTACGGGCCAGAACTTTAATGAGCCAATTTACAAGGGACTCTCTCGTGGTACAGGTTCCATCGGAACTGGACCCGATTTTCAGGGCCAGCAGCAATTTCTAACCTGGGATTTCATTCAGCCCGCCAGGAAGTCGGCGAAGTATTGGGAGGCTGCGTTCAGTTTGGCGAATATTTCTCGTGGCATCCAAAAAGAACAATTTTGTATCCGATATGAAGCCAGACCTGACCATTTCGGGTGGATACTCTATGCGTTTGGAAGAGCCGGGCTGCCAAACAACGAGACCCTTGCCCGGGCCATGACTACAGGTTGAGAGTCCCTAGGAAGTGGCCGTGGAGGGGAAATTCGGATAGATCCGAAAGGGAACCGCCTAGAACCAGACCGAAGGAGCTTCAGGGAATCCGCAGGGCAAATGGTGGTAAAAGTTTTCCCTTGGACCGATTTTGGCCGTAGGTATTTAGTTCAGCCGAGTGCTTGGATCAGCTGAATTTCCAATAGTCTGTTTTTTTTCATATATTTATAGGAATCATAATTTGAAGTGGCCGACGCCGGTCGCCATCCGCTCTGGCAGTAGGATTGCGATAGTCCTGGTGGATTAGCGAAGCCTGGATCTTTCCGATAAGTTGCTTGTTTTTAATAAGTTGATGTTGTTTAATTCGGAAATGCAGTTTGTCAAAATGCTGGCTTAATGGCGGTAGCCTATCTGGGGCTATTGTACCCTCCAATCCAACCCAATCGGTAAGCAGACGCAGTTCCCAAAGAAGATCGGAGTTCGATTTGGCTTACCGCCCAAGTTCAAACGGTTTTTGCGGATTCAGAAGAGCATTGATCCTCAAGTTTTATCGCTTTTGTTAGGGAGACTCGAAATGGACGAACAAAATACGATCGTAGTTGTTGGATTGGGAGAGGTTGGCCGGCCCCTGCTGCAACTTCTCTCGAAGCACTACAAAGTCCTGGGTGTGGACATTGCGCCTCCCCCCGCTCCGATTGGCAATGTCGATGTATTGCACGTTTGCATTCCGTTCGAGATACCGGATTTTGAGGGCGAGACTGCGCGTTACATCGAACTCTTCCAACCGGAGGTGACGGTGATCAATAGCACCGTTTCTGTCGGGACCACGCGAAAGATTGCTTTGAGAACTGGCAGGGTGGTAGTGCATAGCCCGGTCCGCGGCAAGCATGTGCGAATGCTCGAAGAAATGAGCCAGTATACAAAATTCATCGGCAGCATGGACCCTGTCGCAGGCCAGCGCGTTGCTGCGCATTTCCAAGGGGCGGGCCTGAAGACCAAAGTTCTGACGACCCCGGAGGCAAGTGAGTTGGCCAAATTGACCGAAACGACTTACTTCGGACTAATGATCGCCTGGGCGCAAGAAGTCGAGAGGTACTGCGACCGGGCGGGCGCATCTTATGAGGAGATAATTTCATTTTACGAGGAGATTAAATTCTTTCCTTCAACTAAGTACTTCCCTGGGATCATTGGTGGGCATTGCGTCATGCCCAACATCGAAATTCTGCTCAAGTTCCATGATTCTCAAATATTAAAGGCAATAAAGTCCTCCAACCAGGCGAAGGTTGAGCGTGGGGCCGCAAGCAAGTCCAGCCATGAGGCTGTGATCGCGTCCGGAACGAGACACTGAAAACTTGAACGACCGCGTCCATTCAGCAGTGAAATTCCCCAGCAAAACGGTCCGGGAGATGCTGCCCTCAACAAAAGTACGCAGCCATGCTCTTCGGCAGGTTGCGCGGGAAATGGCTGCTGCTCAGATTTCACATTGGCATGAGCTGCCGGTGAGGGCGGACTGATCAAGCGAATGTCAAAGACTGCATTGGTAACGGGAGCCGAGGGTTTTATCGGCTCGAATATGGTTAAGTTCTTACGCACCAAGGGTTGGAGAGTAGTTGGAACTTATCTCCTGGACGAGCCGCTCCCCATACATGAAGCGCCCGAGCTCACCTTCCTGCAATGCGATCTTCGGAATTTAAAACAAGTGTCGCAGGTTCTAGCCCAGTCTCACCCGACACATATATTTCATTTCGCTGCGCAGAGTTTACCCACGCTTTCTTGGACGGATCCTCTCGGAACCTTTGAAGCGAACATCATGGGTTCCCTGCACCTGTTCGAGGCAGTCCGGTACCTGCGGCGGCCACCGGTGGTTGTCTCTGCGTGTTCCAGCGCTGAATACGGCCACGTAGCAGATACCGACATGCCCGTCAGGGAAGCACATCCGCTCCGACCTCTGCACCCGTATGGAATTAGCAAAGTTTGCCTGGATTTGTTGGCGCGCGAATATTATCTGGACTACAAAATTCCTGCTGTGAACATCCGCTTGTTCAACACGACTGGGCCAGGCAAAACTAACGACGCACCCTCCGACTTCGTTCGGCAACTGGCGCGGATCAAGAAAGGCCTGCAAGCTCCGGTTATAGAAGTTGGGAACCTGAAGCCGCGGCGCGCTTTCCTGGACGTTCAAGACACAGTGCGGGGATTCTTCGCTGCAGCGATGAAAGGCAAGCGGGGCGAGGCGTACAATCTGTGTGCGAATCGAACCTACCCGATGCATGAAGTCTTGCGCCTCGCGATTCGCCTCTCTGGCGTGAAGGCGGAGATCCGTCCCGTCCAGCGGTTGATGCGTCCCTCGGATGAGAAAATCATCTTTGGCAGCACGAAAAAGATCCGCAAGGACACAGGCTGGAGTCCACTCAATTCCATCGAGCATACATTGAAATCAATGTTGGACTACTGGCAAGCGGTTCTTTAAGAATAACGTGTGAGATCCAGTTCCAGCCGTGGTCGCGATCTCAGGGCAGCTGTGAATAAAGCAGGAAACACGTCGGCCCACGGAGATTCTTTGCTCAACAACTTGCCAGTCTTGCTTTTGGTTGGTGGGATGGGAACACGTTTGCGGCCGGTTTTATCGTCGAAACCTAAGCCGTTGGCTCCTGTCGGAGAAGTCCCCTTTCTCGAGTTGCTCGTTCTCCAGCTCCGAGCGCAGGGCATCCGCCGCCTGATCCTGTGTACGGGCCATCAAGCGGAGCAGATCAAAGAGGAGTTCGGCGACGGTAGCAAATGGGACGTCTCGATTGAATATTCGAACGAGCCACTGCCCTTGGGAACCGCGGGTGCAATAAAGCTTGCCGAACCCTTCCTTTTGATGGCTTCCGACTTTCTGGTCATGAATGGTGACTCATTCCTGGAACTCGATTTTCGTCGGTTCATGCGCTTTCACCAGGAACGCGGTGGATGGGCAAGCATAGCCGTTCGCAGTGTACCGGACGCAGCCCGATACGGCACAGTTGAATTGGATGAGTTGAATCGAGTCGTGTGTTTCAGCGAAAAGAGGGGGGCCCAGGAGCCTGGAGTCGTGAATGGTGGCGTGTACCTGTTCAAACGTGAGATTCTGAACTGTATTCCCGAAGGAACGGTGAGCCTTGAAAAGGATGTACTGCCCGGAATTCTTGGACATGGGGTGGTTGCTTTCGAACAGGATGGGATGTTTATCGATATCGGAACTCCTGAGGATTACGCTCGCGCCCAAGCCCTCCGCGACAATCTTTCTCAGGCGGCTGTTTCCGATCCTCGAACCGGTGCCGAGGAGTAAGTGGGCCTGCATTGCCGGCCATAAGAAACGGACAGTTTTGATTGCGCGAGAGCCTTTTACACCACGGGGAACTCTTATTCGAGATGCCCATGAATCAGGGTCAAGCCATGAACCGAGCGGCATTCTTGGATCGTGACGGCGTAATTAATCGGAAAGCCCCGGATGAGCAGTATGTAACCCGCTGGGAGGATTTTCACCTCTTACCGGGAGTTGTGGAAGGCATTGCTCAATTAAACCGGGCTGGGCTCCGCGTTATCGTTGTCACGAATCAACGCTGTGTCGCGAAGGGGTTGCTGACAGAAGTGGAATTGCAGAAACTACATCGGCAGATGTCCGAGCATCTTGCTCAAGCTGGGGCCACGATTGATGCGATTTATTACTGCCCGCACGAAATTGGCGTTTTTTGTGGCTGCCGGAAGCCCGCTCCGGGAATGCTGCTGATGGCTGCCAGGTTCCACGGGCTGAATTTAGCGGCCTCCTGGATGATCGGCGATTCCGAGAGTGATATCCAAGCCGGTAAAAGCGCGGGGTGCCGAACGGTTCTACTGTCGGGGAAGCAGCAAAATGAGAACGAAACAAAAAACGGTTCTGCGTTGCCGGGTGACGCCGATATTATTGCGTCATCACTCCTTGAAGCCATTCACCGCGTCCTTCAACCAGGTCAATCGTGAAAAGGAAATCTAAAGTATGATCATCACCCGTACGCCACTGCGCATCTCCTTCTTTGGTGGGGGAACCGACTACCCGATCTGGTTTCGCGAGTTCGGTGGATCAGTGTTGTCCACCACAATTGATAAGTGCTGTTATATCACTTGCCGTCGACTTCCGCCTTTTTTCGAGTACCACAGTCGTGTCTCGTACTCCAAAGTCGAAAACGTGAACCAGAACGGTGCGTTTGAGCACCCCTCGGTTCGCGGATGCTTGCAATATATGGGGATCGATGAGGGCGTTGAAATTCATCACGTTGCCGACCTCCCCGCTCGAACAGGTTTGGGCACGAGTTCCGCTTTCACAGTGGGACTGTTGCAGGGGCTGCATGCGCTCAAAGACCAGATGCGCGATAAGCACGCGCTCGCATGGGATGCCATTCAGGTAGAGCAGGAAGTGCTGAAAGAGGCTGTCGGGGCGCAAGACCAGGTGAGCGCCGCTTATGGGGGTTTCAATCGCATCAACTTCAACACTGACGGGAGTTTCGATGTTAGTCAGGTGATTATTTCACGAGAGAGGTTGGCCGTCCTGGAACAACATCTTGCGCTGTACTTTACCGGATTTGCCCGGACAGCTTCGGAGGTTGCCAAAGAGCAGGTGCGAATGACACCGCACCGCAAGCAAGAACTTGAAAAAATGTTGCAGATGGTTAACGAAGCCGAAGGAATAGTCACGAATCCGAATCGTTCCTTGGATGAGTTTGGCTCTTTGCTTGATGAAACCTGGCAGCTGAAGAGAACTCTGACAAAAAACATCACGAACAACAGTCTGGACGAGATTTATGAGGCAGGGCGCAGCGCCGGAGCACTCGGAGGCAAACTGCTTGGCGCGGGCGGAGGAGGATTTATGCTGTTTTTTGTGCCGCCTGAGCGCCGGGAAGCATTGCGAATGCGGCTGAAGAACTTGTTGTGTGTTCCGTTCAAGTTCTCGAATCGAGGCAGTCACGTGGTTGTTTACGAACCGGAGGAGGTGTATGACAAAACGCTTACAATCGAGCGATGCGAGGTGTACGCGCAAAAGCCCTCCCGTGACAATGGATAGATAAGTGGTACTAGAGAAGTGACCAAGGAGAAGCGGGTAACCACAAAATCGAGGAAACGGACCGGAACGAAAACACTTCAAATCAATGGCCCGAGAATTAGGGCTGACGATTGGCGGTTCTTCTAATCCCAGGTGCGACTGTTTGAAAAATTCCGATTATTCTTTTGAAACCCACAACATAAAATACTTTGCAGTGCCCAGCAAGTACGAGCAGTTGTTTAGCTAACTCTATTCGCGAGCTTATGGAACCACCTATGAAGATCTGCTCCATCGTCGGAACTAGACCCAATTTCGTTAAAGAGTATCTTATCAACCGCGAATTAAAGCGCCGGGGCGTTCACGAGATTTTAATTCATACAGGCCAGCATTATGACTACGAAATGTCCCAGGCATTTTTCGAATGTTTTGAGCTGCCGGCACCTGATTACCACCTTCAAATTCCGAACAGTGGCGGGGACGGTCTAGAGTTTTCGGGTCGGGCGATTCAGGAATTGGCCACGGTCTTGCGTGCTGAGAGGCCCGACTGCGTGCTGAGCTATGGAGATGTTAATTCAACGATGTCTGCTGCGATCGCTGCGGCAAAACTACGCATCCCATTTGCTCATGTGGAGGGTGGAATTCGGGCGGCTGACCGCTTCAATCCTGAAGAGATCAATCGAAGGGTCTCGGACGTCCTGGCAGACGTAATATTTTGTTGTACCAAAACAGATATTGCGAATCTCGAGAAAGAAGGCTATGAGCCAGAGCGCATAGAATTGTCCGGGGATACGATGAAAGATGCGCTTCAAATAACTCTCGAGAAGTACAATATCAATGTCTCTCGGGGAGACTATCATGTGCTGACTTTACACCGCCAAGAAAACCTGGCGGACGCAACCCGGCTCCGAGCGATTTTCGAAGGGCTTGTTCGATCCGGACGAAAGATCGTGTTCCCTGCTCATCCAAGATCAATGCAGACCATGAAGAGCTTTGGAGTCTTGGAAATGATTCGTGACTCACAAATCGAGCTTTGCAAGCCAATGGGTTACGTGGAATTTCTAAAATTAATGGCGGGAGCAGACAAGATACTGACCGACTCGGGTGGAGTGCGCCGGGAAGCCTACTTACTAAGAAAACCGTGCATTGTATTAATCGAACTGTCCTGGTTTCCTGAAATCTCCCGGGCGGGGTGGAAAGTTCTAACGGGACCCAACCCAGACCGGATAGCCGATCTGATCAGGAATTTCGAACCAACTGGGCCCTACCAGAACTTGTTTGGGGATGGAATGGCTCATGTGAAAATCGTGGACGGATTGATGAGGAGATATGCCGATTAGAGATCGCGCGCGAATAGCAATGCTCGCCCACGCGATTTACTTGCGAGATCCGCGGATTCGGCGCGAGGCCGAGGCCCTTGCTGGTAAGGGCTTTGATGTCCACGTCATTGCCTTGTCCGAGGGTTCAGAAGAGACAGGGACAACGACGCACAACGGAGTCCGCCTTCATCGCCTACCCATCGGCAAAAAGAGAGGAAACTTCCTTAGATACGCCTACGAATACTTTATGACTGGATTCTTGGGAGGCCTGAAGCTCGCTCAAATGCATTTCCGCGGCGGACTGGACGTTGTCCATATTCACAACATGCCTGACATATTGATCTTGGCGGGCCTTATTCCGTGGTTGGGTGGTAGCCAACTGGTTTTGGATATCCACGACCCGATGCCAGAGCTATATCTAAGTACGAACCACAAGCCACGCAAAATGGTTGTTTGGTTCTTGCGTCTTCAAGAAAAAATCAGCTGTTTCCTCGCCGACCGCATCATCTCTGTGAATGAGACTATGAGAGAAAATCTTCAGAGCAAAGGGATTGCGGACGAAAAGATTTTTATTGTACATAACTTCCCGGATCAGAATCATTTCCACCTATGCGACACTCCGAAATCCTGGCCGAAAAACCCTCAACGATTGGTTTTGCTGTACTGCGGAACGATCACCGAGCACTACGACCTGGGTTTGGCAGTAAGAGCCATCGCAATGCTGGCTGGTGAAATACCAATACATCTGAAGATCATCGGTGAAGGTAACAAGTTATCGGAGGTTCTTGAATTGAGCTCCAAGTTGGGGGTTAGGGACTCGATTGAACATTTGGGTACATTGCCGGTCGAAAAGGTGGCCGAAGCAATGAGAAAGGCGGATGTGGGCATATCCTGCCACCAGGGAGGCCTTTTCGGTGATTTGTACTTCTCAACCAAAATAATTGAGTACTTGACCCAAGGGCTCGCGGTGGTATCGCCATGTACTTACACGATTCACAAGTATTTGCCGGATGATTGTGTGTTCTACTTTGAGCCGGGGAAGGAAGCGGCTCTTGCGGAAACAATTCGGTTCGTCTGGAATAATCCAATAGAAGTGTTGAGACGCTTGTCGGAAGCGCGAAAGCAAATAGCGCGTTTCTCCTGGGAAGTTGAAAAGAGTGCGTTTCTCAACTTCTACGTGGAACTATTGAATCATGGTCCTGCTAGAACTCGCGAGACTGCCCAGTGAGGTCGACACTGCCATTCCATAGCTCATGGAGGATGGTATGAATCAGAATTCAAAGCTGCCGTCTTATGTTCTGATTACTCCGGCGCGCAACGAAGAGACGTTCATCGAGAAGACGATCGAGTCGATGATTCGGCAGACACACCTCCCTCTGAAATGGGTGATCGTGGACGACGGCTCGACGGACAAGACTCCCCAAATTGTAGGACGCTATCTCTCACAGTATCCCTGGATCGAAATGGTCCAGAGATCGCAACGGAAGGACCGCAGTTTCGCGGGGAAAGCGGGAGCATTCAAAGCCGGATCGGAAACAGTCGAAGGCCTCCCGTATGAAATCATCGGAAACGTGGACGCCGACATTTCATTTGATAAAGACCATTTTGAGTTTCTTGCCCGAAAATTCTCGGAAGATCCCCGTCTTGGGGTTGCTGGGACAATCTTCAAAGAGGAAGGCGGATACAGCTCTGACAGAGATAGTTTCGAAGGGCAAGAACACGTTTCGGGCCAGTGCCAACTGTTTCGGAGGCAATGCTGGGAGGAAATCGGCGGATACATTCCACACCGTGCCGGCGGAATCGACTGGATGGCGGTGACCACTGCCCGCATGAAGGGATGGAAGACCAGATCGTATCGGGAGAAGCCATTTTTCCATCACAGGCATCTCGGAACAGCCGAATGCGGCACTGTTTCCGCGCTGTTTTTGTATGGTGAAAGAGATTACTACCTTGGGTGGCACCCTCTCTGGGAGTTCTGCCGGGTGGGGTATCGAACCATGAAGTACCCGTACATTGTCGGCGGGTTGGCGTTGGGAGCAGGTTTTTGTTGGGCCTTTCTACGGCGGACACCTCGCCCAGTCTCGCATGAGCTTATGCTGTTTCACCGCAAGGAACAGATGAACAAACTAAAGGCCATTCTGAAGTCCGTTCTGACGTTTAAACCGGTCGATAGCTTCAAAGTTTCGCCCGATTAGTTATCGATTCGGGCTGGTTAAAGTATGATGACGAACAGCATTCAAGTTGAGAAGGTTACAGAGGCCGTCGGGCGCTTTGGGAAGTGGCTAGACAGCTACGGCGAGACCTCCCATGATTTTCAGAGTTTCTTTGCAGGTAGCCTGGGGCGAAGAGCAAAGGCCCTCTACTACAGAAAGCCGCTTCTAGGAACACTGGCGGTCGCGCCGATGGTATTTGGCGAGGCATTCTTTCCCTCTACCCGAAAATTGTTCTGGAATGCGCAGCGATTTCCTATCGCGGATGCCCACTTCGCAATGGGGTTTGCATTCCTATCCGAAGCATTTGGTAAGGAGCAATATTACCTACGAGCAGTGCACTTTCTAACTGTCCTTCAGGAGACTCGCTGCCCGGGGTTTGAACATTATTGCTGGGGATACCCCTTTGATTGGGTAACGCGAAATGGCACGATCAAAGCAGGCACGCCTCTGATAACTACCTTACCTTATGCCTATGAGGCTTTCCGGGAAGTCCATCAAATTGATGGAAAGAAACAATGGCGCGAGGTAATGAAATCGATCGCCGAGCATGCGCTCCAGGACTACCACGACATTGAAGTATCTCCACACGCTTCGAGCTGTTCTTATACGCCGGATCCGGCCGATACCGGTCGAGTTATAAATGCAAGTGCTTACCGTGCGTTTCTGCTAACGAGAGCAGCGGAGGATTTTTTGGAAGATAAGTACCGAAAGGTTGCTGAAAGAAACCTGGACTTTGTCCTGGAGTCCCAGAATGAAGACGGTTCTTGGTACTATTCAACCGATGGCGTCAGAGATTTCGTCGATCACTTTCATACCTGCTTCGTTCTAAAGGCTCTGGCAAAAATCGAGCAACTCACCGGATGCCGTCGCTGCCACAACGCCATCGAGAAGGGCGTCAACTACTACGTAAAGAACCTGTTCGACGCGGATGGACTACCTAAACCCTTTTCCAAACGGCCCAGACTCACTGTGTACCGCCGAGAGCTATATGATTATGCAGAATGCATCAATCTGGCGGCTCTACTGCACGGCCGCTTCCCAGAATTGGACAAGATCTTGTCGGGTGTGCTGTTGGATCTGCTGGGCCGATGGCAGAGAAGGACTGGAGCGTTTCGGTCCAGGCAACTGTTGATTGGCTGGGACAACGTTCCAATGCATCGTTGGGCGCAGGCGCAGGTGTTCCGAAGTCTTTGCTTTGTACTCTCGCGGAATTTAACCGATCCCGCGAAGGGAAGTGGTGGCGATTCGCTGCAATCTCTTGAGTCGAAGGCGAGAAATTAGCGATTTTTTATGTGCGGCATTTGCGGACAATATAATTTCAGAAGTCTGGCACCGGTTCGGCATGGAGACATCGAGGCCATGACCAGAACTATCATGCATCGTGGACCCGATGATGAGGGATATTACATCGCGGGCCCGGTCGGATTCGGTTTTCGCAGGCTCTCCATCATCGACCTGGCGGGTGGGCACCAACCCATGTCGGATTACGAAGAATCCGTCTGGGTAGTATTTAACGGGGAAATCTATAACTTCCAGGAGCTCCGACGTGAGCTGGAAGGCTATGGCCACGTTTTTCGAACCAATTCAGATACTGAGGTCATCATCCACGGCTATAAGCAGTGGGGTGAAGAGGTGCTGAACCGCCTTAACGGGATGTTTGGCCTGGCAATCTGGGACGTTCGGCAAATGCGGCTGGTTCTCGCGCGAGACCCGTTCGGAATCAAACTGCTTTATTACAGAATCGACGGAGACAGTCTGTATTTTGGATCGGAGATGCGCCCGATCCGCGTTATGATGCGGGACAAAGCGGAGATCGATCCCACAGCTTTGAATCTCCTCCTGCGGTATCGCTTTACGCCCTCTCGCTATACCATCCTCAGTGGGGTGCAAAAACTGGCCCCGGGAACCAAGCTAACGGCACAGAACGGGTCCTACAAGATAAGCCGATGGTATCGGTTCAAACCAACTCCGTTTACGCCACCAAAATCGCCCGAAGAAGCTCAGGAAGAATTGCTGGCGCTGTATAAACAAGCGATCCGGCGACAGCTTATTAGCGATGTGCCGGTCGGCTTGCTTTTGAGCGGTGGCATCGATTCCGGCATGCTGCTTGCGTTAATGAATTTCAACGGAAGTTCGTGGCCGACGTACAGCGTGGGTTATGGATCAACATTTGCGGATGATGAATTGGCGGACGCATCTGAATCTGCTCGTCTCTTGGGGTCAAAACACACCAACGTAAGCATAACGAGATCAATCTTCGAAAATTCGCTGTCAAAAATAGTCACTTCCGTGGAAGAGCCGATTTCCACGTCATCCATAGTCCCGATGTATTTCGTCTGCGAACGAGCGCGCCAGGATGTCAAGGTGGCTCTAGTCGGGCAGGGGCCGGACGAATTGTTTGGCGGTTATCGTCGTCATCTTGGAGTCCGCTATGGCGCGTTATGGGCGCGATTGCCGAATTTCTTGCGGGCCCCCATCTCGTCCATGGTCGCTGCTCTGCCAAGAAACGAGATGCTGAAACGCGGGGTTCAATCCTTGGCGACCTCTGACCGTCTACGCAGATACCAGAATGTGTTCTCACTCCTGCCGGGGGAACAAGTGGACAGTCTGTTCCAAGACGGACTGCTAGACCAGAACCCGGGTGACGCAATACTGAAATGTTGGGAGGAGCTTGCTGAACTGATGCCAGCAACCGAGGAACTTGGAGGCCTTCAGTTCCTTGAGGTGCGATCCACTCTCCCGGATGAACTCCTCATGTATGCGGACAAGCTCTCGATGGCCCACGGTCTTGAGCTGCGCGTACCTTATTTAGACAAAGAGATCGTTGAATACGCGGAGAGATTGCCCGCGAACCTGAAAGTGAGGAATGGTTCCCGAAAATGGTTGCATCGCCGGGTTTGCCGTACGTGTCTGCCCGATTCGATTTTGAAAAGGCGGAAACGCGGGTTTGCGACCAACGTTGTGGATAGTTGGTTCCGCAACGCAATGGACGGCAAGATGGGGGAAATCCTGCAGGACAACGATTCGAAGATTTATCAATACCTTCGTCCAGCCGCGGTGCGGGAACTCTTCGAGCAGCATGCGTCTGGTCGAAATGACAATCACAAAATACTTTTTAGCCTCCTGGTACTCGAAGAGTGGCTCCGGGCGAACGAGGAGCCTGTAGTTGCGCCAAACTGAGGGTGCCTGGAAATGATAGGTGTCGTTGCAGATCCTGTGGACCAGGATGTTGCCCGCGAATTCTTCGAGCTTTTCAAAACTCCGTGGGAGTTTTATCGGAGCGACCGGCACTACGACGTTCTACTCTGTACCGGAGATGGCCAGATCGACGGAACCGCGAAATTGGTACTCCTCTACTCCGGCAGAAAGACGCCTTCCAACAATGGGCAGAAGTTCCAATCTGGCCACCGGGTGAACACAACTCCTCTCCTGTCTTACCGGGGGAACCGATTTCCAATCTATGGAGATTTAGTGAAGTTTCCCGAGAAAGCCGACCCTTTCCTTGTAGTGGAAGGATTACAGGAGTACGCGGCTTACATCGAACGGTCAAACGACAGAACCTTAGTGCGGATCGGCTATGACCTGTTCAGCGAGGTTCGCAAATTGCTGACGGTAGGTCAGCCGTGCGCAAGAGCCAATGTGCCGACGCTAGAGGTTCATATCGCTCTCCTGAGGAATTTGATTACCGAATGTGGGATTCCATTGGCGGAAATCCCACCGGTACCGCAGGGCTTTCAATTCGTTGCCTGCCTGACCCACGATGTCGACCATCCCTCGCTTCGTCAGCACAAGCTGGATCATACAATTGCCGGCTTTTTATTCCGCGCGATCATTGTTTCGATAGTCGACACTTTACTGGGGCGAATGTCGATTCGTCATGCTTGGAAGAGTTGGGTTGCAGCCGTAAAACTGCCTTTTGTTTTCCTTGGACTTGCAAAAGACTTCTGGCGCGATTTTGATGATCGCTACCTGGAATTGGAAAAAGACCTGCCCTCAACTTTCTTCGTCATTCCTCGCAAGAATTATGCGGGGAAGCTCGTCAACGGCCCGGCGCCGGCGTTGCGCGCGACGTGCTATGAAGCGAAGGAAATCGTCGACAAGATCGGCAGGTTAAGAAGTACGGGGCACGAGGTCGGCCTGCACGGAATTGATGCGTGGCTCGACAGCGCCGCCGGGCGCGGTGAATTTGAGGAGGTTCGCCGCCTAACCGGAGTTTCCGAGTTGGGTGTCCGGATGCACTGGCTCTACTACAACGAGAAATCGCCCGCCGTCCTGGAGAAAGCTGGGGCGGCCTACGACTCAACGGTGGGCTACAACGAGACGGTGGGTTATCGCGCGGGAACGACACAGGTGTACAAGCCGCTTGAAGTTGAGCAAATGCTCGAGCTTCCCATGCATGCCATGGACACAGCGCTGTTCTATTTGAGCTATCTCGGATTGTCCCCGCGGAAAGCGAGTGCGCGTCTCCGCCAATTGGTGGACGACGTGGTACAGTTTGGAGGTGCTTTGACGATTAATTGGCATGACCGAAGCCTGGCACCCGAAAGATTGTGGGGCAATTGCTACTCTGGCTTGATTCAAGACTTAAAGTTGCATGGCGCGTGGTTCGCGACGGCGGGGCAGTCGGTCGCATGGTTTCGGAAGAGGCGGTCAGCGGTGTTCGAGATGGATCCGGTTGAAAAAGGAAGACTCCTAGTTAGGGTTGCTAGCGGGAACGGAGACGGTCTCCCGGGTTTGCGTCTGCGGACGCATCAGGCTGTTGATTTGGGCAGCATTGGCCGAGTTAGTGATTCTAACTACATGGATGAAGTGGTGCCTGAGGCTGCCGAGCGCGCAATGCCGTTGACGTGATGAGGAAACTCGCTACGGCGATACCTGCGGTTTCTCATCTGTTACGACAAACGCCAACTTTTTCCGAGTCATGCCGAAAACACCCTTTAACGAATGAAGCCTGCAGATAGCCTTGTACCCCGGCCTGATTCTAAGGAACCAATACAAGAGAGTGTCATGATTTGTCGAAGCTCAACTTCATGGATTGTTTTGGGTCTCACTGCCCTTGCTG
>Ga0070730_10001620_pt1 | contig 21494 bp, 21 predicted proteins | sample Coa_R1_3_FD_66447 | JGI IMG/M metagenome (GOLD analysis project Ga0070730, IMG submission 66447) | Surface soil microbial communities from Centralia Pennsylvania, which are recovering from an underground coalmine fire - Coalmine... | ecosystem: Environmental > Terrestrial > Soil > Unclassified ... | reverse complement strand
CGGATTGACCGAGACGATTGAGACGTCGCTCAAGGCCGCGGGCGTCCGCGGCGAAGTGTTCAACGGCGTCGCCACGGAACCAACCCTCGCCTCGGTCGAGGCAGCGGTCGAGATGTTCCGCGAACGCTCCTGCGACCTGATCATCGGGCTCGGCGGCGGAAGCTCCATGGACAGCGCCAAAGCGGTATCGCTGCTGATCGGCAACGGCGGCAAATTCGGCGACTACACCGAACATCGGGTCGGCACGGAGTGGAAGCGGGGTCGGCCCATCGAGAAAAAAGGTCCGCACGTGATCACGGTTCCGACGACCGCCGGTCGTTCCGCAGTCTGGACGAGGTGCTGTCCATTTTGATGCAGGCGTACTAGCGACTGGCAATTGTTGGCGTACCCTGCAAGGGTGACGACCAGCACGATCAGCGCGATTGGCATTTTGAGCCCGGGTGAGATGGGCAGCGGCGTCGGAACGGTTTTGCATCAGCACGGCGTGCGGGTGCTGACCTGTTTGGCGGGCCGTGGCGCAGGCTCTCGCGAGCGCGCGTTGCGCGCGGGCTTTGAGAACGTGGCCGACCTCGACGGGTTGGTGGAGCAATCCGACGTGCTATTGTCGATTGTCCCGCCGTCGGTCGCCGGCGCGGTCGCGGATCAGGTCGCGGCCGCGGTTCGGGCCACACGCACGGACCTGCTGTATGCCGACTGCAACGCGGTCGCGCCCAGCACGGCGCGCGGGATAGCGCAGACCATGCTCGCGGCTGGGGCGCGCTTTGCCGACGCGGGCATCATCGGGCCGCCCCCCACCCGCCCGGGCAATCGCATCTTCGCCTCCGGCGCGGGGGCGCGCGATCTGCAGGCGTTGGGTGAGTTTGGTCTGGACGTGCGCGTTCTGACAGGCGACGTTGGCCAGGCTTCGGGCCTCAAGATGTGCTACGCCGCGATGACCAAGGGTCTGCAGGCGCTGGGCGCCGAATTGCTGGTCGCAGCGCGGCTGCTGGGCGTCGAGGACACACTCCGCGAGGAGCAGAACGAAGGCGCGAGCCTGGCCGCGGTGCGCCAGTTCGTCGAACGCGCCCTGCCAGGTATGCCGCCGAAAGCGTACCGCTGGATCGGCGAGATGGAAGAGATCGCGCACTGCTTCGAAGACCTCGGCCTCCCCGGCCGCATCCTCCTGGGCGCCGCCGACGTCTACACCAACGTCCGCGACGGCGGCCTGCTCGCAACTGAACTCCGGCCGATAACGAGTACGGTTTAAGAAAAAGTTGTTGTGGGATGATGAGGTCCGGCCGTTCGGCACCGCGGGCGGGGTCGGACGGCCTGCCCGTACGAGCCGCAACAACTTTTGCCCAAAACCGTCGCTTCTAACTCTGTGCTTGAACCTCAATGCGGGCTTTGACGAGCAGGAGGAGCGCTTGATTCAGCGGTGTGGGAACACCGAGGCGCACACCTTCGCGGACGATCGCGCCGTTGATCGCGTCGATCTCGGTGGGTCGGCCGCGCTCCATGTCCTGGAGCATGGACGGCTTCGACGGCCCGACGTCGCGGCAGTGCTGGCGCACCCGCGCGGCCGCGTCGGGGTAGGGCAGCGAGATGCCCAGCGCCGCGGCCACGGCGGCGGTCTCTTCGGCGACCAGGCCGACCAACGTGCACGCCGCCTCGGAACGCAGCGCCGCCTCACCGCTGGCGCCGGTGAGCCCGCAGGTCGCATTCATCGCGGCATTGATGACCAGTTTGCCCCAGACCATCTCCCACAACCGGTCAGTCGCCTCCGTTGGCATGCCGGCTTCCGACAGCGTCCGCGCCAGATACGCGGCCCGGTCTGAGTGCTGCCCGCTGGGCTCACCCAGAAAACTCTTCCCGATGGCGGTATGGCGCACATGACCCGGACCGACGAGCACCGCGCCGGCGTACGTCATCCCGAGCAGGACGCGCTCGCTGCCCAGGGCGTCGGCCATGATCTCCAGGTTCCCCAGGCCGTTCTGCAAGGTCACGGCGGTCGTGGCGTCGCCCAGCATGCTCCGCGCGGCCTCCGCTGCCGCGCGCGTATCGATCGACTTGGTGAGGATCAGGATGAGGTCCACTTCGCCGACCTCGGCAGTGGAGTCGGTTGCCAGGAGCGGAATGCGTTCGACGTCGCCGTTCAAGCTTTCGAGGTGCAGGCCGTCGCGCCGCAGCGCCGCGACGACCTCGCGGCGGCGGTGGATCAACCAGACCTCATGCCCCGCGGCCGCCAGCCGCCCCCCGAACACGCTGCCCACGCCACCCGCGCCAACCACCGCGACTCGCATCAGCTCTTGAAGGCAGACGGTACTACGGCGGACGAACGGCTCACTACCGAATCACGAATGCACATGCTTATGGGTTGCGCCATGCCCGCCTACGCTGGCGCGCATCATGGAACGCATTGCAGACGCGCTGCCACCGGTCAATGCGCGCCGTCCGCCGTCGCGCGACGGCGACCAGTCTCCTGACGCACGAATCCGTATTTCGGTTGGGACTTGCCCTCAACCTGATCTCGCTGACGTGCTATGTAGGGGTGGCCGCGCTGTTCTATCGGCTGTTCAAACCCGTCAACCGAAACGTCGCGCTGGTGGCGGCGTTCTTCAGCCCCGTGCGTATCGGAATCTGGGTGTCCTCGGCGCTCGTGCTGCTGTTCCGCTGGCGGTCCTGGCGGGCAGCCCGTACCTGAGCGTCTTCGACGGCGCGCAGTTGCAGGCGGTGGCGCTGCTGTCGCTCCCGCTCGCCAACGCCCTGCTGCTCGAGGTCGGCGTCTTCAGTGCCATCGCCGAACTGTCGATGGTGCTCTGGCTGGCGGTGACGGGCGTGAACCGACAACGCTGGATCGAGCGGGCGACGGCCGCCGGGATGGTCCGCGCAGCTCAGCTCGCCACGGTGTCCGAGTGATCCGCACGGTAGGCGCGGAACGTCGGCAGCCAGACGGCACACGCGACGCACCCGAGCACACACAGCACGCCGCCGGAGATGACCGACGCCGGCACGCTGAACAGTCCAGCGATCAGTCCGGACTCCGCGTTCCCGAGGGCGGGGCCGCTCGAGTAGCTGACGATCTCGATCGACGCCAGCCGACCGCGCAGCGCGTCGGGGACGACCTGGTTCCACATCGCCCCGCGGAAGACGCCGCTGATCGCATCTCCACCGCCGGCCACGGCCAGCATCAGGACCGCCGCGACCGGCGTTGTGGCCAACCCGAAGCCGACGATCGCCAGACCCCACACCGTGGCCGAGAGGATGATCGCCAGGCCATGGCGTCGCACACCACCGGTCCAGCCGCTCGTGGCCGTCGCGAGCAATGCGCCCAACGCCGGCGCCGAATAGAGCAGGCCGAGCACGGTGGGTCCGCCCATGGATTCGGCGATGGCCGGGAACAGCGCCTGCGGCATGCCGAAGAACATGGCGACGATATCGACGACGTACGTGCCGAGCAATTCGGGCCGCCCGCGGGCGAACCTCAGACCGTCGAGCACACCGCGCAGGCTCGGCCGTTCGCCACCCGCCGGCGCCGGTGAAGCGCGCATCAGCCACAACGCGATCAGCGACGCCGCGAAGCTCACGACGTCCACGCCGTACGTGGCTGGCAAGCCCACCAGCACGATGAGCACGCCACCGATAGCCCGTCCGATGAGCATGCCAACCGTGCCGCGCACGATGCTGAGCGCCCCCATGGCCGTCAGCTCAGAGCGTTCGACGAGCCGGGGTTCCAGAGCCGCCATCGACGGCCGCTGCAGCGCGAACAGCCCCGCTTGGGCTCCAGCGAGGCCAAAGATGACCCACAACAGCGGCTCGGGCAGCAGCGCATTGACGAGCAGCAGCGCCGAGAGAAGCGTGAAAATGACTTCGGTAACCAGGATGACCGCGCGCCGGTCGCGAGCGTCCGGCGATTGCGCCGCCGAGCATCGAGAGCGCCAGGACCGGCACCAGTTCCGCGATCCCGAGCAGCCCGACGACGAGCGGGCTGTGGGTCAACTCGTAGACCTGGTACGGCACAGCCACATACGTGATCTGGCTGCCGAGAAACGACACGAGCTGGCCCCAGAACAGGAGTCGGAAGTCACGATGCCGCAGAGGCGACGTGTCGAGCGTCGCCAGTTTGAAGAGCTCAGGCATTCGCCGATCAGGTCCAGCGGTTTCCCAGCATGGCGTAGCTTCAGCGTAGATGGCCGGCGCAACCGGGTCAGCGCCGCTTCGTTTGGTGCGCGAGGTAGCGAACGCAAACCTGGCCTGCGTGTTCGAACGACTCAAGTCCGCCGGGTGGGCCGTTCACCGGGCGGCTGAATCGTGGCTGCCGGATCCGTTTCAGCTGGCTACGGCTCGTGCTTTGCCCGCCTGGACCGCGTTGGCGCCGAACGTGATCCTGATTGGGACACTCCGGAGCAGAGGGAGTGGCCGCACACGCTTTACGGGCGGGCCGGGCGCTAAGCGCTCGAATCGATGAGGTCGAGCAGGATGGGGTAGACGTAGTCGACGCGCGCGTTCGGTTGGTAGGGGCCGATGATGTCGTGCATGTTCTGCAGTTCCGGGCCGAAGACATATTCGCGGATCTTTGTCCGGTCGGCGTGGATGCGCCACTGGCGGACGACGGTCCGCGTCGCGGGGTCGTTGACGGCCATGTCGCCCGGGTTGGTGACCACGAGAATGGATCGCGCGGCTGGCGGAGTACGGGTGGCGGCCTGGAGGACCTCCGCGCCGAGCCGGAATGCTTCGGCCACCGCGTGGGTCGAAAAGCGCGGGTAACTGCAGCCGGGCGCCACGGGCACGGGTCTGCGAAAGTCCCACGGGACGAGCAGATTCGGGAGACGGCGCAGCACCTCGATGAGGCCAGGGATCAACAGCGGCGGCACGTCGCGTGGCGCGAACGATGGCGCGATGGGCACCGCCAGGTCGAGGTCCGCTCGCGTCTGCGCGACCCACGCGGCCAGGACCCCGCTCACTGACAGGCCGGCGACGGTGAGGTGCTCGCCCAGGCCGCGGCCAATCTCGGTGGCTTCGGTGACGTACGCCTGGTAGTCCGCAACCTTGAGCCTGGACTGAGCGTGGGTGAGGCGATCCCGGTAACCGTGCCGCGGCATACGCAGGATGAGCACGTTGTAACCGCGTTCGAAGAACAGCGCGCCGAGGTCGCGGAACTGGACGGGGCTGCTGGTGATGCCGTGCATGCAGACGATTGACCGCCGGGTGCGTCGGCCGTGCTCCATGACGATCGACGCGCACTCAGGGTTGATTCGCGGATTGGCGGCCTCGTACGTACAGAGCGCGTTTATCCGCGCCATGCTGTCGGCGTAGGTCGAGGTCGTGGCCGCCATCCTGGGGACAGGCTAGAACATCTGAGTGCACGGCCGCGGCGCGCGGCTGACAAGCACGGTTTGGGAAAAGATTGGGGCGGGCCGATGCGCTCCGGCCGACGGACCGCTGCGGTGGGGTCGTACGTGGGGCGGGCCGTGCCAGGATGTCTCTCCGAGTGGGTCCGAATCCTGAGTTCGGGACGGACGACGCCTTCGACCGCGAGGAGACGGAAACGACGCCCAGGTTATGGGCTGGTTCCGCCGGGGGCGCCGGTGCCAGTGCCCGGGGCGCCCGTGCTGGGCCCGGTGCGGCCGGGGGCGGTTGCGCCGGTGCCATTGCCCGAGGCGCCGGCGCTGTTCCCGGTGCCACCTGTGCCGCCAGCGCCAGGCGCGCCGCCAGTGGTTCCAGTCCCCGTGCCGGTGCCGGCAGCGCCCGTACCGCCAACGCCCGTCGTGCTTGCGGAGGTGCCAGGTCCATTGCCGGTGGTGCCCGTGCTGGCGCCAGGGGCGGCGGAACCCCCGCCGCCGGTGCTCGTGCCTATGCCCGTGCCGGCGGTGCCTGGACTGGTGCTCGACGGGCCAGAAGTACCCGCGCCCGCGGTCGCGCCAGTGCCCGTGACGGTGGTTCCGGTACCGGCACCAGTGCCAGGGCTGCTATTGGTTCCGGTGGTGCTGGTGCCGTTCGTGCCCGTGCTAGCGCCAGGGCTCGTGGTGCTACCTGGGACGCCAGAGGCCCCGGTGCCTGGCGAGCTGGTGCTGGAGCTCGGGCTCGTCGAAGTGGTGCCGCTGACGCCGGTGCCCGCGCCCGTTGTGCTGGTGGTAGCGCCGGTGCCGCCGGTGCCGTTCGTGCCCGTGCTGCTGGTGGCGCCGGTGCCGCCGGTGCCGTTCGTGCCCGTGCTGCTGGTGGCACTGGTGCCGTTCGTGGCCGTGCTAGCGCCAGGGCTCGTGGTGGTAGCTGGGACGCCGGAGGCCCCGGTGCCTGGCGAGCTGGTGCTGGAGCTCGGGCTCGTCGAAGTAGTGCCGCTAGTGCCTGTGCCGGTGCCTGCTGGGCTAGTGGTGGTGCCGGTGCTGTTCGTGGCCGAGCTGGTGCCGGGGCCTGGTGCGCTGGTGCCGGTGCCGGCGGTGCCTGGGCTCGTCGCGGTCGTGCCGCCGGTTCCGCCGGTGGGGCCGCCATCGGTGACGACCGATGAGCCCACGGGCTCCACCAGGCCCAGGGCCAGGCCGGTGGGTTTGCGGCCGACGGCGATCGTTTGCGAGATCGTGTTCGAGTCCAGATCCCAGTACAGCAGGTGGCCGTCCCCGGTCGTCGCATAGGCGCGACTGATTTCGGCGCCAGTGGCCAGGGCGAGCACGCCGCTCGGCACGCTCAGGTGGCGTACTTGGGCGTCGCTGCTCAGCGTTCCGGCGAAGCCGGCAAACAGGTCCACGACGGAGAGCGCGGTGTCGGGATCGCTCGATGAAAGGGCCAGGTAATGCCCATCCGGTGTCGCCGCCAGGCCAGTCAGGTGCGGACCCACCGCCACCGTCTGGAGCGTTTGCCCGCTACTCGGGTCCAGCATGGTCGCCGTGCCCGCATCGCCATCGGCGATCCAGAGTCGACCGTCAATGGTCCTGACCGCGCCGATCGGGTGACCGCCCACGCTAATCGTCCCCTGGACGGTACTGGCCTGCTGGTCGAGCACGGTGACGGTTCCGTCACCGGCGTTGGTGACGTAGATCGCCGGTCCACCGAGCGCGCCGTGGGTGGCGACGCTGACCGCGTGCGGTCCGGCGCCGAGTTGGAGCGGCGCACCCAGCGCGTGCGTCGTGGGATCCAGCGATCGAATCGTGTTGTCCGCGGTGACCACCAGCAGCGGTCCACCGATCGCGCTCGGCGGAGGCCCCGCGATCTGATCGGATCCCGAACTGACGTCAATCGACGCCGACTCGGTGGTGGCGTTCAGGCTGGCCACGGCCACGGCGTGCGCACCGTCCGCGGCGAGGACGGTGTCCGAGTTCGGCGCGGCACCCACCGATTGCGGGGCGAGGTCGAGTTGCACGGTCCCGGCGACCATTGCCGGGCCAATCGGGACCACCGATAGCGTGCGGTCGTCGAGATTGCCGGTGACGGCGTACTCACCGGACAGTGGCAAGAGTGAACGCAGACCGCCCGGTTGTCGGGGCGCGGCGGGCGTCGCAACGGGGACCGCGGCTTCAACTGTTGGTGCGGCGGTTGGCTCGGGGGTTGGCACGACTGGTGGCGAGGTCGGCGTTGCCACTGCAGTTGGCCCGCTTGGCGCACTGTTACACGCCCCGCCAAGCGCCAGGGCCAGGCAGGCCAACAGCGCGACGCGGCCCGTATGACGATGATGCTGCATAGTGTGGCCGCGCAGCACGCACAGGCCGTGCCAGACCGGCCGCCCGGGCCCCGCCTTAGCAGACTGCTGCCAAAGGCTTAGCCCCCGCTTAACGTCGAGCAGCGACACTGAGTCAATGAGCACTCAAGCAAGCACGCCACATTTGCTTCGCCGCGTCGCCGTGCGAGCGGGCGTCGGCTTGTGGCGCCATCGCGGCGGCGTCCTGTTGGCCGCCTTCGTCTCGGCCGCCCTCGGCGGCTACGTTGCGATGACCTGGTCGGGCGCGCTGCCCACGTCGTTTGCGGCCGCTTCTCAGGGGAACAACGGCGACTGTGCCGACACGGCGATGGCGGCCATCGCCGACAAGTCGCCAACCGCCGCGCAACAGGCGTATCAGTGCATGGACCCGACCTTCCAACAGCGGGTCACCGAGCAGGCTTTCACGCAGCAGATGCAGACCTCGCGCATGCCGAGCGTCGATAAGCTCGCCCGCGTCGGCGACTATCACTCCCCCGCCGGCGGCACGATGGTGTACTACGCGCTCGACGGCGGCGGCCAGAGTGTCGGATACATCGTGTATCTTGGTCAGAACGGAAAGGTTCTCAAGATCGAATAACGAGGTGGGCCCGAGTCGCACTCGAGCCCATCTGGCCGACTCGAAACCTGGCTTGTGTGTGTGGTACGGCCGGAAGTCGGTCCGATACTCGAGGGAGTTCCTGTAGGACTGATGCCAGGTCTCCGTTGCTTTGGACAACCATTGGGCAACGTCTACGTCACCGAACCGGGAAGCCACGGTGTGCAAAAGCTGTTCGTCGTGGACCCGAGCGAGGGGGTAGCCCCCTGATTCCCGCGGCCGAATACCACTACGATAGGCACCCGTGGCCCAGGTCAAGATCGCCATCGTCGAGGACGAGCCGTTGTTTCGGGGGTTGCTAGAGAACCATCTGCGGCGTCACCCGGGCTTCGAGGTCGTTGGCGCCTACGCCGACGGCGCGTCGGCGCTCCAGCGCCTGCCCGAGGTCGCCCCCGACGTGGTGACGCTCGACATCGAGATGCCGGGCCGCATGGACGGCATTGACGTGGGCCTCGCACTGCGCCAGCGGCTGCCACGGCTCGGGATTGTCATCCTGTCCAATCACGCCGACCCGCGGTTTCTTGGGGCGCTGCCCCGCGAGGCCACCAGTGGCTGGTCGTACCTGCTCAAGAAGTCCGTTTCAGACATCGAGACCCTCAACCGCGCGGTGGAGGGCGCCGCCGACGGCACGGTCATGCTGGACCCGACGGTCGTCGCGGCGATGGGGCCCAAGCCTGGCGGGCCGCTCGCGCGATTGACGCCGCGCCAGCGGGACATCGTCGACCTGCTCGCCCAGGGCCTCACCAACGCGGCGATCGCCGACCGGCTCGTGCTGGCCGAAAAGTCAGTTGAAAACCAGCTCACGGCGATTTATGGGGAGTTGGGTATCGATCGCCGCGGTCTCGATCCGACCGTCCACCCGCGCGTCAGCGCGGTGCTGACGTATCTCCGCGAGAGTCGCGTCACGTCTCGAGTCTCGGGCGGCATCACGTGATGCCAGCGCCGCGCACGCTCGTGCTCGTGGACGATCAGCCGGAGTTCCTCGAGATCGCGCGCGCGAGGCTGACGCGGGATGAAGCACTGACCGTCGTCGGCGAGGCCACCAGTGGCGAAGCGGCGGTGGCCCTGGTGCTCGGGCTGGCACCTGGCCCGGAAGCCGTCCTGGTGGACGTGGAGATGCCCGGGCTCGATGGGTTCGAGACAGCCCGCCGGCTCCGCGCCGTTGCGCCGGGGGTGCGGATTATCCTGACCAGTGCGTCGAGCCAGAGTGGCTACTGCGCCGCCGCCACCGGCATCGGCGCCGCGTTTCTGGCCAAGCGACACCTGACGGCCGAAGCCGTCTTGCGGCTACTCGATGCCGCACGGCAGTAGCACCGACAGGTTGGTGCCCTGGCCCACGGTGCTGCTGATGGTCCATAGACCGCGCATGCGTTCGACGCGCGCGGCGATGCTGCCCAACCCCAGGCCCGCGCGGAGCGTATGTGGGTCAAAGCCGCGGCCGGCGTCATGCACTCGGATCGACAGATGGCCGTCGACCATGTGCAGCGCCACTTCGACGCGCGTGGTGTGCGCGTGTTTGGCGACGTTGCCGAGCGCTTCCTCCACCACCCGGTAGGCGGTCAGACGCACCGTTTCGGAGATGCCGTTGTGCCCGTGGTCCAGGGCTTCGACGTCGGCGTCTGGGACAATCGCGACCTCCAGCCGCGGCATCTCGTCAGCCAGGGTTTCCAGCGCCGGTAGCAGGCCCGCCCGAATGATCGACGGGTGCAGACGATGGCTGAGCTCGCGCACGTCCTTTTCGCGGATCTCGTCCAGTTGATCGCGTACCTCCGCGATCAGTCGACCGGCAGCGGCCGGGTCGTGCTCGAGGAGGTCCTGGCATTCTTCGAGGCGGTACCAGACCATGAGCAATCGATTCTGGACACGGCTGTGGAGCACCTCGGACAGCTCGCGGCGGAGCCGCTCTTCGGCCTCAGTGATCATGCCGCGCGAGCGCTCCAGCTCTTCAACCTGGGTCTGGAGCTGGGCCAGCAGCTCCGAATTGGTGCCGCGCAGCCGCAGGTTGAGGCCTTCGAGCTGCCCGTACAGGTCGGCCAGCTCCTGGCTGGTGGCGTTCACATTGCGTCCCAGCTCGCCGAATTCATCCTGGTTGGGCAGGTCGACGTGCTCGTCGAAGCGCCCCACGGCCATACGGGCGAGCGCACCATGAACGGTGCGCAGAGGGAGAAGGAACGACCAGGACAGGACGAAGCCCAACATCAGCGCGGTGAGCAGCGCGAGTGCTGAGAAGCCGATGACCAGCCAGGTGAACAGGTGTTGATCGGAGTCGAAAGCCGCCTGGCTGACATCCATCTGGTGGACGGCGCCGTTCAGGAGGACGGCGGTCGCGGCGTCGATCTCATGGGAAATGGGATGCTCTTGCAACAGGTGCATCTGCATGGCTTCGGCGTCCTGGCCCGACCGGTACAGGGCCAGCACCTGTTCGCCGGAAGCGGTGTAGCGCTGATTGATCTCGCGAATGCGGGCCAGCACGCCGCGCTCATCTGGTCGGGTGATCGCATCGAGCGTGTCCAGTTGGGTGAGAAAATCCGCTTTGGCGTTGGCGACGTTGGCGACATTGGTCTCGTCGTGGGTCATCAGCGACATGGCCCGATAGTGGCTCTGGGCGATCACGACGTACTGCATCGCGCGGATGCTGTCCAGGCGGTCCTGGGCCAGGTTGATCTCGGCGACGCGATCGGCCATGTGGTTGATAACGGCGACGCTGAGGCCGGCCATCGCGACCAGCAGCACGGCGCCACAGAGGAAGCCGGCCAGGAGTTTGGTGTGCACGCTGGCGCGGATCGCCGCGACCCGGTTGATCAGGGGTCGCAGGCCCGCGGTGAGGTGAGGCAAGTCTTGGCCCATAGCCGTAACGGAGAATGCCGCCATGAGGCGGGATCCTACACGGGTGGCGTGGCCGCGGCAGTTAAGTAGCCCGTATGATCGCCGGGATGGTCGACGTGGTCGAGGGAGCGGAGGGGGAGGGGCTCCTGACTGGGTGGCCGGAGGAGATTGTCGGTCTGGACGAGCGCGTGCCGCTGCTCGATGGGACGCTCCGCCGCTACGTGAACCTCGACAATGCGGCCAGCGCGCCGCCGTTCGTGGCGGCGCAGGATGCGATCAATCGGTTCGCCCCGTGGTATGCGAGCGTGCATCGCGGGACGGGCTTCAAGAGCCAGCTCAGCACGCACGTGTTCGAGGCTGCGCGCGCAGCCGTAGCGCGGTTCGTTGGCACCGACACCGAATCGCACGTGGTGGTGTTCGTGAAAAACACCACCGAGGCGCTCAACAAACTCTCGCACGTGCTCGGCGCCGACGGCACGCTGGTGTACACGACGATCATGGAGCACCACGCGAACATGCTCCCCTGGCGAGTCTGGGCCGGTGGCGGAGTGCGGTTCATCGCGACCGATGCCGAAGGCAGCCTCGACATGGAGGATCTGGAACGCCAGCTCGCCGCGGCCCCGACCGACCGGCCGCGGTTGGTGGCGGTGGCGGGGGCGTATAACGTCACTGGCTACACGCCGCCCATCCACGCCATCGCGCGTCTGGCGCACCGCTATGGCGCGCGGCTGCTGGTCGACGGCGCGCAGCTCGTGCCGCACCAGCCGGTCAATATGTGTGGCAGCGGGCCCGACGACGCGATCGACTTCCTCGTGTTCTCCGCCCACAAGCTGTACGCGCCGTATGGCGCGGGTGTGCTCGTCGCTCCGCGCGGTGCGTTTCACGGCCTCCCCGATCAGCTCGGGGGTGGCATCGTCGACCTGGTGACGCTCGAGAACGTCGTCTGGACTGAAGTTCCCGAGCGCGAAGAAGCGGGCTCTCCAAACGTCATCGGCGTCGTGGCGCTGTACGCGGCGATCGAAAAGCTGACGCAGCTCGGCATGGCCAACGTGGCCCGGCACGAGCAGGCTTTGACGGACTACGCGCTGGGGCGACTGGCCGAGGTGCCAGGCCTGCGGGTGCTCGGGCCGCAAACGACGACTGCCCGGGTGGGGGTGATGAGTTTTGTGTTGCCGGCGATCTCGCACACGCTGGTCGCGGCCATTCTGAGCTACGAGTGGGCGATCGGCGTCCGGGCGGGGTGCTTTTGCGCGCACCCAGGCATGGCGCATCTGCTGGGCGTGTCGCCAGCGGACATGGCCTCGCTGGAACAGCAGATCCTGCAGCACGAAAAGTTCGCAGTGCCGGGGGCGACGCGCGCGAGCCTCGCGCTCTACAACTCGCCGGCAGACGTCGACAGCCTGGTCGAGGCGCTCAAGGCGATCGCCGACGGCCACTACGCTGGCAAATACCGCCTGGATCGGGCAACGAACGAATACACGCCCGAGGGGTGGAACCCAGGCTTCGAGAAGTATTTCTCGATTTGAGACGCCAGGCCCTACCCGCCGCTGCGCGGCTGCTTGCGAGCCATCAGCAGACCGGTGAGTTTCCACTCACAGGGAGTAAGCGGGGGATGCACGTGCAGGCTGCATGCCTTGCTCGATTTGAGACGCCAGGCCCTACCCGCCGCTGCGCGGCTCCTTGCGGTCATTTGGAAGATGACGGTCTCCCCGCTGACAAAGGAACGAGCGCAGCGATGCGGATAGAGTCCTGGCGCCGCCCGGGGAGCTCGTCGCTAGCCGGTGCGCTGGACGTCGCCTTTGAGGCGGTCGGCTGCGCCGCGGGCGCGGGTTTCCTCGTCGCCGGTGAGCTTGCCGACACCTTCCTCGGCGGTGCCTTTGAGTTGATTGCCAACACCCTTGGCGTGCCGCTTGGCGTGCGCTACGTCGTGCTCGGCCTGGCCGGCGGCCTCGAGATCCTCGTCGCCGGTGAGTTTGCCGGCGCCTTGCTTGACGCTGCCTTTGAGTTCGTCCATTCGATCGCCCATAACGGCGGTGCCTCCTTTCGCACGCACGACTGATAGGCAAGAGCCGGACCAGCCCTGGCCTGAAGCTTGCGAAGACTGACTGGCGATGACCACGCCTCCGCCGCCCGACGCATCGACCCGCGGGCGAGTCAGGAGTGTCATCGAGCAGGAGCTCGAGCGCGTCACAACGCTCGAGGACGCCGAGGCGGTCATTCAGCGCGCCGAGCAGTTGGCCGCGGCGCAGACCGAGGCTGAGGCAGGCGAGCACGCGGCCGCTGCCCCCGGGTCGGCGCCCACCGACGTCGAACACGCTGAGCGCGCCGCGCCGCCGCAGCCCGCCGGCGCGGCAGACGCACTGGTTGAGACCGCGGCGCAGGCCGTCGCCCCGACACCCGAAGCGCCAGCGGTGGTGCAAGCGGCGCAAGAAGCCGTTGGGACCGACCACGGCGGGACACCCAGCCCACCGAGCCGGCGCCGCGGACGGTCACTTCTCCGCCAGGCGGTCCTCCGCCGCATGGGCCCCTTCCAGGCGTTTGACGCCCGCGTGTATCTCGAGATCAACGGGCAAGCTCGCCCGCGGCTGCTCGACGACGTGCTCCAGGTCGTGACGCTCGCCACCACGGGTGGGTGGATCTGGATCGCCGGGACGCTGGTGGCCAATCTCTGCCACGTGCGCGGCAGCGGGCGAGCCTTGCGTTCGATTGTTCCGAGCGTGCTGGTGTCCACCTGGATTACGGAGTACCCCATCAAGGCGTACTTCCGCCGCCGACGCCCGTTCATCGACGTGGTGCGCGCGCTCGTGGTGGGCAAAGAACCCGGCAGCTGGTCGTTTCCGAGCGGCCACACCGCCGCCGCCTTCGCCGCGGCGTGGATTCTGAGCCGCTACTGGCCACGCCTGCGACCGCTGTTCTTCGGTGGCGCGGCGACGCTTGGCTACAGCCGGGTCCTGGTCGGCGCGCACTACCCCGGGGACGTGGCGACCGGCGCCGCGCTGGGCATGGCGGCCTCGGAGCTCGTTCGGCGCGTGACCGACCGGCTCGTGCACTGATGCACTCTGGCGAGCGGGCCTATCTGGCATGTGATGGGTCGTCTGTAGAACAATGAGCACCAATGGTGAGCTTTGGCGGTGGCGGCGGAGGCGGCGCGCTGGCGTCACCCGGCGGCATCCTCGTTCTGCTGGTGGTAGTGGCCGTCGTCGCGGCCGTGTGGTGGCTGTTTAACCGCTAAATACGCCCACTCTTCCTGCTCTCTTGGCCGCCGGGTATGGTCGCCACCTCGCCGGGACGCCAATCGCCGGCTGAGCGCCGACGAGATCCTGGCCTATCTGGTGGTCCAGGCTCACCAGGTACTGGGCAGCGACGGTGTCGGCCTTGGGCGAGTGCGCGAGCGCCGAGGGACTGGTCGACCAGGTCGGCGCGAGTGAGGCCAGCGTCGTGGTGCTGGATTGGCGAGGCGCGCTGCCCCGAGCGCTGATTCGGCTGCGGCGCCCGGCGCCGACCCGCCTGTCCACGTTTGAACCGTGGCATCCGGTCCGCGCTGACAAGCGACCCTTAGTAGACTCCCGAAGGGGATGCCAGCATCAGCGTGTCGGTCGGCTCGGGGTCTCGAGCAGCCACCTGGCTCTGTACCCCGACGCGTTCGAGAGACCGAGGCCTGTGAAGCCGTCAGTTACGCCGAGGACGCGACCGGGAAGAGATCGAACGGCTGTCGATTGCGGGCGCGGTGGAGAATGTCGTCGCCCAGGTAATCGCTGGCGTCGAGCAGCGTGGGTAGCAACTCCGGCTCGAGCGTGAGCGCCCGGAACGTCACCCCGATCGTGACGCGGTGCGGTGGCCGGAATTCGATGGAGATCGGGTCACCGGCCTGGATCGTCCCCGAGGTCAGGACCCGCAAGTACGCGCCCGGGACGGCGCGCTGGGTGAACTTCTTCAGCCAGCCGCGGTCGCGCATCCACGCGGCGAAGGTCACACACGGGATCCGCGGCGAGGTGACCTGCAGCAGCACGTCCTGGCCGATCCGCCACTGCTCGCCGATCAGCGCCCCGCTGGCGTCGACGCCGAGCGTTGTCAGGTTCTCGCCGAAGGACCCTGACCTGAGCGGTTGGCCGAGCTCACGCTGCCACCCGTCGAGGTCCTCGCGGGCGTACGCGTACAGGGCCTGATCGTCGCCGCCGTGGTTCTCGGTGTCGCAGATAGCGTCGCCGACGATGCCCCCAGCGCCGGTGCCTCTGGGTCCAGGTGCGCGGACGGCCACCGCTCCAGTCGAAGGGAGCTTGTCGATACCCGTCCATCCGGACTTGGCGGCAATCGGTCTGCGCTGCCCGATGTTGAGCGACAGGACCGCGGCCATCCCTCAACTCTATCCTGCAGGCAGTGACGACGTCGCGCCGCCCGCCGCGCTGGTCGAAAAAGACGGATCAACTCGTGCTCTATGTCGCGCAGCGTTGCCGCCCGGGATTCCAGTCCGAGTTGGCGCACTGGATCGAGAACAGTCCGCGCTTCAGAGCTTTTCTTACGACGAACCAGGACAAGGTGCGCAAGAAGCTGAGCACTGACGACGAGGAGCATCGCCTGGACGTGCGGGCTGAGTTGCTCGTCGCCTACCTGATCGCCGCCGACCGTCGCTTCGAGCTTGCCTTCGAGGCGTACGGCGCACGTCGGCTCGGCCCCGACCTTACGCTGACCTTCCGTGCCAACGAGCGCCTCAACCTCGAAGTGACCCGCGTTCGCACCACCGGCGATGCCGACAGGGGCCTGCATCCCCGCTCGCTGCCAGAGGGAGAGGGAGTCTCCGAGTCTGCCAGCCGCGAGCCAGACTCGAGTGTTGCGCGCCTGGCGAACGTGGTGACCGGCAAGCTTCGCCAACTGCCCGGCGACACGCCCAATGCGGTGGTGATCGTGGCGCGCGGGCTCCCGCTGAACGCCGATAGTCTCATCGAGACCGTGCGGCTGCTCAAGCTGCACACCGACCGAAAAGACGACGCGTTCTTTGTCCGCCGCGGACTCAAAGATGCGCGCGACTTCTACGCGCGATATCTGCAGCTTGGCGGCATCTGCGTACTGGACGAGGCCAGCACACCCGCGCGTGCAATCTTCTACGCGAACCGCGAAGCCCGCCATCCGCTGTCCGCGACGGCGGTCCACGCGCTCACACACTGCCTGACCTCAGCAAGTGGGACGCCGCGGGCATGACGACGTCGCCCTGAAGATCGATACTCTAAGCCTGACCGCCAACGATTCGACTGCCCGGGCGGTCCAGGCAGTCCCACTCTTTTCGCGCCTTCGTCCAGCTGAGCTGGAGTCGGTGCTCGCCGCCGGGGAGCGCTGTCGGCTGGCAGCCGGCGACGCCCTGTTCCATCAGGGTGATCCCGCCGACCGTTTGTTCGTGGTGCTCAAAGGCGCGCTGCGGGTGTACGTCACCGACTCGGGGGGCGACGAGCTCGAATTGGCGACCATCGGGCCAGGCGACTTTGTTGGCGAGGTGGCGCTCCTTGACGGTGGCCCTCGTTCAGCGACGGTGATCAGTCTCAATCCGGCGGAGTTGTTCGCGCTCACCCGCCCGGTGTTCATCCAACTGCTGCGGTCCAGCCCTGGCCTGCTGTCGTCGGTGCTCGAGAACCTGACGCGTACGGTCCGCGCCAGCGCCGCGCGAGCGGTTGACCAGGAGTTGCGGCAACGCGTCCTGCGTGCGGATATGGAACTGGCGCGCCACCGGGCGTTGATCGAAATGGTGGCCGGCGTCGCCGACCAGATCAACACGCCCCTGGCAGTCGTTCGCTCCGCCGCCAGCTTGCTCAGAAACCGAATGGCGACGGGCAATCTGAAGGACGCCGACGACGCGAGCGCCCTGATCGAGCGCAATCTCGAACGCGCCCACCGTCTGCTCGAGGAGTTCAAGACGCTGTCGGCCAGCCAGATCAGCGATACCCGCGAATCGCTCGATCTGGTCGCGGTGGTGGGCGAAGTCGTCGAGCTGTTCAGTATCAGCGCCCGCGCGGCGGGTCTGCACATCGTCGTCCGGAACCACGTCGCCGGGCCCGGTAGGCCCACCTGGATCGGCTATCGCGGCCGGCTGGCGCAGGTGCTCCTGAACCTGCTGACAAACGTCCAACGCCACGCGTACCCCGCCGGCGCCGGCGGTGAAGTGGAACTTGGCATCGCCGCGGACGACGTCGCCGCGGGCGGTGGATTTGTGCTGACGCTGCGAGATTTTGGCCGCGGCATCGCTCCTGAGGATGTGCCCCGCGTGTTCGATCCGGCCTTCACCACCGGGCGCGCGCTCGGCGGCACCGGCCTGGGCCTGGCCATCGTCCGCGGCCTGGTGCGCGATGGGCTGGGCGGCTCGGTTCAGCTGACCTCGACGCCCGGCCAGGGCACGACGATCGTCATCCGGCTGCCGCGATCGGTTGAGGATCCGCCGGCGTGAGTTGCGCGCACAGTTGGCTCAGCGAATCCTGGACATCCGGCTGGTTGAGGTAGGCTTGCGTCTGGTCGGTCAGGTGCTTCAGGTTGGCGTCGCTCGCGTCGTCGATGCCGCCGGTTGAGCCATCCAGGGTCACTTGAAAGCGGTAGTACATCTGCGGCGGGACGGCGGTTTGCACGATCTGTCGCAACTGATAGTCAACCGTTATGTTGGAGCCGTCCATGACCATCCCGATGAGGTTGGGCGCCCACTCCACGGCACCCCACTGTGAGGCCTGCGCGTAGTCGAGCGACCAGCCCTGCTCACCGGTCCCGAGTGAGACTATCAAGATCGAGCCGGCCGCGGCGCCCAACTTGATCGCTTCGGCGTAGGCACACATCGCCGGATTACCGGCGTCGATCCCCCCATCGACCAGCGCATAGGTGGTTGATGCGTCGCCGGGCTGGATCTGGGTCGGCGTAAAGTACGTCGGCGCCGCCGTGGTGGCGCGGACGACATCGCGCATGGCGAAGTCGGCGTCGGGGTTGGCCTTTGCCTTCTCGCTCTTGAAGAACATCGGCATTTGCTTGCCGATATCGTGCGACGGGATGAGCGCCGGTGTGAGCGCCTCCTTGAGACGGGTGTCGCCGAACTGATCCTTCAACACGGACTCCAGGCCCGCGGCGTCGTACTTCGCGCCGCGGACCAACCCGACGTGCAAACCCTGCAGGAACGTCTGGGGAAAGATCCTGGATCCCGTCTGAACGTAGATGTTGACGATGTCCGCGGCGGATTTCTGGACCTTCCCGTCGGGCCCGGGTTTGACCAGGCCGAGCGCAATAATGCCGCCAGTCGAGGTGCCTGACACGAGGTCGAAGAGCTCGCAGGTCGGGCGTTGGGTGCGACGCTCGATCTCCGCGAGCACCAGCGCCGGAATGATCCCTCGAATCCCGCCGCCATCGACGGCCAGTACTTTGAACGGCGTTGCCATCGCTCGACGGTAGCACACGTTTGACAGCTTTTGCGGCAGCGTGCCAGCCTGACATTCGACAAGCCCATGCGTATCAATCGCGTCGAGACCCTGCAGACCCCGACCTACCCGAACCTGGTGTGGCTGCAGCTGCACACCGACGAAGGGCTGACGGGTCTGGGCGAGACCTTCTTTGGAGCTGATGCCGCCGCGGCGTACATCCATCAAACCGCGGCGCCCTATTTACTGGGCAAGGATCCACGCGAGGTCGCGCGCCACGCGCATGCGCTGGGCCAGGGCATGGCGTTTCGAGCGATCGGCGCCGAAGCGCGAGGTCTCTCGGCGATCGACGTCGCCCTGTGGGACCTGCTCGGTCAGAGTGTCAACCTGCCGATCTATCGCTGCCTGGGTGGTCCGGTCCGCGACAGCATTCGGATCTACAACACCTGCGCCGGCTACGGCTACAACATCTTCAAGGCGCACCGACCGGGCGGGAGTTTCGCGGAGAGTTGGGGCGTGGGCGAGCACGAAGGTCCGTTTGAAGACCTGCTCAAGTGGCTCGAACGCGGGCAGGCCGGCCAGCTCGCCCGGGAGTTGCTCGAGATGGGCATCACGGCCATGAAGATCTGGCCATTCGACCAGTTCGCCGATGCCACCAACGGCCAGCACATCACGCCGCTGCAGCTGGAACAGGCGGTCAAGCCGTTCCGCCAGATCCGCGACGCGGTGGGCATGCAGATGGAGATCGCGGTCGAGTTGCACTCGCGCTGGAACTTACCGTGCGCCATTCGGATTGCCGAAGCGCTCGAGGACATCCAGCCGCTGTGGTATGAGGACCCGATCCAGATGGACAGTCCCGAGGCGTTGGCGCAGTTCGCGCACAGTACGCGCGTGCCGACGACGGCGTCGGAGACCATGACCAATCGCGCCGCCTTTCGCCAGATGCTCGACAAGGACGCGATCGGGATCGTCATGCTCGATACCGGCTGGGTCGGCGGCATTTCGGAGGGTCACGCGATCGGGAAGATGGCCGAGACCTACCACCGGCCGTTCGCACCGCACGATTGCACCGGGCCGATCACCTTCATCGCCGGCACCCACCTGTGCCAGTCGCTGCCCAACGCGATGATCCAGGAGGGCGTGCGCGCGTACTACAAAGGTGGTTGGTACGAGGAGGTCGTGACCGTCCTGCCAGCGATTGCCGATGGGTTCGTTTCGGCGCCGGACGGCCCGGGCCTGGGCACGTGCTTGCGACCGGAGTTCCTGGCGCGGCCGGACGTCGTCGTACGGACTACGGAAGGAGCCTGACATGCTCGTCGACCTGCACACCCACACGCCGACCCACCGTGACGCGGTACCGGCTGACCAACGCCAGCCGAACGCTCAGTTTCGGCCGGATCGTGTGGTCGAATCCGCCGTGAGCTGGGCCGACTACATGGCCGCGATGCAGACGGTCGACCGCGCGTGCGTCTTCGGCATTCGTTACAAAGGCGACCCGGGCGACGTCAACGCCGATACCGCGGCATTCGCCCGCGCGTACCCGGCCAAACTCGTCGGCTTCATGTCGGTCCACCCAGAGGAAGGCGACGTCGTGGCGGAGATCACGCGTTGCGTGAGCGACCTCGGCCTCCGGGGCATCAAGCTCGGACCGAATTACCAGGGCTTCGATCCACTCGGCCAGGAGGCTCGCCTGGTGTACGCGACCGCCGAGCGGATGGGACTGCCGATCCTGTTCCACCAGGGCACGTCGCCGGTGCGCACCGCCCCGCTTCGGTACGCGCATCCACTGGTCATGGATGAGGTGGCGATGGCCTTTCCGGAGTTGCGCGTCCTCATGGCGCACATCGGCCACCCCTGGCACGCCGATACCATCGCCATCATTCGCAAGCACCCGCATGTGTACGCGGATGTGTCGGCGAACTTCTATCGGCCGTGGCAGCTCTACCACGGCCTGCGGCTGGCAACGGAGTGGAACGTCCTGGAAAAGCTGGTATTTGGCAGCGACTATCCGGTGGCGACGCCACGCGAGACCCTCGAGGGGACCCTGGCGGTCAATCGCATCCTCGACGGCACCGCGCTTCCCCGGGTCCCCGAGGACGCGCTGCGGGCGGCCCTCGAGCGCGACACCCTGGCATTGCTCGGCGTCTCGACAGCGCGGTAGTCTGGCGACCAGATCTGGGGGGCACCACCGCATGAGCCAGCTTGCCGAACGCGCCACCACACCGATTCCCGGCCTGATGCAGGACTACCCGCTCACCCTGCACCACATTTTCTGGCGGCTGGAAAAACTCTTTGGGCCCAAGCAAGTCGTCACCCGGCGCGAGCACAGCATTCATCGGTACACGTATGCCGATCTCGTGCGCCGCGTCTACCGCCTGGCCAACGCACTCCACAACCTCGGCATTCGACCCGGCGACCGGGTCGGCACGCTGGCCTGGAACAACTACCGCCATCTCGAGTTGTACTACGCGGTGCCGTTGCTGGGCGCGGTGTTGCACACGCTCAACATGCGTCTGTTCCCGAGCCAGTTGGAGTTCGTCATCCGCGATGGCGCTGACCGATTCATGTTCGTCGACGCCAGCCTCGTCCCGGTGCTCGACAAGCTGGCGGGGAAGCTCGAGACCGTCGAGCACATGGTGGTCCTGGCCGACGCGGACGAAGCGGTCCCAGAGCATCACCTCGGCAACCTGCTCGACTACGAGCACCTGCTCGCCGCGGAACCGCAGGCCTACACATTCCCGGACGTGGACGAACGTGCCGCGGCGGCGATGTGCTACACGAGCGGCACGACCGGGAACCCGAAGGGCGTGGTGTATACGCACCGCTCGCAATTCCTGCACACGATGGCGGCCATGCAGGTGGGCAGCATGGGGATAACCGAAGCCGACGTCATCCTCCCGGCGGTCCCCATGTTCCACGCTAACTGCTGGGGCCTGCCGTACGCGGCCGGCATGGCCGGTGCAAAGTTGGTCCTGCTCGACCGCTGGGTGGGCGACGGCAACGCGTTCGTCGACATGGCCGAGGCCGAGGG